>Ga0207694_10000464_pt1 | contig 37340 bp, 30 predicted proteins | sample KBSC34metaG_FD_184353 | JGI IMG/M metagenome (GOLD analysis project Ga0207694, IMG submission 184353) | Corn rhizosphere microbial communities from Kellogg Biological Station, Michigan, USA - KBS C3-4 metaG (SPAdes) (version 2) | ecosystem: Host-associated > Plants > Roots > Rhizosphere > Soil... | reverse complement strand
GACCGGAGCGATGCTCTGCAGCTTCGCCATTTCATCGGGCGGCAGCGTGTCGAGCACGACCCATCCGGCCGGTTTCGCCGAAGACTGTAGGCTGTAGAGTGCGGCGTTGCTGACATAGTAGCCGACCGCGCCGCCGCCCTGCTTGAAGGCCAGCAGCTTGTCCGGATTCATGTAAGTGGAGTTGATGCCGGCCTGCGGCACCCCGGCTTCCTTCATGCGTTCGGCGGTCATCGAGTAATAGACGGCATAGCCGAACGGGCGGGTCGGCACGACCGTCTGGATCAGGCGCTGTACCGTCGAGTCCAGGTTGCCGACATCCCAATAGTCCCGCTGCATGAAGGCCAGCGCCCGCCGGACGGTACCCTGGCGGGTGGCGATGTGGGACCATGCGGTCTCCAGCCATGCCCGCTTCAGTTCCTTCAGCCCGCGCTCGTGCTGGTCGTTGTAGCTGAGATTGCCCCAGAAGCCGGAAACGGCCTGCCAGAAGGCCGAATCGTCGGCGCTCAGATTGCCGCCATTGCGGATATCGGGCTCGCGCGCCGCGGCCAGCACCATGCCGCCGATACCCCAGATCATCGGCTGCCCGTTACGGCCCCACTGCATCGTCTGGTCGTCCCAGACGCAGATATAGTTCGCCGTGGGGATATTGTGGTTGATGATATAGGCGTCGATCCCCTGGAAACGCCGCGCGCTCGGCCATTGGCCGCACTGGTCGATCACCAGCGGCTGGTGGCCGGTATTGTCGCGCAGCCGCGAGGCCAAGGCTCCGAAAAAGCGGCTGTAGCCGTTGCTGACGAAATCGTTCCACTGCGCCATGAAATGCGAGGTGATGTAGCTCGCCTGGCTGGCGATGGATCCGCCGGGGATCGTCTGCCCGATCGTGCTCTGGAACTTGGCGATCAACTCGGGATTGAAGCCGGCGAGATAGGTCGGGGTGACGGGCTGGCTGTCGGTGAAGTCCGACAGCATGATGCCATAGGCGCCGCTCTGCTGGGCGGTCTGGCCCCAGCGATACGCGAACCAATCGCCGTAGGTGGCGTTGCTCATCCCCGGCGGCCAGTCGCCCTGGCCCAGCGGCATCATCGGGCTGATATGACCCCAGTTGCCGTTCCAAGCCCGGAAGTCGGTACCGACCGAACCGCCGTCCGCCGCCATCATGAACAGGTTGCTGCGCGCGCCCTGCCACTGCACCCAGGCCTGGGCCTCCGGCGAACCGGGCAGGTTCTGGCTCCAGCGGTCGTTGTTGATCCAGCCGGGTTCGTTGTTATAGGCCGCGGCCGGCCGCGCCGCCTCATAGGTATCCTCCCAGCGCTGTGCGCCGCTGGCAGGAACGATACCGGTGCCGGTCAGCTTGTCGGCATACTGGCGCGCCGCCAGCATGGTGTTGGAATTGGTGAAGTTCGTGCCGACGTTCCAGAACAGGTTATTGAAGATGAGGCCCGGCGACGATCCCCAGGACTGCCCATAGATGCTGCTGGCGAAGGGCAGGGAGGTATAGCTCGTGCCGCCGACCTGGCCGTTGGCATTGATGGTGGGCGAACACACGTTGGACTGTCCGGCAAGACAGCCGGCATCGGCGCTTCCGGCGGCCAAGACGGTGCTTGCCGCGATCCCCAGGAAGCCGAGTAAATGCGGCCTCGCTTTCCGGTATTTTGAAGTCGATCTCGTAGCGGACGCAATAATACTGTTGCGTTCTGTCATGGGTCATCCTCATCCATTCGCGTTATAATGGAATCGCAGAGATATATCTTTAATTGTTCTGGGTCTGCCCGGGCTGACATTCGGGCATCACTGCGTTCCTGCTGGCGAGGTGATCCAATGAAATGAGGGAGGGTGTCAATACCGCATGTAGATGCGAGTAATCACGCGGTTTTATAGTGTTTATTGTTTTCGGAAGGACCTGCACAGCTGGACCGATATTGTATTCGTGGCTGTAAACGGCGGAAATCCGCGCCGTTGCCGCCGACGAATCCTGTGATCGAGCCGGTCTGGCGCCTCTAAAAATGTTCCGCGCGAAGGCGCGGCGCCACAGATTGGCCACAGCGGGGCGGCCGCCTTCGAGACCTGGAAATGGGGATGGATGAGACTGATGGGCCAGCCCTTTAGGGCAGATAGCCCATGGTGCGGGCGAAAACCCGTTCCTGCAGGCAAGTCAGCGGCGGCAACGCCTGGAGGGCGGCGAAGTGCCTGCGCGCCGTGCCTTGGTCACCGACTCGATTCGCGTTCCACAGCAGGCTGAATTCGATATCGCACCGCTCGTAAGGCAACAGCCGAGGCTCTTCCAGCCGCCGAGCGAGCTCGGTCTCATCGATCCTGCCAATGAGATATTCGGCCAACGCCCGATCCGACGATCGCTTGGCATCGCGGGCAACCCCCTCCAGCAGTGCCGGCCTTAAGTCTCCGTCGTCCGCGCGCATCAGATATTCATCGACGTCTACGATAGGCGCGTGGCAGTCGGTGTTGCCGCCGGTCATTGCTTTCGCCTGTTGGGCCAGGGCCCGTGCAGCGGCCAGCCAGCCGAGCGCATTTCCCGTCGCCGTCGGCGTAACCTTGAAGTGAATGAATGCCGCCACCGTTCCCGCCGAGAACGATCCCGCGCAAGTGCCGTTGATGCCGGTGGTGGCGGTATCTTTGAACAGCCGTAGGGCGGTCGCCAGATCCTCTCCGCTTGGCGGCGATCCTTTCAGCAGAATATCCGCAAGGGAGTTTACGCAGCCGGGGTGGCGAAGCTCCGTCGCGCAGGTCTGAAACGTGCGGCGTGCCGTGTCGTAGTCACCCGCCAGGTATGCCGCGCTTCCCATTCTGTATGCCGCGTTGCCGTAGGTGACTTGCCACTGGGGGGCATCCTGCTTGGCGCCGACCACTTTCCCGAATCCGGCCATGGCGTCGGCGGTCAACTGGGGATCGAGCGGCAGGCCTTGCCGCGTGCGTTCGCCATTCAGCGCGACAGCGATCTCGCCCTGATAATCAGAGGCGGCGAGACTGATGATATCGTCGGGGTTGGCCGCGATTACCGCCTTCACCGTCGGCAGAAGCTGGGCGAGCTGGGCCGTTTTCGAGTGGTCGCCCTGGCCGGCGGCGGCATGCACCGACTGTACCGCGTTCATGACATAGGTGACGGTGGCGGCGCGGTCGCTGGACGGGGGCTTCATGCCGGTCGCGCAGGCTGCGAGTGCCGCCAGCATGAACGCGGCGGCAGTCCTAAAAAGAGCTTTCATCCCGCTTCACCCAGCAGCGGCTTGAGCGGCCTGCGCAGCAGAAATGCCAGGATGCCGCCTGTCGCGGCGATTGCGGCATGCATCGCCCAGAACGCGGCCGGGGACATCTGCTCATAGAAATTGCCCAGCCAGCCGACGAAGAAGTCGCCGATCGACAGCGACAGGAACGATGCACCCATCAGGGTCGCGCGCACCTTGATCGGCGCGATCTGGGAGATGGTCGCCAGCACGGTCGGCCAGTAATAGAGGAAGGCTATGCCCAGCAGGATGTCGTAAACCAGCGGATAGAGCAGCGAGATCGATCCGCCGATCTCGCAGCCGACGACCAGCAGCAGGTTTGCGGCGGCGGCGATCATGGCGCCGATGCCGATCTTGGCCAGCGGGTCCGGCTCGCCGCCACCCGCGGCCTGACGCCGCCAGAGCGCGAGCAGGAACGGCACGGCGACGATACTGACCAACGGGTCGACCGAATTGTACCAGGCAACCGGCACATGGAAGCCCAGCACGTCGAGATCGACATATTTGTCGATCCAGACCAGGTTCATGTTGGTGTTCTGGTAATAGGCGATCGACTGAAAGGTCGTCAGCATCGCCGTGGCCGTCAGCGCCATCACCGTCAGCCATTGCCGCCGCATCAGCGGGGCGTGCACCGCGCGGTCCCGCGCCTTGGGCTTTTCGGCGGGGAAATGGCGGAAGCCGGCGATGTAGGTGACGAGCGCCGTCAGCATCAATATACCGGCAAGGCCGAAGCCGGCATGCCAGCCATAGAGCTGCGCCAGCAGGCCGACGAACAGCGGCCCGGTAACCGCGCCGAAATTGATGCCCATGGAGAAGATGTTGAAGGCGCGTGTCCGCCCCTCCGCGTCGCTTTGGGCATAGAGCTCGCCCACCTGGGTCGAGATATTGCCTTTCAGCAGGCCGCACCCGACCACCAGCAGCAGCATGGCGAGCAGGAACGAGACGTCGAAGGCCATGGCGATATGCCCGGCGCTCATCAGCACCGCGCCCAGCATCACCGCCGGCCGATGGCCCAGCCAGCGGTCGGCGATAATCCCGCCCAGCACCGGCGTGAAGTAGATGGCCATCGTATAGAGGCCGAAGGTCTGCGAGGCGATCTGCACCGGACTGGTCGCGCCCAGCAGCCCGACGAACCGGCGGTAAGGCTCGAACCCCGCGATATGCTCGACATGGCCCGGCAGCAGCAATTGCTGGGTCATGTACAGCACCAGGATCGCCGTCATGCCGTAATAGGAGAACCGCTCCCACGCCTCGGTGAAGGCGAGATAGGCAAGGCCGATGGGTTCGCCGAAGAAGGTGCGCTCGCCTCTTGTGCTCGTCCCGGCGACGGCGCTTTCGCTCATGGCATTCCCTTGGTCCTGAAAAATTGATGTGATGGTGCCCTTAACCGCTGCCCGGCGAAAGCGAATACCAGCGCGGGCAAAGGAGAGGGGATCATGATGGTGCGTCTGTCCGCGCTGGCTTTCCTGCTCGCGGTCCTGCTGGCAGCCCAGCCGGCGCATGCCGAGGAAATCTGGCAGACATTGCCGGCGCCCAGGCCATTGCCGGCCCCCGTGGCCGAAGGGCGGGTCGCGCATGACGGCGCCCTGATCTACTACCGGACTTTCGGCAAGGGGGCGCCGGTGATCCTGCTTCATGGCGGGCTGGCCAACGGCGATTATTGGGGCAACCAGGTGCCGGCGCTGATCGGGGCCGGCTATGAGGCCGTCCTGATCGACAGCCGCGGTCACGGGCGCAGCAGCCGTGACGCGCGGCCCTACACCTACGAATTGATGGCGTCCGACGTCGTCGCCGTCATGGACCGGCTTGGGCTGGGCAAGGCCGCCGTCGTGGGCTGGAGCGACGGGGCCATCGTCGGCCTGGTCATGGCGCTGAAGCATCCGGAGCGGCTGACCCGTGTCTTCGCCTTTGCCGCCAACATGGATCCCAGCGGGGTCAAGCCCGACACGGACAGCAACCCGACCTTCGCACGCTTCATCGCCGAGGCAGGGCAGGACTATGCCAGGCTGTCGCCGACACCGGCCGATTTCGCAGCCTTCAACGCCGCGATCCAGCATATGTGGGATACCGAGCCCAATTATCGCGCGGCCGATCTGGCGCGGATCGCGACACCGGTCGCCATCGTCGACGGCGATCACGACGAGGCGATCGAGCGCGCGCATACCGACTATCTGGCCCGCGTGATCCCGGGCGCCCGGCTGGTCATCCTGCCCCAGGCAAGTCATTTCGCGATGCTGCAGCAACCCGCGGAATTCAACCGCGCGATGCGCGATTTCCTGCGAGGAGATCGATAGTGCGGTGATTTCTCAAGATATTCATCGCCGGTGCGGGGTGCCATCTTCTGACGAGAGGAGAGCGGGGAAGGACACGTGCAGCACGACGTCGCCATTGGCTTGATGAGGCGGGCCCTCACCCTGGTCGAGACCCAGGTGCCGGAGATGGCCGAGGCCTATATGCAGGTGCCGCTCGATTATTACAGCAGCCCCGAGCTGGCGGCGAAGGAAACGGCGATGTTCGAGACGTCGCCTTTGCCGCTGATCGCATCCAGCCAGATCGGCAACCCGCACGACTACTTTGTCCGCAATGCCGTCGGCCGCTCGATCCTGCTGACGCGGGACGAGGATGGGGTGGCCCATGCCTTCCTGAATTACTGCCGCCATCGTGGCGCGGAACCCGCCAAGGGCTGCGGCAATTCCCGCCGCTTTTCCTGCCCGTATCACGCCTGGAACTATGATTCGAAGGGCAGGCTGGTCGGCATGCCGCTGCGCCAGCGCTACCAGGGGCTCGATCTCAGCCGGCTCAGCCTGGTCGAACTACCCAGCCAGGAGCGGCACGGCTTCCTGTGGGTGGTGCTGACACCGGACCATCCGATCGACGTCGCCGCCCATCTGGGGCCTGAGATCGATGCGGAGCTGGCGTCGTTGGGCTGCGACCGGATGCATTATTATTCCTCGCTGCCCGAGGCCAAGCTGGACACCAACTGGAAGTCGGTGGCGGAGGGGCTGCTGGAGGGGCTGCACCTGCCGCATGTCCATCCCGACACGTTCGGCCTGAACCCGCAGGCCAGCCATGTCGACCTCGCCTTCTACGACCGGTTCGGCCCGCATATACGCTGGGGCATGGCGACCTTCGGCAAGGAGGATGTTGCCCGGCTGCGCGCGACGCCCGAGAGCGAATGGAAGCCGACGGAGCATGTCGGCTGTATCTGGCTGATCGCACCGGGCATGCTGCTCTCGCATGAGCTCTACGGCCTGATCTATGCCGACCTGACGCCGGGGGCGCAGGTTGCCGAATCCTATCTGCGCTATGGCTGGCTGAGCCCGGTCAGGGAGCCGCCGCCCGGCCAGCCCACACCGGAACAAATGGCCGCCCGCGCCGCCCGTGCCGTGCCCCAGGACCAGCCTGTCTGGGAAGGCTGCGGCCGCGGCCTCACCCGCGGCGCCCACGGCTATGCCCTGATCGGCCGCAACGAGAAGGGCCTCCAGCTGTTCCATGAGCAGCTGGCCGAGCGGATCGGCTATACGGGTTTGCGGTATTGTTAACCGTAGGGTGGATGAGCGAAGCGTAATCCACCGAAACTCTCACCGCATCGCAGGTGCCGCGCGTTGCGCGGCTGGCGGATTACGCTAACGCTCATCCACCCTATGAATCCCGCTCCGGCCACGGTAGCGAACGCGGCCCAGCAGTGGCATAAGCACCCCTCCGATCCCCGGACCTGGATGCCCCGATGAACCCGTTCTGGAGCCAGACTGCGCGCCAGCTTTCGCCCTATGTGCCGGGCGAGCAGCCGCGCATCGCCGATCTGGTCAAGCTGAACACCAATGAAAGCCCATTCGGCCCGTCGCCGCGCGCGCTGGAGGCGATGCAGGCGGCCGCGGCCGATACGCTGCGCCTTTATCCCGATCCCGAGGCCACTGAGCTGCGCGAAGTGCTGGCCGCCCATCACGGCGTGAAGCCTGAGCAGGTCTTCGTCGGCAACGGTTCGGACGAGGTGATCGCCCATGCCTTCGCCGCGCTGCTGAATCAGCCCAGGCCGCTGCTGTATCCGGATGTCACCTACAGCTTCTATCCGGTGTGGGCTCAGTTGTTCGGCATCGCCTGCGAGACCGTGCCGCTGGACGGCGATATGCATGTCCGGGTGGAGGATTATCGGCGCGAAGCGGGGGCGATCGTGATCGCCAACCCCAACGCGCCCACCGGTGTCGCGCTGCCGCGCGCCGAGATCGCCCGGCTGCTGGCGGATCATCCCGATATCCCCGTGCTGATCGACGAGGCCTATGTCGATTTCGGCGGCGAGAGTGCGGTGCCGCTGGTCGCCGATCACCCGAATCTGCTGGTCGTGCAGACCATGTCGAAGTCGCGTGGGCTGGCAGGGCTGCGTGTCGGCTATGCGATCGGCGATGCCGGGCTGATCGAGGCGCTGCGCCGTGTGAAGGACAGCTTCAATTCCTATCCGCTGGGCCGCATCGCCCAGGCGGGTGCGACGGCTTCGGTGCGCGACGACGCCTATTTCCGCGAGACCTGCGGCAGGATCGTCGCCGGCCGCGAAGCGATGACGCGGGGACTGTCCAGGCTCGGCTTCGCCGTCCTGCCGTCGCACGCGAACTTCGTCTTCGCCGCGCATCCCGCCCGGGGCGGCCTGGAGCTTGCGGCGGCCTTGCGCGAGCGCGCGGTGCTCGTCCGGCATTTCAACCGGCCGCGTACCGCGCCCTATCTGCGCATCACCGTCGGAACGGAAGACGATACAGCGCGGCTGATTGCGGCGCTGGAAGCTATACTGGCATAGGGCGGATTCCCCCGGGCGATCGCCCGGCGCCTCCCAGATCGGATTGAAGACCGATTGCAAAACAGGAGCGGTCTTGTTAGCAATGAACCGATTGCACTATGCAATCAGTTCATTGCGCTTCATTGCAGGGGAACGCGGCATGATCACGGTCTTCGGGGAGGGAAGAGGGTTTCGGGTCGTGTGGCTGCTGGAGGAGATGGGGCTTTCGTACCGGCTGCGGGACGTTGACCTGCTGGCCGGGGTCGAGAACGATCCGGAGTTCCTGGACATCAATCCGGCTGGCTTCATACCGGCAATCCGCGACGGCGACGTCGTCATGGTCGAGTCCATCGCCATCATGGAATATCTGATCGCGCGACATGGACCGACGCCGCTGGCGCCGCAGGCGCAGGACCCTGATTTCCCGGCCTACCAGCAATTCCTGCATCTGGGCGAAGCCGGTCTCGCGGCATCGATGTACTTCGTCAGCGGCGCACGCAATATCGCGCCCCCGGACCAGCGCGACAACTGGAGCGCGCGTCAGGCGCTGGACGTGTTCACCACGCGGCTGGGCCTGGTAACGCGGCGGCTGGCGCAGGCGCCTTTCATGGCGGGCGAGCGCTTCACCGCCGCCGACATTTCCGTGACCTATGCGCTGGAAATGGCGCAAAGAAACGTGGGCTTCCCGCTGGGCCCGGCAGAACAGGCCTATCTGGCCCGCATGAACGGCCGCGCAGCCTATGAAAGGGCGATGCAGGCGTGTCACGCGACCCGGCGGTGGGCCGCCCCTCTCACTCCGCGATGGAGCGCGTCCGTGGCGGAGTGAGAGGCGACGGCACGACGCCGAGAAGCCTTACACGGCTCTGCGTCGGCACTCGGAAGGCGAAAAGCCGGTCGACCGGCGGAATGCCGAGGCGAAGTTACTGGCGGACGAGAAGCCCAACGTGAAGGCGATCTGCTTCAGGGGCAGGGCGCTGTCCCGCAGCAGTGCCGTTGCCCGGATCGCCTGCTGCTCGGCGACCCAGCCGCTGACGGTCTGGCCGGTGGATGCCTTGAAGCGGCGCATGAAGGTGCGCCGACCCAGCCCGCACATAGCCGCCAGTTCGGTCAGCGTCGGCTGCTTGCCGCTCACCTCCCGCACATAGTCCTGAACCGCCTGCAATTGCCGCGACGACAATCCGGCCAGCCGGGCGGGAGCATCGCCGAGGCTGGCGAAATGCCGGGCCAGCTCGACCAGCAGATAAAGCCCGAGCCCCTCGGCCATTACCGCGCTGCCGAAGCCCGGCGCGGCGGCCTCGCCCGCCAGCGTGTGCAGCGTGCGGGCGATACCGGGATTGCGGATATCGCTGCAGTGGCGCAGCTCCAGCTCCGACCAGTCGTCACGATGGCGCGTGACCCTGGCGAATGTCTCGGGGCTGAAGCTGCCGGTCACGGTGCGGAAGCGTCCGCGCCCGCTGAGGAAATGCCAGGGGACATTGAACGGAATGAAGGTGATGTCCCCCACCTTGCCATAGGGCTGCCGGGTAGACAGCGCCGAGCGGCTCATCGACGGATCCGGAATCGGGGTCAGCGCCGCGCCCAGCAGCGCCTGCCGCGAGGCGATCAGCACTTGCCCCTCTTCCTCGATCACGTTGTCGCGGATTTCGAGCGACATCACCGGCGTCTGCAGCTGGGCGACGACCGCATAGGGGTTCATGGACTCATCCGCACCGGTTCTCATCGCCGGTCACCGTCCCGAATTGTCACCCAGACAAACATGCTGGCACTTCGCCAATCGTCTTCATCCCCGCCGTCCCGCCGGCCCCGCCCTATGATCCGCGCAAAAGCGTTGCGAGGGGCGGATGCCGGGAAAGATCAGGGTCATTCAATATACCGCCGGTGTCACGGGAAAAATCGCCATCCGAGCGATGGCCGATCACCCCGAGCTCGAGCTGGCGGGCATGCTGGTGTGGAGCAAGGACAAGGTGGGCCGGGATGCGGGCGAGCTGGCCGGGATCGGGCCGCTCGGCGTAATCGCCACGGATTCGCTCGACGAAATCCTCAGGCTGGATGCCGACGCCGTGTCCTTCATGGGGCTGTGGCCCGACCTCGACCTGATCTGCCCGATGCTGGAATCCGGCAAGCATGTCGTGCTGACGCCCGGGCTGCTCTATCCCAAATATCTGGGCGAGGCGGTGGTCGGGCGGCTGGAGGATGCCTGCGCCAAGGGCAAGGCGTGCGTCTTCGGCGGCGGCATCAGCCCCGGCTATGTGCAGTGCATCGCGCCGATCACGCTTTCCAACCTGGCCCGCCGCGTTGACCGCATCACGGTGGAGGAATTCGTCGATTTCCACGATGTCGCCGAATCGCCCGAGCTGATCGGCAGCATGCTGGGTTTCGGCCGCACGCTCCAGGATGTCCGCGCCAACAAGCATCCGCATTACGATGAGATGATGCCGAAATTCTTCAACCAGACGGTGGCGCTGACCGCCGACGCGCTCTGCCTCGACCTCGACTCCATTCAGGACGACATCCAGTATTTCGTCTCGCCCGGCGGCGGCGAGATCGCATCGCTCAAGATCGCGCCCGGTACGATTGGGGGCGCGCGCTGCAAGTTCATGGGGATGAAGAACGGCGAGGCGAAGATCACGGTCGTGCTGAACTGGGCGTGCACCTACGACCTGGGGGAGGGGTGGTTCGACGAGAGCGAGATATCGAACTCGACCCAGTGGCGGGTCACGGTCGAGGGCGATCCCTCGATGCGCCTCACCTTCGAGCAGGCCGACCGGTTCGGCAAGGACGGCGGGAACGCCCGCAAGTCGACCGAGCACAGCTTCATCATCACGGTGATGAACGTGCTCCACGCCATCCCGTACCTGGTCCGCGAAACGACGCCGGGCATCAAGCATTACGGTAATCTGCCGCTGATGGCCGGCCGGCATACGATCCGGTAAATCAGAAATAGGGGAGGGAGTACAATGACCGCAGCAACGCTGGACCGGCCTTCGGTCGCGGGGGCGTCGAAATGGTTCTCGACCAATCCCGACAAGGCCTGGGGTGAGAAGTTCTTCCTCAGCTTCGTGCCGGTTTTCCTGATCTACAACGCGATCATGATCAAGATGAACTGGCTCAATGTCGGCAATTTCTGGCACGTGACCCAGAACCTGGCGATGTGGATTCCCTATTGCCTGGTCCTGCCGGCGATCCTGCGCCGCAATTCCGGCGTTGCCTGGCACGACAGCTATTGGTTCAAGTTCAACGTCTATATGGGCACGTTCGTCTTCTTCGTGACCTATTTCCATACCGAGTATTTCTTTCAGATCCTCGGTTTCCGCTACAATATCCCCAACGTCACCCTGAATTACGACAGCTATCTGGTCGGGCCGAACGAGGCGACCGCGCTGGCCGAGCACAAGAAGGTGCCGGTGGGCATGTATTTCAACGCCATCGCCTTCTTCATCGTCTATCACTCGCTGGCGGTGGTCGCGATGCGCCGGATCAGGAATACGCTGACCGGCCTCAACGCCGTGGTTCAGAAGGCCGGCTGGGTGGTCATCGTCGCGGCTGCGGCATGGTTCTTCGGCTGGGCCGAGCCGCGCTTCTACAACACCAATCCCGAGGCGGCGCAGATCACCTGGTATGTGAATATCGATGCGATGCTGAAATACGGCGCCTTCTTCTATGCGCTCTATTTCATCGTCAGCTTTCCGAATATCTTCCGTCTGGATGAGAATCCCGCCCAGCCGCGCTGGACGATCAGCCGCTGCATGCTGGAGGCCAGCGCCGTTTCGATGATCTCGATGCTCCTGCTCGACCTGTGGGGATGGTTCATAGGACCGATCGCATGATGAAAGCGCCCGTGCTGCGTGACGGAATCCTCTCCGTCCGCGAGGTTCCGATCCCTACGCCCGGGCCGGGCCAGATACTGGTCCGCACCCATGCCTGCGGCATCTGCGCGTCCGACCTCCATTTCATGGAAGACCCGCAGTCTCTGATGGCCCAGGGCGACGGGCTCTGGAATTACGTGCCCGGCGCCGATTTCATCATGGGGCACGAGTTCTGCGGCGAGATCGCCGAATACGGCCCCGACACCGAACGCAAATGGAAGGTGGGGACGCGGGTCAGCTCCGTGCCGGTGCTGATCACGCCCGCGGGTGTCAGGATCACGGGCTACAGCCCCGATGCGCCCGGCGCGATGGGCCCGTATTTCCTGATGTCGGAGGCGGTGACGCAGGAGGTGCGCAGCGACCTGCCGTCCGAACATATCGCCACTTCCGACGCCATGGCGGTCGGCTGGTATTACGTCAAACGGGCGGCGATGGGGCCGCGCGAGATCCCGCTCGTCATCGGCTGCGGCGCCATCGGCCTGTCGGTCATCGCCGCGCTGAGGCATCGCGGCATCGGCCCGATCGTCGCGGTCGATTTCAGCGCCCGGCGGCGGCAGGTGGCGCGCGAGATGGGCGCCGACGTGGTGATCGACCCGGCCGCGGCCTCGCCCTATGCCGGATGGCGCGAACTGGCCTATGGCGATGCCGACCACGTGCGTGGAATCTTCGACGCCGTCGATCTGCCCCGATGCGTGGCGTTCGAGTGCGTGGGCGTCGAGGGGGTGCTGGACGGCATCGTCGTCAATTGCGAGCGCGACACTCGCATCTTCAGCGCCGGCTGCTGCCCCAGCGGCGATCATATCCATTCGGCCCAGGCGCACCAGAAGGGCATATCCATACAGTTCGGCGGGGGGCCGCAGATGCCGGACTGGAACGAAGCCCTGCAGGTCGTCGCGTCCGGCGCAATCGACGCCACGCCGCTGGTGGGCGCGCTGATCGGCGTCGATGAGGTTGCCGGGGCCATGCTGCAGGTGAGATCTGCCGATTCTCCCGCAAGGATAATCATCCGCCCGAACGGCAAAGTCTAGCGGCCGTATTGCAATCTATCCACCGGCCTTCTGTTCTCCCGCAGATGTGGTGTAATAGACAATATCCAATTGTATTTAGGGGCGGAACCTGATTCTTGGCCCGGCGTTCTTATCTGTGTCGATCCATGACTGGAAAAACCAGGAGTACGACTATGACGCCGAAAATTTCCGCTCTGCGCTATTCGTGTGCGACGTTCGCGGCAGCCGGCGCGCTGGTGGGCGCGTTGGCGATCCCGACGGGTGCCGCGACGGCCCAGACGACCTATACCACCCAGGAAGAGATCATCGTCACCCCGCCCTATGTGCAGCATCGCCCGCTCGGCCGCAGCGGCACCGGCATTCCGGTTGAGGAGCTGTCGCTGTCGCGCGGGGTCGATTACGGCGATCTCGACCTGTCCCGCTGGGACGACGTCCGGATACTCGACGACCGGATCCGCCAGGCGGCCTATACCGCCTGCCGCGAGCTGAACCGGCAGTATCCGGAGGCGCTGTACCCGTCCTATCAGTCGGACGCGCGCGACTGTGTCGCCAGGGCGACCGACGAGGGTATCGCCCAGGCCCGCTGGGTTGTCGCCAACTGGCGCGGTTATCCGGGGAACGGCCCGCAATACGGTTATCAGCGGTATGACTATCCGGGATACGGCGAATAACGCCTGACCGAAGCCGCGGCCGGCATCCCGCCGGCCGCGGTTCGTGCCTTCACCCGGTCCGGTTCTTCGCCACCACCGCCTCATAGGCGGCCTGCAGTTCCGAAAATACCGAGCGCTCGGGCTGGCGCGCGCCCAGATGCATGGCGCGCAGCTCTTCCATAAACCCCTCCCACAGGGCAGGGCCGCCATCCTCCAGCAGTTCGGCCCGGATCGACAGCTCCTCCGACGCCGGGCGGTGCCGGCGCCCCCACGCGCCCATCTGGGCCAGCAGGGGGACGAGCTGGATGGCCGGTTCGGTTAGGCTGTAGATCGCTTTCTGGGCATGGCTCGGATCGTCGCGCCTCGTCAGCAGGCCGGCCTCGGTGAGGCGCTTCAGCCGGTCGGCCAGGATATTGGAGGCGATTCCCTCTTCTGAACGATTGAGCAGCTCCCGGTAATGCCGGCGGTTGCCGAACATCACGTCCCGGATCACGATCAGGCTCCAGCGGTCGCCCAAGGTCTCCAAGGTCAGATTGATCGGGCAGCCCGACCGGTGATCGCCGTCCATTGTGCTTGCTCGCCAAAAACTGCTTGCAATATAAAATCAGTTTGGGTAAGCCGCAACTGCTTGCAGATTGAAACTGGTTAGCGGAACAGGGAGACGACGATGACGATCGAATTCTATGGCCATCCTTTCTCGTCCTACTGCATGAAGGCGCTGATTGCCTTCTATGAGAACGGCATCCCCTTCGAATGGCGCGTGGTCTCGCCCGAGCATCCCGAGAACGGGGCCGCCTGGGCCGCCAAATGGCCGCTGAAGAAATTCCCGATCATCGTCGACGGCGATACCCAGGTGATGGAGGCGACCTCGATCGTCGAATATCTGGCGGTGGCCCATCCCGGCCCGGTCAAGCTGATCCCGGCCGACCCGCGCGCCGCGGTCGAGGTGCGGATGTTCGATCGCATCTTCGACAACTACGTCATGACCCCGCAGGGCAAATGCGTGTTCGATGTCCTGCGCCCGGCGGAGAACCGCGACCCGGCCGGCGTGGCGGATGCCAAGACGATGCTGGAGACGAGCTATGCCTGGCTGGACCGGCATATGGCGGGACGCGAATGGGCTGTCGGCGATGCCTTCTCGCTGGCGGATTGCGCGGCCGCCCCGTCGCTGTTCTACGCCGACTGGACGCACGCGATCCCCGAGCGTTTCACAAGCCTGATCGCCTACCGCAGGCGGCTGCTGGCCCGCCCTTCATTCGCGCGCGCAGTCGACGAGGCCCGCCCATACCGGCCGTTCTTCCCCTTGGGCGCGCCGGACCGCGACTGAACGGCTGGAAAAGTTTCTTCCGGTCACAGAAAGAACACAATTCGCAGCCGCGTGTTACCAGCACTATGAGCAGATAAGCTCATGGCGATCGATAAAAACGTGCCTGACCCAAATAGCGGCTGTTATCTGGCCAATGATCGGCAAGTATCGTGGCATCGAGGCGTTACAATATTGCGAGCTAAGGGAGCCAACTGATTTAGAGCAACCGAGGATCGAGTGCACACGATGCAAGCGCCTGAACAATTGGCGAGACAGAACATAGAGTTTTTTATTGAGAAACATCCGCTGCCCCGCCCCGGATGGACCGTTTCATCGAAATGGGGCCACCACACAGTCCGGGTGCGCGAAGTGGGAAGCGGGCCCACCTTCGGTCGCAGGTTCGATGTCCTGGTCAGCCACCGCAGCGGCACGGTTTCGGCGCTGTACGAACGCCTCGGCAACGGCGCGCTGCGGACTCTCAAGCCACAGCGGCTGGACTGGCTAATGGCCTGCATCCAGCGCATCCGGCCCCTCGACGTGGGTCGAATTGGCCAAAAAGCCTAAGGGCTTAGCCTGAATCCATAAAATTCTAGGTCCCGACTCGGCGCGGCCCCTATACTTCACGATATGAAAGTCTAGGGGGAGGATGTGATGAATATCACAGTCGCGTGGCCGCGTTTCCTGATCGCATCGCTGATCGGTACCGTGGTGATCTTCGTTCTTGCCGTCTATCTGAACGGCACTGTCTTTGCCGGCCTGTACGATGGCGTTCCGATCCGGTCGCCTGAGGACCTGAAGGCGCATATGCCGTTCCTGGCGCTGACCTTTCTCGTTCAGTTCCCGATCTTCTGCTATGTCTATCTGCGCTGTTATCCGCAGCGCAGCATGACCAACGCGCTGTGGTTCGGCGTGTGGGCCGGCTTTTTCACCGTGATGCCGAACGGCCAGTTCTTCGTCGGCACGCCCAACATGAGCTGGGACCTTCTGGGCGTACAGCTCGCCGAGGGCGTCGTCTCCACGATGATCCTGATGGCGATTTTCCAGGCGATCTATCAGCCCAAGGACGAGAGCTGGACCCAGCCCGAGGTTCCGTGGGGGCGTTTCATACCGCTGGGGATCGCGATGGCGGTTCTGGTCTTCGTGCTCGATCTGCCGTTCCATCAGATCCTGGGGCCGATGCTCTTCACGGACTATCCGGCGCATGATTTCCCGCATCGCGACCCGAACACTGCCCAGCTTCTTGAGCTGGCGGGCACCTATCTCTTCCAGCTCAGCACCTTCTGCTACCTGTTCCTGCGGGTCTATCCGCAGCGCGGGTTCGGCAAGGCGGTCTGGTGGGGTGCCTGGTGGGGCGTCTGGGTGGTGATCCCGAACATGCAGATGTTCGCGTCCATGGATAAGTACACCGTCAAGATGCTCGTCATTCAGGTGCCGGAAGGCGCGATCCTGACGATGATCATGATGGCGATATTCGAGCCCACCTATCGCTGGCTGACCGGCTCCAAGCCGGCGCATCTGGCGGCAGCCGAGTAACGGACGGCGCCGCCCGGTTATCCGCCGGGCGGCGCCGGTTCCATCGGCGGCATGGCAGCCGGCGCGGCCTTGGCCAGCCGCCGGTCCAATCCGACGATCAGATAGCCGGCCAGCAGGAAGCCGGCCGAAATCCCCGCTGCGTTCGCCATCGCCGCGGCCCAGCCGATCTTGCCGACGTCCAGGAAGAAATACGGGTAGGTCCCGTCGACGCCGCCGCGCGCCAGCACATACGCCAGATAGGCCAGCGGATAAGCCGCCCAGATCAGCGGATCGCGGGCGCGCAGGTGCCCCTTCGGCACGTAGAGCAGCCAGAAGAGCGGGGCCAGGATCGGCATCGCGTAATGCATGACCACATTGGCGTAGCGGTCGCCGCCGGTCAGCACCTGCGTGCCGGCCAGCAGCAGGCTGTAGACCGCGCCGACCAGCAGGATCGACAATGTCAGCCCGCCGAGCAGCCCGGGCCCGCCGCAGGCAGGCTTGCCGAGTGCCGTGCCGGTGAAAGCCACCGCCAGCGCGACGTTGGTCAGGATGGTGAAGAATCGCGCTAGGTGCCAGGCAGCCGCCGCCGGCGATCCCAGCGCCGCGGTGGACGCGCCGAACTGGACGACCAGCCCCGCCCAGGCAACGAGCGCGATCAGGCCGGCGAAAGCGCGCGCATTCGCCGAGTAACGGTCATCCATGGTCGAAACCCCGCCGGTACGAGGCATGCATTATAGCCGAACCGTCTAGCGGCCGCAGCCACCGGCGGCGACCTGATAGATGTAGGTCGAATTGCCGTCGGGGCGGATCCAGGATTGGACCGGGTCCGGAAGATCGGGGATCGCGGAGCCGGAATGGAGATAGACGCCGCCTTCTTCGCACAGCCTCGCGACCGCCGCTTTGGGCTGCAGGTCGAAGAATCCGCCATAGGAGACCGGGCGCAGCTCGTAGCGCGGCCGGTCCGTCTGGCCGGGAAGGCCGAGGATATAGAAACGCCGCCGGTTACCGAGGTCCGCGGCCATGCGATCGGCCGCCATCACCGGCAGCGGCTCGATGCTGTCCAGCCCATAGCGCGCGATGTCGTGCAGATATTTTTCCTTCCAGGCATAGGGCGAGGCGACATCTGCCCACAGCCTATCGGCCGCCTTGGGCGTCGGCAGCAGCGAGCGGAACTGGCCGGAATCGACATAGACCGCCGTGCCGGGCTGGACGTTGGCTTCGATCCAGGCGACCGAGCTGTCGGGCGCGAGGGACCGGCCATGGACGAAGGCGGTCATGATGCCCTGCTTGACCCCCGGGGCGACCACGACCGAGACCAGGACAGCGCAGATCAGGAAGGGGCGAAGCTTTGCCACGTTGTCGATCAGGATCGCCACGCCGAGCGGCGCCAGCGCCACCATCATGACGATCAGCGCCCCGTCGTGCTGCAGCCCGTGCACGGATGGGCGCACGGCCAGCAGGGCGTTGAGGCCCAGCCAGACGAAGCAGCCCAGAACCGGCCAATCCCGCCGCCACCCGCCCACCAGCAACCCGGTCAGCGCCGCCGCGAGCGGCAGGGCGAGATAGGTCTGAAAAGCCTGCGACCCGCGATCGGCCGCTGAGAGAATGCGGACCGACACGATCTGGCGGACATTGTCGGCGAGGTGCAGCGGATACCAGGGCGCGATCAGCACGAAGGCGATCGCCGCGATGCCGAGCGTTTTGCCCAGCGCGCGCCAGGGCGGGCCGCCGGTCTCCATGCCCCGCCATTGCAGCAGCAGGACCAGAGGCGCGACCCGCAGCATGTCGACATGCGACCCGATCGCCAGCCCCAGGAAGATGCCGGCGCTTGCGCTGCGCCTGCCTTCTGCGGCGGCGGCAAGCGCCATCAGGGCGAAAGCCCAGGCCCAGCCATAGGGGCGGGTTTCGGTCGACATCTCGACGAAGATCGGCAGGCTGGCCGCCATCAGCCCGGCCATGATCTCGCCCGCCGTCCCGCCCAGCGCCCGGCCCAGCCGGCAGGCGGCGACGATCGCCGCCAGGGTCAGCAGGAGGGCCGCGATGACGGCGGCCAATCTGAGGCCCGACAGGTCGCCATACAGCTCGAACAGGGTGCTCTGCAGCGCCGCCGGGGGGCGCAGGATCGGCGGGAACCCGGCGACGTCGGCGCCGTTCGCGATCAGCTTGAACAGCGCTTTCACCCCGCCATAGGCCGCGCTGAGCCAGGTGAGCGGCCCCGAGGGCGCATATTTGTTGATCGGCGTCTCGCCCTCCAGCAGCAGCAGGCCGTTGGAGAGGTAGCTGACCTCGTCGAACTGCGACGGCGCGCCGGACAGGGGGAAGCGGCCGAACCGCAATATCGCGCCCAGGAGGACGCAGAGCGTGGGTGTGAGGGTCGGGCGGGGGAGCCTGATCACGAAACCCAGCCGCAGATGCGCGCCACCTGCTCGGCCCAGCCGTCCTCGGTCGGCAGGTCGGGCAGGGGGGCCTTCAGGTGGCTCTGGCTCAGCACCGATCGGATGGCGCGATCCAGGGTTTCGGCCATCGTCTCCTCGCCGCCTTCCATCACCGTGGCCCAGGGTGTGTCCAGCAGGATGTCGCTGATGCCGGAGTCACGGTGCAGCAGCACCGGTATGCCCCGGCTCAACGCCTCGGCGGCGGGAATTCCATAGCCTTGGCGGGCCGGCATCAGGAACAGGTCGGCCTGGTCGTAGATGGCTTCGAGATGCTGGTCGTCGATGAAGTTGTGGAAGGTCACCCTGTCCTCCAGCCCCAGCTTGCGCGCCGTCTCCGAGAGCCGGTCGATCATCGAGCCGCCGCCGACGACATCCAGCAGCCAGTCGACCCGCTGGCTGAGCCTGGGCCGGCGTTTCTCGAGCCCGGCCAGGCCCGCCAGGATCCAGTCGATCCGCTTGTTGGGCTCGACCCGCGACACGCTGAGCAGCCTCAGCGTGGTGGCGGGCACGCGCGGCAGGAAGGTTTTCGCCGGCAGGCCGCCCATGCGGGCGACGGCGACCGGCGGGTGCCACAGCTTCCGGCTCTCCGCCGCCAGATATTCGCTGGTGACGATGGTGGTGCCGCCGGAATTCAGGCCGCGCTTCAGCATGCGATTGGCGATCATCTGCCGAAGTTGGCTCCGGATCGCGCGCGGCCCGTCGCCCAGCAGGCTCGGCGTGTCATGCATCAGCGTGTGGAAGCCCTTGATCCCCGCCAGGCTCGCATGCAGCGCGGCCTGTATCCCCGACATCAGGGGGCGGGGCGCGTCCTTCGGCAGATCGTCGAAATAGGCCTGCAGCATGCCGACCTTGTGCATGACCTGCGCCTCAGGGTTCAACGTGAAAATGTCGATCGGGTGATGGGCGAAGAAGGACAGGTGGATGTCGTCGTAATAGAGCAGCAGCCTGTGCTCCAGCTTGCGCTCGGTGAGCCAGCGGGAGAGGGCCAGCAAGGAGCGCTCGGCCCCGCCGAACGCCTCGATCTCGCCGGCGAAGATGATGATGGGGGACGTGCTCACGCGATCGGTCCGAACGGCCGCCATTCGCCTGGCGAGCCGGCGGTGACGCAGACCCAGCCCAGATAGCCGCCCGCCTTCGGTTCCCGGTTCAGCACCTGGTCGCCCACCTGCCATGCGCCTTGCTGCGGCGGAGCGCCGGCATAGATCGTGCGCGGCGGGCTGGAGCCGGCGGCCGTCGACGAATCCCACGCGTAGCGCAACGGCTGCCGCCGGCGCTCGTCGGGCTTGGAGACCAGGCAGTCGGCGAAACGGATCGTGGCCGGCAGGTCGCTGCGCGCACCGATCACCTTGGGCAGCTCGGCGAAGCCGCCGAAGATGCAGCGCTCGAAGCGGATCGTCGGGCCGTGATCGCGGCATTTCTCGACATCGATACCGAGCACCTCGCGGCCGTGTGCGCCGCCGATCGAGCAGTCGCTGACCGAGACGATGGCGGGATTGTCGCGCGCGACGATGAAGGACCCGACCTTGTTCTTCGGCAGGGCAGGGTCGCAGTCGGTTGTGATGTCCATGTCGCGGATCGCGATATTGAGGCCGAGCCAGCTGGGCGCCAGGTTGACCAATCGGGTCAGATGCTCGATCCGCCCGCCGGAGAAGCTGACCGGGGCCATGCTCTCGCCCGTGTGGAGCAAGGTCGTGTTGGTCGGCGGATTGGGATCGCCGGCGCTGCCGCCGGTGGCGTTGAAGTCGGTGACGATCAGCCCGCCGCCGGGCGAGATGCCGGAGGTGATGTCCAGCACGAAATAGGTGCCGCCGGGCAGCAGGCCGCAGCTGCAATGCTCGAAGCGCTGGGTAAAGGCCTGGCCGGAATTGTTGTAGAAGAACGCGCCGACCTGATTGGCCTCGCAGTTGCGGAAATAGGTGAACTCCCCATTGCCGCCGCTGCCCATCACGATGCCGTAGGCGGCCTTCACGAAGCCGACCGTCACGTTCTCGACCGTGTGCGCCGAGAACTCCGTGCTGTTGAACAGGACGCCGAATTTCGCGGCGAACGGCGTCACCGCCAGCAGGCTCAGATCGGCGATGGTGGTGTAACGCCACAGGCTGCGGTCGACGGTCAGGATCGCCTCGGCCGAATTCGCCGGGCCGTAATATTTGATCAGCGTGCCGGAGCCGTCGCGCATCGACGAGGCGCTGTCGCCGAACTTGCCCCGGCCGGCGAAGCGGAAGCCGCTATGGTTGCCGTGGGTGCTGGCGAGAACCAGCGTGCGGGTGATCCTGGCGGTGCCGGGTGGCAGCAGCACCTGGCCCCCGGTGGCGGCGGCGAAATCGATCGCCGCCTGGATCGGGGCGCTGTCGTCGGCCGTGTCGTCGAAGCGCGCGCCCCACCATAGCGGCGTCACGAAGGCGCCCTTGGTCATGCGGACCCAGCGGCCGGTCGTGCCGTTGCCGATCGGGTTCACGGTAACGCCGCCGTCATCTTCCGCGGTGCTGTTCGCCTCCCACAGGAAATGGCCTTCGCCCCCGTCGCCGGGGCGCCGATAGCCGCGCAGGAAAATCTGCCCCGCGCCGGCGCTTGCGGGTGGGCCGGAATGCTGGCGCAGCCCGTCCATCGTGTCGACGAAATAGCCCATCGTCGCGGCCAGCGCGCGTGCGAGATCGGGTTCCTGGCGCGGGGTTTCGGGCATTATTTCGCCGGCTGCGGAATGCGCAAAAAGGCAAAGCGCCGGGCGATCACCGCGCGCTGTTCGCCGTTCAGCAGCAGGGCATAGGCGGCGAGGCCGGCGATTGCCCCCCACAGGGCGCCGAACAGGAACAGGCGCAGATAATCGTCCGGCGCGACGACCAGCATGACCAGCCGGCCGACGCCATAACCCAGCACGGCGGCAAGCGCGGCGCGCAGGACGCTGGCGGAGTGGAGACGGCTGCCGCGCATGCCGATGGAGTCCAGCGTCCTGGCGGGCAGATAGATGACCAGGCCGACGACCTCGCCCACGGCCAGCCCCAGGGCGACCCCTTCGGCGCCCAGGCGGCCGACCAGCGCCAAGGCCGCGCCGAAGCCGACGCCGGCGAAAATGCCGACGCCATGGGCGATCAGCCTGGGCCGGTTACTGAACGACAGCAGCACCTGATAGACCACCGACGACGCGCTGATCGCGACCGGCAGCGCCATCGTCAGGATGAGGAGATCCGGGATCTCGACCTTGCCGCGCAGCCACAGCAGGAGGACGGGCTGGGCCGCTACGATGGTGACGCCCGCCAGCAGCCCGCCGGCGATCCCGACGATCGTCACCGAATCGGTCAGCAGACGGCGAAGCGCGGCCATTTCGTCCCGGATCAGCAGAACCGACAGTTCGAACCCGAACGGAAGGGACATCTGGATGGTCACCTGCCGGGCGACGCCGATCAGCGTCCGCGCGGTATTGAACGCCACCGTCTCGGCAGGGCTGCTGAGATGGCCCAGCAGCAGCAGCGGCCCCTGGATCGTCATCCAGGTGCTGATCGGCTGGCTGGCGAAATAGAGGCATTTGGCGACGGTGACGCGCAGCTCGGCCCGGGTCGGCGCAGCCAGACCCCAGGGCAGGGGGCCATAGCGGGCGCGCTGATCGATGGCGATGATCGCCCAGCTCAGGACCGTCGCCCCGACCATGCCGGCGGCCAGGACCTGGCTGGGCTGGTCCACGGTCAGCAGGATCAGCGGCACGAGGATCTGGCCGGCGAGGTTGCCCACCCCCATCACCACGCCGCGGTCATATTCGCCGTTCGCCCGATAGATCGAGTTGAAGACGCCGAACGGCATCGCGATCAGCGTGTTGGCGGCCAGCAGCCCCAGCGTCCAGTAGGCCTGGCCGAACGGCATATGGTCGACCCCGATCAGCGGCAGCCAGCGCAGCCACAGGCTCGCCGCCAGGATGCCGGCCAGCGCCAGGGCGATCACCGCCAGATAGTTGAAATTGGCAACCTTCACCGCGCGGTGATAGGCCGCGAACTCGTTGCGGACCTTGGTCTCCTGCAGCAGCCCGCTGAAATAAGGCTGCATGCCGCCGTCGAAGATGGTGATCAGCGTTGTCGCGGCATTGATCAGCAGCCAGTCGTTATAGAGATCGATGCCCCAGGCGCGCAGGAAGAACGGCACCAGCACGATCTGCTGCACGATCCTCAGCGCCTGGGTCGACATCTGCGCGCCCATGGACCGCATCAGCCGCGCAGCGAGTCCCGGCCGCGCCGATGATTCGCCCCGCTGTTCCTCAGCCTGCGGCAACGGTCCCTCGCGCTGCAACCCGTTCAAGAAACACGCATATCCCCCAACAGCCTGGCGAACAGCGCCAGGATACGCCCGCCATACCGGTCCCAGCCGCCGATCGTCTCCATGCGCCGGCGCGCGGCCTGCGACATAGCATGGAGCAGGTCGCGGTCCCGGTACAGCAACGTCAGCGCCTGGGCGATGGATTCGGGATCGCGGACGGGCACGATAAAGCCCTCGCGGCCATCCTCGAACAAGTCCTCCGCGCCGGAATTCGGCGTGGCGATGACCGGGCAGCCGCAGGCCAGCGCCTGGGCCTGGACCATCGCCAACCCCTCCTCGATCGAGGGCAGCACCAGCACCGAGGCGCGCGACATCTGCGCCGCGACTTCGTCCCGGTTCAGCGCCCCGGTGAACTCGATGCCGGTAAGCGGATCGCCGCGGAGCAGGACCTCGGTTTCCGCGGTCCGGCTGCCGACGAAAACCAGCTGCGCGCCAGGCAGCGCCGCTTGCCGGAAGGCGTTCAGCAGGTACCCGACACCCTTGCGCACGCCCATCTGCCCGACGAACAGAATGCGGAAGGCGGAATCGCGTGACGCGCTCGGCAGGAAATGCTCCAGGTCGACGCCGTAGGGGATGACGTCGACCTTGGCCGGGTCGACGCCGCGTTCGGCGAAGCTGCGCGCTGCGAAATGGGAGGGAACGGTGATCGCGTCTGCCTCGGCATATTCAGCCTCCTCGCGTTCGATCAGGCGCGGATGAACCGGGGCGAAGCATATGCCCAGGCGGTCATGCTCCTCGGCCAGCAGGCGCATCTGATAGGCGAGATGGGTCGAGCCGCGGTCGCAGACATACCGCCCGCCTCGTTGCCTGACCGCGCGGCCGGTTGCGAGGGCGCTGCCCGACAGGCCCATCAGGATATCGCAGGCCGGGAGGGTCATCCGCGCATAGGCGTCGAGGGCGCGGCCGGCCTCAAGCTGCAGCCGTTGGCGCAGCGCCAGGGGCGCGTGCCCGCCTTCGACCAGGCGGTGGAGGGCGGAGACGTAAGGGAACGAACGGATCAGCCCCGGATCGACACGCGTATTGCGGAGCTTGAACCTGGGATACGCCGTGTAGATCGCGCTCAGGCATCCGGCGCGCTGAAGCTGTTCGGCAAGGTCGAAGCTGTGGAAACGGCCGTGCGTGGTCAGGACTACCCGGGCCGGCCGGCCGCTCACGTGTCGGTTTCGCCCGGCATGGACCCCATCACGCGTGCGATCCAGTAGATGAGATGGAAGCTGATGACGAATTGCGGCACGACACGCAGCGCATAATAGAGGATGCCGCCGGCATCGCTCTCGGAGCAGACGTGATAGCCGAGGAACAGCAGCGAGATCGGCAAAACCCCGCTGATCGCCCGTTTCCCGATCGCCAGCCGGTTGACGTAGAAGATCAGCAGATAGGCGAGGAAGGTCTTGTAGACCACCGCCCACATGCCGCCGGTCGCATAGGCCTCGGAATCGACCGGGATGGTCAGGTAGGTCAGCGCCTCCATGTCGGCGAGGCCCAGGCTGCCGGCCACATAGTCGGTGCTGGCCTTGCCGCGCTCCAGCTGGATGTCGAACCAGCCCAGCACGAAATTGGGAAACAGTCCCAGCAGCATGTCGCCGGTGCTTCCGCCCAGCGTCACGTAGTTGCCGCCGATGGTGGAGGCGGCCAGGGCGTCGGTGGTCTGGATCAGGCCGATGCGGTCGGCGAACGGGATCGGCCGGCCGAAATAGCGCCCCCATACCGAGTAATTGACGAAGTCGAGCGGCGTCTCGGCCTTCTCGACCGTGGCCGGGTCGCGGATGATCAGCAGGCCGGCGGTTTCGATCGTGTTCTCGATGCGCTCGGAAAAGCCGAGAAATCCGCGGTCGCTGCGCACGATCAGGATCGCCGGGGAGACGATGAAGGAGACGAACAGGCCGAACAGCCCCATCGCCACGATGGCGCGGTAGTTGAAGCGGAAGCCGCGATAGAGCGGGGTGATGAGCGCGACCAGCGGCGGCGCCAGCACACCCTCACGCGAATTGCTGGCCAGGCCGATGAAAATCGCCGCGCCCAGCACTGTGACCGACCAGGCGTCGATGATGGTGCGGCCGTTGCTGCGCTTCAGCGCATGGATCACCGCGCTCACCATCGCCACCAGCGGGAAGCCGCGCGACAGCACCGCCAGGAAATTGGCGGGCGACCCGCCGGGCGTATCGTCGGCCGGGTTGGCAAACAGCGGCAGGATCATCAGCACCGACGATATGACGATCAGCAGCTCCAGGGTCCGCAGGCTGGGGTCGGCTTGTGCCCGGGCCCGTGGCACCGGCAGCTTTCGGGCGGCGAAGAAGGCCAGCATCAGGCAGACGAAATAGACCAGCGTCACCAGCTCGGTCGCCGCCGGCACGATCAGATTGTCGTCCAGCGACTGCAGCAGCGCGACCTTGATGAACGAGGCGATGATGAGATGCGCCAACCCGATCGCCAGGACGATGCCGGCATTGATGTCGCTGGTGCCGAACTTATAGACCAGGGCATAGCAGCCACCCTCCATCGCCACGAGCAGCAGCAGCGACAGAAGGCTGGATCCCGCCACGCCAGGATCAGAAGCTGCGCGACGATGACGAAGACGACGATCTGTGTCAGGTCGCGGTGCGACAGCCGGCGCGGCGCCTCGGGCAGCGCAAGCTCGTCGTCGTGGCCGACGCTTACCATCCCGGGCTCAATCCAGCGCCACGGCGCATCGCATCGCATCGGCGAAGCGCAGGCGGCGCCAGATCAGGGAATATGACTTCGGATACGGCATTCCGCGTGGTAGCAATTTCAGGGCTGTCGAATAGTTGCCGTCCTTCAATGCCACCAAACCCCAGTGCAGGTCGAGATAGCGCAGTATCTCCTTCGGCGCCTGGCGGTCGCCCGAAAGCTGTTCCTGCATCCGGCCCTTGAGGTACCGGCTGATATGCAGCCGGTCGAGATGCGACGGGGCCTCGTTGCCGCTCCACAGGGTGCGATAGGCCAGCGGCTCGGGAATGAAGATCGCGTCCCCTCGCGGCGCCACCCGGATCCAGAATTCGGACTCGTCGCCGTTCAGGAATTTGATCGGCCGCGTCTCGTTCCAGCCGCCGACCGCGAGCGCCGCCGCCCGCTCGTTCGCGACCTGGACCGGGGTGCCGAACGGGGCCTGGTCGATCATCATGATCCGGGCGACATCCCTGCGCGGGATCAGCGCCGGTCGTTCGATCGGCAGCATTTTGGTCCGTGACAGCGGCCTGCGGTCGATATCCACATTGACGGATATGCAGCTGGCGATCTTGGGGTCGTGGCCGCGCGCCTGGGCGTCCGCGATGACGGCGCCCATCCGTCTCAGACAGTCCGGATGAAGGAAGTCGTCGTCGTCGAGATGCTTGATCCAGGTCCCGCTGGCGCGCTCCATGCCGATATTGGCGGTCCGCGAATGGCCGAGATTGGTCGGGTTGCGGATATAGACGACCTGCTGGAACTGGCCGGCGACGGCGGCGGTGTCGTCCGGCGAGCAGTCGTCGACGACCACGATCTCGCAGGGCAGGGTTTGGGCGATGCAGCTCTCGATCGCCCGCTTCAGCATGGCGGACCGGTTATAGGTCGTGATGACGACGGACCATGTGATCGTCATGGCGTACCGTGGCAGTGCGCAATTGCGTCGGCGAAGGCCGCCTCGAACCGGTCGGCGATGCTGTCGATCGCGAAATTCGCCTCGGCGAAGGCGCGGGCGCGGGCGCCCATCGCGCGGCGCAGCTCAGCATCGCCGGCCAGGTCCATGACCCGGTCGACGAAGCCGGCATTGTCGTCCGGCGCCACGACTTTGCCAGCCCCGATGGCCTCGATCATCCTGGCGGCGTCATTGTCGTGCGCGATGGCGGCGACGACGGGTTTTCCAGCCGCGAGATAGCTCAGTATCTTCGACGGCACGCTGAACGCGGCGGCCTCGGCCCCCAGGATCGCCAGCAATATATCGCCGCTGCCCAGCAGCTCCGGATAAAGCTTCATCGGCTGGAACGGGAGCACCGTCACGTTGGCGATGCCTTCGGTCTTCGCCGCCTGCTCCAGCCATAGGGCGGCCTTGCCTTCGGACACCACGGCGACGTGGAGCGACCGGGCCGCGCCCGCGCGCGCCAGGTCGAGCAGGATCGCGGGATTGTGCTTGAGGCCGAGGGTGCCCGTGTAGAGCGCGACGGTTTTGTCGTGAAGGCCGTGTTGCCGGGCCCAGCCATTGTCTTTCGCCACCGGGCGGATTTCCGACAGCGGCGCCCAGTTCGGCACGACCGTGACCCGCCGGGGCGGAACCCCCCATTCGGCCAGTTTCGGCACGAACCTTTCCGAGATCGCGACGATGGCGTCGCTGGACCTCAGCAGCGCGCGCTCCAGCCGGGCGTAGCGATTGCCGATCAGCCGCCCGATCAGGCCAAGACGCTCGGTCAGGTAATGGCCGATGGCTGCGGAATAGATGTCCTGCAGCCAGAAGACGAACGGGACCTTGCGGCCGGCGCAGGCCTGCCTCAGCCGGTTCTGGGCGTCGAGCGGCATGTTGCAGCCGACAACGAGGTCGGGGGCAAAGCGCATGGCGCGTTCGGCGATCAGCCCGCCGATGCGGATTTCCTGGAACAGGCGGCGGGCGAACCTGTCCTTGGCGAAAGGCCGGCCCAGCGATACCGCCTCGATCGTGAAGCCCGGCGCGTCTCCGGCCAGCGCATCGATCTCGCCTTTCGGCGTCTGGAACTCGGCGAAATGAAGATGCAGCACGGCATGGCCGCGATCCGCCAGGCAGCGGCTCAGCTCGATCTGGAAGGGGTGGCCGGAATAGTCGCAGACGACGATGCGCATCGGCTGGCAGTGTCGCTTAATAGGCGTTTTCCCTGGCGAAGATGACGCGGAAGGTCATCAGCAGAATTTTGAGGTCCAGCCACAGCGACCAGTCGTCGATATAGTGGAGGTCGTAGCGCACCCGGGCCTCGGCCTTCTCGATCGTGTCGATCTCGCCGCGCAGTCCGTGGACCTGCGACCAGCCGGTCATGCCGGGTTTGACCCGATGGCGGCGCAGATATTCGGCCACCGCCTCCTGATACAGCTCCGTGCCGGCGCGCATGGTGATGGCGTGCGGGCGCGGGCCGACCAGCGACATATGGCCGACCACGACATTCATCAGCTGCGGCAGCTCGTCGAGGCTGAACCGCCTCAGGAAGCCGCCGACGCGCGTCAGCCGCGGGTCGTTGCGCACGGTGCGGGCCGCGCCCGACGCGTCGCACTCGTCGGCGCGCATGGTGCGGAACTTGATTACCTTGATGACCTTGTTGTTGAAGCCGTAACGCTCCTGCACGAAGAAGACCGGTCCCCGGCTGTCCAGCTTTATCAGCGCCGCGATGACCGCCATGAAGGGCAGGAACAGGATCAGCAGCACCGCGCCCAGCGCCTTGTCCTCGAACCATTTGGTCAGCGCGTTCCAATGGCGCAGCGGCCGGTCCACCACCTCGATCACCGGGACCGCCCCATGGAAGGAGACGCCGCGGATCGGCATCGCGTCGGCCAGCAGCTCCATGCTGAGCCTGAGATCGGCCGGCGTTTCGCGCAGCCGGTCGATCAGTTCCTTGATCCGCGCCTCCGCCGTCAGCGGCAGCGCCAGGATCACCTCGTCGATCAGCACCTCGCGCGAGAAGGTGAGCAGGGCGTCGATATTGCCGCGCAGCGGCACGCCGTCGATCGATTGGGGCCCGGGCCGGTCGTCGAACACGCCGAGGATCGCCACTTCGGCCGCCGGCAGAAGCCTCAGCTTCCCGATCAGCCGCCGCGCCGGCTCGCCCGCGCCGACGATGACGATGTTGCGCACCAGGCGTCCGGCATTGGCCCACTGCCTGAGCGCCAGCCCGAGCCCGCCGCGCCCGATCAGGAACAGGCCGTAGACGCCCAGCGACCAGCCGATCGCCCAGCCGCGCGAGAAGTCGCTTGAGATCTTGGTGATATAGGCCAGCGCCAGCAGCAGCGACGCGGTGGCGATCCACACCAGGAAACCGCGCGTCGCCTGCCAGCGCAGGTCGGCCAGCCGGCCGAAATCGTAGGCCCGCACCCGGTTGAGGCCGGTGACGAAGACCGCCGCGGCGATCAGCGCCGCGAGCCCATAGGCGGTGAACGGATCGGCTAGCGCCAGGAAGCCGGAGATATAGATGCGATAGGCCAGATATCCGGCCAGCAGAACGATGCCGAAATCCATCAGCTTGGTCAGGCCGACGACGATTTCCGGCGAAACCGGCCGGATATAGCGGCTGGTCTGCGCCACCGCGGCCTCCTGGCCCGTCGAGGTGGCGATATCGCGCGCCGGCGTGATCACCGCGGCGGTTCCGTCCTGCGTCGATTCAAAGCGTTGCCCGCATGACGCGGTCCCCCGAAAGCCCTGTTGAAAACAATAGCATGCGCCTGAGCCCGGGCTATCCCTTATTGTCGGAGGCCGGTTGTCGATTAGGCAGCGGCACGGCGCCCGTCAAGCGCGATCAATCGTGCGGCAATATCGCGTCGAGACATTGTTCATTTTTGGTAATATCATATTGCCTATACGGCGCGTTCGGCCTATCCGATTGGAGTGACAATGCAGCATCGGGGCCGTACGATGCCGTGCCGGATTTATAAAAGATTTAGGCGATACTCCGCGATGCCCGTGGAAGTTCGCCGCCGAGGCTAGCTTGGGAGGTCAGGGGAATGCTCCAATTCGATTCGCGCCGCGCTGCTCGTGGCAGGATGCTTTTGTCGGTGGCGACGGCTGCTCTCCTTGTCGCGGGCACTGCCGCGGCCGAGACCAAGAGCTTCGTCATCTCCTACCTGACCGACGGGAACTGGTCCGACGGCAAGACCGATTGCCCGGCCGGGCTCAACATGTCGGCGATCGACTTCTACCGCCGTGACCTGGCCAAGGCCGGCTACAAGCATGACGAAATCGAAGCCGCGCTTAAGGATTTCCCGGGCGAGGGCGGGCTGAAGCAGCCCTGGGTGCCGATGGTCGTCACCCGCGGCAACCACAAGGACAATGTCTACGCCCACCCGGAGACGATCGAGGATCCGGGCATGATCGAGGTGACCGGAAAATATTCCTACGGCTTCAACCTGGACGGGAAGGGCGCCGCCTCGCCGAATTCCTTCGAGGAGCCGGACACCCATGAGAAGGGCGTCAACAACAAGCTGTACAAGGTCGAGGGCTGCATCCGCTCCTATCGCGGCCTGCCCCCGCCCGGACGGCCCAGCCTGCCGGAAAACCTGTGGGACGTGCTGCGCGACGTGATGCCGGCCTGGCTGATCACGGTCGACGCGCCGAACGGCTTCGGCAAGGACGGCCCGGTGACGATCACCTGGGACCGCGCGCTTGAGCGGATCACCCGCGACGCCTCGGTCGCCGTCGCCCAGGCCGACATGACCTATCAGGTCGATCCCGACCCCCGCTCCCACAACGAGCTGAAGGGCGAGATCAAAGGCAACGTCATCACCGGCATGGCGCCGGCGTGGAAGATGGTGCTGGACCCGTATCTCCAGCCCGATATCTCGTTCGCCAATATGCATATGCGGATGACGGTCGCCGCCGACGGCTCGGTGCGTGGCACGATCGGCGGCTATCAGCCGTGGTCGACGATTTATTACGGCTTCGCCGACCAGGGCCATATCAAGGAATATGCCGGCTCGATCAACCTGCCTGCGCTCTATTACGCACTGAAGCGTGAGGCCGACTTCGATCCCGATCCCAAGACCGGCCAGAACCGGCAGATTTCCAGTGCCTACCAGATCGAGGCGGTGCCCGCGTTCGTCGCGCCGTCCACCAACCGTACCGCGCAAGCAGATTCCGAGACGAAGGCCCGCTGACAATGCTTCATGTGAAAAAAGCCCTGGCCGTCGCCGCGCTGACGCTTACGGTGTGCAGCACCGCGCTGCTGGCGGCGGACGATAACAAGGCGGGTGGGGGACCCGAAGTCACGCGGCGCTTGAGCCAGGAGCAGTATCGCCAGGTGGTGGCCGATCTGTTCGGCCCGTCGATCAAGGTCGGCGGCCGGTTCGAGCCGGATATCCGCCGCGACGGCCTGCTCGCGATGGGCGCGTCCCAGGTGTCGGTCACGGCATCGGGCCTGGAAGAGTATGACAAGATCGCCCGCAACGTGGCCGCCCAGGTGGTCAGCGAGGCGCATCGCGACACGCTGATCCCGTGCACCCCGGCCAACGCCAAGCAGCCTGACGACGCCTGCGCCGGCAAGTTCCTGAGCGAGACCGGCCGGATGCTCTATCGCCGGCCGCTGACCCAGGACGAGCTGACCGGCCGGATCAAGGTCGCCAACGACGCGGCCGTCGGCCTGAAGGACTTCTATTCCGGCCTCGGCATCGCGCTGGCGACCATGCTGGAATCGCCGAAATTCCTGTTCCGCCAGGAAATCGCCGAGCCCGACACAGAGCATTCCGGCCAGTACCGGATGGACGCCTATTCCAAGGCCTCGCAGCTATCCTTCTTTCTGTGGAACGCTGCGCCGGACCCGGAATTGCTGGCGGCGGCCGAGAAAGGCGATCTCAACACGCAGAGCGGGCTAGCCAAGCAGGTCGACCGGATGATCGCCTCGCCCCGCGTCCAGGGCGGCGTGCGCGCCTTCTTCACCGACATGCTGGGCTTCGACGAGTTCGAGACCCTGGCCAAGGACTCGATGATCTTCCCGAAGTTCAACACCAAGGTGGCGAAGGATGCGCAGGAGCAGACGCTCCGCACCATCACCAACACCTTGCTGGTCGAGAAGGGGGACTATCGGGACATCTTCACCACCCGCGAGACATTCCTGTCGCCGGTGCTGGCCTCGGTCTATGGCGTTCCGCTGGTGGCGCCGGCCGGCAACTGGGCGCCGTATACCTTCCCCGACGGCGATCCGCGCGCCGGCATCGTCTCGCAGATCGCGTTCGTCGCGCTGCATTCCCATCCGGGCCGCAGCTCGCCCACCTTGCGCGGCAAGGCGGTGCGCGAGGTCCTGCTGTGCCAGAAGGTCCCGACCCCGCCGGCCAATGTCAATTTCACGCTGGTCCAGGACACCAAGAACCCGCAATACAAGACCGCCCGGGCGCGGCTCCATGCCCATGCCACCGACGCGACCTGCGCCGGCTGCCACAAGATCATGGACCCGATCGGCCTGGGCCTTGAGGCGTTCGACAGCGGCGGTTCGCTGCGTGCTGCCGAGAACGGCGAGACGCTCGACACGTCGGGCGAACTCGACGGCATGAAGTTCACCGATGCGGCGGGCCTCGCCAAGGCGGTGCATGACGATCCGGCCGCCCCGTCCTGCGTGGTGACCCGCGCCGCGTCCTACGGCCTCGGCCGCCTGCCGGCCAAGGATGAGACCGACTGGGTGAAGTCGCTGCAGGCCAGCTTCAAGGATGGCGGCTATCGCTTCCCGGCCTTGCTGCGCCAGATCGCCACCAGCCCCGAATTCTACCGCGTCGGCCCGCCCCAGATGGGCGCCCTCGACGCGCCGTCCAAACTTGCTTCCGAGGAGATCCACAAATGATCCCGATCAACCGCAATATGAATCGTCGCCGCGTCCTGCGCGGAATGCTCGGTGGCGCCGCCGTGACGGTGGGCCTGCCGTTCCTCGACTGCTTCCTCGATACCAATGGCGTGGCGCTGGCCGATGGCCAGGCGCTGCCGGTGGTGTACGGCACCTGGTTCTGGGGCCTTGGCCTCAATCCCGGCCGCTGGGAGCCGGCGAAGCCGGGCAAGATGGAGGCGCTGAATGTCGAGCTTCAGCCGCTGGCCGCCCATAAGGACAAGATGAACGTCTTCTCGGGCATGAAGGCCTTCCTCGACGGCAAACCCAACGGCGTCCATTTCTCAGGCGTCCAGGGCATGCTGACCGGCACGGTGCCGCGCGGCATGACCGCCGACAAACCGTCGGTCGACACGCTGATCGCCGACGTGATCGGCACCCGCACCCGCTTCCGCTCGCTGGAAGTCTGCTGCGCCGGCAACCCGTCGCACAGCCAGAGCCGCCGCTCGGGCGCCGTGGTCAATCCGGGCGAAATCTCCCCGGCCGCGCTTTATACCCGCATCTTCGGGCCGGAATTCACCGATCCGAACGCGGCCGACTTCAAGCCCGATCCGGCCGTCCTGGTCCGCCGCAGCGCGCTGACCGCCGTCGCCGACGACCGGCAGACCTTCATGAAGACCTTGGGCGCGGCCGACAAGGCGCGGCTCGACGAGTACTTCACCTCGCTCCGCGGTCTCGAGCAGCAGCTTGAGCTGCAGGCGCAGAAGCCGGCGCCGCTGGCCGCCTGCACCGTGCCGGGCAAGGTCGAGGAAAGCCCGATCGGGACCGAGATCGAGATCGTCAAGAAGAACCACATGCTGTTCGCCGGCCTCCTGGCTCATGCGCTGGCCTGCGGCCAGACCCAGGTGGTGAACGTCGCCTTCTCCGACGCGACCTCGTCGCTGCGCCGGGCCGGCGGCACCCAGACCCACCATGAGTTCAGCCATGAGGAGCCGGTCGACGCCGTGATGGGCTACCAGCCGACCCTGGCCTGGTTCTTCAACGAGATCATGACCCAGCTCGCCTTCTATGTGACGACGCTCGACAGCATCAAGGAAGGCGACCGCACCCTGCTGGACCGCTGCGCCATCCAGACCGCGACCGACCTGGGCTATGCCAAGCTGCACGGGCTGGAGAACATGCCGATGCTGACCTTCGGCAGCGGCAACGGCCGTCTGAAGACCGGCATCCATGTCGCCGCGCAGGGCGAGCCGACCAGCCGCCTCGGCCTCACCATGCAGCAGGTCATGGGCGTGCCGGTATCGAGCTGGGGCACCGATTCGATGCAGACGTCGAAGACCATCACCGAAATCGTCGCCTAAAGGACGCGCACAATGCGGACAGCTCCAATCGTCATCGGCGTGCTCGGCGTCGCCATCGTCGCCGGCGGCGTCTATCTCGGCACCCACAAGGCGCCGCAGGGCACGGTCCTGGCCTTGGCCGAGCCGGCCCCCATGGCCACGCCGCCGGGGGTCACCTATGAGATCGCCAAGACCGGCGGCACCGTGCTGCTGGCCACCGGCGGGATCCAGATTCCGGCGACCGCCGCGGCCTATGCCGATGCCCATGGCAAGACGCTCTATACCTCCGACAAGGACGAGGGCGGCAAGTCCGCCTGCGATGCGGAGTGCGCCAAGACCTGGATTCCGCTGGCCGCCCCGGCCGACGCCAAGCCGTTCGGCGACTGGAGCGTCACCAGCCGTGACGACGGGGCCAAGCAGTGGGCGCTGAAGGGCAAGCCGCTCTACACCTACGCCGAAGACAAGATGCCGATGGACGGCAACGGCAACGGCAAGGACGGGTCCTGGCACATCGCCCTGTTCAAGCCCGGCGAGGGTTACAAGCTGCCGGACGGGCTCGCCATGATGGATTCGACCACCGCGTCGGCCGAGGTTCTGGCGAACGAGCAGGGCATGCCGCTCTACACCTTCGACGGCGACCCGATGAACGGCAAGCCGACCTGCACCGCGGCGCCCTGTACCGATCACTGGGTGCCCTATGTCGCGGGCCAGCTGTCCAAGCCGCTTCCGCACTTCACGGTGGTCGATCGCGGCGACGGGATGTTCCAGTGGGCCTTTAAAGGCAAGCCGCTCTACGCCTATGACGGCGATGTAGAGCCGGGCGACGCCAACGGCAACGGCATGGGCGGCAAATGGCATGTCGCGGCGGCGTTCGCCAATTTCATGCCCCAGGGCGTGGTGATCGAGCGGAACCGTTTCGGCGCGCCGACCCTGGCGACCTCGAACGGCCTGCCGCTCTATGTCCGCGACCGGGTGGTCGGCACCAATACGGGCCATAACCTGCGCATCGGCTCGCGCGGTAATCCGATGGTCGGCAAGATCCTGGGCACCAAGTCGTGCGACGCGGAATGCGCCAAGACCTGGATCCCGCTGAAAGCCGCGCCGGACGCCCAGCCGTCCGGCTATTGGGACGTGGCGACCCGTGACGACGGCAGCAAGCAGTGGGTCTATCGCGGCTATGCCGTCTACAGCTATTCCGGCGACAAGAAGCCGGGGGATATGCTGGGCAACGACACCTATGACATCATGGCCGGCGCCGATCCCTTCATCATGGCCGATCTCGGCGTGAAGGGCATGGGCGCTTTCGTCTGGCATACCGCCACGCCGTAACTATGTGAGTTAGATGCCGTACGATCTGACCGTCAACGGGCAGTCCCACAGCATCGACGCCGATCCGTCGACGCCGCTTCTGTGGGTGCTGCGCGATCATCTGGGCATGACGGGGACGAAGTTCGGCTGCGGCATCGCCCAGTGCGGTGCCTGCACCGTGCATCTGGACGGCACGCCGACCCGGTCGTGCCAGGTGCCGCTGGAATCGGCGGCCGGGACCAGCGTCACCACGATCGAGGGCCTGTCGCCGGATTCCAGCCACATCCTGCAGCAGCTCTGGATCGAGATGAACGTGCCGCAATGCGGCTATTGCCAGTCCGGCATGCTGATGGCCGCCGCGGCCCTGCTCAAGAACATCCCCAACCCGACCGACGCGGATATCGACGCCTATGTCGATAATCTCTGCCGGTGCGGCACCTATCCGCGCGTGCGCGCCGCGATCCACAAGGCCGCATCCGGAACGAAGGCCTGAGGCGCGCCCATGGGAACCATGCCCCGGATTGGAACCAGGACGACCATCAGCCGTCGCCAGTTCATCGTCTCGACCGCCGCGTTCGGGGGCGGCATGGCGCTGGGCATTTTCGATGCCGATGCGGCCTTCCTGGGATCGGAGCCGTGGGCTGCCGGTGACGGGCTTGCCGGCGCCGAACTCAATCCCTGGATATCGATCGGCGCCGACGACGTCGTGGTCGTCCGCGTGGCGACACCAGAGATCGGCAATGGCTGCATGACGCAGACGCCGATGCTGGTGGCGGAGGAACTGGCCTGCGACTGGAGCAAGATCCGCGCCGAGTTCGCGCCGCCCAGCCGCGATTTCCGTGAGAACGTCTATGCGCTGGGCGATGCGCCGACCGGCTATTTCAGCGGCCGCTCGACAAGCCCCGAGCGGATGAAGCTGATGCTGCAGATGGGCGCCAGCGCCCGCGAGCGGCTGAAGGCCGCCGCGGCCGCGGAATGGAAGGTGCCGGTCTCTGAGATCGCGACCAAGGACAGCGTGCTCACGCACACGCCGACCGGCCGCACGCTGCGCTATGGCGAGGTCGCGGCCAAGGCGGCGGCAGTCAAGCTGGCGGCCGAGCCGGCGCCCAAGCCGCAGAGCGAATGGACCCTGCTGGGCAAGGCCTCTCCGCCCAAGCTGAACATTCCGCAGATCGTCAATGGCAGCGCGATCTACGGCATGGATGTGCGCGTGCCGGGCATGGTCTATGCGGCCCTGCGCCAGTCGCCGGTCCATGGCGGCAGGATCAGGAGCTTCGACGCCGAAAAGGCGAAATCGATGCCGGGCGTGCTGGCCGTGGTCACCGTCGACCCGGATGAGCCGCGCGGCCTGAAAGACATGAAGACCGGCGCCCCGTTCGGCTATGCCGACACTGTGGTCCGCGCCGCCGTGGCGGTGATCGCTGAGCATTACTGGCAGGCGCGCAAGGCGCTGGATACCGTTCAGGTCGAATGGGACGACGGGGCAGGGGCACAGTGGAAGAGCACCGGCCAGATGGTCGATGCCTGTATCGCCGCGCTGGATAAGCCGGCGGACAAGGTCGAACGGCAAAGCGGCGACGTGAAGCTGCTCGGCAAGCAGGACAAGATCGTGGAGGCGACGTACGTCACCCCGTTCTCCGACCAGGCGCCGATGGAGCCGCTCAACGGCACCGCGCTGGTGACCGCCGACAAGCTCGAGGTCTGGCACCCGTCGCAGCAGACCAAGCAGGCCTTCTGGGTCGCCGCCGACGAGGCCGGAATGCACCCGTCCAAGGTCGTCTATCATCAGACCTTCATCGGCGGCGCCTTCGGCCGGCGCATTTTCGCCGACGACCTGCGCATGGTCGTCGCCATCGCCAAGAAATTTCCCGGCCGGCCGGTTCACACGATCTGGTCGCGGGAGGAGCAGACCCGGCAGGGCAAATACCGTCCGCTGGTCGCGGCCAGGCTCAGGGCCGGGCTCGACAAGACCGGCATGCCGGCGGTTCTGATCGCGGCCCAGGCCTCCAAGGGGCACTTCCCGCGCCTGGCCGACAATCCCTATTTCCTGGGCTGCGTCCCCAACGTGCTGGTCGATGCGCGGCTGCTGCCGATCCATGTCGTGACCGGCGCTTATCGCGGGCCGGGCTACAATTCCTACGTC
>Ga0207694_10000461_pt1 | contig 37822 bp, 36 predicted proteins | sample KBSC34metaG_FD_184353 | JGI IMG/M metagenome (GOLD analysis project Ga0207694, IMG submission 184353) | Corn rhizosphere microbial communities from Kellogg Biological Station, Michigan, USA - KBS C3-4 metaG (SPAdes) (version 2) | ecosystem: Host-associated > Plants > Roots > Rhizosphere > Soil... | reverse complement strand
ATCTCGACAAGGACTAACTGACCGATACACCCGGGCGCGTGGCGCCCAAATTCGGAACGACCGAGGCTTCCGACTCGTTCGTGTTGGGCTTCCATCCAGGAGGCCCAGCATGACTCGGCAGATTTTGCTCACAATGGCCCCGGCACTCGCGCTCGCTGCGCTTGCGAGTTGCGGGGCGAGCAATCGCGCTGCCAACGACACTCAGGAAGGAGGAAACGTGGAAAGCGCCACCCTCGCCAAGCTCGGCCTGACCAGCGACGCCTTTCAAGACGGACAGGTGATTCCGACCCAATATACTTGCGACGGCGCGGATCAGACGCCGGTGCTGTCCTGGGGTGATCCTCCTTCGGGCACGAAGAGCTTTGCGCTCGTCATCGACGATCCGGACGCGCCGAGCGGCACCTTCCGTCACTGGGGCGTGTTCGACATCCCGGCTTCCGCGCGGTCGATCGGCGGAGCGCAGCACGTCGGTACCGAGGTTACGAATGACTTCGGCAAACCGGGATTCGGCGGCCCGTGCCCGCCGAAGGGACACGGACCCCATCACTATCATTTCAAGGTGTTTGCGCTCGACACCGATAAGCTTGAAATCCCTTCGGGAGCGAAGGTGAAGGACGTCGAAGACGCTGCCGCAAAACACGCCATCGCCCGAGGCGAGCTGATCGGCACTTACGAGCGGCGCTAGCACCCCTCGAAACCGCCTCGCGCTGCCACGGAACAAACGCTAGTTTCACGCCGCAGCCACAAGGAGAAACGAGATGGCGCACAAACGATGGATCCTCGCAGTCGGCTTGATCATGGCTGCTTCGCCCTTGTCGGCGCAACCCGAGGTCACTCCTCCAACCGCTCCGCCCGGCACTCCGACGACGAAATATTGCATGCGCATCGAGGCCGTCACGGGAACCCGCATCGAGACCGTGGAGTGCTGGACCCGCGAACAATGGGCCGAGCAGGGCGTCGATGTCGACAAGGACTGGCCAAAGGAAGGCGTCGCGGTCGAAGCCTGATGATTAGGCTCTAAGTCGGTGCGCCGCCAGTTCCTCGTAGAAGGGCTGGCATCGCTCCGCGAGACGGCGAGCGTCGTCCGGTAAATCGACCGATCCCATCTCAGAGGGTCCGAAGCCCGTGCTTTTCTCTACCGCGGCATACCAGTGCGGCGCCCACGGACCGTCGGTCTGACGCCGTCCCGGCGCCCAGCTGAGCATCGCCGGATCCCAAGGTATCCCCAATGCGGCGCAGAGCTTCGACAGCGTGCCTTCGGGGTTCGCCAACACGTCGTTCGCATCGATGACTGGTGGCGCGTAGCCGAGACGGTCCGCCTCCCGCTCGAAGAATTCCGCCTGGCGGTCGAGTCCGAAATTCTCGAACGCCGCGCTCTCGCGCTTGCGGAGGTAGGAGGCGATCATCCGCTCCGGCTCTCGGATCAGGAAAGCGTGGGTGAAGCCGGCGAAATCATCATAACCGATCGGACCGGCCATGTGGTGCCACATGTGCTTCTGATACCAGACGGGCGATCCGTCGGGCGTCGGTCCGCGCAAGTCTTCGATGACGCTCCACCACTCGCAGTCCATCGCGGCAATCGTCTCTTCGCGCATCGGGTGGTTGGCGCCCGTAGTCTTAAGGAAACAGCCGTAGAACGGCTCGTCGGAAACGAATGTATCCTCTCGACTTCCGAAGCTGCGCATCATCGCGGTGGAGAGGTTCCGAGGACCCGACCACATCGCGATGCGGATGGTCACGGCCTGTCCTGGGCTCCGTCGAAGGGACGCTTCTGCTCCTCCGCGTCGCGATCAACGCGTTCGGCGTAGAGCTTCTGCAGCCGTTCGACCATCGGACCGCGGCAGGTGAGCTCGCGGCCGTCGACCTCGCGCACGGGAACGATACCGGCGAAAGTGCCCGTGACGAACGCCTCATCGGCCCCATAGACGTCCGTCAGCGAGAAATCCTTCTCGATCGCGGGAATGCCGGCATCGCGAGCGACCTCCAGCGCCAGGCCGCGCGTAATTCCGCCGAGGCAATATTTGCCGCTGGAGGTCCACACTTCGCCCTTGCGGACGATGAAGAAGTGGGTGGAATTGCAGGTCGCGACGAAGCCGTGCGGGTCGAGCATCAGCGCTTCGTCGGCCCCCGCCTGCGTCGCCTGAACCGAGGCGAGGATGCAGTTGAGCTTCGAGTGCGAATTGATCTTCTGGTCCTGCACGGCCGGGTCGCCGCGGCGGACATGCACGGTGAAGAGCTTTAGTCCGCGCTCGTAAATCGCGGGATCCGGTTCTTTGTACTCGGGGATGATGACGATCGTCGCGCCGCCCACGACAACGCGAGGGTCCTGGTAGGGCGTTGAACGCACGCCGCGAGTGACCATGAGCCGGACGTGGACGCCCTCCGTCATACGGTTGGCATCGAGTGTTTCGTAGAGGCGCTTGGTCAGCTCTTCACGCGACAGGCCGATGTCCATCGCGATGGCTTTGGCGCCCTCGAACAGGCGGTCGAGATGACGATCGAGGAAGCCGAGCTTGCCCTTGTGGACTCGCAAGCCCTCCCACACGCCGTCGCCGAGCATGAAGCCGCTGTCGAACACCGACACGACCGCTTCCGCGCGCGGTTTGAGCTCGCCGTTGACGTTGATGAGGATCGACGCATTCCTCGGGTCCGACACGTCGTGCATCGACTGGGCCATCGTCTAATATTGCAGCTGCTTTGCCGCGCCCTCCATCGGGCGGACGAACAAGCGATGGACCTGCGGCCAGCGGCGGCGGGCTTCCTCCTCGATGTGGCAGACGATGCGTTCGACCTCGGCGGCGGGAAGCGTGTTTTCGAAATCGACGTTCATCATCACCGTGATCTGGTCCGGCGAGGAATGGACGGTGAGCACATAGCCGACGCCGACCACGCCCTGAATGTCGTCGGCGAAGTCACGCAGGCTCATCACGAGCTCCGGGTCGGCGGCCTCGCCGATCAGCAGGCCCTTCGATTCAAAAGCGAGCAGCGCCGCAGTGAAGCCGAGGATCACACCGATCACGATTGATGCCGCACCGTCGAAGAACGGGTTGCCGGTAAGCTGCGAGAGCATGAGCCCAATCGCCGCCGCGACGATGCCCGCCATTGCCGCACCGTTTTCGAGCAGAACGATGAAGCCGGGCGGATCCTTCGACTGGCGGACCGCTTCGAACCAGCCAAGCTTTCCCTTGGCTTCACGGAAGTCGCGATAAGCCTCAACCGTCGACCAGCCCTCCAAAGCGAATGCGATGAGCAACACTGCGTACGCGATGATCGGCGATACCGCGGGCTCGGGATGAAGGATGTGGATGATTCCTTCGTACACCGACACGCCGGCGCCAAGCGAGAAGACCAGAACGGCAACGACGAAGCTCCAGAAATAGAGCTCGCGGCCGTAGCCGAACGGATGGAGGCGGTCGGGCGGGCGCTTGGCGGCGCGGCGGCCCCACATCAGCAGCAACTGGTTGACCGAGTCGACCACGCTGTGGACGCCTTCGGTCAGCATCGCCGACGATCCGGTAATCGCCGCGGCGACGAACTTGGACGCGGCGATGCCGAGGTTCGCCAGCAGGGCGACGACGAGCGTTCGCGTACTGGCGGTCGGGGCGCTCATCGGCCGACGCCGGGTCCTTTCACCAGGTCACCGCCCTTCACGACAGCGTCGACATGCTCGAGCAGGCTGATGTCGCGAAGCGGGTCGCCGCGGACAGCGACGAGATCGCCATAGCGGCCCGGCTCGATCACCCCGACGTCACTCCGACCGAGCGCTTCCGATCCGTTGAGCGTCGCCGCCTGAATCGCCTGAAGCGGGGTCATTCCCCATTGTACCATCTTCGCGAACTGCTTGCCGTTGTCGCCGTGCGGATAAACGCCGGCGTCGGTCCCGAAGATCATCTTCACCCCGGCCTTCACGGCGCGCTGGAAAGTCTGGCGCTGCTTCAGGCCGACCATTTTCTCCTTGTCCAGGCTCTCCTGTTCGGTCCCGTTCTTGGTCCCGGTCGCGAGGATATAGTCGTCGTTGTAGATATCCATGTCGAACCAGGTGCCATGCTGCTTGGCGAGCTGGATCGTCGCGTCGCTGGCAAGGCTCGCATGTTCGATCGTGTCGATCCCGGCGAGGATCGCCTGGCGGATGCCTTCATCGCCGTGCGCGTGCGCTGCGACCCTCAAACCGAGCATATGCGCCTCGTCGGCAATCGCCTTCATTTCGTCGTAGGTGAGCTGCTCGGCGCCGACGCTGTCGCCCGATGAAAAGACGCCTCCCGTCGCGCAGATCTTGATCACCTCGGCCCCATATTTGTGGACCCAGCGGACCAGCTCCCGTCCGCGTTCGGGGCTTGTGACGATGTTCGGACCGGTCTTGTCGCCCCCCAGCGAGGGGGGAAGGCCGTTGGTGTCGTCGCAATGGCCGCCAGTCGCGCCGAGGAGGTAGGTCGCGGGGACGATGCGCGGCCCCACGATCCATCCCCCGTCGATCGCCTGCTTGAGGCCAACGTCGTCGAAATCGCCCGAGCCGACGTTGCGGACGGTAGTGAAGCCCGCGTCGATATCCTTGCGCGCATTGTAGGGTCCGATCGCCGCCCAGAAGCTGTCGGTATATTTCAGCCCCTGATAGCCGCCGATCTCGGCGAGGCTGTTCATGTGGACGTGCATGTCGATGAAGCCGGGGAGCAATGTCTCCCCCGGCAGGTCGATATGCTTCGTGCCGGCGGGAAGCTGCATCGAAGCGATGTTGCCGATCTGCTGGATCTTGCCGTCGTCGCCGATCAGGATCGCGGGATGATCGACATAGCGGCCGCTCGTCACGTCGAGCATTCGGTCGGCGGTGACAACCGTTACCGCCTGTGCGGCGGTGGCGCTCAAGAGAGCCGCTCCAGCGGCCAGAACCCAATGCTTCATTCCTTCCCCACCCCTTCGAAAAGCGCGAAACGCAGCAGTCTTACGCGCGTACGCCCGGCCACCCCGCGCAATCGCGCAGCGCATAAAGACTGCCGTAAAGACTGCAACAGGACATGGCGGCGCGCCATTGCACAGCTGCCGCTCTGTAGGACAGCAGTTTCGCTTTGCTAGATGTGGATCACGCGTCCGTCGGCGGCGAGAACGCTTTCGTGCATCATCTCGCTGAGCGTCGGATGCGGGAAGACCGTGCGGATGAAATCCTCGTCGATCAGCTCGGCGGTCTTGCCGATCGTATAGCCCTGGATCAGCTCGGTGACCTCGGCGCCGATCATGTGCGCGCCCAATAGTTCGCCGGTCTTCGCGTCGAAAACGGTCTTCACGAAGCCGTCGACCTCGCCGAGCGCGATCGCCTTGCCGTTGCCGATTGCCGGGAATTTCCCGACCTTGACCTGATACCCCTTCTCCTTCGCGGCGGCTTCGGTGAGGCCGACGCTCGCCACCTGCGGACGGCAATAAGTGCAGCCCGGAATATTCTTCGGGTCGGTGGCGTGCGGATGGGCATCCTTGTTGCCCAGCTCCTTGGCGATCGCTTCCGCCGCGGTGACGCCCTCATGGCTCGCCTTGTGCGCAAGCCACGGCGGAGCAGTAACGTCGCCGATTGCCCATAGGCCGGGCACGCTGGTGCGGCACATCGGGTCGGTGTCGATATGGCCCTTGGTGGTTTTCACGCCGAGCGCTTCGAGCCCGATATTCTCCGTGTTGGGCGCGATGCCGACCGCGACGATGCAGTGGCTGAACTTGTGCTCGGCCGACTTGCCGTCGCTGGTCTTGATCTTTGCGGTGACGCCTTTCGCATCGGCCTTCAGGCTTTCAACCCCCGCGGACGTCAGGATCGTCAGGCCCTGCTTCTGCAGGCTCTTGGCCAGTTGGGCGCTGACCTCGGCATCCTCGACGGGAACGACACGGTCGAGCATTTCGACCACCGTCACCTTGGCGCCGAGGTCGGCATAGAAGCTGGCGAACTCGATCCCGATTGCGCCCGAGCCGATGACGAGGAGTTCACTCGGCATTTCGGGCGGGGTCATTGCATGGCGGTAGGTCCAGATGCGCTTGCCGTCGGCCTTGGCGAATGGAAGGTCGCGCGCCCGCGCGCCGGTTGCGATGATGATGTGCCTGGCAGTGAGCTCGGTCTTCTTGCCGTCGGCTCCGGCGACGCTGAGCTTGTTCTTCGCCGTGAACACCCCCTCGCCCATCACGACATCGATCTTGTTCTTCTTCATCAGGTGCGCGACGCCCTGGTTGAGTTGCTTCGCAACCGCGCGACTGCGCGCGACCACCTTGGCGATGTCGAACCCCGGCTTCTCGTTGCTGAGGCCGTAGGCATCGGCATGTTGGAGGTAATGAAAGATTTCGGCCGAGCGCAGCAGCGCCTTGGTCGGAATGCACCCCCAGTTGAGGCAGATGCCGCCCAGTAGCTCGCGCTCGACGATCGCCGTCTTGAGCCCCAGCTGCGCCGCGCGGATGGCGGCAACGTAGCCGCCAGGCCCGGAACCGAGCACGATAAGGTCGTAGGTGTCAGCCATGTCTGTTGCTTTCTTCCGCGAACGCCCGCGGTTTTCCTTGTTCGTCGAGCGCGACGAAGGTGAATTCGCCTTCTGCGACGACGGTTTCGGTTTCGCTGTCCCGCTGCCGCGCGATCGCCTCGGCCTTGAGTCGCAGCGAAGTGCGGCCTTCCTTCAACAAATCGACATAGACGCTGAGCTCGTCGCCGACGGCCATCGCGCCCGGGAACTTGATCGCGTCCGCCGCGACCAGCAGCGCCTTGCCCCTGGTCCGCCGCGACACGAAGGAGCCGCAGGCGAGGCCCATCTGCCCCATCAGCCACCCGCCAAACACGCCGCCGTAAGGGTTGGTGTCGGTCGGCATGGCGGTGACGCGGATGAAGGGCGTGCGGTTCATTTCCGCTTCGTGAGATAGAGCGTCAGGCCATCCAGCCATTCTATTCGCATTTTCGTCGGACTGAGGAGCCGAAATAGCGGGCGGTCCGCGTCCCAACCGAACCTTCGCCCACCCGCGCACTCGACATTGAAACTGCGATCGCTCACGTCTCGCAAAACTGGTGAGGAACAACGATCCAACTCATCCGAGAAAGCGCGGTGCTCGCCATAACGGAGGCGACGCTGTGGGTCGACGAAGCGCACTTGGGTGACACTTATGATTAGCTTGCCGCCGACAACTGTGGGGTCGTTGCGACCATAGGCAAGAACTGAGCCTGGATCGTTCCATCCCTCAACATCATTACGCATGATGCGCCACTCGCCCGTAAGTTGCGAAATTGTAAGCGGTCGCTGCGCAGATGCGGGAAAGGAAAGTAGCGCAGCGGAAGCGATTGCGAGCGAGTTGAATCGGTTCAAGCCAGCATCCCCAGCGGGTTTTCGACCAGGCGCTTGAACGCCTGCATCAGCCTCGCGCCGTCGGCGCCGTCGATGGCGCGGTGGTCGAAGCTTCCTGTCGCGCTCATTACGGTCGCGATCTGGAGGCTGTCGTTGACGACATAGGGCCGCTTCTCGCCCGCGCCGATCGCCATGATCATCCCTTGCGGCGGGTTGATGACCGCCTCGAACTGCTTGATGCCCATCATCCCCATGTTGGAGATGGAGGCGGTGCCGCCCTGATATTGCTCGGGCTGCAGCTTCCCGTCCTTGGCGAGGCCGGCGAGCTCCTTCATCTCGGTAGAGATAGCGGAGACGCTCTTGGTGTCGGCGCCATGGATGATCGGGGTGATCAGCCCGGCCGGGATCGACACCGCCACCGAAATGTCGGCGCGGCTATACTTGAACATATGGTCGCCGGCGAAGGCGACGTTGCATTCGGGAACTTCGATCAGTGACTGGGCGAGCGCCTTGATGAGAAGGTCATTGACGCTGAGCTTCACGCCGCGGCCCTCGAGGCCCTTGTTGAGCTCGCCGCGCAGCTTCAGCAGCGCGTCGAGCTGGATGTCGACCGTCAGGTAGATATGCGGGACCTGCTGCTTCGCCTCCGTGAGGCGGCGGGCGATGGTCTTGCGGATGTTCGAAAGCTTGACCTCTTCGTGAGGGATGGCCTGCTCCATCGGCCCCGGCATGACGAGATGGGTCGAGAGCGCGGGTGCCGGTGCGGCGGACGCGGTTGAAGGAGCGGTGGAGGGCGCCTTTCCTGCGGCTGCGTCGATGTCGGCGCGGACGATGCGGCCGCCGGGGCCGGTGCCCTGGATGTTGGAAAGGTCGATGCCCTGCGCCTGCGCGAGTTTGCGGGCGAGCGGCGAGGCCTTGACCCGATCGCCCTCCGCGCGCGGGGCAGCCGCCGCCTGTGGCGGACTCGGCGGCGTTTCGACCGGAGCTTGCGGCGGTGGACTTTTCGGAGTGGCGTCCGCCTTCGGCTCGGGAGCGGGTTTGGGAGGAGCGGCGGCGGCGGTGTCCGCCTTCGGCGCCGCAGCTGCGGCCTTCGACGCGTCCTCGTCCTCACCCGCGAGAATTGCGATCGGAGCGCCGACCTTCACGCCTTCGCTGCCCTCCGGCACGAGAATCTTCGCGACGGTGCCTTCGTCGACCGCTTCGAACTCCATCGTCGCCTTGTCGGTCTCGATCTCGGCGAGGATGTCGCCGGACGCGACCTTGTCGCCCTCCTTCACCAGCCATTTGGCGAGCGTGCCCTCCTCCATCGTGGGCGAAAGGGCGGGCATCTTGAGTTCGATGGGCATGAGGGTGTGTCCTGAAAGGCTCGCGCGGCTCAAAGCCAATGCGGCGCTTGGGGTCAAGCCTGCGGCGAGTTCCCTAGTCCCCGACTTGCACTTAGCCGCAGTTTGACGCAGCAATCGTTTCACATGGGGGAGACAAGCAAACGCACTTACCTCGTCGTGGTCGACGACAGCCCTGAAGCGCGGGTGGCCCTGCGCTTTTCGGCGCGGCGCGCGGCGAAGACCGGTGGCGGCATCGAGGTGCTGGGAATCGTCGAACCACAGGACTTCGTTCAGTTCGGCGGGGTCCAGGCCGCGATCGAGGAAGAGCAGAAGCTCCGAATCCAGGGCGTCGTCAGCTCCGCGATCGGCGAGCTTCTCGATGAATCCGGGATCGATGCGAACATCATCATCCGGCAAGGCGAGGTCGTTCGGACGGTGCGCGATTATCTGGCTGACAGGGAAGATATCGCGGCGCTGGTGCTCGGCGCCGCACCGAGCGGGAGCCCGGGGCCGTTGGTCGCAAGCTTCGCGGGCAATGACGCGGGCAAGCTGCCGTGCCCGGTGATGATCATCCCCGGTTCCCTCGACGAGGATCGGCTGGAGCAGCTGAGCTAGAGCGCTTTCGAGAGAATTTCGCCCAGCCTGATGCAGCCGGCTTCGTCTTCTTCGGTGAAGCGGCCGGTTTTGGGGCTGTCGATATCGAGCACGCCGATCAGTTCGCCGTCGCGGATGAGTGGGACGACGATCTCGCTCTTCGACGCGCTGTCGCAGGCGATGTGTCCAGGGAACGCGTTGACGTCTTCGACGCGCTGGACCTGGCGGCTCCGGGCTGCGGCGCCGCACACTCCTTCGCCGAACTTGATCCGAATGCATGCCGGGCGGCCCTGGAACGGCCCGACAACCAATTCGCCGTCGATATTGCGATAAAAGCCCACCCAATTCACATCAGGAAGCGTTTCCCAGATCAGCGCCGCGGCGTTCGCCATGTTCGCGACGGCATCACTTTCGCCGGCCATCAGCCCCTCGAGCGCCGCGGCAAGGTCGCGGTACATGACCGGCTTGTCGGCCGCTTCGATCCTGAAATCGTAGGTCAATCGAACGTCACCTTTCCGCGGGACTGCTTGATCGCGCTCCGCTGGCGCTTCCTGTCCACCCGCTGCGCCTTTGCAGCCCGGCTCGGGCGCGTCGGCTTGCGCTTGGCTTGTACCATATGGGCAGCAGCGATCATTTCCGCCAGACGCTGGCGCGCGTCGGTCCGGTTCGCTTCCTGCGTGCGGAAGCGGCGGGCGGTGATGATGAGTTCGCCTGCTCCGGTTACGCGGCTTCCGCCGATCTGCTTCAACCGCTCGTATGCGTCGGGGTGAAGGCCAAGCTTGAACAGATCGACGCGCAATTGAACTGCCGTCGCGACCTTGTTGACGTTCTGGCCGCCGGGACCGGTCGCCGCGAGAAAGCTTTCGCTGAGCGCCTCGACGGGAATGTCGACATCTTCAGGCCGCATTCTCTGTCCCGAGCTTGTCGAAGGGTGGCCACTCGCCAAAATAGTCCGGAAGCGGTGCGCTAACGTCTATCGCGGGCTTTCCCTCGCGCGGAACGACAAGGCGAGACGCATGCAGCAGCATCGGTCCGCCGGGGACGCCATAGACTCGATCGCCGACGATCCCCCGTCCGAAAGCCTCACGCGCGTGCGCGCGGATTTGGTGCGTGCGGCCCGTTACGGGACGAAACTCGACCAGTGTGGACCCGTCGCGAACCGCGATGCGGCTCCATCGCGTTGAAGCTTCGAGACCATGCGGATCCGACACCATCTTCCACCCCGCTTCGGCGGTCGAATGCTTGGCGAGCGGCACGTCGATTATCCCCGCTTCCTCCGCGACCTCCGCCGCGACGACTGCAAGATAATATTTTTCGACCGCTCGCGCCTCAAAGGCTTTCTGGAATTGCGAACGAGCCTTGGGCGTGCGGGCAAGCAGCAGGCAGCCGCTCGTGTCGGTGTCGAGGCGATGCATTGGCGTCGGCTCGCGCCTGAAGCCGCAGGTCAATTCATCCAGTCTGGATGCAATCGAATCGCCGCCGCGTCGCGGCGCATCGACCGGCAAACCCGCCGGCTTGTCGATCACGATCGCTTCGGCGTCGATGAACAGGATGCGATCCGAGAGGAGCATGACGCGCCCGTCGCACGCGCTTCCAGCATGTGCAAATTGCCCTTGGGCCGACGGCTGCCTGTGGATGCTTTTGTGACTCGTCTGCAACAAACCAAGGAATCCAGCCGGTTAGGAAATATTAACCTTTTCCCTTCAGACCTCGAATGGTTAATGAGGGCTTCAAGGCCGTTAAGAGCGCGTAACGCTTTTGGCCGCGAACGGGGGAAATGACGATGCGCGTGCTGCTGATCGAAGACGAGCCGACCACCGCCAAGAGCATCGAGCTGATGCTCGGGACGGAAGGCTTTAACGTCTATACGACCGATCTCGGGGAAGAAGGCCTCGATCTGGGCAAGCTGTACGATTACGACATCATCCTTCTCGACCTGAACCTGCCCGACATGCACGGCTACGACGTGCTGAAGAAGCTCCGGACCGCGAAGGTTTCGACGCCGGTGCTAATCCTTTCGGGTATTGGTGAAATGGACAGCAAGGTTCGCGCGCTCGGCTTCGGCGCCGACGATTATGTCACCAAGCCGTTCCACCGCGATGAGCTGGTCGCGCGCATCCATGCGATCGTCCGCCGTTCCAAGGGCCATTCGCAATCGGTCATCCGCACCGGAAAGCTCGCCGTGAACCTGGACGCCAAGACCGTCGAGGTTGACAGCGCCCGAGTGCACCTGACGGGCAAGGAATATGCGATGCTGGAGCTGCTTTCGCTCCGCAAGGGAACGACGCTGACGAAGGAGATGTTCCTCAACCATCTCTACGGCGGCATGGACGAGCCCGAACTCAAGATCATCGACGTGTTCATCTGCAAGCTGCGCAAGAAGCTGAGCCTGGCCTGCGGCGGAGCAAATTATATCGAGACAGTCTGGGGCCGCGGCTATGTGCTTCGCGACCCGGAAGAGGCTTCGGAGCCGCTGCCCGAGGCCGCGGTCGCTTAAAACCATTTTCAGGGGGCGTCGGGAGGGGGCGGCACGTTCGATCGTGCCGCCTTTTCATTATGGGTCAGGGCCGGCCCGCAGGGGACGAACCGGCCCTGGTCGGTGCGCCAGCCGAGAAGGGATGGCCCGCGCAGACGACATTCGTGACAAGACGACGGTCGACTTGGAGAATCTGAGCTTGTCCTCGGTTCCCTTCTCAATTCGCCACTGGAGCGCGTGCGCACGGGGGGCTGACCATCACGCGCTCGCGCTCACAGCGGCAGAGGTAGGTGCCGCGGTCGTCGCGATCGGTTCATTTAGAAAGTCTCAGAGGGCCCAACTGGCTCCAAGCACCAAGGCGCTGCGGCCGTGAACACGACCGGCGTAACGATCTTTCCCTGGGCCGCCGTCGCTCCATGCCGCCTGCAGGGAGAGCCGGCCGAAGGTCCGGCTGACGCCGACGCGCCAGTCGAAATCCGTCCGGTAGCTTTGGCCGGACGGAGTTCGAAGTGGCACGAGCATCCCGATATGCGTGTTCAGGCCCCAATTGGTTGCCGGACTGAAATTGCCGTTCAACTCACCATAAGCGGTCCAGCGGCCGCTCACCGAATAACGGGGAGAGAAGAAGATCCGCGAAGACAGCGCTCCGTGCGCGAGGCCGGCGTAAACTTCCGTATAGGCTCGTCCACGCTGGCCATTCGAGTAACGCGAGTAGCTCGAATGGGTCATTCCCAAATCGATCGAGGTTCCCGATTTCAATCGCCTGGCGTAGCCGCCGCTGAATTGAATCCCGAGTGGGGCAGGTTCGCCGCCGCTGCGAAGGACGCCGCTCGCCGAGGCTTCCGCGTAAACGCCTGAGGCGTCGTCATAGGCGAAGTCGAAGATCCCGACCGGCCGCCCTTCGCTGAGCGAAATGCCGCGAAAGCGCAGGTCGCTGAACGCGGATACCGTGGCTCCCACCTCTGCCTGTGCGGGCCCTGCCCACGAAACAGCCATTGCGGCGACGACAAGGGAAAGGAGGCTAGTGGTTGAACCTCGCGCTGGAGATCTTGGCGCCTCCGCACGTGCAATCGCAGCCGCTCGCTGCGTGCTCCAGCGTAGCGCAGGCATCAATCGTGCCGCCGGCCGGCCGGTTGGAAACGAGCATCAGCGAATCCGAGTGACGACGTTGTCGAACCAGCGCCGCCAGTCCGCTGACATGCGCCGCCGAAAAGGAGCTTCCATCGACCAGAAACCATCGTCCTCCCGGCTGCGTCGTCGGCACGTCTCGGCCGGGCGCTATGTAGACTTGGCCCGACGCGCCTGCAAAGGACTGGTCGGCAACTGCGATAACGCCGGGCACGGCCGCTGGAAAGCCGTCCGGCTTCTTGGCGTTATAGGCTCCGACGACGATCGTTCCGCGCGATAATGCGGCGCCGACCAGGGCCGTGAGCAGCCGATCGTCCGGACCGCTGATGCTGAGATTGATGACATCGGCCCGCTGCTGAACGGCGAAGTAGAGCGCCTTCGCAACGCTGAGGCCGTCACAGACGGTCTCCGCGTGCGCCCCGGGTTGCTGCCAGCAGGCGCGAAGACCGAGAAGCTTCGCGCCAGGCGCAACCCCGGCGATGCCGATGCCGTTGTCGCTTTTCGCCGCAATCACGCCCGCGACACCCGTGCCGTGGGATTCGGGCACCTCCGACTGGCCGACGACGAAGTTGCGATTGACCAGCAGTTGTCCGGCGAGATCGGGATGGTTGGCCTGGATTCCGCTGTCGATCACCGCAACCTTGACGCCCTTGCCGGTCGCGATCCGGTGAAGGTCGGCGAGATCCCAAGCGCGCGCGGCGGGCTGAGCTGCAAACAGCGGATCGTTGGGCAACGCCGTGCTGCCTTGCGCATGATAGAGCTGGACCGGCTCCGCCCACGCGACCTTGGAATCGCTGGAGAGTTCGTTGGCTGCCGCGGTGGTGGTACGGCCGTCGGGTACCGCCATGATGAAGCAGTCGACGCCGATCATCGGCATCGGCCACCCGTCGAGGAACGTCAGGCCGTGCTTCTTGGCGATCGCGCGAGCCAGGCGCTCGCGCGAGCTCCGGGAGAGATCGTCGCCATAAGCGCCGCCGCCATAAACGCCGTTGGGCCGGAAATGGTCGGCGGCATGGCGGACCATGACGAGGACCTGCCGTTCCGGAGGAACGCTCGGCGATCCCTGGGCGAGAGCCGGCGTGGAGAAGGCCAGCGCGGCCGCTCCCGCACAGGCTGCAACGAGACGCCGTAGCCATGTCATGGCTGCGGTCCGTCGATCGGCTGAGCAAGGGTCACATGGTCGTCGGCGCGAAGATGCGAGAGGACCGCCGTGCGCGATTGCGACGGTACCTCGAGCAAATAGGCATCCGCTGGCGTCGGGCCCCCGACCAGAGTTGCATTGTTGGCCTGCAGCAGGCCGCGGATCTCGGATTCGGTCGTGTCTCCGCCGAACATGACGATGACATTGGCAGACGCCGGCAGGGGCGCCGAGCTGAGCGCCTGGTAGGATTCCTGGCTGAGCGTCACGAAAGCGCCCGCGCCGCCGATGATCGCGAGCTGCAACGTCGCGAGGACGGCGACGGCCGGCCGGCTCAAATTCTGCCAGAAGTCGGCAGCCTCCCGAGCAACGCGATCCCACAGCGACGGGCGAGCAACCGTACGGCGAGGCGGCTCGATGCGCTGCCTGAGACGCGCCCAGGCGGTGTCGATTTCCGGGGTGAGGTCGGCGAATTCGTCGACCATCCGGCGTTCGAACGCGAGTTGGCGGCGGCAGTGGGCGCAGCTCGACAAATGCTGTTCGACAAGCGCTCGCTCGTCGGGCTCCAGCTGGCCCGTGGCGTACCAGGGAAGAAGTTCTTCGGCCGCGTCGTGCGGCGAGACTTCGGTCTGGATCGGATTAGGCATCTCCCCTCCTAAAGCCAATCGGTGAAAGTGCCGGAAAGCGTCTGCTTGAGCCGCCGCCGGGCGTGAAACATCCGGGTTTTGACGGTGTCGACCGGACAGGAAACGATGTCGGCGATCTCCCGATAATTGAGCCCGTGAAAGTAAGTGAGGTCGACGACCGCGCGCTGTTCCGCCGAAAGCTTCGCCATCGCCGAAATCAGCGCGTCGTGGATCCGGCCGCGCTCGAGCTCGGAATCCGGTCCCGGATCGTTGCTGACGCGCATGTCGCGGTCTTCGTCCTCGACGGGATCGGGCCAGCGAGCCCTGGCTTTCAGCGCCTTGCGGTAGGCAATAGCGAACACCCAGGTGGACAATTTGCTCGTCCCCCGGAAGCTTCCCGCCGTTTGCCACACCACCATCATCGTATCGTCGAGCACCTCTTCAACCAGTTGCGGGCGCATCAGGAGGTTGATCAGGAACCGGGCGAGCCGCGGCTGGTAGATCCGGTAGAGCCTCTCGAAAGCGTCCACGTCATGCATTTTCACCCGTTCGAGCAGCGCGCGTTCGTTCGGCGCGCCCGAAGGTGCGTTTTCATTCTTGGGGCGGACAGCCGTCCCTGCTGAGTTCACTTCACGAGCCTCCCGCATCGCCTTCGTGCCTTTGAGCTGCGGAGTGGTTCAATCGGAACTGCAATATAGCACGGACGAGGCCGCGCACGCGCGGGGCCTTGCTTGCCATTCTTGCGCCTCCATGCATGACTGAATGCCTGGATGATGGCCCGGTCCGACGTGAAGGGCATGAGCAAGTCGTGAGGTTTTGCTGAAAAGTGGCTGCGTGCTTTGCCTTCGAACGCTTCGTTCTCGATACGAGCGAGCGGCGGTTGAGGTTCGAGGAGCGGCCCGTTGACCTCAACGCACGCTATCTCGACGCGCTCGCGCTTCTGGTGCGCGATCCGGGCAAGCTGGTTTCGAAGGATCGCTTCCTCGACGAGGTATGGCGCGGGGTCCCGGTCACGGACGAAGCGCTGACTCAATGCATTCGGACGCTTCGACGCCAGCTCGGCGACGATGCCGCCCGCCCCCGCTTTATCGAGACCGTGCCCAAGCACGGCTACCGCTTCATCGCTCCCGTCGAAGTGATCGAGGAAGCGGCGCCGGTGCCCGCCGGTGCATCGGGAAACGAATGGCGCGAATTCGTGCTCATGGGCTCGGCGGGAACGGCCGGAGGCGCGGCGGCGGGCGCGGTCGGCGGACTCATCTATGGATTCGCCGCCGCGAGCTCGAGCGTCGGAGCGATTTCCGTTCTTCTGGTGCTGCTCATTGTGACCACGCTCGTCGCCGCTCTGGGGGCCGCGGGAGTCAGCTTCGCGATCGCGACCTGTGCTTTCGCAAGGACTCGATCCTGGACCTGGTTGATCCTTGCCGGTGCGGCAGGCGGCCTGCTCGTCGGGGCGTTCGGAAAGCTGCTCGGCCATGACGCTTTCACTTTGCTCGTCGGCCGATCCCCCGGGGACATCACCGCCGGGTTGGAAGGTCTGCTAGTCGGAGCTGCCACGGGTGTCGGTTCGTGGTTCGCGCTGCGGAGCGGATCGTTGCGGCGGAGCGCGACGGTTTCCGGACTGGCAGGCGCGGCGGCGGGTCTGCTCATCTTCCTGCTCGGCGGACGCCTGATGTTCGGCAGCTTAGAACTATTGGCCGAAGCTTTCCCCAACTCACGCCTGCGACTCGATCAGATTCCTCATCTGTTTGGGGAAAGCAGTTTCGGAACCCGTACGAGCTTGGGGACGACGATGCTCGAGGCAGCGCTGTTCGCCGCCTGCGTGGTTGGAGCCATGGTGATCGCGCGAAAAAGGTTCGCGCTGAGCTAGGCCTCGACCAGGAGCCGGCTGCGCGAGCGCCGCGCGGGGAGAATGATCGATTTCTTCGCTGGCTCCGCTTCAACCTCGTCCATTCGTCGCCAGCCCTCGCGGCCGAGTCGCTCGAGCGGGCGGAAGCTCGTCTTGTAAGCCATGCGGTTGGAGCCCTCGACCCAATAGCCAAGATAGACATAAGGCAGCCCCGCGCGCGCGGCGCGGATAATGTGATCGAGGATGATAAAGGTGCCGAGCCCTTTCCTCGCCTCCGGACCGACGTCGAAGAAACTGTAGATCATCGACAAGCCGTCGCTTTGCTGGTCGGACAGGCAGGCCCCGATGAGTTTGCCGGGACGGCCATCGACCGATGGCTCGCGATATTCGATGACGTAGGTGCGGACCGGCGTCTGCTCGACCATGTCGGCAAAATCGCTCTCGTCCATTTCGGCCATTCCGCCGCCCGGGTGCCGGACGGCCAGGTAGCGGCGGAGCAAGTCGTACTGCTCGTCGGTGGTCCACGGCTTGCAGGCATTGACCTCGAGGTCGGCGTGACGGCGCAGCAGTTTGCGCTGGGTTGCGCTGGCTTCGAACTCCGCGGCGAGAACTCGAACCGAAATGCAGGCGGAGCAATCGATGCAGCTTGGCCGGTAGGCGACGGACTGGCTGCGGCGGAACCCGATCCGGCCCAGCGCTTCATTCAATTCGCTCGAATGGCGGCCGGTGAGTTCGGTGAAAACCTTCCGCTCGACCTTGCCCGGAAGATACGGACACGGGCTCGGGTTCGTCACGAAAAACTTAGGGAAGCGGAACGGTGCGCTCACCCGCGACCTCGCTCAAATGGTTACACAGCCGTTTATGCGACTGGTAAACGCCGAAGAAAAGGGTTCGGGCGCGTCAAATTCGACGGAATTCCATCACTGTCCCGCCAAGAGACAGGAAAATGTCACCCGGCGACACGCAATCAGTCTAGCTGAGCCCTTTCGACTCTGAACCCCGCGGCTTCGAGTCGCGTCACGACATCCTCGATCGATTGCGGGTCTCGCGCTTCGCATTCGACCTCGATCACCGTGTCCTTTGCCGGCAGCCGGGTGAAGATCCTGCTGTGGTTCACTTCGATGATGTTGGCACCAGCCTCGAACACTTTTCGAGTGATGGCCGCGAGGGCGCCCGGCTGGTCGGCAGCCGCAACCCGAAGGCGTGCGATACGCCCTTGGCGGACGAGGTCGCGAACGAGGACATTGGCGAGAAGGTGCGTGTCGATATTGCCGCCGCAAAGCACCGTCGCGATCTTCCTGCCGCGGAAACGGTCCTTGTGCGCGAGCATTGCCGCGAGGCCGGCTGCGCCCGCCCCTTCGACGACCGTTTTCTCGATTCCCGCAAGCATCGCGACGGCGCGCTCAAGGTCGCGCTCCGGCACGAGCACCACGTCGTTCGCGAGTTCCTTCAGGATTCGCGATGTCAGCTCGCCGGGCTGCTTCACCGCGATACCCTCGGCAAGCGTGTCCCCGCCGAGCGGCATCCGAACCCCCTGGATCGCGCATTTCATGGACGGGTAAAGCTCGGCTTCGACGCCAATCATCTCGACGTCCGGCTTTATCGCCCGGGCCGCAATCGAAATGCCTGACATGAGCCCACCGCCGCCGATCGGGACAATGATCGCCTCGAGGTCAGGAGCGTCCTGAAGCATTTCGAGACCGACGGTCCCCGCGCCGGCGATGATCTGCGGGTCGTCGAAGGGATGGACGAAGACGTAGCCCTTCTCGAGCGCCAGCTCCTTCGCGTGCGCATAAGCATCGTCGAACATGTCGCCGTGAAGCACAACTTCAGCGCCGTGGCCCGCCGTCTGCGTGACTTTCACCGTCGGGGTGGGTTCCGGCATGACGATGACCGCCGGAATGCCGAGCCGCTTCGCATGATAAGCGACCGCCTGCGCGTGATTGCCCGCCGATGCGGCGATCACGCCGCACGCACGGTCCTCGGGCGACAGCTGGAGCAATTTATTGAGCGCGCCGCGTTCCTTGTAGGCGGCGGTGAACTGGAGGTTCTCGAACTTGAGCCAGACTTCCGCGCCGATGATTTCGGACAGGGTGCGACTGACCAGCATAGGAGTGCGAATCACGGCGCCCTTGATCCGCTCGGCGGCGGCGCGAATGTCGGCGATCGTGGGAGGTTGCATCATCGTCGCGCGGCCTAGCCCTTCACCGTTCGCGTAACAATGCTAAGCACCGGCCATGAAGAAGAGCCTGCTCGCGGTTGTCGCCGCGCTTCTCGCCTCGCCTGCGTGGCCCAACACGCTGATCGACAACGTCAATGGAATCCAGGTTGGTTCAGACGGCGGCATTCAGCGCTTCCGAGCTCTCCTTATCGATGACGATGGGAAGGTCATCCGGACGATTGCTCCGAACGAAGAAGATCGTCTCAACGTTCAGAAAGTTATCGACGAGCACGGCCGCACGCTGATGCCCGGCTTCATCGACGCGCACGGACACGTCACCGATCTCGGGTTCGCCGCGCTCCATCTCGATCTCACCGGATCGAAATCGCTTGCCGAACTTCAACAGCGGCTGCGCGACTACGCGGCGGCTCATCCGAACGATTCATGGCTGATCGGCTTCGGCTGGAACCAGGAGCTGTGGCCGCAGAACAAATTTCCGACGGCCGCCGATCTGGACGCGGTCGTTCCCGATCGTCCCGTGGTTCTGGAGCGCGTCGATGGCCATGCCGTGGTCGCAAACAGCGCGGCGTTGAAAGCTGCGGGAGTTACGGCTGCGACAAATGCACCTCCGGGTGGCGAAATTCAGAACGGTCTGTTCGTCGATACGGCACGAGGCCTGATCGACAGTGCCATTCCGAAGCCGACCGAGCCCCAGCTGGATCATGCGCTCGCAAAATCGCAGGAAATTCTGCTTGGCTACGGAGTCACCGGCGTCGGCTCGATGAGCACCTCGGTTGCGGACTGGCAGGCATTCAAGCGCGCCGGCGCGGCGGGAACGCTCCAGGTTCGCTTGATGGCTTATACCCTGAACGCACCGCCTCCCGACGCACCGATGCCGGGGCCAGCCGAATGGTTATTCGGCGATCACTTGAAGCTGGCTGGTGTCAAGCTCTTTGCCGATGGAGCGCTGGGGTCACGAGGCGCATGGCTCAAGCAGCCGTACGCCGACAAGCCCGACTCGCGTGGCCTGCAGATCATGAATTATGGGCAACTGCTAATGCTGGCGTCGCTGGCGGCGCAGGCTGGCTACCAGGTCGCTACTCATGCCATCGGCGACGCGGCCAACGCCGAGGTGATCGGGATCTACGAGCAGCTGTCGAAGAAATACGGCCGCGACCGGCGCTGGCGAATCGAGCATTTCCAGATCGTCGATCCCGCCGACATCCCGCGCCTCGCGCCCGCGGGCATCATCGCCTCGATGCAGCCGACGCACCAGACAAGCGACCGCTTAATGGCAGAAAAGCGTCTTGGCCCGAACCGGCTCACTGGCGCTTATGCATGGCAGACCGTGCTCAAGAGCGGCGCGAAGCTGGCGTTCGGAACCGACTTCCCGGTCGAATCGCCCAACCCCTTCCCCGGCTTGTCCGCCGCGATCAGCAGGCAGGACATCAACGGCCAGCCGCCCGGCGGGTGGTACCCGGCGGAGCGGCTGACGCTGGCGCAGGCACTGGCGGCTTATACGCGCGGTGCCGCTTACGCCGGATTCGCGGAAGAGAAGATCGGCTCGCTCGATCCGGGCAAGTGGGCCGATTTCATCATTGTCGACACTGACCCCGCAAAGGTCGATCCGCAGACGCTCGCTCGGACCAAAGTACTTGAGACGTGGGTAGCCGGAAAGAAAGTGTGGGAACGGACGCCCGAAACTACCGCGACTGAGCGCGGAAAATGAGCATCGCCGGGGTGAGCACCTGCGGCAGCTGCTCGACCGGTTTTCCGGGCGCGTACCAGAGGTAGAGCGGCACGCCGGCGCGGCCCTGACTTTCGAGGAACCGCGTGATCGCCGGATCGCCGTTGGTCCAGTCGCCGGCGACGACCTTCACCCCCGCCTTTTGGAAGACGTCGCGGACTTCGTAGCGGTCGATGGAGGTCGCCTCGTTGACCTTGCAGCTGAGGCACCAATCGGCTGTGAAATAGACGAACACCGGGTGGCCCTGTTGGACGTAGCTCGCGACCCGGGCTTCGCTCCACGATTCTGCACCGCTGACGCGAGCCGTTGGGGTTGATGGCTGCGGCACGACAACAATGACGATTGCAGCGAGCGCGATCGCAAGCGGCAACGCCCACAAAATGCGATTGCCGTCGCGCTGACGTTGGCCCGCGCCGAACAGCAACAACGTCAGGCCAATCGTCGCGGCGATTCCAAGCCCGAACGCGGGGGCGCCTGCCAGCCGATACAAGAGCCAAAGCGCCGCCAGCGCTGTCAGAGCCATCGGAATCGCAAGAAAGCGCTGGAGCTTGCGCATCCACAGACCCGGTTTGGGTAGTTTTGAACGCAGCGCGGGTACGAAAGCGACGACTACGAAGGGCAACGCCAGACCGAGGCCCAGCGCCGCGAAGACCAGGACCGAGCCCGCCAGGGGGAGCAACAACGCCGTGCCCAGTGCAGCGCCGAGGAAAGGTCCCGCGCATGGCGTCGCGACGAACGCCGCGAGGGTTCCTGTGCCGAAACTCCCCGCTGGACGTGCGCCACCGCCGAGCACCGGGAGTTCGAATAGCCCGAGCAGGTTCGCCGTGATCGCCACCGCCAGCAGCAGCAGGAGCATCATCGTTCGCGGGTCCTGGAGCTGGAACGCCCAGCCCGCTTCGCTTCCGGCGGCGCGGATCGCCAGCAAGACCGCCCCCAGCGCACCCGTCCCGATGATTGCGCCGGCAGTATAAGCGAGCGCGTCGGAACGGGCTTCGCGTGCTTCTCCGCCGGCGCGTGAAATGTGCAGCGCCTTGAGCGCGAGGATCGGGAAGACGCAGGGCATCAGGTTCAGCAGGATGCCGCCGGCGATCGCTCCGAGCACTGCCCAGAGGACCGCCTTCGAGCCTAGTCCATCGATCGGTGTTCCTTGCGGGACCGGGCCGGGGGCGGCGGTGAATTCGAGCCCGCGGCCGGTACCCAGCGCGACGACCGCGGGAAATTGCGTCGGCACCGGGCCCTTGAGCTTCAGCTCGGCAATCAGCGTGTCGCCGGACCGGCTGAACTTCTGCTTCGCGCCATAATCGATCGGTCCATCGACCGTCGGGAAAACGTAAGGGTGATCGACCGCGATGCTCGCCGGCAGCGGGATGGCGAGGCGCAGCTTGTCGCCGGCTTTCTCAAAACGGCCTGCGCTTCCGAGCGGCTGCGGTATCGCTTGGCGCCAGGCATCGAACTGAGCCCGATTCGGGGTGCCGGTCCCGATTGGAAGGTCGAGCGAAAGCTGACCCTGTTCGGGAACGCAGATCTTGTCCGTGCAGGCCAGCCAGTGCGCGTCGGCGGTGACTGGGACGGTTCCACGAGCATCCGCCGGCACCTTCAGCCGAACGAGCACGGCATAGTCCTGCTCGTAGACGTAGTTCATGAGGTCCGCGATCTCGAGCCGCGTCGGAACCGGATAGCGAAGCGACCCGGCGACGAACCCCTTCGGCAAATGCCACTGCACATCCATCGGCAGCCCGGCATCGCCGGGATTGAGCCAATAGCCGTGCCAGCCCGGCGCCGGACGCATGTGAATCGCGAGCTCGACCTCTCCGCCAGCGGGCGCCGGCCCTTCGGCGACCAGCTCGGGCGTGATGTTCTGCGCGCTCGCGAGCGCGGGCATCAGCAAGAGCCCAAGGAGGAGGATCAGCCGTTTCAGCATCGAGGAAAGCGCTACAGCTTTGTGCCGCGCCTGCAAAATCGGTTCACGCTATTGCAGATTCGGCCGAAGCCAGCGCTCCGCTTGCTCAACCGTGACCTCGCGGCGTTCCGCATATTCCTCGAGCTGATCCCGGCCGATGCGTGCGACTCCGAAATACTGGCTGTCGCGGTGGCCGAAGTAGAAGCCGGACACCGCCGACGTCGGAAGCATGGCGAAATTCTCGGTCAGCGTGACCTCACCGGGATTGCCACCAAGCATCTTGAACAGCAGCGGCTTGAGGCTGTGGTCGGGGCAGGCCGGATAGCCGGGCGCGGGTCGGATGCCCTGGTATTTCTCGCGGATGAGCTGCTCGTTCGAGAAATGCTCATCGGCGTAGGCCCACAAGCGGTTACGCACTTCCGCGTGGAGCACTTCGGCGAAACTCTCGGCGAGACGGTCGGCTAGCGCCTTCAAAAGGATGTCGTCATAGTCGTTCACGGTCAGCTTGAACCGCTCGAGGTAGGGCTCGAGGCCGTGAATCCCGACCGCGAAGCCGCCGATCCAGTCTTCACCCTCTGGCGAAATGAAGTCGGCGAGGCACATGTTCGCCCGACCCTCTCGCTTCTTCATCTGCTGGCGAAGGAGCGGCAGCCGAGTCCAGTCGTTGCCGGCAAGGACGAGGACGTCGTCCCCTTCGCGCTTGCAGCGCCACAGCCCGACGGTCGCCTTTGGAGTGACCCAACGCTCGGCGATCAGCTGCTCGAGCATTTCCTGAGCGTCCTTGAACAGGCTCCGCGCGCTCTCTCCGACAATCGGGTCGTCGAGGATCGCGGGATAGGTGCCGGCCAGCTCCCACGCGCGGAAGAAAGGCGTCCAGTCGATCGACGCGCGGAGGTCTTTCAGCGGCCAGTCGCCGAAATGATGAAGGCCGGGGTACGCGGGCGCGGATGCCTTGCCCGAGGGGTCGTACGGAAACGCGTTGGCGCGCGCTTCTTCGAGCGTGGAAAGCTCGCTCTGGCCGCTCCGTTCGCGCGACTTCCTGAGCTTGTCGTAATCGTCCGCCGTGTTGGCAATCAGCGGCTCGCGCTGCGTGTCCGAGACGAGCGAGGACGCGACGCCGACCGCGCGACTTGCGTCGAGCACGTGGATGACCGGACCTTCGTAGGCAGGGTCGATACGGAGCGCCGTGTGCGCCTTGCTCGTCGTCGCGCCGCCGATCAGCAACGGCGTCTTCAAGCCCAGCCGCTGCATCTCGCCCGCAACCGTCACCATTTCGTCGAGCGATGGAGTAATCAGTCCGGACAAGCCGATCATGTCGGCCTGGTTGTCGTTCGCGGACTGGAGGATGTCCTGCCACGGCACCATCACGCCGAGGTCGATCACCTCGAAGCCGTTGCACTGAAGAACGACGCCGACGATGTTCTTGCCGATGTCGTGAACGTCGCCCTTGACGGTCGCCATCACGATCCGGCCCTTGCCTGCGGTCGCGCCGGTCTTTTCCTTCTCCGCCTCGATGAACGGGATGAGGTGCGCGACCGCGCGCTTCATGACGCGCGCGGACTTCACCACCTGCGGAAGGAACATCTTGCCGGAGCCGAACAGGTCGCCGACGACGTTCATGCCGTCCATCAACGGCCCTTCGATGACCTCGATCGGGCGGGGGAATTGCTGGCGGGCCTCCTCGGTGTCCTCGATGATGTGCGCGTCGATGCCTTTCACGAGTGCGTAGGACAAGCGCTCGGCGACGGGTAGCGAGCGCCATTCCGCAGCTGCTTTCTCCGCGGCGGCGTCGGTTCCCTTGAACGCCTCGGCGATGGTGATCAGCCGCTCGGTCGCGTCATCGCGGCGATCGAGAATGACGTCCTCGCAAGCTTCGCGGAGCTCGGGATCGATCTGGTCGTAGACGTCGAGCTGGCCGGCGTTGACGATCCCCATGTCCATGCCCGCGGGGATCGCGTGATAGAGGAACACGCTGTGCATCGCCCGGCGCACGGGCTCGTTGCCGCGGAATGAGAAGCTCAGGTTCGATAGACCGCCGCTGATGTGCGTGCCCGGGCACCGGCGTCGAATCTCGCCCGCCGCCTCGATGAAATCGAGCGCGTAGCGCCGGTGCTCGTCGATGCCGGTCGCGACCGCGAAAATGTTCGGGTCGAAGATGATGTCGTTCGCGTCGGTGCCGTCGGCGGTCAACAGCTTGTAGGCGCGCTCGCAGATCAAGACCTTGCGCTCCGCGGTGTCTGCCTGACCGACTTCGTCGAACGCCATCACCACGACAGCCGCGCCATAGGCCCGGCATTTGCGCGCAAGATCGAGAAACGGCCCCTCGCCTTCCTTGAGGCTGATCGAATTGACGATCGGCTTGCCCGACACGCATTTGAGGCCCGCCTCGATCACGCTCCACTTGGAGCTGTCGACCATCACCGGCACGCGGGCGATGTCGGGCTCGGCGGCGATTCGCTTGAGGAAGGTGGTCATCGCAGCCTCGCTGTCGAGCAAGGCTTCGTCCACGTTCACGTCGATGATCTGCGCGCCGTTCTCGACCTGGTCGCGCGCAACCTCGACGGCGGCGTCATAATCGCCCGCGAGGACCAGCTTCTTGAAGCGGGCGGAGCCGGTGACGTTGCAACGCTCGCCAATGTTGACGAAGCGCGCGCCCGCTCCGGCCTGGTTTACTCGTGACATCTCCATGGGATCAGGCGGCGACAAGCATCGGCTCGAGCCCGGCGAGCAAGGTGCCGGAATGCGCGGCCGGGACGGTACGCGGCGTGCAATCACGCACCGCCCCGGCAATTGCGGCGATGTGCAGGGGAGTCGTCCCGCAGCAGCCGCCGACAACGTTCACCAAATTGCTGTTCGCCCAATCGCGGACCTGAGCGGCAGTCTGCTCCGCCGCTTCGTCATATTCGCCGAGTTCGTTGGGAAGGCCGGCATTCGGATAGGCCATCACCAACGTGTCCGCGATCGCCGCGAGCGACGCGAGATGAGGCCGAAGCTGTGCCGCGCCGAACGAGCAGTTGAGCCCAATCGTAATCGGCCTGGCATGCCGAACCGATGCCCAGAAGGCCTCGACCGTATGGCCCGAAAGATTGCGGCCGCTGAGGTCCGTCAACGTCATGGAAATCATCAGCGGAAGGGCTCGGCTAAGCGCCTGCTCGGCCTCCAGCGTCGCCATGATCGCGGCCTTGGCGTTCAGCGTGTCGAAAATGGTCTCGACCAGGATGAAATCGACGCCGCCCTCCACCAAAGCATCGACCTGTTCGCGATAGACAGCCTTCACCTGGTCGAAATCGACCTCGCGGAACGCCGGGTCGTTGACGTTCGGCGAAAGCGAGAGCGTCTTGTTCGTCGGCCCAAGTGCTCCCGCAACCCAGCGGGTCTTCCCGTCGCGGTCGGCGACTTCGCGCGTGATCCGCGCGGCAGCCCGGTTGATCTTCCCGACGAGCGCCTCGGCACCGTAATCCGCCTGGCTGATGGCATTCGCATTGAAGGTGTTGGTCGCAAGAATCTCGGCACCCGCTTCGGCAAAGCTTTCGCAGATCGAGCGGACCAGATCGGGCTTGGTGATGTTCAAAAGGTCGTTGTTGCCGCGCTGGTCCTTCATCAGGTCGAGACCGCCGCAATAATCGCCACCCGCGAGTCGCCGGGCCTGGACCTGCGTGCCGTAAGCGCCGTCCTTGATCAGGATTCGCTTTGCGGCTTCGGCGCGGAAGGACTCGGCAGGCGTCATGACTTCACGCGTACTCCAAGCAGATGACAGATGGCGTAGCTGAGCTCCGCCCGGTTCAAGGTATAGAAATGGAAGTGGCGGACGCCCCCGGCGTAGAGCTGTCCACACAGCTCCGCAGCCACGGTCGCGGCGATCAGCTGGCGGGCAGCTGGAAGGTCATCGAGCCCTTCGAACAGGCCGTTCAGCCATTCCGGGATGCTCGCGCCGCAAGTCTCGGCGAACCGCCGGGTCTGCGCGACGTTCGAGACAGGGAGGATTCCCGGCACGACCTCGATGTCCATGCCAGCAGCCGCGACCGCATCCTGGAATCGAAGGAAGCAATCCGGCGAAAAGAAGAATTGAGTGATCGCTCGGTCCGCGCCGGCGTCGACCTTGCGCTTGAGATTTTCGAGATCGGCCTGCCGCGTTCCCGAGTCCGGATGGACTTCGGGATACGCCGCCACGGAAATATCGAACGGCGCTATGGCTTTGAGGCCGGCGACCAACTCGGCCGCGTTCGCGTAACCGTCGGGATGCGAGGTGAAGGGCGTGCCCGGTTCGGGTGCATCGCCGCGCAACCCCACGATGTGACGAACGCCGAGGTTCCAATAGTCGCGAGCAACCGCGTCCACCTCGTCGCGAGTGGCGCCGACGCATGTCAGATGTGCGGCAGGCGTTAAGTCCGTCTCGTTCAGGATGCGCCCAACGGTCGCGTGGGTGCGCTCACGGGTCGATCCACCGGCACCGTAGGTGACAGAGACGAAGCGGGGATGGAGCGGCTCGAGAGTCTTGATCGAATCCCATAGCGTCTGCTCCATCTTCTCGCTCTTCGGCGGGAAGAATTCGAAGCTGACTTCAATGTCGCCGCGCGCTTCCGCGAAAAGCGGAAGATGGCGGCTTAGCTGCTCGAAGGCGTTCATGCCGCTCTCCGCTCGCGCCCGCGCTCTTCGGACTTGGAGCCCTGCCACAGCGTGACCGTGAGTTCCCCGCCGGGAAGATGCTCGACCCGGTTCATGGTGAGCCCGGCGGAGGCGAACCAGCCGGCCATCACGTCATCCTCGAAGCCGAGCCGGATGTGGGCGTCCCGTTCGCGCAACTCCTCGCGTTCGTGCGCGGCGAAATCGACGATCAGCAATGTTCCACCGGGGCTCAGCACGCGCGCCGCCTCGACGATCGCGGCCGAGGGGGAGTGCGCATAATGAAGGACCTGATGGATGATCACGCAGTCCGCGCTCTCGTCCTGCAGGGGTAATGAGTACATATCGCCCTGCCGAAGGCTCGAGCTGATCCCCGCCTGCTCGAGCTTGACCCGGGCCAGGCGGAGCATCTCGGACGATTTGTCGATCCCGATCGCATACGCAGCACGCGGCGCGAACAATTCGATCATCCGCCCCGTGCCGGTCCCGATATCGACGAGCCGCCCGAGCGGGCGCTTGCCGAGCGTGCGGTCGATGGCCTTTTCGACATCGGATTCCGCGACATGGAGCGAGCGGATCTGATCCCAGATGCCGGCGTGCACATTGAAGTATCGAGCCGCGGCCTCCGCGCGGTCGGCCCGAACCGCCTCGAGCCGCGTCGCATCTGCGCCGAACAGGCCGTCGCTATTCTCATCCGCCCAGGCGTCGATCAGCGCGAACATCGGCTCGACCCGCTCCGCATCGGCAAGCGTGAGAAATACCCAGCTGCCTTCCTTGCGTCGCTCGAGCACTCCGGCGTCGGAAAGGATCTTCAGGTGACGCGAAACGCGGGGCTGGCTTTGGCCCAGCACCTGCGCCAGTTCGCCGACCGACAGCTCCATGAGTCGCAGGAGCGCCACGATCCGAAGCCGGGTTGGATCGGCCAGCGCCTGGAATCGATCGGCCAATGAAAGTGCTGCGGTCACCATTTAAGGATATAAAGATATCTTTATATCGTCAATTCGTCCTGCTAAGATAATCTCTTGTGCGACAGTAGAGAATCGTTATTGCCGCACGCATGGCCTGAACGACTCGCTCGGCAGGCCGAGACCGATGCCCATCCGCGGGCATATTTGAAGGGAGTGGAACGATCATGAAGAAGCTTACCATTGTGACCGCTGCAGTCCTCGTGCTCGGCCTGGCCGCGTGCAACAAGACCGCCACCGAGAACAACGCTGCGAACGAAACCGCCGTCGAGAACAACGCCGAGTATGACGTCAACGCGGCGACCAACGACTCGACGAACGCTGCGGACGCGGCGCTCAACGCGACCGACAATTCGGTTGCCGCCGCCGGCAACGCGCTCGACAGCGCGAACGCGACGACCGCCAACGCGACCGAGAACAAGTAAGCTTTCCTCGAAAGCCGAAATCGGAAGGGCCGCTTTCGAGCGGCCCTTTTTTTGTCTTCAGCCAAAGTGGTAGTTTGGCCGAGTGAGAAACGCGTGCCTCCTTGCTTTTCTGCTCATCGCCGCCTGTCACAAGGATCAGCCGCCGGCACCCACGGCCGAGCAATCGCGGCAGCTCAACGACGCCGAGTACATGCTCAACAACATGGCCGAAAATGAAGAAGGGCCGGAAGCGAATGCCTCCGGCCCCTCCAATTCATCGGACTGAATAGGACTTCTTAGAAGTCCATCCCACCCATGCCGCCGCCGGCCATCGCCGGAGCCGGCTTGTCCTCGGGCAGCTCGGCGATCGTTGCCTCGGTGGTGATCAGCAGGCCGGCGACCGAGGCCGCGTCCTGCAGAGCCGCGCGAACGACCTTGGTCGGATCGACCACGCCCGCCTTGACCAGGTTCTCGTACTTCTCCGTTTGGGCATTGAAGCCGAGCGTCGAGTCGTTGCCTTCGAGCAGCTTGCCCGCAACGACCGCGCCGTCGTGACCGGCGTTCTCGGCGATCTGCCGCAGCGGCGCCTGGAGCGCCTTGCGAACGATGTCGATTCCGCGCGTCTGATCGTCGTCGGCACCCTTGATGCCATCGAGCGCCTTCGTCGCGTAAAGCAGAGCCGTACCGCCGCCTGGAACGATGCCTTCCTCGACCGCGGCGCGGGTCGCGTGGAGCGCGTCATCAACGCGGTCCTTGCGCTCCTTCACCTCGACTTCGGACGCGCCGCCAACCTTGATGACCGCAACACCGCCGGCGAGCTTCGCCAGCCGCTCCTGCAGCTTCTCACGGTCATAGTCGGACGTGGTCGTCTCGATCTGCTGACGGATCGCGCCAACGCGGCCCTCGATATTTTCGCGAGTGCCGTTTCCGTCGACGATTGTCGTGTTGTCCTTGTCGATCGTGATGCGCTTGGCCTGGCCGAGCATGTTCAGCGTGACGCTCTCGAGCTTGATGCCGAGATCCTCGCTGATCATCTCGCCGCCGGTGAGGATCGCGATGTCCTCGAGCATCGCCTTGCGGCGATCGCCGAAGCCCGGAGCCTTCACCGCCGCGACCTTGAGGCCGCCGCGCAGCTTGTTGACGACGAGCGTGGCGAGAGCCTCGCCCTCGATGTCTTCGGCAATGATCAGGAGCGGACGGCCGCTCTGCACCACCGCCTCGAGGATCGGAAGCATCGCCTGCAGGTTCGACAGCTTCTTCTCGTGGATGAGGATATAGGGGTCGCTAAGCTCGACCTGCATCTTCTCGGGATTGGTGATGAAGTAGGGGCTGAGGTAGCCGCGGTCGAACTGCATGCCCTCGACGACATCGAGCTCGAACTCGAGACCCTTGGCCTCTTCGACGGTGATCACGCCTTCCTTGCCGACCTTCTCCATCGCCTCGGCGATCTTCTCGCCGACTTCCTTGTCGCCGTTGGCCGAGATGATTCCGACCTGGGCGATTTCGTTCGAGCCGGACACGTCCTTCGAGCGAGCCTTAAGATCGTCGACGACCTTCTTCACGGCGATATCGATGCCGCGCTTGAGGTCCATCGGGTTCATTCCGGCCGCGACCGATTTCATGCCCTCGCGGACGATCGCCTGGGCGAGAACCGTCGCGGTGGTGGTGCCGTCGCCGGCGATGTCGTTGGTCTTCGAGGCCACTTCGCGCACCATCTGCGCGCCCATGTTCTCGAACTTGTCCTTGAGCTCGATTTCCTTGGCGACGGTGACGCCGTCCTTGGTGATGCGCGGAGCGCCGAAGCTCTTGTCGATCACGACGTTGCGGCCCTTCGGGCCGAGCGTCACCTTCACCGCATTGGCGAGGATATCGACGCCGTTGAGGATGCGCTCGCGCGCCTCACGGCTGAATTTGACGTCTTTGGCTGCCATTTTTGGCTCCTTCAGTTCCCCGGCGCAGGCCAGGGTCCAGTTAAAACAAATGAATCCTGGGGCCCGGCCTTGGCCGGGAAACAGTCAGCTTCTTCAGCCAACAATGCCCAGGATGTCGCTTTCCTTCATGATGATGAGGTCTTCACCGTCGATCTTCACCTCGGTGCCGGACCATTTGCCGAACAGGATCTTGTCGCCGGCCTTGACGTCCAGCGGCGTGACCTTGCCCTCTTCGGACTTGGCGCCGCCGCCGACGGCGACGACTTCGCCCTCCTGCGGCTTTTCCTTGGCGGTGTCGGGAATGATGATTCCGCCCGCAGTCTTCTCGTCAGCCTCGACACGGCGAACGAGAACGCGGTCATGAAGCGGCCTGAAACCCATAGGTCTGAACCCCTTATCTTGCTCTCAAAGTTGAACTGCAGCTAGCACTCTACGAGCGAGAGTGCCAGCGATGGGGCGCATATGGTTGCGGTCCCTTTGTCCGTCAACAGCGAGACTCAAGCCTTTTGGCGCATTCCGTGTCTCGGACGCGTTCGGCCGTTTCAGACCTCGAGGTCGAGAATGACTTCGTCGAGCAATGGAATGCCGTTGAGAACATGGGGCCGGTAGCCGCGCTCGGGGATGTAGAAATCGCGGATGATCCGGCGGATTCGGAAGCCCTGCCTTTGGTAGAACTTGAGGGCGTCGGTGCTGGCGGCAGCCGTCGCGAGCTGGACGAGCCGTACGTCCATTTCGCGGCATCGGTCGAGTGCGGCCTGGATCAGAATCGCGCCGATCCCGAGGGAGCGCTTGCCCTCGTAGACCGCGATGCTCTTTATCTCGGCGACGCCCCCATGGCCGATGATCTGGACGTGACCGACGATCTTCCCGTCGTCGAGGGCCACGAGGACTTCGCCGAGGTCCCTGTAGGATGCGATCTCGCTTTCGGAATCGTCGGCTTCGGAGAAAAGGACGTCGAGCGCATCGCGGGGACCGCTATGTTTCTTCACCTCGATCATGACGATTGAGGTACGCGGCGGCTCACCGCAGCGATACAAGCCCAAGCCGTTCGCGCATCGTCCACCGCGCCAGCATCAGCGCAGCGACGCAGGCGAGGCCGCTCGCGAGGCCGATCCAGATCCCGACGCCCTTCCAGTCGGCTCCGAACGCGAGCCACGAGCCAATCCCGAGGCCGACGACCCAGTAACCGACGAGCGCGAACAGGAGCGGCCAGCGCGTGTCGTGAAGGCCGCGAAGCATGCCCGCGCCGATGACCTGGGCGCCGTCGACCAACTGGAATGCGGCGGCAACCCGAAGGAAGCTTACCGCGAGCGCGATCACGACCGCGTTCTCGGGCACGTCGTGAAGGAACAGGGTGACGAGGCCGCGCGGGAAGCTCCACATGACGATCGCCATCGTCCCCATGAAGCCGACGCCGAGGACCCACGCCGTCCAGCCGGCACGCGTGATCCCCGCCTCGTCGCGTCGCCCAAGCGCGAGGCCGACGCGGACCGTCACCGCTTGTCCCAGGCCCAGCGGAACCATGAACGTCACGGCGGCGCACTGAAGCGCGATGGCGTGCGCGGCGACCGCCGGCGCCCCGATCCAGCCCATGAAGTAGGCCGCGAGTGCGAACACGCCCATTTCGAGCGCGAGAGTCAGGCCGATCGGCCAGCCAAGGCGGATCATGGCCGCAGTCCGCTCCGGATCGAAGCGCCAGAAGCGGCCGAACAAATGGAAGCGGCGGAAGCGCCGCTCGCGAATGCATATCGTGACGAGGGCGCCGCAGATGACGATCCAAGTCAGCGTGCTTCCGAGGCCGCCGCCGACGAGACCAAGCGCCGGCAAACCAAAATGTCCGAACATCAGCGACCAGCTGAGCAAAGCGTTGAGCGCGATGCCGCCGAGGCTGAGCCACAGGACCACCCGCGGCCGCTCGAGTGCCGCCACGAAGTTGCGCAGCAGCTGGAACAGCAGCCACGGCGCGGTGCACCACATGTAGGCGCGCAAGAACGTCTGGCCCTGATCGGCAAGGATTGGTGCTTCGCCAAACGCGAGCATCAGCGTCCCGGCGTGCCACAACAGCAGCCAGTAAGGCGGGATTGCGAAAATCAGCAGCCAAAGTCCGGCCCTAAACGTTCGGCGCACATCTCGCACCGCGTTGGACCGTTGCCCGAGCGCCGTCGCCATCATCGGCGACGCCGCGGTGACCAGCCCGAGCAGGAAGACGTTGATCGTGAACGTGAGATTCAACGCCAGCGTCGCGGCGGCAAGCTGGGTCGCGCCGAGGCGGCCCATCAGGAGGACGTCGGTCGCCTGGATGACCTGCTGCGTCACGTTGGCGAGGATCAGCGGCCAGGCGAGCGCCAGCGTCGCGCGAAGCTCGACGAGCCACGCGGACCTGCGATCGGGCAAGGGAGTTTCCGCCGCCGCTGCCATGTGACCGTCCTTGGGAGCAGCAGCCGGTACAGGCAAGCCGGGGTCGCATTGCCGGCGGTTCTCCGCTAGCTACCCGAACGAAATCCTAGAGGTCTTTTTCCATGAAATTCGTGCGCGCAATCTGGAAGCTGCTGGTCGGGATCAAGGACGCCCTCGTCCTCATCCTCATGCTGATCTTTTTCGGCGGGCTCTACAGCGCGCTCTCCGCCAAGCCGGCGCCCGTGAAGGATGGAGTGCTCGACCTCAACCTCAACGGAAGCGCCGTCGAACAGCCGGCGCGCGCCCATTGGTCGGACGTTGCGAGCGGCAATCGCCTCGGCCAATACCGGCTCCGCGACCTTGTCGAGGTCCTCAACAAGGCTCGCGACGACAGCCGGGTCAAGGCGGTCGCGCTCGATCTCGACGGGTTCACCGGCGGCGGCCAGACGACCATCGGCGATCTGGCCGACGCGGTCAGGCGGGTTCGCTCGGCGGGCAAGCCTGTGATCGCTTATGGCGTCGGCTATACGGACGACAGCTATCAGCTGGCGGCAGCGGCGTCGGAGATCTGGCTGAACCCGCTGGGTGCGGTGCTGATCGCGGGCCCGGGCGGAAGCAATCTCTATTACAAGGGCTTGCTCGATAAGCTCGGGGTCACCGCGAACGTCTATCGCGTCGGCACTTACAAGTCGGCGGTCGAGCCGTTCATCCGCAACGACATGTCGCCCGAGGCGAAGCAGAATTACATGGCGCTCGACCAGGCCGAGCTCGAAAGCTGGCGGCAGTCGGTAAAGCAGGCGCGGCCCAAGGCGAATATCGACGCCTTCCTCACGAACATGAACGGCGCGGTTGCGGCTGCTGGCGGCGACATGGCCAAGGCGGCGGTTGCGAGCGGACTGGTCGACCGGATCGGAAGCCGGCGCGAGTTCGAGGAGCGGCTCGCCCAGCTTGGCGGCAAGGGTGACAAGGGCACCGGCTTCGCGCGGATCAAGCTGTCTTCCTACGTCAGCGACGTAGTCGAGCGGAACCCCAAGGGCCCGATCGGGATCGTCACCATCGCGGGCGACATCGTCGACGGCAAAGCCGGACCTGGAACCGCGGCCGGAGACACGATCGCGAACGAAATCCAGGACGGCATCGACGGTGGGATCAAGGCCCTGGTCGTTCGCGTCGATAGCCCCGGCGGCTCGGTACTCGCGTCGGAGCGAATCCGGCAGGCGCTGCTCGACGCCAAGGCGAACAAGATCCCGGTCGTGGTCTCGATGGGCAGTGTCGCGGCATCGGGCGGCTATTGGGTCTCGACCCCGGCCGACTTCATCTACGCCGAGCCTTCGACGATCACGGGCTCGATCGGGGTGTTCGGGGTCATCCCGAGCTTCCAGGGCACGCTCCAGAAGCTCGGCGTCGGGGCGGACGGGGTGAAGACGACGCCGCTTTCGGGCGAGCCGGACGTTCTCAAGGGGCCCTCACCGGAGGCCAGCCAGCTGATCCAGGCGGGCGTCAATTCAATGTATGGGCGGTTCCTCAACATTGTCGCGGAGTCGCGGCACAAGACGCCCCAGCAGGTCGACCAGATCGCGCAGGGACGCGTGTGGGACGGCGGAACCGCGCACCAGCTGGGCCTGGTCGACGGGTTCGGCGGGATGAACGAGGCGATTGCCAAGGCGGCGCAGCTCGCCGGTCTCGGAAATGAGCGCGGGATTCGCTACCTCGAGCCGCCGGTCAGCTTCCGGCAGGAACTGATCGAAGCGCTAGCGGGCGAGCAGGCCGACACGACTGCGGTACCGCAGGATGCCTTCGCGTCCTTCGCACGAGCACCGCAGCAACAGCTCGCGACCATGCTCGCCGAGGTCCGCTCGATCATGGCCGGCCCGAGCATTCAGGCTCGGTGCATCGAATGCCCCAGCCCCACGCCGCGACATCTCGACAAGCAGGATCTCAGCCTGCTGGCCATCCTGAAGGAATGGCTCTCCTGACCCGGTGAACATCTCGCGCCGCGGGCGCCGCGATCCGCTGTATCAGCGGTCGCCGATGGGTGCGGTCATTCGTCCGGCGGAAGTGCGCGATTCGGTCGCGATCGCGGCGATCTATCGACCGTACGTCGAGCGGACCCACTTCACGTTCGAGGAAGTCCCGCCGGACGCCGGTGAGGTCGCTCTTCGGATGGCGAATCCGCTGCACCCATGGCTCGTCGTCGAGGAGGAAGGTCGCCTGCTCGGCTATGCGTCCACGGCGCCGATGCGGAATCGCGCAGGGTACCGCTGGAGCGTCGAGACGGGCATCTACCTGGCGTTTGACGCACAGGGTCGTGGGCTTGGGCGCAGGCTGCTGGGGGCGCACCTAAACCTACTCGAGCAGCAAGGATTCGTGACCGCCATCGCGGGCATCGCGCTCCCGAATGAAGCGAGCATCGCTCTTCACGAAAAGGCCGGCTTCGTTCGTGCCGGAATCGAGCGCGCAATCGGGTTCAAGCTCGGCAAATGGGTCGATGTCGGCCGTTGGCAACGCGACCTCGCGCCGCGCGCGGATATGCCGAACGAGCCCCTTCCCTACGCGGCTATTTGACGCGCCTGAAATGGAGCACCGCATTGCCGGCGGTGGACGCGGATTTGACGAGTGAGCGGACGTCATAATGGTCATCGTCGACGATGCGCCATTCGGAATCGATGGCTTGCGGCGGCTTGTCGGGTGAGCCGCGTATGCTTCCCTTGAAGTGAAGGATTGAGCCGCCCGGTTCGACCGTGCCGCGGCCTACGCCGCCGAGCGAATTGAAGTAAGTGAACACGGCGCTGTTGCCGTCGAGGCTGTAGACCGTTTCGCCGGCGTAGATGGTCTTGCCCTTCTCCTTGACCTCGTGGCGGTCGCGGACGTGCGCGCCGCCGTACATCACCTCGAAGCAATGCGTGTCGCTCATCGTCGGGGTGAAGTCCGCGACCCAGCAGGAGCCGACGAATCGATCGAAAGGCGCGGACGCGCTCGGTTGAACCGCGGGACCAGCCAGGGCGAGAAAGATCGCCAGCACGCTCGCAAACTAGCAGAGCGCGATCAGGTCGGCCATCAAATGTGGATCGGCTTGCCCTGAACCGCCATCGCCGCTTCCTTGAGCGCTTCCTCGTGCGTCGGATGGGCGTGGCAGGTGTAGGCGATATCCTCTGAGGTCGCTCCGAACTCCATCGCCAGCGCGGCTTCGCCGATCATCGTTCCCGCGACCGAAGCGATAATCCAGACGCCGAGCACGCGGTCGGTCTTGGCGTCGGCGATGACCTTGACGAAGCCGTCGGGCTCGCGGTTAGTCTTGGCGCGGCTGTTGGCGAGCATCGGGAACTTGCCGACCTTCACCTCGCCTTCCTTCTTCGCTTCCTCCTCGGTGAGGCCGACGCCGGCAATTTCGGGCATGGTGTAGACGACCGACGGGATCACGGCGTGGTTCACGATTCCGGTCTGGCCGGCGATATTCTCCGCGACCGCGATGCCCTCGTCCTCGGCCTTGTGGGCGAGCATTGGCCCGGGGATTACATCGCCGATCGCCCAGACGCCGGGGACCTTGGTTCGGAACTCGTGGTCGGTCTCGATCTGCCCGCGCTGGTTGGTCTGAATGCCGGCCTTATCGAGGGCGAGGCCTTCCGTGTTGGGCTTGCGGCCGATGGAGACGAGGACGACGTCGGCTTCAATCGTCTCGGCCGCGCCGCCAGCCGCGGGCTCGACAGTCAGCGTGACGGTATCGCCTTTGCGCTCGGCCTTGGTGACCTTGGTCGAAAGCTTGAACTCGAGGCCCTGCTTCTTGAAGATCTTGTTGGCTTCCTTGCGCACGTCGGAGTCGAAGCCTGGGAGGATCTGATCGAGGAATTCGACGACCGTTACCTGGGCGCCGAGGCGCCGCCACACCGAGCCAAGCTCGAGCCCGATGACGCCGCCGCCGATGACGACCATGCGCTTGGGCACCTGCGCCAGCTCAAGAGCGCCGGTGGAATCGACGATCCGCTCCTGATCGATGGTGATTCCAGGAAGCGGAGTGACCGACGAGCCGGTGGCGATGACGATGTTCTTGGCGCTCACCTTGCGGTCGCCGACCTGAACCGTGTGCGCATCGATGAAACTGGCGCGGCCCTTCACCCACTCCACCTTGTTCTTCTTGAACAGGAACTCGATGCCCTGCGTGAGGCCCTTCACGGCCTCAAGGCGGGTCGCGTGCATCTGGCCGAGGTCGAGCTCAAGGTTGCCCAGCTTCACGCCCCATTTGGCGAGCGTGCCGTCATGCGCCTCTTCGAACAGCTCCGAGGCGTGAAGTAACGCCTTCGACGGGATGCAGCCGACGTTGAGGCAGGTGCCGCCAAGCGTCTCGCGGCTTTCGGCGCAGGCGGTCTTGAGACCCAGCTGCGCAGCGCGGATCGCGGCTACGTAGCCACCGGGCCCGGCGCCGATCACCAGAACGTCGAAATCAAAACTCTGAGAAGCCATTCATACCTCGTTCCCCGACGAAGGTCGGGGTCCAGTCCGAAAAAACAAGGACGGCGCGGGAGCGCCGCCTGGGCCCCGGCCCTCGCCGGGGAACAGGTTAGAGATCAATCAGCAGCCGCGTCGGGTCCTCGATCGCTTCCTTGACCCGCACGAGGAACGTCACTGCCTCACGACCGTCGATGATGCGGTGGTCGTAGGAGAGCGCGAGGTACATCATCGGCCGAGCGACGATCTGGCCGTCCTTGACCACGGGCCGCTCTTCGATGCGGTGCATTCCTAGGACCGCCGACTGCGGCGGGTTGATGATCGGCGTCGACAGGAGTGAACCGAACACGCCGCCGTTGGAGATGGTGAAGGTGCCGCCGCTCATCTCGTCGACCGTGAGCGTGCCTTCCTTCGCCTTCTTGCCGTAGACGGCGATCGTCTTTTCGATTTCGGCGAAGCTCATGCTGTCGGCGTTGCGGACGACGGGGACCACGAGGCCCTTCGGCGCGCTAACCGCGACCGAGACGTCGAGATAATCGTGATAGACGATCTCGTCGCCCTCGAGGCTGGCGTTGACAGACGGGACGTCCTTGGCGGCGAGCGCGCAGGCCTTCACGAAGAAGCCCATGAAGCCGAGGCGGATGCCGTGCTTCTTCTCGAACAGGTCCTTGTACCGGGTCCGGGCGTCGATGACGGCGCTCATGTCGACGTCGTTGAACGTCGTCAGCATCGCTGCGGTGTTCTGGGCGTCCTTGAGGCGCTTCGCGATCGTCTGGCGAAGGCGGGACATTTTGACCCGCTCTTCCCTCCTGTCCCCCGGCGGACGCCG
>Ga0207694_10000458_pt1 | contig 37929 bp, 39 predicted proteins | sample KBSC34metaG_FD_184353 | JGI IMG/M metagenome (GOLD analysis project Ga0207694, IMG submission 184353) | Corn rhizosphere microbial communities from Kellogg Biological Station, Michigan, USA - KBS C3-4 metaG (SPAdes) (version 2) | ecosystem: Host-associated > Plants > Roots > Rhizosphere > Soil... | reverse complement strand
CGTCCTGCGTGGACGGTCCTACAGAACCCGCAACTTCAAGGAGGATCTCAGCCAGACCGCCGAACTCGACGCAGCCTGAACTCCGCCTGGTGGCGACAGAGTTTAGAGAGAAACCGCGTCAGAGTTTAGAGAACCCACAGACCATGGTAGAGATAGATGGGGACGCCTCCAGGGAGCTTCGCACCGAGCTCGCGCTGGGGTTCCCAGTCATCGCTCGGCCAGCCACCCTCGCCGACGAATGGCGCCGCGATCAGGATGATCGCACCAGGCTCGATCCTGGGCCGGTGCTCGGCGAGAGCGTGGATCAGGATCGTTCCGCCGAGCGAGTGGCCGACGAGGATCGAGCCATCCTTCAGAGTGGCAAGCTCTTTCTCGAGCGTCGCCTTCCATGTGGCGTAGCTGGGATCCTCTTCATTGGGCATCCGGGGGTAGCGGATCTCGTAGCTCGGCCCCAGCGCAGCCACCAGGCTCTCTACAAGTTTGCTGTCCCAGTCATCGTGAACGCGCTCGCCGCCGCCCTGGATGAAGAGTACCTGACGTTTCATCTGCATGGCCGCATCTCGGGGCAATGCCGCATCGTGCCCTGCGTCGTTCGCATCACGCGCCGTGTGCTTCCGGGTACGCGTCAGCCGCGGCGCGCTGCCTCGATCGTGGCGATGTCGATCTTCTGCATCTGCATCATCGCATCGAATGCGCGCTTGGCGGCGGCGGGATCGGGGTCGGTGACCGCTTCGATCAGCGCGATCGGCGTGATCTGCCAGGACACCCCCCACTTGTCCTTGCACCAGCCGCACTGGCTCTCCTGGCCCCCGTTGCCGACGATCGCGTTCCAGTAGCGATCCGTCTCCTCCTGGTCCCCGGTCGCGACCTGGAACGAGAACGCCTCGGAGTGCTTGAACATGGGGCCGCCGTTGAGGCCGATGCACGGGATGCCCATCACGGTGAACTCGACGGTCAGCACGTCACCCTGCTTCCCTGACGGATTGTTTCCCGGCGCGCCGTGCACCGCGCCGACGGACGAATCGGGGAAGGTCGCGGCGTAGAAGCGCGCCGCCTCCTCGGCGTCGCGATCGTACCAGAGGCAGATCGTGTTCTTCGCTGGCTTCCCCATGTCGCTTTCTCCGTTGAAGTGAGTACGGCAGAAGGTATCCTTCCGGTGCGGCGCGCCCAGTCAGGCCCGGTGCGCAGCGACGCAGCGGTGCTCGCACCGCCGTCAGCGCCGCGTCAGCGTCACGCGGGCGAACGGCCGACGAACGCCGGCGCTGTCGTTATCCAGGTGCCATTGCCACGAGTCCGTCCTGGCGTCGTAGACGAACGTGTTGTGGAAGCGATCCGTCTCCGTGTACCGGAAGAGGAATGGGAGCGAGTCACCCGCCACCACACCGCGGCCGACGCCCGCCGGCTCGAAGAGAGTGACACCCGTGTTGTCGAGCCACATGCAGCCGTACTCGCCGGTCTTTGGATCGCGGGCGAACAGGACGACGGCCTCGTAGGCCGGCGTGCCGTCGCTCGTTCGCTCGCGAGAGACTTCGTGCATCTGCACGTACCGCTGATCCAGCAGCCACGCGAACGTGACGTCGTGCGTGGTCTGTTGCCCGGCGATCGTGCCGCGCAGCACCCAGCGTCCGATGAGGCGCTGGAACACGGAATCAGGCGGCAGCGACTGCGCGGAGAGAGAGCCGACGGGCAGGCCCAGGAACAGCAGCAGAATTGTAATGGTACGCATCAGCCCTCGGACGAGAGTGGTGGCACCCAACCACGAGTTCGTACTATAAAGGGTCAAGGGTGCGGAGCCGACGCGCAAGCTGTCCGGGTCGAGCGCGCCACGGTCTGACCCACGGAGACAACGACTCCGGCCCCGCTTCTCTCGTTCGAGAAGCCGGGGCCGGGTTCGTTGGACGTCGGTGGCTGATTAGAACGCGACCGCGAACGGGCGCGTCGATCTGTGGTCCTCCACCGAGGTGACGTCGCCGGGGACGCCGAGTCCCGGGTAGAAGATCCGGTAGGTGCCTGCGACCACTCCGGGGAGCCGATACGGCACCTCGAGCGACGCGCCGGGGTCCAGGTACGCGAGGGCCGCATCGCAGGTCACGGCTGGTCCGGTGTCCAACTTTTTCCAGCCTCCGCCACTGTGGCGCTCGAGGACCTCCGCGCAGAGGTTGTAGGGGATCCGCTCGGCGCTCAGGTTGTGGATGGTGACGGTGACGACCGCTCCCGCGGCGTACCTGGCGCGGTCGGGGATGATGTCCAGCAGCGGAGACGGGCTCGGAGCGATTGGCCCTTCGGTGCACGCCGCCAGCAGCGCGGCCGCCGCGGCGGTGGGGAGCCGTCGGACGAGGGGAGCGCGCATCGTTTCCCTCCGGGTGCGGGGAGTGCGCGGCGCCGCGCGCCTTCCGCGTGGCTGCCTCGGGATCAGAACGCGCCGCTCCGGCGGCGCGTGACGCACGGCCCCGAGACCAGCCGGATTGACGATGCCGGGTGAGCGGCGCACCTTTGATGACGGCGTCGCACCCTCCCCCAGGCACGCCGCCTCCTTTCACCTCCAGTTCTCCCGGAGGTTCGCATGCCCTTCCTGTCCATCGAGTTCCAGGAAACCGGGTACGTGGTGGTCAAGTCCGTTCCCGACGCGTCGCTCCAGCTTGGCGGCGATCCGATGCCGCCGCTCCCCGGCACGCCGGAGTTCACCGACCCCGCGTGGCCGGTGGGCTGACCGCCCGGTTCAGCCGGGACGGGCGCGTGGCTGACGGATCGAGAAGAACGAAAGTACGAGGCTGCCCCGCATTTCCGGTGTGAGATGCGGGGCCGCTCCGCGTCTGCTGGCGGTGCGTTGCCCGGGTGCTCAGGTGGGACAGGTGATCTGGCCGCGGGTCGGCGCACATTCCGGGCAGGTGCGCGGCAGCATGGTCACGTATGCCTGCACGGTTCCGGCCGGGTCCGCGGGCAGATCCTGGACGGGGTAGGACTCCACGCGCAGGTGCTCCGGGGTCAGCTTCAGCTTCTTCATTTCGTGCCCTCCTTTTGAGACGGGTGAGAGCGGATTTACATGCAAGTCAAACACCATCAGTGATTTGTACATTGCCTGATGTGAAAGCGAAGGAATGCCTCCGTGCCTCCTCCGCGTCTCCGCGTCTCTGCGTGAGACGGCCGTTGCCGCTGGCCGTTGCCGGAACCAAGGTGCGCGCGAACGGTACTGGTCTGGAACTTGTAAGGCTCTGGCTCACGGGTGCCTCGCCGGGCCGTACTGGCCAGGGCGGGGCTTTCCTTGCGGACCACGGACGGGGAGTACGGATGAAGAAGCAGTCGTTTGCTGGAGTCGTTGCGCTCGCGGCAATGGTGATGGCCGCCGCGCCGGCGCGCGCGCAGGTGTTCACCCTTCCCTTCCAGTCCACCGAGCGGGGGAGCGACATCGGGATCTACCTGAGCGACGGGCCGGGCGACCTGGCGGTGGAGGGGATCTGGCGGCGCGGATTCGGCACCGGCGACCTGGGGCTGCGTGCCGGCTTCGCCGACGCGGGCGACGGCGACCTGCTGCTCGGCGCCGACTGGCGGCAGCCGCTGGCGCTGGGGACGCAGCCGGTCGACCTCGTCCTCACCTTCGGCGGGCAGGCCGCCCTGGGTGACGTGGACGCGATCGGCGGGCAGGTGGGGCTGGTCTTCGGCCACACCTTCGTGGAAGAGGGACTGCACGTGACGCCCTTCGTGCACCCGCGCCTCGCGGTGGTCTCGGGCCTCGGGGACAGTGGCAACGACACCGAGGTCGACGTGCTCGCCGACCTGGGCGCGGACTTCCGCTTCGCGCCCAACCTGGTGCTGCGCGTGGGCGTCAACCTGGGGAGCGGGGCGGACTGGGGGATCGGGCTCGCCTGGCGCCGCTGAAGCACAACATCGTCTCACGCATCGTTTCGATCCGCCGCCGCGGTGCGCGGCGGCGGGTCGTGCTCATCTTCCGGAACGGGCAACACATGCAGTTGAAGCGCGTCGACCTGCACATCCACTCCCACGCGTCCGACGGGCAGCTCTCGCCCACGGCGGTGGTGAACGCGGCGGTGCGCGGGCGGCTGGACGTGATCGCCATCACCGACCACGACACCGTGGCCGGCGTGAACGAGGCGCTGAAGGCCGCGCGCGGGCAGCCCATCAGCGTCGTGCCCGGCGTGGAGCTCAGCACGCGCCACGGGCCGCACGAGATCCACATCCTGGGCTACTTCATCGACCCCGACTCGCCCTCGCTGGCCGCCTACCAGAGCGCAGCGGGCGACCGCCGGGCGGGGCGGATGCAGGAGATGGTGCGCCGCCTCCAGGGGCTGGGCGTGGGGGTGCGCTACGAAGACGTGCTGCGCATCGCCGGGCCCGAGGCGTCGAGCCTGGGGCGGCCGCACCTGGCGCGCGCGCTGCAGGAGGCGGGGCACACCCGCAGCGTGGGCGAGGCCTTCGACCTCTACCTCAAGGACGGCGGCAGCGCCTTCGTGGAGACGGAGTTCCCCACCGTACGCGAGGCGATCGACGCGCTGCACCAGGCGGGGGGCGTGGCCGTCTGGGCGCACCCGGAGCTCGAGGTGTTCGACCGGGAGATCCGCACCTTCCGGCAGTGGGGGCTGAACGGGATCGAGTGCTTCCGCCCCAACACGCCGCCGGTGGAGTCGATGCTCTTCGAGAAGGTGGCGCGCGAGATGGGGCTCTTCCGCACCGGCGGCTCCGACTGGCACGGCCCCCACCGCGGCCGCCTGGGCGACTGGGCGATCCGCTGGGAAGAGGTGCGGGAGTTGCTGGAATCGAGAGCGGTCGGGTGAACGAAATAAGTGCTAAGTGCTAAGTGCTAAGTGCTAAGTGCTAAGTGCTAAGTGCTAAGTGCTAAGTGCTCAAAGGGATCCGGGCGGTGTGGAGGTCGCCGGACTCGGCGCGTACTCCGGCTCGTCGCCCTCTCCGGCTCGCTGAGGCTCGCCACCTCTCCCGTACCGGGAGAAATTCCCGGCTTCCGCGCCGACCCTCACCGGCCGCGTGGGCGCTGACTGGCGAAACCGATCGCAGGCCGGTGTTTACCGCTGCGTTCGCCCCTCTCCCGGTACGGGAGAGGGAATTGCGCTCTAAGGCGCAGGGGAGAGGGAGCCTAGCCGCGGCTCGCGCGGCACCCGGTCCCCAGCACTCTACCGCGTCCGACTGACCCCGATATTCCCATGGACGCACCCGCACCCGCGTCTCCGCCGATCACCCCTCCGCCTCCCGCGGCGTGGCGGGAGGGGCTGCGCGACCCGTGGGTGCTCCCCGGGCTCGCGCTGCTGCTGGTGGGGACGGTGTTCGCGGTGCTCCTCTACCGCGCCGCGCCCCAGAGCGCGGCCGAGGTGCGGAGCAGCGCGCTGGTCGCGGTGGCGCCCGACGCCTTCACCCCGCACCTCTCCCGCGCCCGCGAGCGGGTGGACGCGGCGCAGCGGGCCCGCACGGCCGGTGACACCGCCGGCGCCATCGCCCGCCTCGCCGAGGGCGAGGAAGAGGCGCTGGCCGCCCGCCAGCGCGCGTCCGACAGCACGCAGGTGCGCACCGCGACGGATCTATGGGGCAACGTCGTTCTCGACCGCGCGGAGCTGATGCTGGCCTCCGGCGCGGGGCCGTGGTACCGCGCGGACAACGACCAGGTGCTGAAGGAGGCGCTGGCCGCCGTGAACCGCGCGCAGGAGGCGCCGCTGGGCCCCGCCGCCCGCACGCGCGCCGCCGCGCTCGACGAGAAGATCCGCCGGCAGCTCCGCCCGGGGCCGCTCGAATGGCTTCCGCAATGAGGTGGACCGCCGCGCAGCGCGCCGTCGCCGCCTCGCTCCTCTTCCTCGCCTGTGCCGTGCTCGCCGGCGTCACGCTGGTGGAGCACGGGGTGGAGTACCACCTGTTCGGGCTGGTGGAGGGGGTGTTCGCGCTCCTGCTCGGCTACATCCTGGTGGTGCGCGGCGCGTGGGCGGCGCCCGCCGGCGTCTGCGGCTGGGTCGCGGTGGTGTACGGCACGGTGGCGACGGCGCAGGTGCTGGAACTCCTCTTTCCGCCGCCGGGGCTGGTGCAGTGGGTGGTGGTGACGGGGGTGGCGATCACCGCGTGGAGCGTGTTCAGCGCCGGCTCGCCGCGGCGGCTGGTGACGTCGCTGGCGAGCCTGGCGGTGGTGCTGGCGCTGGTGCGCTACTCCGTGATCCCCGTTCTCTGGGCGCACCTCGGCCCCGCGGAAGGAACCGCGTTCGGCCTCGGCAACCTGGCCGAGGGCGCGCGCCGCGTCTTCGCCGACTGGCACCCGGTGCGACCGGCCAGCGAGCTGATTGGCTTCGTCGCCATCTGCTGCTGGGTCCTCGCGACCCGGCTGGTCTGGTCGCCGTCGACCGAAGTCAGCTAACTACGTCTCACCCAGAGAACCAGAGGACCAGGGAACGACGTGCCGTCCTCTGGTCCTCTGGTTCTCTGGGTGAAATGCCGTTTTCTCAGTCGGAGGACTGCACCCGGACGAGGAGCGCGACCGGGAAGTCCGCCAGCACCTCCGCCAGCCGCAGCCCGTCGTGCTCCTGCCCGGTGAGCAGGTTCCGCCAGCGTCCCGCGGCGACATCCCCCGACAATTCCGTATCCCCCCACACGCTCCCGTCGGGGATGGCGAAGTCCCTCTCCCGCGTGAGCGTTGCCACCAGGCGCGGGACCACGGCCAGGAGCGTGCTCCCGCCGCCCCGCCGCGCGAACGCCACCACGTGCTCGGCCCGTGTCCCCGTCGCCGCGACGGGGAGGTACTCGCCGTCCTTGAACGCGTCCGCGTGGTCCTGCCGCGCGCAGAGGCCGACGTGCGTCAGGTACAGCTTCGGCCGTCCATCCTCCCACCCCGCCACCAGCTCGCGGCAGAGGGCGCGGCGGTCGCCGTGCATCGCCTCGCGCAGCTCGGTCAGCATCCCCCGGCGCAGCGCGTAGTCCACCGGGCGGCGGTTGTCCGGATCCACCAGGGAGAAGTCCCAGATCTCCTGCCCCTGGTAGACGTCGGGGACGCCGGGAGAGGCGATCTTCACCAGCGTCTGCGCCAGCGAGCTCACCATCCCCAGCCGCGCGAGCGGGCGCTGGAAGGCGGCCAGGTCGGCGACGAACGCCGCGTCGCCCAGGATCGCCGCGATGAAGTCGCGCACCCCGCCGTCGTACTCCTCGCTGGGGTTGATCCAGCTGGTGTGGACCTTGGCCTCGCGCGTGGCCTTCTCCATGTACTGCTGCACGCGGGCGACGAACGCCTCGCGCACGGCGCCGTCCATCTCCCCCAGCGGCCACGCGCCCACCAGCGTCTGGTAGAGCAGGTACTCGTCGTTCGCGTCGGGCACCGGCTCGCCGTGGTCGTCGCGCTTGTGGGCGCGGTTCGTCTCCGCCCAGCGGTTGAACGCCTCCGCCCAGAGGTCGGGGATCTCGGAGAGGAGGTTGATGCGCGCGCGCACGTCTTCGCTGCGCTTGGTGTCGTGCGTGGAGCCGGCGGAAAGCGCCCCCGGCCAGCGCTCGGCGCGCTCCGCGTTGAAGGCGTGGAACTCGTCGACGGTGACGCCGAAGCGGTCCGGCTCGCCGCCCACCTCGTTCAGCGACACCAGGCGGTTGAAGACGTAGAAGGCCGTGTCTTCGATCCCCTTCGCCATCACCGGCCCGGTGAGCTGCTGGAACTTCATCACGAAGCCGGCGTGCTCGCGGCGCCCCTCCTCGTCCAGCGTGTCGGGCCACTCCAGCAGCAGCACGTCGCGCACGAAGTCGAAGAGCGATCCGCTGATGCTCGCGTTCCGCCGCTTCGCCAGCCGCACCGCGGCGTCCACGAAGTGGCGGTCGCGCTCGCTCACCGCGCCGGCGTAGGCGTCGATGTAGGTGCGGTAGACGGGGAAGCAGGCGACCACCTCGCGCAGCGCGTCGCGCAGCGCGCCCCAGGTGAAGTCGCGGTAGCAGCGGTTCCGCTCCGAGAGGCGGGAGAGCATGGTGGTGAGCACCGTCAGCTCGCTCACCAGCGCGAAGCGGAGGATGAGCAGCTTCTTCTCGTACACCAGGTCGCGGAAGCGCGCCCGCAGCCCGGTGAAGCGCCGGTACGCCTCGTCGATCGCCCCCTCGTTGGCGCGCGCCACGAAGAGGCCGTTCACCTGGTTGAGGAACTCGTAGCCCACCGTCCCCGCCACCGGCCACTCCTCCGGGAGCCGCTCGTCGCCGGTGAGGATCTTCTCGACGACCACGTAGAAGCGCTCGCGCGCGGCCGGCCCCACCGCCTCGCGCTGCAGGTCGCGCAGGTAGTCGCGGGGATGGAAGAGGCCGTCGGGATGGTCGATGCGCAGCCCGGTGACCTTCCCCTCGCGCACCAGCCGCAGGATCAGCCGGTGCGTGTCGTGAAAGACCCGCGGATCCTCCACCCGCACCCCGGCGAGCTCGTTCACGTCGAAGAAGCGCCGGTAGTTGATCTCCTCCGCCGCCACCCGCCAGAAGGCCAGCCGGTACGGCTGCTCGTCGAGGAGCGCGCCGAACTGGTCGAAGGTGTGCGGCTCGCCGGGGCGGCCGTTGAACGCCTCCACCGCCTGGTCCACCGCGAGCGCGACCGCCGGCGACAGCTGGTAGAGGCCCGAGAGGCGGCGCTGCGTGACCAGCTTCTCGCGCCGCCGCTCCTCCACGCTGGGCGGGTCGGTGCGCCGCCGGGCGGGGAGGCGCGCCAGCGCGGTGGCGATGCTCTCCAGCTCCATGCGGTCGGGGTGGTCCTCGTCCAGCACGCCGCCCAGCCGCGCCAGCGCCTCGCGCAGCACCGCGGCGGTCGACGCCGGGGCGGCGGGGAAGCGGTTGTCGAAGTAGTCGATGCGGAAGCGCCCGTCGAAGTAGACCAGCTTCAGCTCGCCGCGCTCCAGCACGCGGCCGTACTGGTCGCCCAGCACGGGGAGGAGCACCTTCCCCTCCAGCTCCGGCTTGTGCGGCTGCCAGTCGACGTCGAAGTAGGCGGCGTAGGGCGAGTCGGGGCCGCCCTCCAGCACCTCCCACCACCACGGGTTGGTGTGCCCGCCGATCCCCATGTGGTTGGGGACGATGTCGAGCAGGTGGCCCATTCCGTGCTCGCGCAGCAGCGCCGCCAGCCGGGTGTGCTCGTCCTCCGTGCCGATCTCGGCGTTGAGCGAGGCGTGGTCGGTGATGTCGTAGCCATGCATGCTTCCCGGCCGCGCCTGCAGGTAGGGCGAGGCGTACAGGTCGCCGATCCCCAGCTCGCGCAGGTAGGGAACGATCTCCGCGGCGTCGCGGAAGGTGAAGCCGCGGTTGAGCTGCAGCCGGTAGGTGGAGCGCGGGATGCGCCCCGCGGCGCTTGCCGCCGCGGGGCGTGCCCCGGTATTGTCGGTCGCTGACACGGGCTCGGATCGGGTCGTGGGACAGGTGGCCCCGCCTCGTCGCGGGCCCGTCCGGGGGCGCAAGAACCGGGCGAGCGCAGGCATCAGCCCGCGCCGCGGCACCCCTCACCCCCGGCCCCTCTCCCCAACGGCGGGGAGAGGGGGGACGCGTCGATCGGCCTCCGCTCGCGACCGGGTCCGCCGCACGCGGAGAGGCCGGAGGTGCAGTCCGCGCAGGCGGACTTCGTGCCGTTCCAGCGGCGGGTTTCCAACCCGCCGACATCGTCCGCGCGCGGTGTTGCCCGCTCCGCCGGTGTCCTTCGCCGCCGCCGGTGTTTTTCGTCGCCCGCCCGCCGCTGTCCGTCTCGCGGCACGGGAATCTCCCGGTTCGTTCGCCATGCGCAACGAACCCACACGCAAGCAGCCGAGTCGTCCACGCCCGATGGATTACGGTCAGAGCCGCAAGCCCACCTACCCGCAGGTCCCCGGTTTCCTCGAGTCGGCGACGACGGCATGGCCCGGGAAGCCCTATCCCCTCGGCGCCACCTGCGGGCACGAGGGGACCAACTTCGCCCTCTACTCCGAGCTCGCCTACGAGGTGGAGCTCTGCCTCTTCGCCCGCCCCGAAGACGAGACGCCCGCGCGCACCTTCCGGCTGCGCGAGCGCACCGGCTTCGTCTGGCACGGCTTCGTGCCCGGCGTGGGGCCCGGCACCTTCTACGGCTACCGGGTGAACGGGCCGTACGACGTGGGGAAGGGGAAGCGCTGCAACCCCTTCAAGCTCCTGGTGGACCCCTACGCCCGCGCCCTCGCCGGCCCGGTGAAGCTCGAGGCGCACCCCTTCGCCTACCCCTTCGACCAGCCCGGCGAAGACTGGGTGATGGACGACGAGTACGACTTCTGGGGCGTGCCCAAGGGCGTGGTGGTCGACGACGGCTTCGACTGGACGGGCGACGAGCGGCCCAACATCCCCTGGTCCGAGACGGTGATCTACGAGGCCCACGTGAAGGGGCTCACCATGCTCCACCCCGACATCCCGGAGGAGATGCGGGGGACGTACCGGGCGGTCGCGCACCCGGCCATCGTGGAGCACCTCAAGTCCATCGGCGTGACCGCGCTGGAGCTCCTCCCGGTGCACGAGATCGCCGACGAGCCCTTCCTGATCGAGCGCGGGCTGCGCAACTACTGGGGATACAGCACGCTCAACTTCTTCTCCCCCGAGGGGCGCTACGCCCACGCGCGCGACTACGGCGAGCAGGTGCGCGAGTTCAAGGAGATGGTGCGCACCCTCCACCAGGCGGGGATCGAGGTGATCCTCGACGTGGTCTACAACCACACCGCCGAGGGGAACCACCTGGGGCCCACCCTCTCCTTCAAGGGGATCGACAACCCCACCTACTACCGCCTGGTGCCGAACGACCCCCGCTTCTACATGGACTACACGGGCACCGGCAACTCGCTCAACCTGCGCCACCCGCAGACGCTGCAGCTGGTGATGGACAGCTTGCGCTACTGGGTGCAGGAGATGCACGTCGACGGCTTCCGCTTCGACCTGGCGGCCACCCTGGCGCGCGAGCTCCACGAGGTCGACCGCCTCTCCGCCTTCTTCGATGTGATCCACCAGGACCCGGTGATCAGCCAGGTGAAGCTGATCGCCGAGCCCTGGGACGTGGGCGAGGGGGGCTACCAGGTGGGGAACTTCCCCGTGCTCTGGGCGGAGTGGAACGGGAAGTACCGCGACACCGTGCGCGCGTACTGGCGGGGCGACCCGGGTACCCTGGGGGAGCTGGGCTACCGCCTCACCGGCTCCAGCGACCTGTACGAGATGGACGGGCGGCGGCCGCACGCCAGCATCAACTTCATCGTGGCGCACGACGGCTTCACCCTGAACGACCTGGTGAGCTACAACCACAAGCACAACGAGGCCAACGGCGAGAACAACAACGACGGCCACGACGACAACCTGTCGTACAACTTCGGGGTGGAGGGGCCCACCGACCGCGCCGACATCGTCCGCCAGCGCGAGCGGCAGAAGCGCAACTTCCTGGCGACCCTCCTCCTCTCGCAGGGGGTGCCGATGATCTGCGGCGGCGACGAGCTGGGGCGCACGCAGTTCGGCAACAACAACGCCTACTGCCAGGACAACGAGATCGGCTGGGTGGGGTGGGAGCTCTCCGACGACGACCGCCAGCTCCTGGAGTTCACCCGCCACGTGGCCCGGCTGCGCCGCGAGCACCCCACCTTCCGCCGCCGCAAGTTCTTCCGCGGGCGCGAGATCCGCGGCAGCGAGGTGAAGGACCTGGCCTGGATCCGCGCCGACGGGCAGGAGATGACCGACCAGGAGTGGAACTCCGGGTTCGTGCGCTGCTTCGGGATGGCGCTGGGCGGCGGGGCGATGGAGGAGTGGAGCGACCGCGGCGAGCAGATCACCGACGACGACTTCCTCCTCCTCTTCAACGCCGACGGCGGCGCGATCGACTTCACCGTCCCCGCCTTCGGGCGCGCGCGCGAGTGGAGGGTGGTGCTCGACACCAACCAGCCCGACCTGGAGGAAGGCACCCGCCTCCACCCCCCCGGCGAGTCGCTGCGGCTGGAGGGGCGGTCGATGGTGGTGCTGCAGGCCGTACCCAACGGCGGGGGGCGATGAGCGGGCGCGGCTGGCACCTCCCCTTCGGCGCGAACCTGCGCGAGGGCGGGGTGGAGTTCCGCGTCTGGGCCCCCGCGCACGACACGGTCTGCGTGGTGCTCTACGGCCCGGCGGCGGAAGGCGTGCATCCCCTGCACCCGGTCGGCGCCGGGTGGTTCGCGGGCGAGGTGGAAGGGGCCGGGGCCGGCGCGCGCTACCGCTACCGGCTGGACGGCGGCGGCGCCTTCCCCGACCCCGCCTCGCGCGCGCAGCCCGAGGGCGTGCACGAGCCCTCGGAGGTGGTGGACCCCTCCGCCTTCGCCTGGACGGACGGGGGATGGAACGGCGTGCCGCTGGAGGAGCTGGTCGTCTACGAGCTGCACGTGGGCACCTTCACCCCCGAGGGGACCTTCGACGCCGCCATCGAGCGCCTCGACGAGCTGGCGGCGCTCGGGGTGACGGCGGTGGAGCCGATGCCCGTCGCCTCCTTCCCCGGCGCCCGCAACTGGGGATACGACGGCGTCTCGCTCTTCGCCCCGCAGGCGTCGTACGGCGGTCCCGAGGGACTGCGCCGCTTCGTCGACGCGGCGCACGCGCGCGGGCTCGCCGTCATCCTCGACGTGGTCTACAACCACCTGGGGCCGGAGGGGAACTACCTCCACGCCTTCACCGGAGGCCGCTACTTCACCGGCCGGCACAGGACGCCGTGGGGCGACGCGGTCAACTTCGACGGCCCCGAGAGCGCGTCGGTGCGCGAGTTCGTGATCAACAACGCGCTGCACTGGGCGCACGAGTACCACGTCGACGGGCTGCGCCTCGACGCCACCCACGCCATCGTCGACGACTCGCCGGTGCACGTGCTGGCGGAGCTGCAGGCGCGCGTCCGCGCGTCGCTCCCCCCCGGGCGCCACTTCGTCTTCGTCGCCGAGGACGAGCGCAACGAGCGGGCGGTGGTCACACCGGCGGCCGAGGGGGGGCTGGGGCTCTGCGCCGTCTGGGCCGACGACTTCCACCACCACCTCCGCCGCCGGCTGGCGGGCGACGACGAGGCCTACTTCGCGGACTACGGCGGGTCGGTGGGGGAGATCGCCGAGACGCTGCGGAAGGGATGGTTCTACGAGGGGCAGCCCTCGGCCCACCACGGCCGCCCCCGGGGCACCCCGGCGGAGGGGCTGCCGCCGGCGGCGTTCGTGCACTGCATCCAGAACCACGACCAGGTCGGCAACCGCGCGCACGGCGACCGGCTGCACCACGGCATCGACTTCCCCGCGTACCGGGCCGCCGTCGCGCTCCTCCTGCTCTCGCCCTACACGCCGCTGCTCTGGATGGGGCAGGAGTGGGCGGCCACCGCGCCCTTCCTCTACTTCACCGACCACCCGGAGGAGCTGGGGCGGCAGGTGACGGAAGGAAGGCGGCAGGAGTTCGGGAAGTTCAGCGCCTTCGCCGACCCGGCCGAGCGCGAGCGCATCCCCGATCCCCAGGCGCCGGAGACCTTCGCGCGCTCCAGGCTGGACTGGTCCGAGCGCGAGCGGATGCCGCACGCGGGGATGCTCGCCCTGCACCGGGCGCTGCTGCACCTGCGCCGCACCCATCCCGCGCTCCGCCGCCGCGACCGCGGCTCGTTCGCCGTCGAGGCGCTCGGCCCCGACGCCCTCGCCCTCCGCCGCACCGGCGACGGCGGCAGCGCGCTCCTCCTCGTCGTCACCTTCCGCGGCGCGCTGGAGACGGAGGTCGGGGCCTCCCCGGCGTGGACGCTCTTCCTCTCCACCGAGGAGGGCCGCTTCGGGGGAGAAGCGGAGGGCGAGCTTGTCACCCTGTCGCCCGACGGCCGGCTGTCCATCTCCGGTCCCGGCGCCGTGGTGCTGACCTCGTAAACAGCACCTCACGCAGAGCCGCAGAGGCACAGAGAGGCGCGGCAAGGGCCGTTGTCCATCTTTGGATATTTTCTGCACACTCTGGACAAGTCATTCTGGACGCCCTATCTTCTCACGAATATGAGGCGAACGCTGGCAAGCATGGCCCGGTTGAGCACGGGATCGTCAGCCGTGAGCCGGAGAATGGTCAGGCGACGTTGGACTGGGCAGAGGAACGCCCTGATGCGGTGGGGGCTTGCGGCCCTGAGGCTGAGAGGGAGGATCAAGTGACGCGCACGAAGCGATATGGGCTCGGGCCGATCCGGCGCGACGTGGCGGAGCGATGGCTCGCGTCGGACGATCCGCGCCAGGTCATGTACACCCTCCTGCGCCTTTCGCTGAACGGGCCCGACTTCGAGTATGCTGAACGGATGGCGCTGGAGCACGCCTTCCATCCTGACGTGTGGGTGCGCCGCAATGCGGCAACGGCGCTTTCCCACGTGGCGCGGCTGCATGGAAGCATCGATCTCGATCGCGTGATGCAAACCCTCCTCTCGCTGATGGATGATCCCGACGTTATCGACTGGGCTGATTATTCGCTCGATGAGCTCGAGATCTACATGAATACCGACCGCCATCGGTACATGAGTCCACCGTCCCAGACGACTCTTCAACGCGCCGCGCTGTGACCGGATCGCCTCCCTCCCTCCGCCGCTGTCCATCTGTGGATATTTTCTGCACACTCTGGACAATACGCTCCGGACACCCTATCTTCTCCCGCTCTCGTACTCAACCTGAGCGGCCGGGGCGATGCGGAACGGGGAAGGGTGGGGGGATGATGACCAGCTTTGCAGGCTGGGCCCAGTCTGGAGGCGCGTATACCGGGCGAACGCCGGCAAACACGGTCGCTTCGAACGTGGGAACGTCGGGCGCGAGCCGCGCGACGGGCAGGACGCGCTGGACTTTTCCGTGCCGACGAAGCCCACGTCCGCGGTCCGCGTGGGCATTGACTACGAGCTCAGGGAGTTCATCGTTCTGCGGTTCGAAGGCAGTGCATTCGTGCCGATGCTGAACGGCGACACCTTTCACGGGTATGTGTGTCCGTGGGGCAAGCTCGCGCAGGAGATGAAGAACGCGTTCATCCGCAACGGGATGGCGGACCGCAGGGGAAGGATCCTATGAGCAGGCGCAAGCTGGTGAACCAGGACCTGGGCCCGATTTCCGCTGGCGCGGCCCAGCGTGCGCTCGATTCGGGCGATCCGCGCGAGATCTCACTTGCGCTCCTCCGTCTCGCACTGCACGGTCCCGACTGGAAGCGCGCGGAGGAACTGGCGAGAGAGCACGCCACGCATCCCGACCTCTGGGTCCGGCGGAACTCCGCGACCGCGCTCGGCCACATCGCCCGTGTTCACGGCCGGATGGACGTCGAGACATCGCTGCGTTTGCTGCATGCCTTGCGTGATGACCCGGAGGTGACGGACTGGGCGGATGCGGCGCTGGACGATTTTGAAGTCTTCCTTGGCGTGCGGGACCCCGCAGTCCAGCCTTCGCCGGCTGCCAAGCAACTTGTCGCGTGACCTGGCTGGACTTTGCACTAGACGAATCGGGATCTACATGAAGACAGAAAATCACGAGTACCTGTGCTCTCGCGGCTATACGATCCTGCGGTACGCGGCGCCGTGACGTCAGCCTTTCCCTACCTCCGCGCCGTTCTCTACGACTTCGACGGGACCCTGGCGGACAGCACCGAGCTGATCATGCGGTGCTACCGCCACACCATGGCGGCCCACCTCGGCGAGTGCCCGCCCGACGAGGCGTGGCTGGCCGGCTTCGGCACGCCGCTGGAGACGCAGATCGCCCGCTTCGCCCGCGACCCGCGCGAGCACGACGCGATGCTCGCCACCTACCGCGAGCACCAGAACGAGCACCACGACACCCTCCTGCGCCCCTTCCCCGGCGCGATGGAGACCGTCGCCGAGCTGAAGCGGCGGGGCGTCGCGCTGGCCGTGGTGACCAGCAAGCATCGCCGCAGCGCGCTGCGGGGGATGGACCTCTGCGGCATCACCGATCTCGTCGACCTGGTCGTCACCCCCGAAGACGTCGAGAACGCCAAGCCGCACCCCGAATCGGTCCACTTCGCGCTGACCCGCCTGGGCGTGGCGCCGGGGGAGGCGCTCTTCGTCGGCGACTCGCCGCACGACCTGGTGGCGGGGCGCGAGGCGGGAACCCTCACCGCCGCCGCGCTCTGGGGCCCCTTCCCCCGCGAGGCGCTGCTCGCCGAGCGCCCCGACTTCCTGCTCGCGCGGCAGGAAGACGTGCTCGACCTCGTCGCCGGACGTGGGAGCCCCTGACCACGGCGATCCGAAGAAGTGTCCTCTCTCCGCGTCTCTGCATGAGACGCGTTTCGATTTTGCGCCCGCCGCCGCCGCCTGCTATCTTCCGCCCCTCTCGCGACGCCCACAGCACGTGCGCGCGTGAGCCCCGTCCCGGCGCCTCCCCGCGTCCGGGACCTTCAATCTTGTGATGCCGAAGGAGTTGCCCCTATGCGGATGCTGGTGCTGGGCGCGGGTCAGCAGGGGAGCGCGTGTGCCTACGACCTGCTCAGGCACACCGACCACGACGTGGTGATCGCCGACGTCTCCGTCGCTTCGCTGCGCGAGTCGCTGCAGCCCTGGCTCGGCGGGCGGTTGACGGCGGTCGCGCTCGACGCCAACGACCGCACCGCCGTCCGCGACGTGATGGAGGGCGCGGCCGCGGTGATGAACGCCTTCCCCTACTACTTCAACCTGGGGATGACGGTCGCCGCCATCGACCAGGGCGCGCACTACTGCGACCTGGGCGGCAACACCGACATCGTGCTGCAGCAGAAGGGGCTGCACGACCGCGCCCGCGAGCGCGGCGTGAGCGCCGTCCCCGATTCGGGGCTCGCGCCGGGGATGGTGAACATCCTGGCCGAGCACGGCATCCGGCAGCTCGACACGGTCGCCGCGGTGCGCATCAAGGTCGGCGGGCTGCCGCAGCACCCCGAGCCGCCGCTGAACTACCAGATCGTGTACAGCCTGGAGGGCGTGCTCGACTACTACACCACCCTCTCCTGGGTGCTGCGCGACGGCCGGCCGACGCAGGTGAAGGCGCTCTCCGAGATCGAGGAGCTCGACTTCCCCGGCGTGGGCACGCTGGAGGCGTTCCACACCGCGGGCGGGCTCTCGACCATGGCGCAGCGCTACGAGGGGAAGATCTCCACCATGGAGTACAAGACGCTGCGCTACCCCGGCCACGCCAAGGCGATGGAGACCATCCGCGACCTGGGGCTGCTGGACCTGGAGCCGGTGGACGTGAAGGGGGAGCGGGTGGTGCCGCGCGACGCCTTCATGGCGGTCGCCGGGCCGCGGCTGAAGAAGGACCCGCGCACGAGCCCGGACCTGGTGGCGTTGCGCGTGGAGGTGGAGGGGGAGCGCGACGGCGCGCCGCTGCTGCTGCGCTGGGACCTGCTCGACCGCTTCGACGCGGAGACGGGGATCACGGCGATGATGCGCACCACCGGCTACTCGCTCGCCATCACCGGCGCCCTGCAGGCCGCCGGCGACGTGGAGCCCGGCGTCTGGACCCCCGATGAGGGCGTCCCCGCCGACGCCTACATCCAGGCCCTGAGGGAGCGCGGCGTCGACATCCGCGAGACCCGCCTCCAGGGCGCCGCGACGAATAGCTGAAACAGATTGGTCTCACGCAGAGACGCGGAGACGCAGAGAAAGCCGCAGCGGCTCTCTGCGTCTCCGCCTCTCTGCGTGAGGCGCTTTTCAGCAATACGTGGATGACGGAGCGAGGGCTCTGGATCGGGCAGGTCTACCCGATTGCGCCGAGGTCGAAGCGCATGCTGACCGGGATTCGTTCTGGATCTCGACGGTGGAGCGTCGCGTCGTCTTTGCGTTGCTGCTGATGAAGCTCGTTCCGGACGAATCCCTGCGCTGCGTACCACGACTCCAACTCGGGTTGCGCGTCGAGCGTTATGTAGCGGCAGCCCACGTGTTGCCCGACGTCGTAGGCAAGCTGTATGACCAGGGAGACGGCCCAGCGGCCCAGGCCAACCCCCTGGAACCGCTGATCTACGCCGAGTTGTGCAAGCTTCAAAGAGCTGACCCAGCGATAGGGAATCGTCGTTCCGCGCTCCTGACGACTGAGCGGCAGTGCATCCATGCAGACGGTGACGAAGGCTGCCGGGATCCCATGTACGATCAACAGCGACGTGGTGGAAAGGCGTTTCTGCTGATTCTGCCAAGCCTGGTCATGCAGGTGCCGGTTCTGCTCCTCGCGGCCGCAGTCGAACCTGGTCGGCGGCGGACCTTCGAGCCTTTCGACGTCGATCGCGTCCATGGCGGCCGGGGTAGGCAAAGGGGAAAACAAAAAGGCAGATCTCGACGACCTGCCTGAAGAATTCGGGATGCGTAAGGCGCTACGGCTTTTCGACCGGCTCCTTCGGCTGCAGGAGGCGTTGAACCAGGGGCCGCATCGCCCTGGCACGCTCGAGCGTTGCACGCCGCTCGGGGGTATCCGGGGGCGGTCGCTTCATCTCCTCGATCACCTCGCGCGATCCCTCGATGGAGAGCGGAGGCGTGCGGCGCATGCTCATCAGGGCTCCTTTCACGCTCTCGGGTAAAGCTACACTCCGCACGTCCGAATGTCAAGCGTGTCCATTCAGGCGCGATAGGTGCGCAGCACGAACTGGGGGATGCGGGCGTTGAAACGGGACCCGTCGGGGCGGCGGAACTCGTAGAAGCCCTCCATGCTCCCCTCCGGCGCCTCGAGGATGCAGAAGCTCTGGTACTCGTGCACGTCGCCGGGGCCGATCAGCGGCTGCTCCCCCACCACCCCCTCTCCCTCCACCTCCGTGTTCCCCGCCACCGGGTCGTGGATGTACCAGTGGCGCCATACGAGCTGCGCCGGCTGCTCGCCCACGTTCTCGATGCGCACCCGGTAGGCGAAGACGAAGCGGGCCTCGCCCGGGTCGGACTGGTCTGCCACGTAGAACGGTTCGGCGCTCACGCGGATGCCGTCGGTCTCGTGGTGGATGAACATTCCTCGCTCCGCCTGCTGGGGTGAACGCATGCTCCTTTGCAAGGCTAAGCCCTGCGCGGCGCGCGGTCAATCGGCCCGGCCGTGCGCCGCGGCTCCTATCCCCGCCGGGGCGCGCACGTTACATTCTTCGTCGTTCACCTCCTGAAGGTTTCGCGCGGGGCTCCCGCCGCACCGAGAAGCGCCACCGATCCGTGCCCGACATCGCGGTAGACCTCGGCACCGCCAACACCCTGATCCAGGTGAAGGGCCAGGGGATCGTGCTCAACGAGCCCTCGGTGGTCGCCGTGGAGCGCCGCACGGGGAAGGTGCGCGCGATCGGCCTCGAGGCCAAGCGCATGCTGGGGCGCACCCCCGAGGGGATCCAGGCCGTGCGCCCCATGCGCGACGGCGTGATCGCCGACGTGGACATGGCGGAGCTGATGCTGCGCCACTACCTGGCGATGGTCCTCCCCAAGCGCCTCTTCCGCATCAAGCCGCGGGTGGTGATCGGCGTTCCCTCGGGGATCACCGAGATGGAGCGGCGCGCGGTGCGCGCGGGGGTGATGGCGGCTGGCGCCAAGGAGGTGTGGCTGATCTCCGAGCCCATGGCCGCCGCGATCGGGGTGGGGCTCCCGGTGGTGTCGCCGCGCGGGAGCATGGTGGTGAACATCGGCGGCGGGACCACGGAGATCGGCGTGATCGCGCTGAGCGGGATCGTGGCCGACGCGTCGATCCGGGTGGGCGGATGGGAGTTCGACGAGGCGATCATGGCCTTCGTCCGCAAGAGCTACAACCTGCTGATCGGCGAGGCCACGGCCGAGGGGGTGAAGATCCAGATCGGCTCCGCGCACCCCACGGGGCAGGAGCGCGAGATGGACGTGAACGGCCGCGACCTGGTGAGCGGCATCCCCAAGACGGTGCGCCTCTACTCCGAGGAGATCCGCGAGGCGATCCAGGAGCCGGTGCACGCCATCGTCAGCGCCGTCCGCCGCGCGCTGGAGATCACGCCGCCCGAGCTCTCCGCCGACATCGTGGACGAGGGGATCGTGATGACCGGCGGCGGCGCGCTCCTCAAGGGGCTGGACCAGCTCCTGGCCGAGGAGACCGGCCTCCCCATCCACGTGGACGCCGAGCCGCTCTCCTGTGTCGTGCGCGGCGCCGGGATGGTGCTGGATGATTGGGAGAAGTACGCGGGGGTGCTGGCGAGATAGTGCCAAGTGCTAAGTGCTAAGTGCTAAGTGCTAAGTGCTAAGTGCCTTCTCGGCCGAGATCCTGAGCGATTGCCTCCAATGACGTCATCCTGAGGGCGGCCACGCGAACCCATGTTTCTCCGTGATAGCCGCAGCCCGAAGGATCTATCGCCGCGGCGGCAACAAAGTCTGCGTCTGTTCCATCCGCTGATTTCCCCCGCAGTCTCCTTCTCCCCTCGCCTTCCGGAAGACGCTTCGGTGGAACACCTCAAGACGCTGATCCGTGCGGTGCCCGACTTCCCCGTGGAGGGAATCCTCTTCCGCGACGTCACGCCGCTCCTGGGCGACGCGAACGCGCTGCGCGAGGTGGTGGCGCACTTCGCCGAGCGCTATCGCGGCGCGGGGATCGACGCGGTGGCGGGGATCGAGTCGCGCGGCTTCATCTTCGGCGCGCCGCTGGCCATCGAGCTCGGCGTCGGCTTCGTCCCCATCCGCAAGATCGGGAAGCTGCCGGCCGAGAAGATCTTCCGCGAGTACGCGCTGGAGTACGGCACCGCCACGCTCGAGGTGCACGTCGACGCGGTGCGGCCCGGCCAGCGGGTGCTGCTGATCGACGACCTCCTCGCGACCGGGGGGACGGCCGGCGCCAGCGCCGCGCTGCTCCAGGCGCTCGGCGCGGAGGTGGCTTCCGTGGCCTTCCTGATCGAGCTCACCTTCCTCGGCGGACGCGCGGCGCTCGACGGCCACGACGTGTACTCCATCATCCAGTACTGAAAAAACGGAACGGAATTCACGCGGAGACGCGGAGAGCCACGGCGGCGTCTCCGCGTCTTCGCGTCAGGTCCATGGGAGGCGGCTGCGCTCGTCCCAGTACGCGTCGGGATTCCAGGCCAGCGTGCCGAGCCTGTCGCATGCCTCGCCGTCGAGCTTCACTTCGAGCGCGGCGGCGTTCGAGCGGAGGTGCGCGACCGTCGCGGCGCCGCTCAGCACCACGTCGGCCCACGGCTGCGCCAGCGCGGCGGCGAGGGCGAGCGCGTCGATCGTCGTGTCCAGCCGCTCGGCCTCCGCGCGCAGCACCGCCAGGTCGTCCACGTGCGCCGCGGTCGTGTTGCGGCTGGTGAGCCGGCCGTTCGCCAGCGCCTCCTTCACGATCACCCCCATCCCCGCCGCCCGCGCCTCTCGCAGCGCGGGGCCCGCCGAAGGCTCCAGCACGTTCCACGTCGCCTGCACCGCGTCGAACAGCCCCTCGCCGTCCACGCGCACCACCATCGCCCGGCGCAGGGTGTCCGCCTGCCGCGCGCCCGTGAGCGACAGGCCGATGCGGAGCCCGTCCCGCTTCAGCCGGGCGAGGCCCGCGAGCACGTCCGCGTTCTCCAGCACGCCCGTGTCCAGCGTGGCGGAGTGGATCTGGTAGAGGCGGAGGTGGCTGCCGAGCAGCGCGAGCGACTCGGCGGACTGGCGGGCGAGCTGCTCCGGGGTGTGCTCCTTCACCTCGTGCACCTCCGCGTCCACGCGCCAGCCGGCGGTGTAGGCGTACCCCCACTTGGAGCCGATCACCATCTCGCCGGGCGCGATGCCGCGCGCGGAGAGCCACGAGGCGACGAACGCCTCCGCGCGTCCGTATGATCGGGCGGCGTCCACGTAGCGGATGCCCAGCGCCCACGCCGCGTCGAGCACCGCGTGCGCCCGGGCACGCATCGCGTCCACGGCCGTGCCGTCCGCCATGTCTTCCGCGTGGCCGAGCACCATGTATCCGGGCCGCCCCAGCGCCGCCATCCCCATCCCCAGCCGCGACACCGCGAGCCCGGTGCGGCCGAGCTCCCGCATTTCCATTCCGCCCGTCATCCCACGCCGCTTTCCGTGCCGCCTGTGTCATCGCGCAGCTCGACGGTGCGCACGCGGCCGGTTGCGAGCTCGACCATCCGCAACACGTGGTTGTTGGTGTCGGCCACGACGGCGTGGGTGCCGTCGGGCATCATGGTAAGGCCGCCGGGCTCCCAGAAGCGGGCCTCGTCCGGGCCGCCGTCCACCAGCCCCGGCTCGCCGCTGCCGGCGAGGGAGCGGACCTCGCGGGTGTACGGGTCGACGGCCTTCACGCGGTGGTTGTAGGTGTCCGCCACCAGCACCTTCTTCTCCGCCGCCCACCACGCGATCCCCTGGGCGTGCTCCAGCCGCGCCTCTTCGCCCACCCCGTCGCGGTCGCCGAAGTCGAAGAGCCCGGATCCCACCAGCGTGCGCACGTCGGCACCGGGAACGGCGTAGCGCACCGCGGACGACTCCGCGTCGGCGAAGTAGACGCGCGCGCCGTCGGTGGCGAGCGCGCTGGGCTGGGCGAGCGCGGCCATCGCCAGCTCCGCGTCGTGCAGCTCCTCGGCGCCGGAGCCGGCGAACACCTCGGCCACCCCCGCCGCCACGTCGATCCGCCAGAGCTGGTGCGGCCCCGCCATCGCCACGTAGAGGCGCCCGTCCTTCCAGAGCACGTCCCACGGCGAGTTGAGCGGCGTCTCCAGCGCGGGGCCGCCCGGGTAGCGCCTGCGCGCCTGGTCGCCCACGCCGGCGACGGTCATCACGCGCCCCGAGGCGAGGTCGACGGCGCGCACCAGGTGGTTGTGCGTGTCGGCCACGTAGAGCACGCCCTCGGCCGTGGCGAGCCCGTGCGGCGAGCGGAAGGCGGCGGCCCCCGCGTCGCCGTCCATCCACCCCGCCCGGCCGGAGCCGAACACGCGCACGATCCGCCCCTCGGCGCCGCCGTCCGCGAGCTCCACCTCCAGCACCCGGTGGTGCCCGGTGTCGGCGACGAACAGCCGCCCGTCGTCCGCGGCGTGCACCTTGGCGGGGAAGCGGAGGACGCCGGGCGCGGGCGCGATCGCCGGCGGGGTGAAGGGAATCGCCGGTGCGCCGGCCAGCTTTCCGCTCGCCCGCAGCGAATCGGCGAAGCGCTGGATGACCGGCGTGAGCTGCTCGGCGGTGACCTCGCCCGGCTGCATCCCCAGCACGTAGCCGTCGGGGGAGATGACGGCGAGGGTGGGCCAGGCGTTCACCGTGTACTCGCGCCAGGTGCGGAACTGCCGGTCGTTGAGCACCGCGTGGTGCACCCCGAGCCGGTCGCACGCCCGCGCGATGTTCCGCGGGTCCCGCTCGTTCACGAACTTCCCCGAATGCACCCCGGCGATGGTGAGCACGTCGGGAAAGCGGCGCTCCAGCTCCGCCAGTTCGGGGATCATGTGCTGGCAGTTGATGCACCCGTAGGTCCAGAAGTCGAGCAGCAGGATGCGCCCGCGGAAGTCCGCCAGCGTGAGCTGCCGCCCGCCCGTGTTGATCCACTCCAGCTCCGGCCGGAAGTCCGGCGCGCGCACCGCCATTGGCACCTCCCTCCAAGGTTTACCGGGGAACTTCGGAAGGACGCCAAGACGACGCAACCGGGGAACAGAACGTCTCACGCAGAGACGCAGAGCCGCAGAAAAAGCCACGGCGGCTCTCTGCGGCTCCGTGTCTCTGCGTGAGACGACCGTTTGTGCTAGGCTGCCTTGACCGATCGCCGACGCACCGGGCGAGTAGAAGGCGTCAGGTGTTCTACCTGCGGTACCGTCCCGGGCGACGCGTCCATCCGCTCGACGGGTGCATCGGACGGACTGTCATCGACACCCGGCTCGCCGGGCCAGGAGGCGATCGCCCCGCCGACCTCGCGGAAGGTCGCGCCGAGGCCGAGCGCGCTCGTGATCAGCAGGTCCAGCGATACGCTCGGAGCGCCGTTTTCCATCTTGGAGAAGCGCGATTGGCTCGTCTTGAGCCTCCGTGCCGCCTGCGCCTGCGTGAGTCCGGCGCGTTTCCTCACCTCGCGAAGGAGAGCGCGTAGTGCGAGGCCGATCTCGATTCGGTGACTCTCTGCCTGTGACAGCCCGAGCCATTCGGATACCGTGGTGAACCTGAAGCCGGCAGCTTCCAGCCGCGCCTTCTTCTGCGGGTCCATCTTCATCCAGCGCTCCTGTCGTATGCGGCGAGCCGGTGCTTGCACGCATTGAGAACCCGGCGTGGGATCCTTTCTGTCTTCTTCGGAAACACTTCGCAGACCAGCACGGCGTCAGGATCGACGCGGTAGAGGATCCGCCAGGTGACGGTCTCGTCGTTCACCCGGAGCTCGTGGCAGCGGCGGCCGAGCGATGGGAGCGGGCGCGAAACAGGAAGAGACAGCGTCTCGCCATCCTGCACTGCCCGCAGCAGGTCGCCAGCCTCCCAGCGCGCATCGGCGGAGAACGGAGGCGTCTTGATCTCGCCGGCGAGAAAGACGAGCTCTTTTCCTCCCGATGAATCGTATGTCGAATTCGACATATCAGCAAGGTCGGCGTCCATCGATACATGAACAGAGTGGACGCCGCAAAGCTACGATCCGGACACCCGGCCCGCCAGTGTTTCATTCCGTGAGTGGCGTCGCGAGTGCTACAGCTCCTTCAGGATCTCCGCACGCTTCGCCTCGTACTCGTCGGCGGTGATCAGGGCCGCGTCGCGCAGGCGTTCGAGCTCCCGCAGCCGGTCGGCGGGCGCGCGCACTCCGGGGGATGCCGTCGCGGGCGCGTCGGTCGCGGGCGAGGGCGGGCGGTGGGGGAGGGTCTCGACCCAGTCCTTCGCCTCCTTCAGCCCCATCCCGCTCGCCTCGCGGACGAGCTTGATGGCGTGGATCGTCTGCCCGCTCGAGTGGAGCTTTCGCGCCGCCGCCTCCACCTCGGGCGGCACGTTCCGCGGCGCGGCGGAAGCCGTCGCCGTCCCGCCGGACGCGCTTGCGCGGAGCCCGAGCAGCGACAGCAGCACCGTGCCGCCGACGAGGTACATCGCCCAGAGGCCCACCATCGCCATCCCCGTGTGGTCCTCCGCCCGGCCGTCCGGGCCCGTGCAGAGCAGGCGCACCTGCGTCTCTCCCGGGCGGCTGTAGGAGGCGCGGAAACGCTCCGGCGCGGGCGCGGTTCCCTCCGGACACGCGGCCCACGCTCCCCAGCGCAGGGTGGACGGGAAGATCGCCGCCCCCGGCCCCGCCAGCATCGCCGCGATGAACGCCGCGAAGCCGAGCCTCACCAGCAGTCGTGTCCGGTTCATGGATCTCGTGGATGGGGCGGAGGAAACGAGAGGGTGGGATGGCGGGGTATGTTGGCGCGCTCGCGGACGGACGCGCAAGCGTGAGCGCGCGCGCGACCTCTCCGCGTCTCTCTGCGTCTCTGTGTGAAACCGCCGTCGCCAGGCGGGCGCACGAAAAGGCCCCGTCCCGGCGCGTGGCCGGGGCGGGGCTCCCTGCGTGTTGCTGCGTGGCCGGCTACGGCGTTACGGGATGACCGTGCTGCCGCCGCCGATGTCGATGTCGCCTGGAATTCCGCCGCCGGTCGCGAGCGTGAGCTCGGTCAGGCGCGGCAGCTGGGAGATGCTCGGCGACTCCCAGGGAAGGCGCTCGATCGCCGCAGGCTGCGGACGGGGAGAGCTCGCGTTGGTCATGGCCTGAAGCTGTGACGGGGCGGAGAGACTGCACGGCGGGGGAACGCCGGAGGCTTGCACAAGGTTGACGATAACGGGTCCCGGTCGAAATTGCAATGCCAGGACTTGCGGCATCGCTTCGGCCGCGCGTGGCGGGCGGCCGAAGCGCGCAGGACGGGCCAATCGGCCGCGCGCCGTGCCCGGGCCCCGGGGGGGCGCCCGGGTCAGGTGTCGAGCGAGTGCGGGTCGTCGCCGCGGAGCACGGGCTGCTGCTCGCTGGCGGCCGCGGCCTCCAGGTTCAGCCGGATGATCACCCCCAGCAGCTCGCGCGCGGTGTGCGGCGAGAAGGTGGGCGAGTGCGGCAGCACCACCGGCAGGTCGGCGTCGGGGCCGAGCTCCTGGCGGGCGGCGCGGGTCAGCAGCACCGGGTCGTCGTCGTCGAGCGCGGCCAGCGCGGCGCGGTCGCTGGCCAGCACGATGCGCACCCGCTCGGGCGCCTCGTCGGCGTACATGGCGCGCATGCGGTCGCCGAACGAGGGCTCCACCGCCACCACCGTGAGCGGCCCCTCGCGCAGCCGCTTCTGGATGGTCTCCACCACGTCGGGGTTCACCGTGAGCACCACGGCGGGGATCCCCACGTTCTCGGCGGCCTTGCGCACCAGCCGCGCGTGGTAGCTGGTGGTGACCACCAGGTCGCAGCGGCGCAGCTCGTCTTCCACCCAGTGGAACTCCACCGAGCGGTCGGGGCGGGGGAGGGGGATGGGGGCGATGCGCACCGGGTACGGCTCGAGCCCGAACTGCTCCGCCAGCTCGGCGGTGTACGCCGTCATCTGGTCTTCGTTGCTCTCCACGCAGGCGCAGCGCAGCGTGGTGGTCTGCGTGCAGCGGCGGATCAGCTCGGGGACGTCGGCGATGGTCAGGCGCCGCTTCCACGCCTCCACCAGCACCCCGGCCAGCCAGCGCGCCGTCTCCGCCAGCAGCTCGCCGCCGAACTGGTCCTGCGGGGCCAGGTACACCCCGGAGCGGCCGCGCACCTCCACCAGCCCCTCTGCCTCCAGCGTGCGGTACGCCTGGGCCACCACGCGGTGGTCCACCCCCATCTCCCGCCAGAGGGTGCGGATGCTGGGAAGCCGGTCGCCCGGCCGGAGCATTCCCAGGTGCAGCGCGTTCAGGATTCGGTCGCGCAGGCGGTCGCTCAGCGCGTCATCGGCTTCCATCGAGCGCGTCTCCTCGCGGTCACGGGCCGTAGCAGTTTAGCGAAAGTCCCCAATGTAACCTGCAGCACGCGTTCGCGCGCCCCCCATCTGCTACGAAACGCGGATGCGGACCGAATGCTGACGCCGCGGAGGGCCGCGCGGCTTGCGGCGCGCGGGTGCGGAGGGTAGCGTCCAATGCTGGCGGAGCGCGTGGCGTGCGTCGTGCGTCCGTCGCAGCCGGACGCAGGCTGCGGACGCACTTCGCTCCGCATCGTCCGCCCCCGTTCCCCCCGCGCGCGGCCCGCGGGGTGAGCGGGGCGCCGCGCGGGAGGCTTTCTCTCCCGCGCATTCCCCCGATCCGGCGAGAGATGGTCGGACCGCTCCTGGTCGTCTTCCTCCTCCTCCTCTTCTCCGCCCTGTACGTGGCCGCCGAGTTCTCGGCGGTCTCGGTGCGGCGCGCACGCGTGCGCCAGCGCGCCGAGCAGGGGAACGCCCTGGCCGCGCGGCTCCTGTACGTGCTGGAGGAGCCGCGCCGGCTGGACCGCTACATCTCGGCGAGCCAGGTGGGGATCACCGTCACCTCGCTGGCGGTGGGGGCCTTCGCGCAGGCCACCCTGGCGGTGGGGCTGGCGTCGCTGCTGCGCTCGCTCTTCGGGCTCTCCCTGGGCGCCTCGGTGTCGACCGCCACGGTGGCGGTGCTGCTGGTGCTCACCGGGCTGCAGATGGTGCTCTCGGAGCTGGTGCCGAAGTACCTGGCGCTGGCGCGCCCCACCCAGGTGGCGCTCTTCACCGTGCTCCCGATGAAGTGGTCGCTGGTGGTGTTCAGCCCCTTCCTGGACTTCCTGAACGGGAGCGCCGCGGTGGTGCTGCGCCTCTTCGGCATCGCCGAGCCGGCCAGCCGCCACATCCACAGTCCCGAGGAGATCGACCTGCTCTTCGTGGAGAGCCGCGAGGGCGGGCTGCTGGAGCCCGACGAGCAGCGGCGGCTCCGGCGCGCGCTGCAGCTCGGCATCCTGCGCGCCCGCCACCTGATGGTGCCGCGCAACCAGATCGCCGCGCTCGACGTGGCCACGCCGCTCGAGCAGGTGATCCACATCGTGGCCGAGAGCCCCTACACCCGCCTCCCCGTGTACCGCGGCGACGTGGACGACGTGATCGGGGTGCTGCACACCCGCGACCTCTTCGTGCGCGCCCTCACCGGCCGCATCGACTCGATCGAGCCGCTGCTGCGTCCCATCCTGCAGGTGCCCGAGAGCGTCACCGCCGACCAGCTGCTGGCGCGGATGCGCGAGGCGCACACCCACCAGGCGGTGCTCCTCGACGAGTTCGGCGGGGTGTCGGGGCTGGTCACCCTCGACGACGTGCTCACCGAGGTGATGGGCGAGGTGGGCGACGAGCTGAAGGGCGACGAGCCTGGCCCCGAGCGGCTCGACGACGGCCGGGTGCGCCTTCCCGGGTGGCTGCGGCTGGACGAGGCCGTCCCCTGGATCGGCGCCTACCTGGAGGGGGAGAGCGACACCCTGGGCGGGCGGGTGACCGAGGCGCTGGGGCACGTGCCCGCGGTGGGGGAGCGGGTGGAGATCGAGGGGGTGGCGTTCGAGGTGGAGAGCGTGGCGCACCACGCCGTGGCCTGGGTGGTGGCGACGCCGCGCGTGGAGCCGGGGAGCGAGCGGGAGCGCGAAGCGGGGGAGGAGGAGGACGGTGGATAAGCTCCTCGCCTGCCTGATCATCCTGGCGCTGGTGCTGCTCAACGCGCTCTTCGTGGCGGCCGAGTTCGCCATCGTGAGCGTGCCGCGCAGCGCCATGGAGAGCCGCGCGCGCAAGGGCGACCGGCTGGCGCGCATCGTGGTGGGGATCCTGCGCGACCCGCGCCGGCGCGACCGCTACATCGCCACCGCGCAGCTCGGGATCAGCGTGGCCAGCCTGCTGCTGGGGATGTACGGCGAGCACGTGCTGGCGGAGTGGATCGGCGCCGGGCTGGAGCGGCTGGGGATGCGCACCCTGCTCTGGGTCACCGCGCACGGGCTGGCCAGCGTGCTGGCGGTGGTGGTGCTCACCTACTTCCACATCGTGCTGGGGGAGATGATCCCCAAGTCGATGGCGCTGCAGCGGCCGGAGCAGACCTCCACCCTGGTCACCCCCGTGCTGCTCGCGGTGCAGACGGTGGCGCGCCCGCTGATCGCCTTCCTGAGCTTCGCCGGCAACGCGCTGCTGCGCGTGTTCGGGGTGGACCGGCGGGGGCACTCGCACGAGCACGTGCGCACCCCCGAGGAGCTGCGCTACATCGTGCGCGAGAGCCAGGCGGGGGGAAAGCTGCGCCGCGAGAGCGCCGCGGTGGTGCAGGAGCTGCTCGACTTCGGGCACCTCTCCGCGGGGGAGGTGATGGTGCCCCGGGTGCGGGTGAACGGCCTGCGCGTGGGGATGCCCTTCGACGAGGTGGTGCGCGTGGTGCGCCGCCACCCGCACACCCGCTACCCCATCTACCGCGGCGACCTGGACCACATCCTGGGGATGGTCCACATCAAGGACCTCTTCCGCCGGCTGCGCAACCGCCGCGCGGTGCACGAGCACGACGCCCGCGAGGTCCCCTTCGTTCCCGAGACGGCCACCATCGACGAGGTGATGGCCGCGCTCCGCGCCGGGCGCACGCAGCTCGCCGTGGTGATGGACGAGCACGGCGGCACGGCGGGGATCGTGACCATCGAGGACCTGTTCGAGGAGGTGGTGGGCGACATCGAGGAGAGCGCCGGCCGCCGCCCGGAGCTCTTCCGCGACGACCAGGGGCGCGCCCGGGTCGCCGGCACCGTGCGGGTGGAAGAGGTGGGCGAGTTCCTGGGCGTGGTGCTGGAGCACGACGAGGTGGACAGCGTGAGCGGCCTGGTCCTCGACCTCCTCGGCCGCCCCCCCGTGGTCGGCGACGCGGTGGAGTACGACGACGTGCGCTTCGAGGTCTCCGCGGTCGCCGGCCACGGCGTGCGCGAGGCGCTGGTCACGCTGCTCAAGCCGCCGCAGGGCCACCCGGCCTCGTTGCCTGACGAGGAGTAACGCGGGTGCCGACGGGCATGCCGCAGGGCGATTTCATCGGCTATGTGTTCTGGTAGGATGAAAGCAGAAGGGCCCCAGCATTCGCTAGAGCCCAGCGCCGACCAGGATCCCCCAGTCCATATCCAACTTCTATTTGCTCGGTGGGCTGTACATTCCCTGAGCCTCCCGCAGACGTCATCCTGAGGCCGGCCAAGCTGCATCCTTAACTCCGGCAAAACCTGGCAGGCCGAAGGATCTGTAGTCAGTCGATTCAGATCCGCTGCCGGAACGCACATTCGGTTTCCGGATCTGGTTAAATCTACTGAAGTACACCCGGTGCATCAACGCCGCCCCTCTCCTCCGCGTCTCCGCGTGAGGAGTTTTTCTTCATGGCTTCCTCTTTCGGGGAGATTGGATGCGGAGGATTATCCGGGGCTCATACCACGTTGCCGAGGATCGTTCTGGTTCCTGGCTTTAGAGGAAGAGCTCACACGGAGTCAACGGAGTCAGCGGAGTCGTTCTCCGTTGACTCCGTGTGAGACGTTCGGTTTAGAGACCGTGATCCCGAGCGAAGCTCTGCAACGTGGTATAATACCAAATTCCCGGGATAGCGTTGGTGCGTCTCACTGACTCACGTTCTGACGCGGTTCTGGATCCTTCGGCCTGCAAGTCATTCCGCAGACGCTAATTGCAGCCTGACCGGCCTCAGGATGACGTCGTTGGGTTGGGTGCGTAAACACAAAGTGTTCACGCGGATTTCGTATCATGAGTTGTTTTCCCACCAGGATCACGCGGCCGGAGACGAAGTCGCGCACCTCGCGGTAGACGGCGCTGTCGGTGAGGAGCTGGAGGTGGGAGAGACAGCGCGTCTGGTGGTTCTCGGCACCGTCGAGGGCGGCGCTCGCGGCGGGCTGGACCGCCTCGTCGCAGGGGGACCACCAGGTGGCGTAGCGCACGGCGCCGGGCGTCTCGCCGCCGCGGTTCAGCGCGGCGAGGAAGGGCGAGCCGGGCCGCATCTCCCGGCATGCGGTGGAGAAGCAGAGCCGCGCGGCCTCCGTCCCGTGGTTCGGCCCGCCGAGCGACACCCAGGCGTCTACCCGCCCCGGCCGCGCCAGGTGCTTCAGGTAGTACCGCGTCGACAGGCTTCCCATCGAGTGGGTGACGATGTCGACGCGGGCCGCGCCGGTCGCCGCGAGGACCTGGTCGATGCGGGTGGAGATGCGCGCGGCGCGGACCGCGTTCGACTCGCGGTCGTCGAAGGTCCACGCGAAGAGTTGCCGGTCGCTCCACCCATCCCCGCGGAAGCGCGCCATCATCGGCCGCCACTGCGCGGCGCTCCCCTGCCATCCGTGCACGAAGAGGATCGGATCGGCCGGCGGCGGCGTACGCGTCTCCGCCGCCGGGCGAAACGCCAGCGCGGCGAGCGCGAAGACGGCGAGCGGACGCGTCATCTCCATCTCACCCCGCCGGCGCCCCAGGCGCTCACCGCGGCGCGAGGGAGCCGAGGGCCTGCGCGGCGCGGCTGAGCTCCAGCGCGTAGTCGGCCCACCACTCGCCGGCGCGGGGGCCGCCGTTGCAGGTGCCGTCGGACTGCCCCGGCATCTTCACCCAGAGGAAGGCGTCCACCAGCGGGTGGCCGGTGCGCGTGGTGGGCGCGCGGCCCAGCGCCTGGTTGGGCGCGTTGCACCACTCCCGCTCGATGGCGGCGCCCCGGCCGTTGCGGCTGGTGTCGATCACGAAGTGCTTTCCCCCCACCAGCCGGCTCAGCCGCTCGCCGTAGGCCACGTTCACCTGCACGCTGTGGAAGTTGGAGACGTTCAGGCTGAAGCCGTCGGCCAGCTCGATCCCCGCCCGGCGCAGCCGCTCGGCCATCACCGCGGGCTGCTTCCAGTTGGCGTTCCCCGCGTCCACGTACACCGCGGCGCCGGCGCCCTTCAGCACCTGCACCGCCTCGCGCAGGAGCACGTAGCGCTCGTCCTGGAAGCGCGCCGGGAGGCAGTCGAGGGAGGGGAGCGCGTCGGGCTCCAGGATCACCACCGCCGCGCGGCTGCGCAGCCCCCGCGCGAAGCCGAGGATCCAGCGGCGGTAGTCGTCCCCCCCGCGCGCGCCGCCGGCGGAGTAGAGGCCGCAGTCGCGGTGCGGGATGTCGTAGACCACGAACACGGGGAGCGCGCCGTCGCGGGTGATGGTGGTGGTGCGCGCGTCGACTTCGCCGCGGACGTCGCGCAGCCAGTCGCCCATCCAGATCGCCTGGGGCTGGTCGGCGATCAGGCGCATCAGGGCGGCGTCGCGCGGGCGCGAGCGGGCCCACGCGTCGGCCTGCTGCCGGGCGGGGGACGCGGGGTTCACCCAGAGCCGCTTCCCCTGGAAGGGGTTGGACTGGGTGGAGGAAGGCGGCGCGCCGAGCAGCACCACCACGCCGAACGCCGCGCACACGCCCACGCGGAGCCCCGGCGAGGGCCCGCGCCGCGTGCCTGGCGCTGGCGAATGCCCGCTCATGCCGTCCCCCGTGAGCACCGGTCCGACCGTCTTCCGCCCCGTTGCGGGCCTACGAGGTGCGCGCGTCGTCATCGGCGCGGCGGGCGCCCACGGGCTCCTCGACCGCGGGGAGCTCGCCGCTGGCCACGCCCATGCTGCGCATCATGTAGGTCTGCCGGGTGAGCAGGATGCGCGCGGCGCGGATGTCGTAGTGCGTCTTGATCATCAGCTTGATCACGTCGCCGGCGGCCCAGAGGAGGGCGGAGAGCACGACCAGGCGGATGGTGTCGCCCACCAGCAGCCCCATCCCGGCGCCGCCGGGCGGCCGGTCGATCCACCACGCGGCGAACTGCCCCAGCGCCAGCACCAGGATCACGACGGAGGAGACGTGCACCACCAGGCTGGTCACGCCCAGCCCCTTCTGCGGCTCCAGGTCCTCCTCGCGGACCTCGATGCCCGCGAGCATCGGGCGCTTCCCGTCCAATTCCGCGGTTCGTGGGTTCATCGTACCCCTCCGGCGTGGTCTCTGGCCTCTGCGCGCGCGACGCTACTGCACGAACAGCGCCTCGCGCCGCGACCCGGGGGACGCGGAGAAGAGACGCACTTTCTCGCGTGGATGGGAGCGCATAGGACTTGCGGTTTCGTGGGCGGGGCAGCAGCATCCCCCGCCCGCGATTTCTCCAGCTTCGGACGATGGCCGTACCCGACTTCCCCACCGACCATCCGCTGCCGCCGCGCCAGCCGAAGGACGTGCGCACGGCCGTGCTGCTCGCGCTCTTCCTCGGCCCGCTGGGGCTGATGTACACCAGCGTGGGCGGCGGGCTCTTCACCCTCTTCCTGATGATCGTGCTGGGCCTGTTCACCGTCGGCATCGGCATAGTGCCGGTGTGGATGCTCTCCGTGCTCTGGGCCTACCTTTCCGCCAGCCACTCGCGCCAGCTCGCGGAGGCGCCGCCCGGTCCAGGCGCCGACCGGTGACGCGAGACGCCCCCGCCGCGGAGTTCGCGGCGGGGGCGATCTGCATGCGTCGGAACCGCGGGCTCAGTCCCTTCGCAGCGCGGTCATCGGATCCACCCGGGCCGCGCGCCGCGCCGGGATCCAGCTCGCGACCAGGGTGACGGCGGCGAGCACGGCGGGGACCAGCACCCAGGTGGGCGCGTCGAAGAGGGGGATGCCGCGGAAGCGCATCGTGAGCGTCAGCGCCACGCCGAAGCCCATCATCGCGCCCAGGATGGTGCCGGTGCGCGCCAGCCGCAGCCCGCCGCCGAGCACGTGGCGCACCACCTGCCGCACCCGCGCGCCGAGCGCCATCCGCACCCCGATCTCGCGCGTCCGCCGGGCCACCCCGTACGCCACCACCGCGTACATCCCGCCCGAGCTGAGCAGCAGCGCGGCCGCCGCCACCGCCGCCAGCACTGCGGCGAACCAGCGCAGCGGGGCGTCGTAGAGGGCCAGCCGCGCCTCCATCGTCATCACCTCCGACACGCGCGCGCCCGGGACCGCGGCGCGCACCGCCGCCCGGACCGCGGGGGCCAGCGCGCGCGGGTCGCCGCGGGCCGCGCGCACGGCCAGCCCTGCCGGGGACGGGGGATGGCGGTCGGTGGGGAGGTAGATGGCGGGCGCCGGCTCGCGCGGCGTGCCGGTGCCGCGGGGCGAGAGGTCGCCGACGATGCCGACCACGGTGTAGCGCGGGCCGTCCGGGAGGAGCGCCACCCGCTTCCCCAGCGGCTCGCCGCCCGGGAAGAGCCTGTTGGCGAACGCCTGGTTGATGACGATTACGCGCCTCCCCGCGTCGCGCGGCTCGATCTCGCGTCCCCTGAGCAGCGGCGCGCCCAGCGTGGCGAACCAGGCCGGGCCCACCGCCAGGTTGCGCGTGGCCCCGTGCAGCACGGGCGTCATGATCAGCCCCAGGTGGCACTCGCGGCAGAAGCTGGTGACCTCGTCCACCGGCCCCAGGTTGAGCCAGGCGTCGGGGCTGCCGAGCGCGGCCGAGCGCACGCCGGGAATCGCCCGCACCGCCGCCACGGCCGCGCCGAGCGCCCGCGCCCGCTCCAGCGGCCGCCCCTGCAGCGCGCGCGGCGTGTCCAGGCGCAGCGTCAGCGTGTCGTGCGGGTCGAAGCCGGGGCCGGCGGTGCGCGCGTCGGGGATGGAACCGCGCAGCAGCACCCCGGCGCCCACCAGCAGCCCCATCGACGCGGTGAACTGCGCCACCGCCAGCACTCGCCGCACCCACGCGTCGTAGGGCCCGGGGGTGGCGCGCTCGCCCACCGCGAGGTGCGCGTACAGGTTGCCGCGGCCGGCGCTGCGCGCGGGCACGAGGGTGAAGAGGAGCACCACCGCCGCGGGAAAGCCGAGCGCGAGGGCGACCGAGCCCGCGTCGGGCGCGGCGGCAAGCAGCACGCGCGCCGCCGGCCAGGTGGACTGCAGCACGCCGAGCGCCGCCATCCCCAGCGCCAGTCCCAGCAGGCACCCCGCCAGCGCGAGCGCGGCACCTTCGACCACGCCCTGCGCCAGCAGCCGCCCGGGATCCGCGCCCAGCGCCGCCCGCAGCGCCCGCTCGTGCCGCCGCGCGGAGGCGCGGGTGAGCACCAGCGCGCCGGCGTTCACGCAGGTCGCCGCCAGCACCAGCAGCCCCGCGGCCAGCAGCACGTAGAGCATCGCCCGCTCACCCTCCAGCCGCAGCTCGACCGGGTTGCGCAGGATGCCCGTCCATCCCCCCGCGCCTCCGCTCGCGATGCGGCCGAACGGCGGCTGCTCGAGCGGCGGCTGCCACGCGAGCCCGGCGCGCGCCGCGGCGATCAGCGGCAGCGCCGCGCCGCAGCCGCAGGCGAGGGTGAGCACCGTACCCGCCACGTGGCCGGGCGCGCGGCGCAGCGAGCGGAGCGCGTGCGATACGTCGATGCCGAACGAGGAGCGAGAGCGCATCGGTGCGGCGGGGGAGGCGGGGAGCGCTGCGGGCTGACGCGGACATGGGGAAGATGGGTTCCCCGCCGCGCGCGGTCCAGATCAACGCCAGACCGACGCTTCCGCTACGGGCGCGGAGTCCGATGGTTACGGATCATACCACGTTGCCGGGGATCGTGCTGGTTCCCTGGCTTTGGAGGTAGAGCTCACACGGAGTCAACGGAGTCAACGGAGAACGACTCCGCTGACTCCGTTGACTCCGTGTGAGACATTCCCTCTGGAGAACGACACGCCAGGGGGATCATCGGTAGATGCGGATCGGCGCGTCGCGGCGGGAGATCGCTGGAAGAGGATCGGCGCCGCGGGCGGCGAAACTCTGGACCGCGGGTCTCGCCGCGCGCATCATGGCCGATGCATCGGAGAGTCCACGCTTCGATCGCCGATCGACCGTCCGTCTCCCGCGGTACCGCCGCCTCCGGAGTCCGGTATGCCCGCACCGCGCGCCTTCGTCGCCTTCCTCGTCGCCGCCGCGGCCTGCACGCGGCCCGCGCTCGCCCCGGCGCCCTTCACCGATCCGGCGGCGCACCGCGCGGCCAGGATCGCCGTCGCGCCGGGCGTGCGGGTGGAGGTGCTGGACTGGGGAGGCACGGGGCCGGCGCTCGTCTTCCTGGCCGGGAGCTACAACACGGGGCACGCGTTCGACACCTTCGCCCCGCGCTTCACCGACCGCTTCCGCGTGCTCGCCATCACCCGCCGCGGCCTGGGCGCCTCCGACGTGCCGAACCCGGGGCCCTACGACGGGCCCACGCTGGCGGCGGACGTGAAGGCGGTGCTCGACTCCCTGGGGATCGCGCGGGCGGTGCTGGTGGGGCACTCCTTCGGGGGGATCGAGGCGTCGTGGTTCGCGGTCGCCTATCCCGAGCGGGTGGAGAAGCTCGTCTACCTGGACAGCAACTGCCCCGGCTGCTTCGGCCCGGGCGGCCCCCGCGGCCGGGCGATCCGCCCCGGCCCGCCGCCGCTCACCGACCGCGACACGCTCACCCCCGCCGGGATCGCGGCCTACCAGCGCCGCACGCTGGGCTTCGCCTTCCCCGAGGCGGAGCTGCGCGCCATCTCCCGCTACGGCGCCGACGGCACCGTCCGCAATCCGGTTCCCCTGTTCGTGCGCGAGGCGCTCGCGGCGGGCTCCGGGCGCCCGGATCTCGCCAGGATCGCCGCGCCGGTGCTGGCGATCTTCGCGGAGCGCGCCACCGTGGCGCAGGAATTCTGGTGGGCCGCCCGGATGCGTCCACCGGAGCGCCTGCTGGCCGAGGTCTACCTGGAGGCCACCCTTCCCAACCGCCGCGCCGCCCGCGAGCAGTTCGCCGCCGCGCTCCCGAACGCGCGGGTGGAGGTGATCCCCGGCGCGCAGCACTTCATCTTCCTCTCCCACCCCGACCGCACCGAGCAGTTGATGCGCGAGTTCCTGCTCGGACCCTGACGGCAGCTGCCGTCAGCCGGTCACATGCAGGGGCAGTTCCACGACTGGTCGGCTATGCCGGCGGCATCGATCTCACCGGACCCGAAGGCGGCCACGATGCCGCAGGTGTGCGGGCATGACGGGAACAGCGTGCCGCCGCAGCCCCACGTGTCCGGGCACATGTTGACCGAGTCGCACACGTCGATCGAGTCGCAGGGCACGTCGATCGAGTCGCAGGTGCACGAGTCGGCCAGCGTGTCGGCGGCGCCGCGCACGGTGCCATGCGGCCGCCGCGCCACGATCGTCTCGAAGCTCTCCACGCGGAGATCCTCGGGCTTCAGCGTCAGCTTCTTCATGAAATCACTCCCTCGCTTCGTGAAGTTTACCGGCAGGCAGGCTCCCCATGGGCAGGGAGGACGGATTCGGGATTGCTGAAAACATTAAGTCGTAAAAAGTTTGTGTCAATGAGCACGTGATGACATGAGCGGCCCCCCCCTCACGACTCATGCTCATACCAGATCAGACAAATGACTGTGCATAATAACTGTGCATTCGAACATTCGGAGACACCAGCACAGATATCCTCACACGGAGTCAACGGAGTCAACGGAGTCAACGGAGAACGACTCCGCTGACTCCGTTGACTCCGTGTGAGTCCATTCTGTTGATTGGAATGCACGTCCAATCAGTCGAAACGGGATCACTTCCGGGAGCAACCCGCGGAGCCGGGTGTGCTCATTCGAAGTCCTGCTGGTCGTGCGTGGCGGCGGCAGGTTCAGCGCGCTGGCTCAGAACGGGGTGCAGCTCCCGTACGTTTGGCAATGGATCTAATCAGCCGTTGCGTGGGTACATCACCATGGACCGATGGAGGCGCTGCTGCGCGTGTCCGCTGCACCGTCGGGAGTGTCGAGGAACCTTCGCCGGATATTTCTGGATCCACCATCCCCCGGCTCTCTTCCGATCCTCTCGAAACCGTTCTGCCGCCGGGGTTGACTTCCGTGTGAGAATTCCGTAACTTCCTCGTCTTGCCTTCCGCCGGGATGAGTGTACCCGTGCACGGCGCCGCGCCTCGCAGGCGCGCCCTGCCGGAGAGCCCCCGCCGGGAGCGCGACAGACGCCACGAGACCTTGCCGGTCGGGAAGACGCGGCAAGGTCTCCTGTTCGTCTTTTCCGGGCCTGCCGGCCCGGCGATCGTTCAAACACCGGACCGGGGTTCAGAAGGAACATGGCCAAGGCGAAGTTCGAGCGCACCAAGCCGCACGTGAACGTGGGCACGATCGGGCACGTGGACCACGGGAAGACGACGCTGACCGCGGCGATCACGCGCATCCAGGCCGCGAAGGGGCTGGCCGACTTCGTGAGCTTCGACA
>Ga0207694_10000455_pt1 | contig 38069 bp, 37 predicted proteins | sample KBSC34metaG_FD_184353 | JGI IMG/M metagenome (GOLD analysis project Ga0207694, IMG submission 184353) | Corn rhizosphere microbial communities from Kellogg Biological Station, Michigan, USA - KBS C3-4 metaG (SPAdes) (version 2) | ecosystem: Host-associated > Plants > Roots > Rhizosphere > Soil... | reverse complement strand
ACCGAGGCCGGATGCGGCGATCGTCGTTCCGTCGAACAGCACCCAGGCATCCGGAACCTCTCCGCGCTCGTCGATGCGGTGAGCGGAATGCAGCAGCAGGGTGGTCATTTGAAGATGATCGTCCGTGCCCCGTCGAGCAGCACGCGGTGCTCCGAGAACCATTTGACGGCCTGGGTGAGCGTGCGCGACTCCTCGTCCTGACCGATCGACACGAGCTCGGGCGCGCTGCGCGAATGGTCGACCCGCACCACGTTCTGCTCGATGATCGGCCCCTCGTCGAGGTCGCTGGTGACGAAGTGCGCGGTGGCCCCGATGAGCTTCACCCCGCGCGCGTGCGCCTGCTTGTACGGGTTGGCCCCCTTGAAGCCGGGCAGGAAGGAGTGGTGGATGTTGATGATCCGCCCGCTGAGCTTGCGGCAGAACTCGGGGGAGAGGATCTGCATGTAGCGCGCGAGTACGACCAGCTCGATCTCCTCCTGGTCGACGATCTCGAGCGCGCGTCGTTCGAACGCCGCCTTCTGGTCGGGACCGGAGACCGGATGCGACTCGAACGGAACGCCGTAGAAGGCCGCGAGCTCTTCGAGGTCGGGGTGGTTGCCGAGCACGAGGGGGATGTCCACCGCGAGTTGACCGGCGCGCTGACGGAAGAGCAGGTCGTTCAGGGCGTGCGCAGCGGTCGAGACCAGGACCAGGGTGCGCATCGGGCGACCGACGACGTCGAGCTGCCACCGCATCCGGTACCGCTCGGTGACCGGCAGCAAGGCGGCCTCGAACTCGGTGCGCGATACGGCCGACTCGACCTGGAGCCGCATGAAGAAGGTGCCGGTGCCGTCGCTGCTGAACTGCTGCGACTCGGTGATGTTGCCCTGGGCCTGCACGATCGCACCGCTCACCGCGTGGACGATCCCCGGGCGGTCCTCGCAGACCAGGGTAACGATCCAGTGGGTGGGCGAATCGGGCACGCGCCTAGCGTATCGGGGGTGCGCTCACCGGTCGGGAGGGGCGGCGCGGACGCTGCGCGTCGGTCGATGACTACGCTGGATGATCATGACCTCAGCGGCGCAGCAGCGCTTCCCGTTGCTCCCGCTCCTGGTGATCTCGGGGGCGATCTTCGCCTCGGTCTCGAGCGAGTTCCTCCCGACCGGGCTGCTCCCCGACATCGCGGACGAGCTGAGCGTTTCGGTCTCGCAGGCGGGACTGCTGGTCACGATCTTCGCCCTGACCGTCGTCGTCAGCACGGCTCCGTTGACCGCGCTGACCCTGCGCTTCTCGCGCAAGGGGCTGATGGTCGCGATGCTCGGCGTGATCGTGATCGCGAACCTGCTGTGCGCGCTGGCACCCAGCTACGCGTTCCTGGCCGTCATCCGTGTTCTGGGCGGGTTGGCACACGGGGTGTTCTGGTCGGTCACCGGCCCCTACGCGTCGCGGCTGGTCGAGCGCCGGTATCTGTCACGCGCGGTGGCGGTGGCGCAGTCGGGCGGAAGCGCCGCCTTCGTCCTGGGCGTTCCGCTGGGCACGGCGCTCGGTCACGCCCTGGGTTGGCGCATGGCGTTCGCCGCGATGGCGGCCGTGGTGCTGATCCTGCTCCTGCTGGTGGCCCTGGCGCTCCCCCCGGTCTCGCACCTGGTGCCGCTGTCCACCGGCGAGATCGCCGTGCCCGCACGCCGCGACAAGACCCTGCCCGCTCTGGTCATCGTGGCCGTCACGATCCTGCTCATCAACCTGGGCTACAACTCCTTCTTCACCTACATCGTCCCGTGGTCGACCCGCATCGGCACGGTCCCGGTCGCCGACGTGGGGGCACTCCTGTCGGTCTCGGGTGTCGCCGGCGCGGCGGGGCTGGTGATCGCGGGGGTGTTCGGCGACCGCTACCCGCGTGGCGCGTTGCTCGCCCTCTGCGCCTCGATGGCGGCCGCCCTGATCGCGCTGGCTTCGCTCGCGCCCGGAACCCCGTGGCGCGTGGTGGTCGGGCTGATCGTCGCGGGCCTGGCGTTCGGCGGCATCCCCTCGCTTCTGCACAGCCGGATGCTGCATTCCGTCTCGGCGCGGCTGCGCGACACCGCATCGGCCTGGGTCACCATCGCCTTCAACACGGCCATCGGGCTGGGCGCCCTGCTCGGAGGCGTGCTGCTCGACCGCCTGGGCCTGCCCGTCCTGCCGTGGGTCGCGGCCGCGCTGCTGGTCGCGGCGGTCGGCTTCATCGCCTCCACCGATCGATGGCGGGTGAGCCTGCACCCCGACGTGCACCGGGATGGGCATCGGGGCTGACGGCAGGAACGCCCGTCGCGCTACGGTGATCGAATGACGACGGAGACATCCCCCCAGTCCGCGCCCCGTTCGACCACGGCGGGCAAGGCCGGCATCGAACTCACCGGCCTCGAGACGATCGCCGAGAGCGAGCGGAAGGGGCGGCCGAGTGGCCTGTTCTGGCCGTGGTTCGCTGCGAACGTGTCGGTGTTCGGCATCGCATTCGGCGCGTACACGCTCGGCTTCGGCATCTCGTTCTGGCAGGCGCTCATCGTCGGCGTGATCGGGATCGTGGTCTCGTTCCTCCTGGTGGGCATCGTGTCGCTCGCGGGCAAACGGGGCTCGGCGCCGACCATGGTGCTCAGCCGGACGATGTTCGGCGTCGACGGCGCACGAGTCGTGTCCGTGCTGTCGTGGATCCTCACCGTCGGGTGGGAGACGGTTCTGTGCGTCAGCGCGGTCTATGCCGTCGACGCGACCGGTGGCGCCCTGTTCGGCAAGTCCGCGACGGGCAATCCGGTTGTCGAACTCATCACGCTGCTGGTCGTCGCGGCCATCATCGTGACGCTCGGGGTCTTCGGCTTCACCTGGATCATGCGGGCGCAGCTGATCATCACCATCGTCACCGGCGTGGTGACGGTGATCTTCCTGATCACGGTGGTGCCGCACATCGACCTCGGCGCCGTGGCGAAACTCCCGGCCGGCTCGATCGGTGCCGTGATCGGCGCGCTCGTGTTCATGATGACCGGATTCGGCCTCGGCTGGGTCAACGCCGGCGCCGACTACTCGCGGTACCTCCCTCGCCGCTCGAGCGGTCGCGCCGTCGTCGCCTGGACCACGATCGGCGCCTCGCTGCCGGTGGTCGTCCTCTTCCTCTTCGGGCTGCTGCTGGCGGGCTCGTCGAAGTCGCTCAGCGACGCCATTGGCTCGTACTCGCTGGGGCCGCTGGTCGGGCTCACCCCGGTCTGGTTCATCGTGCCCTTCGCGATCGTCGTCGTCCTCGGCCTGATCGCGGGCGCCGTGATGGACATCTACTCGTCCGGTCTCGCCCTCCTGGCGGCCGGGCTGCGCATCCCGCGTCCCGCAGCCGCGGCGGTCGACGGCGTCGTCATGACGCTGCTCTCGGTGTACGTGATCTTCTTCGGCGGCGCCTTCCTGGGCCAGTTCCAGGGCTTCCTGATCACGCTCGGCGTGCCGATCGCCGTCTGGTGCGGCATCTTCATCGCCGACGTGATCCTGCGCAAGCGCGATCTGGCGGATGCCGAACTGTACAAGCGCACCGGGCGCTACGGGAGCGTTCGCTGGCTCTCGATCGCGCTGCTGATCGTGGGCACGGTCGTCGGCTGGGGCCTCGTCACCAACACCTACGCTCCGTGGCTGGCGTGGCAGGGCTACCTGTTCGGGCCGGAGCACGGCGCCTTCCGCGAGGGTTGGAGCGGCTCGAACCTGGGTGTGCTGGTCGCGCTGGTGATCGGCTTCGCCGGCTACCTGATCGGGGGGCGCGGCTCGGTGGCGCGCCAGGAGAACCACTAGCTCCATGGCTGCGAGCCCGGTGTGGCTGCTCGCCATCGACATGCAGGCGGTGTTCGGCGATCCGTCGAGCCCCTGGTGCGCGCCGGAGTACGCCCGCGCGTCGGCGGGCATCGAGCGGCTGCTGCCCGCGTTCGGTGAGCGGGCGGTGTTCACGCGCTACGTCGCTCCCGCCGAGCCCCGCGGCGCGTGGGTCGCCTACTTCGAGCTGTGGCCGTTCGCCCTGGTCCCGGATGACGACCCGCTCTACACGCTGACCCCGCCCTTCGAGGCGGCGGCCCCGCACGTCGAGACCCGAACCACCTTCGGCAAGTGGGACGCGCAGCTCGCCGCCGCGCTCCAGGGCACGGACGAGATCGTGCTCACCGGCGTCTCGACCGACTGCTGCGTGATCTCGACCGCGCTCGCGGCGGCCGACGCCGGCATCCACGTGCGGTTGGCCGTGGACGCCTGTGCGGGAGCCAGCGCGGCCGACCATCAGCGCGCCCTCGACGCGATGGCCCTGTACGCGCCGCTGATCGAGCTGACCAGCGTGGACGACGTGCTCGCCAGCCTCGAGAGTGCGCCGCTACAATAAGTGCTGTCGCGACTGGCGTTCGGATGGGCCACCATCGGGGAGCGACTACTCGGAAACGGCCGTACGCCTGGGCTGTGACAGACATCCATCTGTTCGCACAACCAGGAGGCCCCCGTGGCTAGTACCGCCAAGTCCGACACATTCCTCGCGCCGCTGTCTGAGGTCGACCCCGAGGTCGCCGCGGCGCTCGAGCAGGAGCTCAACCGTCAGCGCACGACGCTCGAGATGATCGCGAGCGAGAACTTCGTGCCGCGCGCCGTGCTCGAAGCGCAGGGCTCCGTGCTGACCAACAAGTACGCGGAGGGCTACCCGGGCCGCCGCTACTACGGCGGATGCGAGTTCGTCGACATCGTCGAGACGCTCGCGATCGAGCGCGCCAAGTCCCTGTTCGGCGCGGCGTTCGCCAACGTGCAGCCGCACTCGGGCGCGTCGGCCAATGCCGCGGTGCTGGCGGCGATCGCACAGCCGGGCGACCGCATCCTGGGTCTCGAACTGGCGCACGGCGGCCACCTCACCCACGGCATGAAGCTCAACTTCTCGGGCAAGCTCTACGAGGCGCACGCCTACGGGGTCGACGAGACGACCGGCCTGGTGGACATGGATGTCGTGCGGGCCCGCGCGCTCGAGGTCAAGCCGCAGGTCATCATCGCCGGCTGGTCTGCCTACCCGCGCGAGCTGGATTTCGCCGCGTTCCGCGCCATCGCCGACGAGGTGGGCGCGCTGCTCTGGGTCGACATGGCGCACTTCGCCGGACTGGTCGCGGCCGGCCTGCACCCGTCGCCGGTGCCGCACGCGCACGTCACGAGCTCGACGGTGCACAAGACCATCGGCGGACCGCGCTCGGGCTTCATCCTGACCAACGACCCCGAGCTGGCCAAGAAGATCAACTCGAACGTGTTCCCCGGCCAGCAGGGCGGACCGCTGATGCACGTGATCGCGGCGAAGGCGACGGCGTTCAAGCTGGCGGCCGAACCCGATTTCGTCGACCGGCAGAAGCGCACGAAGAGCGGCGCGAAGATCCTGGCCGAGCGTCTGACCGCTCCGGACGCCAAGGCCGCAGGCATCGACGTCCTGACCGGAGGCACCGATGTTCACCTCGTGCTTGTCGACCTGCGCACCTCGGAGTTCACCGGCAAAGACGCGGAGGACCGCCTGCACGAGGTCGGCATCACCGTGAACAAGAATGCCGTCCCGAACGACCCGCGCCCGCCGATGGTGACGTCGGGCGTGCGCATCGGCACGCCCGCGCTCGCGACCCGGGGCTTCGGCGACGCCGAGTTCACCGAGGTGGCCGACATCATCGCCCTGGCCCTGATGCCCGATGCCGACCTGCCCGCCCTGCGCGAGCGCGTCGCGACGCTGGCGGAGAAGTTCCCGCTCTACGAGGGGCTGACGTCGCCCGGAACGTGGAAATGACGGCGATCCGCCTCGACGGCGTCGCCACCGCGGCCGCCATCAAGAGCGAGCTCACCGAGCGCGTGTCCGCACTGCGTGAGCGCGGCATCATCCCGGGCCTGGGTACCCTTCTGGTGGGCGACGACGCGGGGTCGCAGAGCTACGTTGGGCTGAAGCACCGCTACTCGCTCGAGATCGGGGTCGAGTCGATCCGCGTCGACCTGCCCGCGGATGCCACGGAGGCCGAGGTGCATGCGGCGATCGCGCGCCTCAACGCCGATCCGCAGGTCACCGGGTACCTCGTGCAGCTGCCGCTGCCCCAGGGCATGGACGAGCACGCCGCACTGGTGGCCGTGGATCCCAGCAAAGACGTCGACGGGCTGCACCCGCAGAACCTCGGCGAGCTGGTGCTCGGCGTGGAGGGCGAACTCGGCACACCGCTGCCGTGCACACCGGCTGGCATCATCGAGCTGCTTCGCCGCTACGACGTGCCGCTGGAGGGCAAGCACGTCGTCGTGGTGGGGCGCGGGCTGACAGTGGGTCGGCCGATCGGCCTCCTGCTGACCCGCAAGGGCGTGGATGCCACGGTCACGCTGACGCACTCGCGCACCCGCGACCTCGCGGCCGAGGTGCGTCGCGCCGATGTCGTGGTCGCGGCCGTCGGGGTTCCGCATCTGATCCAGGCCGAGTGGATCAAGCCGGGTGCCGCGGTCCTCGATGTCGGTGTCACCCGTGTAGGAACGACCGAGACGGGCCGGGCCAAGCTCGCGGGCGACGTGCACCCCGACGTCGCGCAGGTCGCCGGCTGGCTGTCGCCGAACCCCGGAGGCGTCGGGCCGATGACGGTGGCCATGCTGCTGTCGAACGTCGTGCGGGCGGCCGAACTGGCCGCCGACTGAGTCTCAGGCGTTCCGGGGCGGCCGCAGCTACGGGCCGCCGAAGAAGCACGACAGACCGTTGTCGGTCCGGGGCGAGCTCGGCCAGCTGCTCGCGAAGATGCTGCTCTTCGCCGCGGCCCCGAGCTGGATGCCGCAATGGCTGAGCACGACGTCCGTGGCCGACGGCTGGTCGCCGGCGCCCGGGTCGGTCGGCACGCCGAAGCCGTAGCGGTAAATGCCCCAGCCGCCGTCGCTGTCCGGTTTGCCACCGCCCACGGGCGAGACGGCGCGCGCGCTCCCGGGGATGCTGGGCAGCGCGCTCGCGCAGAACGACTGGTACGGCCGCTGGTCGCCCTGCCAGACCGGGTACCCGGCCATGTCCGCGGCGACCACCTGGTTCGAGTCCCAGCGGCCCGAGACGACGAACGCCTGCACGCGCGCCACGACGAACGCGGTCGATGAGAAGGCGGTGCGCCAAGAACTGTCGCATTCGTTGTCGAGCTGCGCCTCGTCCGCGGACTGTTGATCGGTCGTGGTCACGGGCGCATGCACCGTCTCGGTCAGCTTCGCGACGGCGCCGTTGGGCGCCGTGGCCGTCACGGAGATCTGGAAGAGCACGTCGGCGGCCAGCGGGGGGACCGTCGGTGTGGCCGACGGCGTCGGACTCGCGCTCGGCTTCGTGGTGTGGTGCGTCGTGGGGTTCGCGGACGGATGCGGCGCGCACGCCGTGAGGACGAGGAGCGCGCCGGCGGCCAGCGCGGTGCCGACGGTGAGGATGACCGGATGCCGCACGATGCCCCCAGACCTGATCACAGTGAGCACGACGGTAGCAGGCCGCACCGACCGCGACCAGGGAGTTCGCTCACCGGTTCGCGCCGCCAGCGCGATGGACTCACGGCTCGCGCAGCGCGCCGTCGGACGGCCGCACCGAGAAGGTCTCGGGAGCGGCGAAGCCGTGTTCGGCGAAGGCGCCGTCCACCGCAACCTGGAGACGCGAGAGACCGTCGATCGGGACGAGGGCGATCGCCGATCCGCCGAAGCCGCCGCCGGTCATCCTGGCGCCGATGGCTCCGTTCTCGAGCGCCGTCTCGACGGCCAGGTCGAGTTCGGGCACCGAGACCTCGAAGTCGTCGCGCAGGGAGCGGTGCGAGGCGTCGAGCAGCTCGCCGATGGCGGCCGGCCCGTCCATCTCGAGCAGCCGCACGGTGTCGAGCACCCGCTGGTCCTCGGTCACGACGTGCCGCACCCGGCGGAAGGTGACGTCATCGAGGAGGTCGCGCGCGCGATCCAGGTCGTCGATGCGGAGGTCGCGGAGCGCCCGGACGCCGAGCGCGCGGGCGCCCTCTTCGCAGGAGGCGCGCCGTTCGCCGTAGCCGCCCGAGGCGTGGGCGTGGGTGACGTGGGTGTCGATCACGGCGATCGTGAGGCCGGCAGCTGCGAACCCGAGCGGCACCACGCGCGACTCGAGGCTGCGGCAGTCGAGGAAGACGGCGGAGTCCTGGCGGCTCAGCAGCGAGGCCGACTGGTCCATGATCCCGGTGGGAGCGCCCACGACGTCGTTCTCGGCGCGCTGGCCGACGCGCGCCAGGGTCTCGCGCGGCAGCCCGAGCTGCCAGACCTCGTTGAGCGCCAGCCCGACGGCGCTCTCGATCGCGGCCGACGACGAGAGGCCGGCCCCGACGGGCACGTTCGAGTCGATGAGGAGGTCGATGCCCGGGACGGCGGCGAGGTCCGCGCCGAACTGCCCGAGGGCCCAGGCGACGCCGAGCGGGTACGCCGCCCATCCACGGAGGGTACCCGCGGCCTGCGCCGCCGCGAGGTCGCTCAGTGGGACCTCGACGACCTCGTCGCTGAAGGTGCTCGCGACCCGCAGCATCCCGTCGTCGCGGGCGCCGAGGGCAACCAGGGCGCGACGGTCGATGGCGAAGGGCAGCACGAACCCGTCGTTGTAGTCGGTGTGCTCGCCGATCAGGTTCACCCGCCCGGGCGCGGACCAGATGCCGTCGGCGGCGCGGCCGGCGAAGTCGGCGAACAGGGTTCGCAGGTCATCCCGCATGTCGGTCATACGCTCGCGACCGCCTCTCTGATCCGGTCGGCCGCGTCTTCGGGGCGCACATCGCCGATCCAGGCCCCCATGGCCGATTCCGAGCCGGCCAGGTACTTGAGCCGGTCGGCCGCGCGCCGCGGCGAAGTAAGTTCGAGGTGCAGTCGGACCGTGTCGCGGCCGACGTTGACGGGAGCCTGGTGCCACGCCGCGATGTAGGGCGTCGGGGTGTCGTAGAGGGCATCGACGCCGCGCAGCAGTCGCCGGTAGAGCTCGGCCAGCTCGTCGCGCTCCTCGCCGCTTGTCGCCGCGAAGTCGGGCACCTGCCGGTGCGGCAGCAGGTGGACCTCGATGGGCCAGCGCGCCGCGAAGGGCACGAAGGCGGTCCAGTGCTCCCCGCTCAGCACGACGCGCTCTCCGCCGCGCTCGAAGTCGAGGATGCGCTGGAACAGGTCGGGAGAGGTCCTGTCGATCGAGTCCAGGAGCCGGGTGGTGCGCGGTGTCACGTAGGGGTACGCGTAGATCTGCCCGTGCGGATGGTGCAGGGTGACCCCGATCTGCTCTCCGCGGTTCTCGAACGGGAAGACCTGCTCGACGCCCGGCAGGGCGGACAGCGCAGCGGTGCGGTCGGCCCAGGCCTCGATCACGGTGCGCGCTCGGCTGACGCTCTGCGTGCCGAACGAGCCGCTGGTGTCGGGGCTGAAGCACACCACCTCGCAGCGGCCGACCGAGCTGCGGGTACGTCCGACGCCGAGCTCGGCGAGGTCGTCGCGGCCCAGGGGCGGATCCTCCGCCGAGTCGCGCAGATCCGGTCCGAACGACGGCGACCGGTTCTCGAACACGGCCACGTCGTAGAGCGCGGGAACCTCGCTCGGGTTGGACGCGCTCTGCGGCGCGAGCGGGTCCTGATCGGCGGGCGGAAGGAAGACCCGGTTCTGCCGCGCAGCCGCGATCGACACCCATTCGCCGGTCAGCACGTCCTGCCGCATCGTCGCGGTCTCGGGCCGCGGGTCGAGCGCGCGGGCGTCCTGCGCGCGATCCGGGCCGAGGGTGCTGCCGGCGTCGTCGTAGTAGAACAACTCGCGGCCGTCGGCGAGCACGGCGTCCCGGCGCACGATGCCGGCGCCGAGCTCGGTTGCGGCAGGGGTGGTCACGACGATTACGATATCGAAAGCAGCGCTTGCGTTATCGAAGACGATCGAAAGGAACCGGATGCCCGAGCTCTCGCCCATCCCGGTGCTCCCGCCCGAGGTCCGCCGCGATCGGTTGCTCGCCCTCGTGCTCGAAGAGGGGTTCGTCCGCGTGGGTGACGCCAGCGAGGTCTTCGGCGTGAGCGAGGTCACGCTGCGATCCGACTTGACCGCGCTGGAGGCCGCGGGAGCCCTGCGCCGGGTGCACGGCGGGGCGATGGCGGTGCGAGGCGAGGGGCGCGAGTCCCCCGTCGAGGCGACGGCCGAACGCGAGGCCGAGGTGAAGAGCGCGATCGGGCGGCGGGCCGCTGCGTTGGTGACCAGCGGGAGCAGCATCCTGCTCGACGTCGGCTCGACCACGCTGGCGGTGGCACGCGCGCTCGTCGAGCGTGCGGACCTCAGCGAGCTGACGGTGATCACCAACGGCCTGTCGATCGCGCTGGCGCTCGAACCCGCGATCCCGCGCTTCACGGTGGTGGTCACGGGCGGAACGCTGCGGCCCCTGCAGCACTCGTTGATCAACCCGCTGGCGACGCAGACGCTGGCCGCGTTGCATGCGGATCTGGCGATCCTGGGCTGCAACGGCATCGACCACCAGGGCCGGGTCACCAACCTGAACCTGCCCGAAGCCGAGGTGAAGCGGGCGATGCTCTCCGCCGCCGACACCAGGATCCTGGTCGCCGACGGCTCGAAGGCGGCCAAGAGCCATCTCGGCATGATCGCCGAGTTGAGCGAGTTCGCCACGCTGGTGACGGGAGGCCCGGGAGTCGACGCGCTGCGCGCGTCCGCTGCCGCCGCCGGCACCCGGCTCGTGGTCGCTGACGATCGGCTCCCGCCCGCGGCCTAGGCTGAACGGGTGGCCGCCACCTCCACCCCCGCCTCCGCCGCGCCATCGGCCGCGCCGGCCGCCGCGCCCTCCGCCGCGCCCGCCGCCGCGCCGCTCAGCGGGCGGTCGTTCGTCATCCAGAACGGGGGCGCCCGCGCCGAGGTCGGTTCGCTCGCCGCCGTGCTGCGCTCGCTGACGGTCGACGGGATCGCCCTCACCGAGCCCGTCGGCCCCGACGTCATCGCCCCGATGGGATGCGGCATCGTGCTGGCGCCCTGGCCCAACCGCGTGCGCGACGCCCTCTGGCACCTCGACGGGGAACCGCAGCAGCTCGACATCACCGAGGTGCCGCGCAGCAACGCGATTCACGGGCTGCTGCGCAACACCGCCTACCGCCTGATCGAGCAGACGGCCTCGAGCGTCACCCTGGGCGCGCTGATCGCGCCCCAGCATGGCTGGCCGTTCCTGCTCGACACCTCGGTCCGCTACCAGGCCGAGCCCGACGGCCTGACCGTCACTCACGCGGTGCGGAACCTGTCGTCGCGCCGATCGCCGTGGGCGGTGGGGGCGCATCCGTACTTCCGGGTCGGCGAGGCATCCATCGACCAGCTCACTGTGACGCTCACGGCCCAGGTCCGCATCCAGCTCGACGAGCGCTCGAACGCGGGGGCCATCCACGCGGTCGACGCACCGGGTGCCGGCGGCCCGGGCGACCTCCGATCGGGGCGGCCGCTCGCGGGCCTCACCCTCGACTCGCCGTACGGGCACCTCGCGAACCGCGACGGCCGGGCCGACGTCGCGTGGCTGACCGCGCCGAACGGAAGCACGACGACGCTCTGGGCCGACCCCGCATTCGGATGGATCCAGGCGTACACGCCCCCCGAGTTCCCCCGGCCGACCGGCACGAGCCTCGCCGTCGCGCTCGAGCCGATGACCGCGCCGCCCGACGCGCTCAACAGCGGCACCGATCTGATCTGGCTCGAGCCGGACACGAGCTGGAGCGGATCATGGGGCGTGCGCTACGACCCGCAAGGGCGAGGCCCGTCCGGACGCCCGAACGACACGCAGGAGACACGATGACCGACATCCTTCCGACCGGGCGCGCGTTCGTGCTGGAACGCGGCGAGGTGCGCGCCGTGATCGGCTCGGTCGCGGCCGTCCTGCGGTCGCTCACCGTGCGCGGAGCCGATCTCACGCTGCCCATCCCCGACGACCGGGGGCCCGCGATGTGCAACGGCGTCATCCTGAGCCCCTGGCCGAACCGGGTGCGTGCGGGGCGCTGGCTGCTCGACGGCGAGCCGCAGCAGCTCGACATCACCGAACCCGCGCGTGGAGGCGCCCTGCACGGCCTGCTCCAGTTCGCCGACTACGAGGTCACCGAGCAGACCCCGGATGCCGTCACCCTCGCCGCGACGATCTACCCGCAGCACGGCTGGCCCTTCCTGCTCGAGACCTGGGTGCGCTACGAACTCGAGTGGGACGGCCTGGCCGTCACCCACGGCGCCCGCAACCTCTCGGCCGCACGTGCGCTGTATGCGACGGGCTCGCATCCCTACCTCAAAGTCGGCGACGCCCCGATCGCCGACCTCGAGCTCACCGTGCCGGCGAGCACCTACTTCGCGGTCGACGAGCGACTCGACCCGACCGCGGAGGTCGACGTCGCGGGCACGTCGTACGACGTGCGCTCGCCGCACCGCGTCGGCGACCTCACCTTCGACACCGCGTTCGGCGGGGTGGAGCACGCCGAGGTCGCGAACGGGCGCGGCGACGTCGCCTGGCTGACCGCGCCGGACGGATCGCGCACGACCCTGTGGCAGAGCACGGACTGGGGCTACGTGCAGGTGTTCACCACGCACCTGATGCCCTCGCCGACCGGGGCGCCCGATGCCGTGATCGACGCGATCGCCATCGAGCCGATGACGGCCCCGCCCGACGCGTTGAACTCGGGCCAGGGACTGATCTGGATCGAACCGGGCGGCACCTGGGAGGGTTCATGGGGTCTGCGCTACTCGGGGGCCCCGTAGTGGCCGAACCCTCCGCCACCGACGCGCAGGTCAAGCGCTGGCGCCGCTACCTGGCCGACGAGCGCGCCGAGGCGGCGGTCTACCGGCAGCTCGCCGAGCGCAAGAAGGGGCAGGAGCGCGAGATCCTGCTGGGTCTTGCCGAGGCCGAGGGTCGCCACGAGAACCACTGGCTCGAACTGCTCGGCGATCGAGTCGGAGCGCCGGTGCGGGGCGATCTGCGCACGCGCTTCCTGGCCTTCCTGGCCCGCCACTTCGGGTCGCTGTTCGTGCTCGCGCTGGCGCAGCGCGCCGAGGCCCGGTCACCCTATGACGACGAGGCGGATGCCTCCCAGGCCATGGCGGCCGACGAGCGCATCCACGGCGAGGTGCTGCGCGGTCTCGCGGCCCGCGGCCGCACTCGGTTGGCCGGCTCGTTCCGCGCCGCCGTGTTCGGGGCGAACGACGGACTGGTCAGCAATCTCGCCCTGGTGCTTGGCATCGGGGCGACGGGGGTTCCGCCCAGGACCGTGCTGTTCACCGGGATCGCCGGCCTGCTGGCCGGTGCCCTGTCGATGGGAGCGGGGGAGTACGTCTCGGTGCGCTCGCAGCGCGAACTGCTGCAGGCATCCCAACCCGATCCCGCCTCGCAGGGCGCGCTGGCCCACCTCGATGTCGACGCGAACGAGCTGGCTCTGGTCTACCGGGCGCGTGGACTGAGCAAGAAGGATGCCGAGGCTCGGGCCCACGAGGTCCTCGCCACCCTGCACCTCGACGCCGACGATCCGGCGGCCGCCGGAGTCGACGCCCATGAAGAGATCGGTTCGCCGTGGAACGCCGCGATCTCGAGCTTCCTGTTCTTCGCATCCGGGGCGCTGATCCCGGTGCTCCCGTACCTGTTCGGCGCGCGGCACCTGGTCGCTGTCGCGATCGCGGGCGGGGCCGTCGGGTTGGCGTTGCTGGGAACCGGTGCGGTCGTCGGCATCCTGTCCGGTGCCTCGCCCTGGAAGCGGGCACTTCGCCAACTGCTCATCGGCCTCGGTGCCGCGGGCGTGACCTACCTGCTCGGCCTGCTGTTCGGGGCGAGCGGGCTCTAGCCACCGGCTGACGAGCTACTTGGTCACCGTCAGGGTGAACTGCACGTCCTGGATGCCGCCGTCACTGTTCGACAGCGTCACCTCGGTGGTCCCCACCTTGTGCGGCGTGAGCCCCGGGTTGAAGTCCGCACCGCCCTTCTTGCCGCCCCGGGTGAACGTGGCGATCGAGGGGTCGGCGACCTTGCCCGAATAGCTGTCGGTCGCCAACGAACCGGTGTCGAGGTTGACGACCTGGTTCAACGCGACCTTGACGGTGGTGCCGTCGAGGTCGGCGATCTTCACGGTGACCGGCGCGACGACCGGCCCGACGCCCGGCCCGACGGCAGGGTCGCACGCGGTCAGCAGGGCGAGCAGCGCGATCGCCATGACGGTGGTGCGTGCGGCGCGGAGTCTCATGCGCTCAGTATGGCGCGGCCATCGCCCGCACCACAGGGGGTGCGGTGACGATCACACGAAAACCCACGACCTCGTGGCCGGGTCGGGACGAGGTGAGCGCCACCTGGGTGCTTCCGGCCTTGAGGGGCACGAGTTCCGGCTCGAAGCGCCCGGCGGCCGCGTCGTGGTGCTCGACCACCGAGACGATCGTCGGATCGGCGATCAGCGCCGTATAGCGCTGGTCGTCCTTCAGCGTCAGGACCATCACCTGGTGCAGCTGGATGCGCAGCGTGCCGGACTGCACCGAGGCGAGGGGCGTTGCCAGCGGGTGCGCCTGCGGGGTCTCGGCGCCGCATCCGGTGAGCGCGAGCACGATCGCGAGCGTGATCGCCCAGCCGAGTGCTGACCCGCCTGCCCTCCGGCGGAGGAAGCGCACTCGGAACGCGTTCATGGCACCAGGATCAGCTTGCCCGTCGATGAGCGGTCGAGCAGGGCGCGGTGGGCGTCGGCCGCGGTCTCGAGCGAGTACGACTCGCCGATCACGGCGCGGAGCTCGCCGCGGTCGAGCAGCCCGAGCAGGTCGGTGACGGCGGCGGCCAGCATGGCCGGCCGCTGCACGACGTGAACGAGCCAGAAGCCGATCACGGCGGTGCTGTGCCCCATGAGCAGCCCGGGCGAGACGTCATGCGGCGGCATCCGACCGGCCATGCCGAAGACGGCGAGGCGTCCGAGCGGAGCCAGCGCGCGCAAGCTCTGGTCGAAGACCCGGCCTCCCGTCATCTCCAGCACGATGTCGACGCCGCGACCGTCGTTCGCGGTCTTCAATTCTGCGGCCAGGTCGTCGGCGGTCGAGTCGATCGCGGCATCCGCCCCGAGTTCGAGAGCGAGCGCCCGCTTCTCTGGGCTGGATGCGGTGGCGATCACCCGGCCGGCTCCCCACATGTTCGCGAGCTGGATCGCGATCGTGCCGACCCCGCCCGCGCCCGCGTGCACCACGACCGTCTCGCCCTCGGCCAGGTGGGTGCTGGTGCGCAGAAGATGCCACGCCGTCGCGCCCTGCACCAGGGTGGTGAGCGCATCGGCGTTGCTGACGCCGTCCGGGATGGGGAACAGCCGGGCCGGGTTCACCGCGATGCGCTCGGCGTATCCGCCGCCGGAGACGAACCCGAGCAGCCGCCCACCGTCGGAACCGCGGACCACCACCTCGCTGCCGGGGATGAGCGGCAGGGTCTGCTTGGCGAGATAGGAGTCCTCGGTCTGGTGCGTGTCCGCGAAGTTGATGCCGGCCGCGAGAACATCGAGCACCTCTTCGCCGTCGCCGGGCACCGGGTCCGGGTGCTCGCCGACCACGAGCTTCTCGGGACCGCCGAATTCGGTGAGCTGGATGGCGCGCATGCCATCGACGTTACTCGCGCACACTGGAGTCGTGACTCTGCAGAGCGGTGACGGCTACGTGGCGATCGGCAGCTCGTTCGCCGCCGGCCTCGGCCTTGGTGCGCCCGTCCCGGGCGCGCCCAGAGGCTCGGGTCGCTCGACGCGCAACTACCCGCATCTGCTCGCGTCGCGGCTGGGCCTTCGGCTGACCGACGTCACGTTCTCGGGCGCGACCATCGCCGGCATGCTGCGCGGCGAACAATCGCGAGCCGGCGCCTGGATGCCGCCCCAGGTCGACGCCCTCGCCGACGACACACGCCTCGTCACGATCACCGGCGGCGGGAACGACGTGGACTACATCGGGCGCCTCACGCTGGGCAGCGTGCCGGCGCCGCTCTCCTGGCTTCCCTCCGTGCGTCGTGGACGAAGGGAGTTCGACACCCCCTCGCAGACCGATGCCCGCTTCGCCGAGCTCGAGCGTGAACTCGGCGGGCTGATCCTCGAGATCCGCCGCCGTTCGCCGCGCGCCGACATCGTGCTCGTCGAGTATCTGAGCGTGCTGCCTGCGGATGCCGCTGACCCCGTCGCCGGCGTTCCCCGGGAGCTCGCCGACTGGGCGCGCGGCACCGCGGCGCGCCTCGCCGCGCTCACCCGGTCGGTGGGCGAGGAGGCCGGGTGCGCCGTGGTGCCGGTGGCCGCGGCATCCGCCTCGCACCATGCCTGGTCGGCCGACCCGTGGACCCGCGGACGTCGGTTCTCACCCGGCGGCGCACCCTTCCATCCGAACCTCTCGGGCACCCGGGCGGTCGCCGAGCTGGTCGTTGCCGCCGTCAGCTGACGGCTGCCTGTGTGCTTGCCGACCGCGTTCTCTCGTCGGCGCCGCGAGTTCTAACGTCTGCTCCAGGGAGCACGAGTCGCTCCCCGAGGAGGAGCGTGATCATGGCAACGACGTCGAAGAGCACCCGGAAACCGACCGAGAAGTCGAGAACCTCCACGTCGAAGGCCGCCGAGATGCCGGGCGATGTCAGCGAGCACGTGGGGTGGTTCGACAAGTTCGCGACGGCGGCCGCCCACTTCGTGAGCCGGGCCTGGTTCTTCGCGTTCTGCGTCATCCTCGTGGTGGTCTGGGCGCCGTCGATCGTGGTGATCCGCAGCATCGGCACCTGGCAGCTGATCATCAACACCCTCACGACGATCATCACCTTCCTGCTCGTGGCCCTCCTCCAGAACACCCAGGAGCGCGCCGACCGGTCGACCCAGGACAAGCTCAACGCGATCTCGGCGGCTCTCGCCAAGATGGCCGAGGCGCAGGGCCTCACAAAGGATGCGAGCGAACTGCGCGCCGCGGTCGGGCTCGAAGATCGCGAGAGCAGCGACGGGAAGTAGGCCGACCCCGGGAGCGCGGCTGCCAGAATCGGATCATGTCTCCCACCACGGCCGTCATCACGCTCGCCGTGGCCGTCTTCCTGGCATGCGCGGTCGAGGCCGTCGAGGCGACGACCATCGTGCTGGCGGCGGCGACCGCGCGCGACGGCAGGTCTGCAGCCGCGGGAACGATCGCAGCCCTCGTGGTGCTCGCGGCGATCGTGCTCGTCGCCGGACCGTCGATCCAGCTGCTGCCGCTCGGGGTGCTGCGTCTGATCGTCGGCGCCCTCCTGCTGGTCTTTGGACTTCAATGGCTGCGCAAGGCGATCGCGCGGGCATCCGGGGCCAAGCCCCTGCATGACGAGGAGGCGATCTACCGGCGCACGGTCGCCGACTCGGCGGGCGTCGAGAAGCGCGCGCGCTTCGGCGTGACCGACGGGTACGCCTTCGTCCTCTCGTTCAAGGGGGTGCTGCTCGAGGGTCTCGAGGTGGTCTTCATCGTGGTCACGTTCGGCTCGAGCGCGCACCAGCTCGGGGTCGCCGCCATCGCGGCCGGAGCCGCCGTGCTGCTTGTTGCCGCGCTCGGGTTCGCGGTGCGCGGACCGCTCTCGCGCATCCCCGAGAACAGCCTGAAATTCGTGGTCGGCGCCCTGCTCGCCACGTTCGGCATCTTCTGGGCGGCTGAGGGGGCCGGGGCCGAATGGCCTGGTTCGGACCTCGCCCTGCTGGTCGTCTTCGTCTTCGTCGCCACGCTCTCGGCGGTGTCGGTGGTCGTGGTGCGGGTGCGCGTTCGGCGGCAGGTGGATGCGACCGTGCCGGCCCGGCCCGCTGCCGCTCCCGATTCGGCTGGCGCCGTTCCTGCGGCCGTCGCGCCGCCTCGACGCCCACCGGGCGCGCTCAAGCGCTTCGGGCTGTTCTGGTACGACTACCTCGTCGGCGATGACTGGCAGGTCGCCCTCGGCGTGGTCCTGGCCCTGATCCTCACCTTCCTGGTCGCGCCGGTCTGGGCGGCCGCCTGGCTCATCATGCCGCTCGCGGTGCTCCTGCTGATGCCGTACGGCCTCGCGCGCTCGCTGCGGCGCTGATCGGCATGCTCGAAGACATCACGCCCCTCACTCCCCGCCCCGTGGCGCGACCGCTGCTGTCGCAGTCCTGGCGCGACGTGACCTTCCTGCACTGGCCGGTCGCGCCCGAGCTGGTTGCGCCGCATCTGCCTCCCGGGGTGCGGCCCGACGTGTTCGACGGGGTCGGCTACGTGGGGCTGATCGGCTTCCGGATGGTGGGGCTGGGGTTCGGCCGCGGTCCCGGCATCCCCTATCTGGGCACCTTCGGCGAGATCAACGTGCGCCTGTACGGCGTGGACGGGCGGGGCCGCCGCGGAGTGGTGTTCCCGTCGTTGGAGAGCTCGCGACTGCTCAGTGCGCTCGGCGCCCGTGCCGGGCTGCGCCTGCCGTACATGTGGTCCGCCATCGACATCGCGCGCACGCGCCACGAAGGCGGCGACCGGCTGGACTACGTGAGCCGCCGCCGCGCCCCGGGGCCGCGTCCGGCAACGTGCCGGATCTCGATCCGCGTCGGTGAGGCGATCGCCGAGCCCTCCCCGCTCGAACTCTGGCTCACCGCGCGCTGGGGGCTCCATGTGCGCGCGTGGGGACGCACCCTGCATGTGCCCAACGAGCATCCGAGCTGGCCGCTCCACCGCGCGGAGCTGCTCGAGCTCGACGACACCCTCATCGCCGCAGCGGGCCTGCCGGAGCCCGCGTCGCCGCCGATCAGCGCGCTGTTCTCGCCCGGTGTCCCGGTCACATTTGGGGGGCCGCGGGGTCTGCCGCCAGTTACTCAAAGACGCGGCTGACCCGCCCCAACGCTGGACGTTGCCTGGACGTTCGCCGCATTGCCGCGGATCTGGTGTGGCATGAAAATGCACCGCGCAACGAGCGCGGCAGGACGGAAAGAAACAATGAACATCCTCTTGATCATCGTGGGAATCATCGCGGTCGTTCTCTTGCTGACCGGCGGATTCGTGCAGTCGCTGAACTTCCTCCTCTGGGTCGGAATCGTTCTGGCCGTGATCGCACTGATCATCTGGCTGGTCCGGATGATCTCGGGCCGTCGCGTGGTCTAACGCGCGCATGGCACGCCAGCGCGTCCTGATCACAGGCGCGACGAGCGGGTTCGGGGGTGGAGTGGCCCTCGAGCTCGCTCGTTCCCGTTTCGACGTGACCGCTGCCGGGGAGACCTGGCAGCAGGTCACGTCGCTCCGGGAGCGGGCGGCCGCCGAGAAGACGGAGCTGGATGTCATCAAGCTCGATCTGCTCGACCCCATGGACCTCGCGCACGCGGCCGACCGCGACCCGAGGATTCCGTGCTCGAGGCGAAAGCCTCGCAGGCCATGGGCTGGACGCAGAAGGCCTAGCTAGCGCTTCACGTCGACCGACTCGAGCAGGTCTTGGATCGCCTTCTCGACCGAGGCATAGCTGTACTGGCCGGCGCGGCTCTCGCCCGAGATCAGTGCGCAGCGGTGCACCTTGCGGAAGTCGCCAAAGGGAAAGAGGTAGCGGCCCTTCGTGCCGTCGGTCTTCTCGGTGTCTTCGGCGAGGTGCCACGTGGCGTACTCGGCCATCCCGTGCTTCTCGATGAACGCGTTGCCCTCGTCGGCTGACGGGGCATCTTCGCTCCAGGCGTCGCGCTCGTCGCGCACGACCTCACCGCGGCGGATGAGGCCGCGCGCGTGCGAAACCGCGTCGTGGTTGAGCTTGACCACCATGATCAGCTCGCCTTGACGTCGCCCCGCCACGCGCCGTCGGCCGATCCCTTCTTCTCGATGTACTCCTTGAAGTGCACGAGCTCGTCCTTGACCGCGTGGGTCGTGACGCCCGTCGCCGAGCCCAGCTTCTCGAGCAGTCCCTCGGGCTGCCAGTCGAGCTGAACAGTGACGCGGGTGGTGCGGTGGTCGAGCTTGTGGAAGGTGACGACACCGGCATGGTCGACCTGGCCGGCCGTGCTCGTCCACGCGACCCGCTCATCCGGATGCTGCTCGGTGATCTCGGCGTCGAACTCGCGGACCTGCCCGCCGATGTTCACCCTCCACACGGTGTGGGTGGGGTCCAACTGCCTGATGGATTCGACGTGCTCGAGAAATTCCGGGAACTGCTCGAACTGGGTCCACTGGTTGTACGCGGTGGCCACGGGCACGTCGACGTCGATGGTTTCGATGATCTGACTCATGCGTTTCACGCTAGGTCGGTCGCGGCGCGGGGCAGCCGACACTCGGGTGACTCGGAGGTGCGAGTCAGCGCGCTGGGCGCGAGACCGCGCGATCGACCACGAAACCGACGACGACCACGGCGAGAAGGCAGAGCCAGGTGACGAGGATGAGAAGCCCCAGCCGGTCGATGCGGTCCTCGGTGGGCGCCAGCGACTGGGCGCCGAGCACCACATCGTCGCCCGCCCGCCGCTCGACGGTGGCGAATCTCCGCCCGTCGGAGGTCTGCCAGGTCACGTGATCGGCGCCGGTGCGCCGGGCTTCGGCGAGCACCCCCGACGGGATCACGGCAAGGGCGCCGTTCAGTCGGCCGGATCCGGCGACCGGACGGTCGGCCGAGTCGTAGACGACGAAAAACGGCGCGTCGCTGGCGGCCATGTCGACCGTGCGCGGATCGTCGGCGGCCACGTCGACGGCGCCGCCCTGCGCGAGCTGCGCTGCGACCTGCGACACGAGTCGGGCCGGTGCGTCGTCGGCTCCCTGGCGTTCGGATTGCTGCACGACGAGGTACAGGCCGGCGCACAGACCCGTGGCGAGCACGGCGGCGGCCATCCATCCCACGATTCGCATGCCGGCGACTCTAGGCGCGTGGCTTATGCGCTCGCATCCGTCTGCGGATGTAACTGACGCGCTTCGGACTCCGACTCCACACCGACCGCCTCGGCGAACTCGCGCAAGGCGCGCCGGTTGTACGCGGCCGCGTCGAGCGCCGCGCGGGGGACCGCCCCGGCGAGATAGTCGACCATTCCGGCGGCCAGCCCCTCGACGGTCTGATCGACGATGTGCATCTGCCCGTCGGGCAGCGCGTCGGAGACCGAGCCGAACCGCACCGACACGATCGGCAGCCGGGCGACCGCGGCCTCGAGCAGGACCATCGGCTGCCCCTCGTAGTCGCTCGAGAGCACGAAGCAGTCCGCGGCGGCCAGCACGGGGAAGGGATTGGCCAGGGCTCCGGTCAGGAACGCGACCTCCGTCAGCCCCAGCGACTCGATCTTGGCCGCGAGGAGGGAGCGCAGCGGGCCGTCGCCGACGATCAGCAGGCGGGCGTCGGGATGCCGCTGGCGCACCAGCGCGAACGCGTCGAGCAGCCGGGCGTGGTTCTTCTCGGGGCTCAAGCGGCCCACCGTGACGAACCAACGCAGCCCGGCACTTCTCGAGAGTTCACCGACCCAACCGGGCAATGCAACGGTGCCCGTCTCGGGGTCGACGAACTCGGCCGCGCCGACGAGCGCATCCCTCAGTTTGGCCAGCGCACCGACCTCGTCGATGACGTTCGCGGCCGACACGAATCGCTCGCGCGGCACCCCGTAGCGGTCGGCCAGCTGCTCAGCGTTGACGATCGCGAGGTCGCGCGAGACCGAGACGAGGTCGTCGAAACCCGGGTAGAGCGCGAAGACCGCCGGCAGCGAGTGGCGCATGCGTCGTCGACCGCCGACCGTCCGGTTCACCTCGGCGGCCATGTCGTTGTGCAGCCAGATCGCGCGATGCGCGGGCGGCGAATGCAGGATCAGCTGGGTCCATGGCCGGCTGTAGCCGCTGAAGTCCACCACCGCATCGAATCGCGCCTGCCCGAAGACGCGCCGCCATTCGGACGACCAGAGGCGATCGTCCCAGGCCGGCTCCGACGACCACCGCGGGCCGATACGGCCGCGCACCCGACTGGCGATGGTCGTCCACTTGCGCGCATTCGGGGCGCCCAGCCGGTGGAACTGACGGATGCGCGGATCGATCCGCGCGGCATTCGCGCGCTGATCCTGGCTGCGCGGGCGTGCCAGCACGACCGACACGTCGAGCCGGCTGTGGTCCAGATGCGCGAGCAGGTTGAGGGCCGAGGTGGTGATGCCGTTCGACCGCATCCCGCCCAGATAGACCAGCAGCGAGCGGCGTCCGCTCGCGGGCCCGGTCGCTGCCGCCGCATCCGGAGCCGGGCCGAACACGGCGTCGATGACCCGTCGCGTGGCGCGCCCGTCGTCGGAGGGGGTGAAGTCCCTGCGCCACCGAGCAGCGCGAGCGACGATCTCGGGGTCCGGTTCCGCCTCCACCGCGCGCGCCAGCTCGTCGATCGTCGTCGCCGTGCTGCCGGGCAGAGCTCCGAGCGGTGAGGTCCCGCGCTCCTGCGCGTAGTCCTCGTCGTCGGGCGTGTAGAAGACGATCGGCCGGCCCGTGCTGAGGAAGTCGAAGAAGATCGACGAGTAGTCGGTGATCAGCACATCGGTGAGCCCGAGCACGACGTTGGTCGGCAGATCGTTCGGGATGAGGCGCCGGTGCCCCTGCGCCGCGACCACGCGGTGAACGGCCTGGTGCGCCTTGAGGGCCACTCGGTAGCGCGCTCCCAGACGCCGCTGCAGTTCATCCACCGTGTCCAGCAGGGCCTCGGCGTCGTCGCGCGGCGAGGTGAAGCTGGTGCCCTTCCAGGTCGGGGCGTAGACGACCAGGATGCGCCCATCGGTCTCGACGCCCGCCGCGAGCAGGGCCGCACGGGCTTTCGCACGGTCGGCGTCCGTGAGCAGTTGGCGATCGGTGCGCGGATAGCCGGACTCCAGGATGCGCCCCCGGAAGATCCCGTCCAGCTTGTAGGCCTCGCGGTACATCCGCGTCATCGTCGGATTCTGCGCGACCAGCACGTCGGCGGCGACGAAGTTGCGCAGCGTGTTCGCCGCCTCGAAGGCGCCATCGGGCATCTCGTACCCCATGGTCTTCAGGGGCGTGCCGTGCCAGGTGTTGACATAGGTCTGCTCGTCGCGCTTCTGGAACTCCGGCGGGAAGGTGGCGTTGTTGATGAGGTACTGACTGCGCGCCAGCGCCGCGAAGTAGCGCGCCGAGCGGTATCTGACGAACCGCACGCGCCGGTCGCCTGCGAACTCCGCCGTGAACGGCCGTCCGGCGTGACGGTCGAGCACCCAGACGTGGCGAAGATGGGCATGCGCGGGAGACGCCAGCAGTTCGCGGAAGATGGCCTCCGGATTGTCGAGGGCGCCATTGCCTGCGAACGATTCGTAGAGCACGGTGCCCGGCACGACCGGCCGCGAATACGCCGCCGCCCGGCGCTCGGCCGACACCGCCCGATTCAGGCGCCAGGCCAGCCGTCGGAGCTGCCGGGGGAGCGCCGACGTGGCGCGGCGAAGAGTCGTCACCCGATCGAGTGTGCGAGGGCGCCTCTCAGACTTCTGTAAGACGAGGTCGTCGCGAGCCGCGCTTCGATCGGGGAAGCCGCAGGAGCACGGTGGATCCGGTTGCGCCGGTGGCCTCGATGCTCGCAGACCCGCCGTAGCGCTCCATGGTGTCTTTCACGAGGGCTAGCCCGATCCCGAATCCGATGGCGTCGTGCACGGCTCCCTCGCCCCGCGAGAAGCGGTCGAAGACCCGCTCGGGGTGGATGCCGGTGATCCCCGGTCCCTGATCGACGACCCGGATCGCGACCCCGCCGCGCTCGCCCCGAACCGACACTCCGATCAGGGATCCCGGCGGCGAGAACCGCAGCGCATTGTCGAGCACGGCCACCAGGCAGCGGTGGATCGACGCGGCGGGGACCGCGACGACGACGCCGTCGGGCACGTCGACCGCGAGTTCGAGGCCGACGGAGCGGTCGTCGGCGAGCAGCCGCATCGAGTCGCAGGCGAATCGCACGACGGGAACAAGCGGAATGGGATGCGCGAGCGCTGACGGGGATCCACCGTCGTCAGCGGTCGCCAGCAGGTCGTTGACGATGGCGACGAGAGTGGCCGCGTCCTGTCTCAGCTCGGCGACCCGAGTCGAGGAGGGGTCGCGCGCGGCAAGACCGCGCTGCAACTGCTGAAGCCGGGCATCGAGCACCGCCAGCGGTGTCCGCAGCTCGTGGCTGGCATCCGCCACGAATCGGCGCTGGCGTCTCAGGGCGTCTCCGAGCGGCCGCACCGCGCGGCGGGTCACGAACCAGCTCACCGCGGCGGTGAGCGCGATCGAGATGATGCCGATCGCGCTCACGGCGATCAGGATGTCGAGCCCCCCGACGTCGATCGTGCTCTCATGGCGCCCGAGACTGAACAGGTGACTGGGCTTGATGTGAGTCAGTACGAAGGCGAGGCTCGCCCCGAGCGCGAGGAGCACCAGGATGGTGAACGCCGCCGTGATCTGCACGCCGACCCGGCGGGAGGCTCGCCGTATCGCTTGCGCGTCAGGGTCGACGCCGACCACCGGGGCTCGGGTCATAGTGAGCCCAGTCTGTACCCCTGCCCCCGCACGGTGGTGATGACGTCGACGTCGGTCTTGCGGCGCACGTAGTGTACGTAGGTGTCGACCGTGCCCGGCTGATCGCTCGGGTCGAACACCTCGCGCAGGATCTGCTCGCGCGAGAAGGTGCGTGAGGGGTTGGTGGCGAACAACCGCAGCAGGCTGTTCTCGCGAACGGTCAGGATCGAGCGGCCGTCGTAGGGCGAATAGATGGCGCGGCTCTCGGGGTAGAACTCCCAGGCGCCGATCCTGACGTACGGGCCTTCACCTGAGTACACGCGCCGGATGGCACGAAGGCGGGCGAACAGCTCGTCGAACTCGAAGGGCTTGACGAGGTAGTCGTTGGCGCCGGCATCCAGCCCTCGCACCTTGTCGTGGAGCGTGCCGAGCGCGGTGAGCACGAGCATCGGCGTCGAGATGCCCTTGGTCCTGAGGGCTTCGATGATGTTGAGCCCGTCGGCGCCCGGTAGGCGACGGTCGACGATCATCACGTCGAACGATCCGGCGACGGCATCCCGAAACCCCGTCTCGCCGTCGCTGCGCAGCGTGACGTCGTAGACCTCGTCGAGCACGTCGCGCATGACCGGACCGAGGTTCGGGTCGTCTTCGATCAGCAGCAGGCGCGGACGGGGGTCGTGCATAGGCAGACTCCGCTCGTGGATGGTCGTCTCAGGCTCGATCGCCTGTTCTAACAATGCTCTCAGGACCGCTGCGCCCGCGAGGATCTGAGCTGAAGGATCAGCACTCCGATCGCGATCATGGCCGTTCCGATGGCCACGATGGGCAGGTACCCGAGGTCGAGCCCTCCGCGCTCGGACGGGAGCGCGAGCCAGTCGGCGAACGACGCGCCGAGCGGACGCGTCATGATGTACGCCCACCAGAACGCGGCGGTCGCCGGCATCCCGAGCAGTCGGAGTACGCCCGGGATGGCGAACAGGGCGAGGAAGACCAGGCCCGATCCGAGGAAGCCGAGGCCCAGTGTGGTCGCGGTGAAGTCGCCGAAGGCGGTGCCGAGCGCGAAGGTCGCGCACACGGTCAGCCAGTAGAAGAGCTCGCGCCGATTCGTGTCGACTGAGTGCACCGAGAGCGTGCCCTCCCGTCGGCGCCAGACCACGAAGATCACCACCAGCACGACCGCGAAGCCCGCTGTGGTCACCGCATAGGGGATGCCGACGACGAGATGGGCGACATCCGCGACCATGGTGCCGAACACCGCCACCGCGAACACGAAGAGCCAGTACCGCCACGGCACGTAGCGGCGCGCCGTCAGCTGCACGGCAGCAACGCCGGCGAACGCGACGGCCGCGACCAGGACGACGACCACGGGGTCGAAGGTCTTCACGAGAAAGTCGGAGGAGACCTCACCGACGCCGGTCGTGAGGATCTTGAGCACCCAGAACGCGACGGTCGGTTCGGGAATGCGACGAGTGGGCGCGAGGTCGGTCACGTGGCCAGGCTTCTGATCCGGTTCTCAGAATGGTGGAAGAAAGGGCTTCGATCGAACCAGCGCGTTGTGGGCCCGGTGGGGCTCGAACCCACGACCCGCGGATTAAAAGTCCGAACCAGCTTGGTTTTGTACCAAGGCAGACCCCTCAAAAAGCCCGTAATCATTGATGACATAGGCACGTTTGGCATCATTACAATGCCAAACGTTGCCGTTCGATTGTGGGCAAAATGTGGGCACGGGCTATCTAGGCCGGTCGGCTGACCTCGCTCTGACGCGGATTGCTTCCTGCACCTGTTCCGGTGACGCCAGCCCATCCTTGATCGCGACTAGCGTCAGCAAAGTGATTGGGATTCCCAACTGAGCGGCCGCCGCGAACTTGTGGTGGCCGTCGAGGAGGTAGTGCGTGAGGGCCCAGTGCTCGTAGTAATCCGCTGCCTCGGTCACGGCGGGAGCTGAGATGTCGACGATCGATACAGCCACTGCTGTTGGTCGTGCTCCTGCGCTGATCGCCGCCATGTACGACTGAACGCGCTGCTCGTCGTTCCAGGCGGGCGGCACCATCGGAACCGCGAATTCGTAGAGGTGGGCCTCCGTCGACACTGGGGCCTGGAAAGTCCGGTAGTACGACGTCTTGGGGTCATGGGCGGGATCCCAGTAGGTCTGCAGTTGCTCGTGGGCGAAGTAGTCATGTTCGTCCGCCGGTTGAGTGAGACCGGGGGTGATCTTGAGCAGAAGAGGCTGGTACTCAGAGAGGGGCAGGAGGGCCGCGAACGTTCGCACAATGTCGGCATCGATCGAGCTGAGCCCGTCGGCTAGTCGTTGGCCGAACGAGTTGTCAGCAATCGGCTGGGCCGTAGACTCCTGTCGCTCGAAGAGAAATCGGCAGGTTCCGCACCAGTAGGACAACTCGAACTGGGGAGTATCGCTGATCCTGAGTTGCCGCGTTCCCGCCCAGGAACCGAGCGACTTCTCCGCTTCGACGATTTGCAACACCGAGTGGCCAGAACCGTCTCCGAGTTGCTGAATATCACCTTGCTCGATGATCACGATTGTCCGACTGAGGTGCGCTCATCCATGGATTCATTGTGGCTGTGAGCACGTGATTCTTGGATGCAGTGTTTTTGACACGAGTTGTCAACGTGTAAATTTTGGGCGTGTTTTTTTACACGTTGGCTAGATCTGTTATTAGTCTTCACACATGGTGTGGAGCGCCGCAATCGCGTATAACGATCTCCCAGCGCTGCCGCCGCAGCACGATATCGAAACGAAGGCTGTGCTCAAGGCAACTGTCGAAGCGCGAGCTGCCCTAGCTGCCCTCGATCAAGCTGCGCGCAGAATCACAAACCCTACGGTTTTGATTAACGCGATCCCTCTTCTCGAGGCGCAAGCGAGTTCCGAGATCGAGAACATCGTCACCACCGCAGATGACCTATTCAAGTTCGCTCAGGATGAGTCTGCCGCGAGCAACCCCGCGACCAAAGAGACGCTGAACTATCGCAAGGCTCTCTTTACCGGAGTCGACCTCATTCGGTCCCGGCCGCTCTCGGTCACGACGGCGACAGAAGTGTGCACGATCGTCAAAGGTCGCCAGATGGACGTCCGGCGGCTGCCGGGCACCTACATCGGCAATCCCTCAACCCACGCGGCCATTTACACGCCCCCGGTCGGCGAGGCCGTCATCCGCGACAAGCTCAGCGATTGGGAGCGATTCGTCCACGCGACTGGTGGGCTCGACCCTCTGGTTGCTATGGCGGTCGCCCACTACCAGTTCGAGGCCATCCATCCATTCGAGGACGGCAATGGCCGTACAGGCAGGATTCTCAATGTCCTCATGCTGATGAACGCAGGATTGATCGGCGAACCGATCCTCTACCTGTCGCGGTACATCATCCAGAACAAGGATGAGTACTACCGCCTGCTGCTCGCCGTGACGCGCGATGCTGCCTGGGAGGAGTGGGCGCTCTTCATGCTCGAAGGCATCCGGCAGACGGCGTTGAGCACCGTCGAGAAGATCGATCAGATCCAGACGCTGCAGGACGAGACTCTCGGTCGGATTCGGGAGCTGACGACGGGTGGGGCGAATGCGGACTTGCTCGCCGTACTGTTCGAGCAGCCGTACTGCAGGATCGCGAATGTCGTCGAGCGATGCCGAGTCTCACGCCCAACAGCTACGAACTGGCTCAAAGCGTTGGTCACCGGCGGCGTGCTGCAGGATGTGAAGGCCGGCCGCGAACGGATCTTCATCAACGTGCAGTTCTTCGAACTCCTCCTGCGGCCCGAATCGACGCCGGCCGCGGAGCCGACTCTGTTCTGAAGTCATTGACCCAGGTATTCATCCAGCGCGAGCTCGGAGAGTGAATCGACCACCGCTATCTGAAGCTGGCTGGCGTGGCCAAGACTCGAACATCTCGTACGGGAACAACAGGAGGCCAGCGGGGCTGCCGCGGTAGCTCGCTCCCAGTCCTTCGATCGAAGGCCGGGACGACAGGGTATTCCGCGGCGATCGCCTGTCGGTCTAGAACTAACGCATGGACATCGAGGAGTGGTGGCCCAACGTCGTTGAGGCCGTTCGACGCCAGTTGGTTAATCATCCCTGGGATCCCGTGGCGCCCTTTTGCATCGACGAGGTCGAAAAAGCGGGTGGGCCAGCATTCGACTCGGGGTGGTGGCAGCCCATGCGGGATTGGCCAGGCGAGCTAGGGCTGCCGCGAGAGGCGCATCTCTGGATCATCGCGCAACACGAAACATCTGCGCTGCGAGAGCCTCCGGAACGAGATCCGCGCGCCGACTACATGGGCCGCGGATGGTGGCGCCGATAGATCAGGTGCGCCCGGGGCGGTCGTTTGGGTGGTCGCACGGCGCGACTACCCAAACGACTTTTTTGGGGTGTTTCTTGCCTGCCCCACCGTGCACCCCGGCTGGGGCCGCGTTCCAACCTCCCGCACTCACCGTTGGTTCCTGAGGGAGGTTGGAACGTGCGGGTGCACGGTGGGGCAGGCAAGAAGGGAGCTGAAAAGGAGAAATGAAAATATGGCTCAGGGGGTCAGTTACACGCCCCCTGATGACGTCGATATCCCGAGTTTGTAGATGTCGAGTCATACCGTGAAATCGAAACGGTCGGTTCACGGGAGGTGCAAGTCATGGTCCAGCTCACGCCTCGCGACTTCGAGATGCTCGAGTGGCTCGACGTCGTCGGCTTCGCCGATCTCCAGGCGGTGAGGTGGGCGATGTCCGGAACGGCCGGCCGCACCGATGGTGAGCCCGTAGGACTCCGGAAGGCCCAGCGATGGATGCATCGGATGCACACGATCGGACTGATCGACCGCGGCATCCCTGCCTTCCAGGCGAGTGCGGTGATGTGGTCGACCGAGCGAGCGTCTGGACGGAAGCCGAACATCTACCGGCAGACGGCACGCCACGAGCTCGCCGTCGCGGTGGTCTCGGCGCGCTACCTCGCGCTCGGATACGAGTGGAAGCGAGACCGCCCAGCAGTGAGCCTTCGTGATCACCAAGCCGACGGAGTCGCGACCCGCGATGGCCACATCGTCCTGATCGAGGTCGAGCTGACGTCAAAGGCGAGGTCGCGCTACGGGAACATTCTCAACTCTCACGCTCAGCGTCTCGCGGCCGGTGAGGTGACGCGCGTCGAGTATTACTGTCCGCCCACCGTCGCTCGGATGGTGGAGGCCGAAGCCGACCGGATGATGTTCCGACATGTGCGCGATCGATTCCGGGTGATCCCCGCACTCGATGGACTCGGCAAGTGGCGCGAGCCATTAGATTCGGCGCATGGCTCCTGAACCGCACCTACCCTGCCCACCGGGCGGGAGTAGTACCGGAAGGACCACACCATGGTCGAACACAACTGGCCGCTGAAGAACAAGCTCGGCCCGAACCACCCTCACGTCACGCGCGGCGAGCTGATCGAATGGCTCACCGAGTTCGGTGGCGTTGACGATGATCCCGTCTGGATCGACAACTACTGGCAGATCCGCCACCAGATCACCCAGCGTCCGATCGAGCACTTCTGTCACTCCGAGGACGGGTTCCACATCGGGTAGTTGACGACTGCCGCGGGAGTCGGCTCCCTTGCCTTCGATCGGTGGCAAGGGCGCGCAGGCTCCCGCGGCAGAGCGTAAGTCAGACGGAGGTTGCCGATAACATCAGCGGCACCCAGACGGACAACCGATTCAATCTGGAAGCATGGAAATGCGGTCAAGTCATGCAAGTCGACCCGAATCAGGGACCCCAGCTTTTTCAAACCGAGCTACTTCCGGCGAGGGCCGCCTACCTGATTCGAGCGGGTAGCAAGCCTGGCTTTCGCCGATCCATCCAAGAAGCCTCGACCCGGTGGGGAGGCATGACTGAGCCCATCATTCCGGTGCGTAAAGGGGGCAGGGTAGACGGTTGGCCGTCTCAAGTGGCGGAAATCGCAAAGGTCGACGCGGCAGTGAATGTCGACCTGAACACAGCCGAGGCCACAATCGCCGCTCGTGCCCTCGGATTGCCGCTAGTGGAACTCCGTGACATCGACCGACGGGGCGAAGCGGCGTGGACGGCAAATCCTGCCTCTCTCCCGGCGGCATTCGCTGACATTCCGGTGGTGGCTTCGAACGCGCGACCGCTTTGGCATTCAGTGGCCGCGGGTGCGCTTGAACCGGCGGCCGCTCAAGCCTTGATCAAGGCGGGTGCGCTCTTCCGAAACGAACCGAGCGAGGACGGCGTCGCCCGGGCAGCCCTGATGGGCATCACCTTGATAGATCAATCGGTGTCGCAGTTCTCGGAGAACAGCGGAGCAATGGGCCTCGGTGTTCTTCCCGCGATCTTGTGGATTACTCGACCTGACTCGATCGGGGACAACCTCTTCTTTTGGAACTTGCGAGCATTGCGCTCACTTCGTTTTTCGCCGTCACCAATGGTGCTCTTACCCGATGAGGGCGTGGAGCACTGGCTGCAATTTGATTCGCAGCTGCAGTCGAAGCTGGCTCGTCCCGACGAGTTCTCCCCGGACGTTGTCATCAACAGTTGGACCGTGGACAAGAGCAAGTTGGAATCCATCGGGCGTCAACTGGGCCTGAAGCCAACGAAGGAGAAGTTGAGGACGAGCATCTCTACCTCCGCTCCGATTCGGACCCCTCCTTACACGTTCGCGACGCAGGTTGAACTTCGTGATGGTTTTGTCGCCGACCGAAGGTACGGGCTTCCTCGAGAGGTAGAGGCATTCGTCAACGACGATGCGGCGCGACTGAGGTTCGATTCGCAAATAGCGTTCGTGGGCGCCGGCCGCACCAAGCTCCGTATTCGCTCAACGGTGTTTGAGGGAATCCCCAAAAGGAACTATCTGGCACGGTTGATCCATCGCGACGCCACCTGGGAAGAGGGCGCGATCCGTCTCAACACTCCGACCATTCAGCGGTATCAGTTCGATCTGAAGGTGCCGCAGCTTGGAGAAGTCGTTGAGACGCTTCTACAGAACGTTACGGCGGCTCACGGCCTCTCAGACAAGGGTCGCGTCGGCGTCGCGATCAGAGAACGGGGTGCCGGCGTTCTACTTGAAATGCCGGGTTGTCTTCGTTCGATCCAAGAGCTGACGACTCCCCGTTCGCAGCAGTTGACCCGAGAACTGGAGGCTTTGGAGGGAGCCGGCGCCGACCGTGCCAGCATCCTGGCAATCGCGGAAAGGTGGGGCGGGCGAGGCGAGCGACGTTATCGCTCGGCAAAGGAACTTCGTTCGCATGCAACGACAGGAGTGCTGGAGGCTTTGGCGGCGGCGGGCTGGGTCGAGCGCGGGTTCTCGATCCACTGTTCCAATTGCGGCCTGAGATCGTTCGTCCAGATTCGCGCGATCCCGGACGCAGCCTCCTGCCCGGGATGTCGATCTTCCCAACAGTTTGCGAGCTCAGCCAGCGGAGTCGAGGTGTACTACCGACTCGACGCTTTCATCGACCGTGCGAGTGATCAGGGAGTACTCCCTCAGGTATTGGCCGCTCACTTCGTCGCGAAGAGTGGGGCGACCAGCTTTCTCTTGCCCGGGTTGGAGGTGACGCTGGCTGACGGTCGCTCGGCGGAAGTCGACCTCTTTGGGCTTCGAGGCGGCGACGTTATATCTGGCGAGGTGAAAACGAGCCCTGGACAGTTCACCCAGGACCAGATACGCCAAGACGTCCAGAACTCGAGAGATCTGGAGGCGAATGTTCACGTGATGGCGTCGCCTAACGATTTTGAACCTTCTCAGGTCGACTTCGCGAGTCGCGAGTGCGCGGCTGCAGGTCTTGCTCTCCTGGTCCTAGGGAAAGCGGAGATGGATTCCATGCGGAGTGGGCAGTAGGTGTCGGACCCGCAGGGTCCGGCCGCAATTGGATTCGACGGTTACCGCCGGACGGTTCAACAGTTTGACCGAGATGCGCTGGTTCAGATGGCCGGATGGGCCTCAAGCCATCACCTGGGAGTGTTGAGTCAAGACGGTTCGCCCTCGAGGTACTTGCCGTGGAACGTTGCCGGGTTAGCAATAACGGCGGTCTGTTTCGGCAAAAGTGGCGGCCCGGCCCCTACCGAAGCGAAATTTCGGGAACTGTGCTGGTACTTCAGCAACATCGTCGACGAGGAGGTCAATCTTCCGAACGCGGGCCTGAATCTGATGACACGACTTTTCCATCAGCAGCTGCCCTTTCAGCTTGATCTCCTCAACGAGATGTCGCGCTTGGTTGCGCTGTTCGACCAGACTCCGCTGCCGGAGAACTATCGGGCCGAGGCGATGACCGGCGAATGGTTCGAGCAGCTAACCGGTGGGTCTGCCGCGGAGTTCTCGGCTGTTTCATTCGTTCTATGGGCGAGTGCGGTCAGCTCGAACGGAATCTATCGAGACGAGTGCTGGGACTCTTCAATGGATCCCTTTCTCGAGCTGTTGCCGATCTCCAGGATCCGTGAGATCGCGTCCAGAAACTTCGTTGCGACCATCGAGGAGCTGAAGCAACAGCAAGCGGACGTCCAGGCGAGGGTTGGAGGCCCGTTGCAGTTCGGATACAACCCTTTGGTAGGCCGCCCATTCATTTCCGATGTCGTGCCGAACGGATGGATAGCGCCCTCGGCCCATCTCGTCGCTCAAAAGGCCTCGGCCACTGGCCTTGTACATGCCGGTGTGAGTCGATGGGGTGAGGCATTCACTCGCGATCTGGGACACCTCTTTCAGGCGTACGTCGGGAGGAACCTCGCGCTCGTAGACGGGACTCTCATCGCGGAGTTCGAATATGGAACCACCCGGCGACCACAAAGAAGCACTGACTGGATGTTGATCCTCGATGACTTCGTTTTACTTTTTGAAGTCAAGGCGGCGATCGCGTCCGAAAGCGTCAGACAAGGACAATCAAACCTGTTCGAGTCGGACAGAAGCAGATTGGGTAAAGGAATCCGTCAGGTCGAAAGGACGGCCGCGGAAATCCGTGCCGGCAACTCTCGTTTCGCCGAGATACCGATGGATCGCGACATCGTGGCGTTCATTGTCACGCTTGGAGAATTTCCCGACGCCGCGATGATGATCCAGGAGTCAGGCTCAATCGGCCATCCGTCTCATGCCGTCGGTGTGCTGAGCTCCGGTGATCTCGAACACCTTGTGGCCCTCCCCAATGACCAGTTCCGCGGGGCTCTTCAAACAGCTCTTGCGCGGCACACGAGGGACAACGTCATCGATACCGGGTCGATGATGCGGGGTTTGCCCCGTGTCCACAATGCAGTCGTCGAGTCGGCATGGTTTGGAAATCCGCTTATTGACTATCTGCGCCCCAAAGGCGACGGACAAGTTGTCAGTGGCGAGGCGAATCCTGACTGACGGGAGGACCAATGGGTAGCGTCACTTCTTACGAGACCGGCGGCGGAAAGCGCTATCGCGTTAGATACCGACTCCCGGATCATGCTCAGACCGACAAGCGCGGATTTCGCACCAAACGCGAGGCGGAGCTCTTCTTGGCCTCGGTGGAAGTCTCCAAGGCGCGCGGCGACTTCATTCAGGCGAGTCAGTCGAGGATCACACTCGGCGAATGGGCGGAGTCGTGGCTCGCGAACCAAGTGCAGTTGAAGCCATCCACGCGCCTCGGATACGAGTCGATCGCACGAGCTGCGATCGTCCCGCGCCTTGGCAAAATCTCGTTCGCCGACCTGACGCACTCCAGCATCCAGAACTGGCTTGCAGAGGTCTCGACGAAGGCCGCTCCGTCGACGACCCGGAGCTACCACCGCGTGCTGAGCATGATGCTGAAGTATGCGGTCCGAGATGGCCGGCTCAGCCGCAATCCCGCCGACGGCGTTAACCTGCCTCGCATCGTGAAGCAGAAGCATGGCTATCTGACGCATGTCCAGGTGCACCATCTGGCGGACCTCGCGGGATCCGAGGGTGACCTCATCCTGTTCCTCGCGTACACCGGACTCCGATGGGGAGAGGCCGCAGCGCTCCGCGTCAGCGATCTCGACATGCTCCGCCGGAGAGTCAACGTCGACCAGGCGGTGACCGAGGTCGGCCGCGAACTCGTCTACGGCACACCTAAGAACCACAGCAGGCGGAGCGTCCCGTTCCCATCGTTCCTCTCCGAGATGCTGGCGGCGCACTGCGAAGGTAGGCGGGGGAGCGACTTTGTCTTCACGGCGCCGATGGGCGGAGCGCTCCGCAACCGCAACTGGCGGCGTCGCAGCTTCGACCCGGCGATGGATCTGCTGCTCGAGGCGTACCCGAATCTCACGCGGCTGACGATCCACGACCTCCGGCACACCGCCGCGAGTCTCGCGATCTCTGCGGGCGCCAACGTGAAGGCGGTCCAGAAGATGCTCGGGCACGCGTCCGCCGCGATGACGCTCGACGTCTACGCCGACCTGTTCGACGACGACCTGGATGCCGTTGGAGAGGCCCTCAGCGTGGCCGGAGCTCCAGAAAGTGTGGGCAAAATGTGGGCAAACGGTGGGCAGAGGACCGAGTTTCTAGCAACACCGATACGCAAATAGCCCTCTGATCAGGCATTTACTGAGTGGGCCCGGTGGGGCTCGAACCCACGACCCGCGGATTAAAAGTCCGATGCTCTGCCAACTGAGCTACAGGCCCGTGGGTCCAGCGTAGCGGCGCGCGGCACCGCCGGCTCCCGTTCGACGATGTCGCGGCCGCAAACCGCCCAACGACGACGGCCGAAGAAGGATCGACTACACCTCTTGCATCAACCCCCGGGATTCGGCTACATTCGTCGAATCGGTTCGACAGTGAGTGTCGAGCCCGACGACGACCCGAACGAGAAGGACAATGGCGACCATCGGCGATGTGGCCCGTGCAGCGGGAGTCTCCCGCAGCACCGTGTCGTACGCGCTGTCCGGTAAGCGGTCCATCTCCCGTGAGACGCGCGAACGCATCGATGCGGCCATCGCCGACCTTGGATTCACCGTCAATGCGGGGGCTCGCGCCCTCGCCACCTCCGAAACCATGGTCATCGGCCTGCTGCTCGAGTTCCACGACGACGAGTTCCCGCCCGCCATGCTGCAGTACATCCTCGCGGTGTCGACGGCCGCCCGCGAAAAGGGCTACGACATCCTGATGGTCACGGATCCCGACGGCCCGGGCGCCGTGAAGCGCATCACGTCGTCGAACATGGTCGACGGTGTCGTGCTGCTCGACGTGACGCACGACGATCCCCGCCTCGACGCCCTGCGCGCGGCGCGCCAGCCGGGCGCCCTGGTGGGCCTGCCGCGCGACACGCAAGACGTCGATGTATTCGACCTCGACTTCGGCGAAGCCGCGCGAATGCTGGTGGATCACCTCTACGGCCTGGGCCACGGCAAGATCATCCTGGTCTCGCCGCCGCGGCACGTGTTCGATCGCGGCGGTGCCTATGCCTGGCGGTTCCGCGACGCGGCCGTCGAGCGAGCTGCGCGCTACGGCATCCAGATCTACCCCTATTACGGCGAGTCGCAGCAGCCCGGTATCTCGCGCAGCCTGAACGCGATCCTGGATGCGCGCCCCGACGCCACGGCGATGATCGTGCACAACGACGCCTCGATCGCAGTGCTGCCGGCGGTCTTGCATGAACGCGGAGTCCAGGTTCCCCGCGACCTCTCGGTCGTCAGCCTCTACTCCCAAGACTTCGGACGGAGCTTTCTGCTGCCCTACACGGCAGTCGAGAGCGCGCCCGACAAATTGGGCCGCGAAGCGGTCCAGCACCTGGTTCGACGGATCAACGACCCCGACTACGCGCCGACGGTCGCCAAGTTCATCGAGCCGGAATTGACGATCCGGGGCAGCACAGCCTGACGGGAAGTGGCGCCTCGGAGAAAGCTCCGGGATCGCCATCGAACCGGTTCGATCGAAATGGAAATCCCCGTAACACCGAACAGCGAATGATTCAGAGAGGAAACATCGTGAACAGCACCACAGCACGACGGCTGCGGGTCGCGGGAGCGCTCGTCCTGAGCGCCGCCCTGGTCGGCTCGCTTGCAGCCTGCTCCACCCCGTCGAACAAGCCCAAAGCGGGCGGGACCTACACCCTGTGGGACCCGTACCCCGACCGCGACGCGAGCTCGACCTGGGCCAAGGCGGTCGACGCCTGCGCTGCCCAGCTCAAGATCACCATCAAGCGCACCGCGTCGAACACCGGCGACACCGTGAAGGATCTGACCACCGCGGCCAGCAACCTGCCGGACGTCGCCCTGGTCGACAACCCCAAGGTGTCGACCCTGGCCGACGCCGGCCTGCTCACCACGACGAAGCAGAACGGATTCGACGTCTCGTCGATCTCGAAGAACATCCTGAGCGCCGGTGAGATCGACGGGAAGTTCTACGGAGTCCCGACCGGCGCCAACACGCTCGGCCTGTACTACAACCCGACCGTGCTCGCCGCGGCCGGCGTGGACATCGCCAGCGTGAAGGACTGGGCCTCGCTGAACGACGCGCTCAAGAAGGTCGTCGCCTCGGGCAAGAAGGGCATCACCTTCTCGGCCGTGGGCACCGAAGAGGGCAGCTTCCAGTTCCTCCCGTGGTTCTGGGGCGCCAAGGCCGACCTGACCAAGCTCGACTCGAGCGAGGCCGCCTCGGCCCTGAGCCTGTGGACCGACTGGGTGAAGAACGGCCTCGCGCCGAACTCGGTCATCCAGAACACGCAGGGCACCAGCTGGACCGAGTTCAAGACCGGTGACTTCGGATTCGCCGAGAACGGCTCGTGGTTCAAGAGCGACGCCGACACGGCCGGCTTCAAGTCGATCCAGATCCCGGCCGAGAACGGTGGAGCGGCTCCCGCCCCGACCGGTGGCGAGTTCATGACGATTCCGATCCAGAAGGACACCTCGCGCTACGCCACCTCGGCGAAGATCGTGGGATGCCTCAGCAAGGGCGACACGGCGGCCACGGCCCTCGGCTACGTCGCCCCGACGAAGGCCGGTGCCGACGCGCAGCTCGCGGCGGACCCGACCCTCAAGTTCTGGATCACGGCCGTCGGCGACGCGAAGCCTCGCACCGCTGACAACCTGGGCATCAAGTACGGCAAGATCTCGGAGCAGCTGTACACCGCAATTCAGGCCGCGCTGTCGGGCTCGGCCTCGCCGGCTGACGCCCTGAAGACCGCCCAGGCCGCGGTCAAGTAGTTCACACGAGGAGAACGCCATGACCGCACTGCAGACAACCTCCGGGCTGCCTGCGCGCGGCGGCAATGGAGGGGCGGCATCTACGGGTGCCGTCCCTCCGGCCCGCGCGAGACGACCGCGACGTTGGCGCGCACAACTGACCGCGTGGGCGTTCATCGCCCCCGTGGTGATCTACCTGGTCGTCTTCTACGCGTACCCGCTCTACCGCAACATCGATCTGAGCCTGCGCGCCTATACGCTGCGGTCGTTCATCGACGGCACGGCGCCGTTCGTCGGGCTGCAGAACTATCTGGATGTCATCCAGAGCTCCACCTTCACCCCGGCCCTGATCAACACGGCCGTCTTCACCGGGGTGTCCATCCTGTTCCAGTTCACGATCGGACTGGCGCTGGCCGTCTTCTTCTTCCGCAACTTCCGGCTCGCGGCGACGCTGCGCGCCCTGTTCCTGGTGCCGTGGCTGCTTCCGCTGCTGGTGTCGGCATCCGTCTGGGCCTGGATGCTGAACAGCGAGTCCGGCGTCGTGAACGCGGTCATCGAGGGCATCGGGCTGCACCAGATCAACTGGCTCACCTCGCCGCAATGGGCGCTCGTCTCGGTCGTCATCGCGAACATCTGGATCGGCATCCCGTTCAACCTGGTGATCCTC
>Ga0207694_10000454_pt1 | contig 38085 bp, 62 predicted proteins | sample KBSC34metaG_FD_184353 | JGI IMG/M metagenome (GOLD analysis project Ga0207694, IMG submission 184353) | Corn rhizosphere microbial communities from Kellogg Biological Station, Michigan, USA - KBS C3-4 metaG (SPAdes) (version 2) | ecosystem: Host-associated > Plants > Roots > Rhizosphere > Soil... | reverse complement strand
TAAAGGGAGTTGATGGACAATATGGGTTCCAATTGGATGAATTGATATCCTTTTCCGGCAGCGTAATCAACGTTAGCTATAAGATTATTACTTCTTGGGAGGATTCGTCCTACAACAAAGAGGGGACACTAACAGCTTGGTTTGATACAGAAGAGGATATTATTTCTGCAAAGAAGGATATAGGCGAGGAAAATCTTATTCAAATGTTTTTGACACTTAATGGAAAAGGAGAAAGAGGATGACTTTAAGATATAAAGGGGTGGAGATAGCAGAAGCAAATAATACTGAATTTTTTGAAGCTGAAATTAAATCGATAATTGATTCAGTGAGGCGATTGAATAACACTCATAAGTTAAGAGAAGCCGCATTCAATGTGATTAGAGCAATAAATGAATCAGTATCAATTGACGGGGCTATAAGTAATCCTGTTTATCATCTAAAAATTGATTTAGACAAATTTATTTCGGAAACAAACAATCTTTACGATGAGGCTATTGATGATATGTTTGTTAATTTTCCTGGATTAAGTGTCATTATGGAATTAATAGAAACGCCTTATTTTGATGAAATTCACAGGTATTATATAGATAAAAAAGAAGATAAAGAAGGGGATAACGAAGAGGATAAGGAGATGGACGATGACTAAAATTTATACGGCCATAGAAGCACTGCAAGCATTGCTAGATAAAAAGATACTGAATATAACAAGCGGAGAATGGAAAGGCTATTATTTAAAATTTAACAATAAAATATTTTTGTATAAAAGAAGTCCTAATGACGAGTGGGATAGATCCTATCTGCAGGTTGAATATTTAATTGACAGTGAGTTTGAAGTGATAGAGAAAGAGGAAGACTTTGAAAATGTTTGTGCTCTTGAATCACTTCTTGAGAAAGTGCGCGCTATAAAAACAGAAGTAAGAGAGATAGAGTTATCCCCTTTGTTTGAGGGATTAAAGGACAATCGCGATTACCATAGTTTTACAAGTTATCTTTCGGATGCCAGTGTTAGTTTAGGAACAGCGAGTTATGAATTAATTAGCGCGATACAGGCAATTGGGTGGTACAAAAATAAGGAGGAGAAGGATGTCTAGATTATCCTTTGGAAGCGTAGATTTATATTCAACCCCATTGCGTGACTTTTCAAAAAGCTTAACAGGAAAGGAGTGCGATATTTTATGCCGTCGCGCCCATCATCAAACGATGGAAGAAATTGGCAAACTTTATGGGGTCAGCCGTGTAAGAATACGCCAAATCCAATTAAATGCGCTACGTAAATTAAAATCTAATGAAGATGAACTTAAGCTTGGATGCCAATGGCATGCGCCGGAAAGCAAAGTTAAACATACTGCCGATTGTCGGCATTGCGGCACCAAATTTGAAGAAAATATCTGTCTTTCGCTATTTCCAGTCCCAGAATATATCCCAGAGAGGGTGAAATACTGTTCTGAAGGATGCTTCCACGATGCCTTAGTAAAACGACAGAAAGAAAAAAAGAAGCCTGCGAAAAGGATGCCAAGGGGAAGTTGCGCACCAAAAAGTCAAAGACAGAAGATAAATTACGGAAAAAAAGAGACAGGAAAAGTTGACTTTTGGTAAAAAACAAGTAAAGTAAATTTTTTTAATGAAAGATAAGGAAGAACAAAATGAATGAAAATAAACACCCAAGAGAAACAAGTGAAAGTTATTTGACTGTGGATAAAATTAAATCTTTAAAGAGAGTCGCTTCTACGCAGTTGCTTCTGGTGCAAGAGCTTAGAACTAGCTTCAGAAATGACCCAATAATGCTTGAGCATGCGCGCCGATTAGAGGCGATTACATTCCAATTAATGGAAACGCTGAATAAAAGGGCTAGCCAGCTTGATGAAGTCATCGATATTGAGAATGACAGCCAACTCTATCAGCAAAGAATGTAGAAAGAGGGGGTATCGATGAGCAAGCCTTACATTAATAAATCAATGAAGGCGTATATGAATTTTTACTCATTAATGCCTCCACATGAAGTTATCTGCTCACAATGCAAAGAAATAACCGATGGGCGAGAATGTTACATTGCAGCTGGCGATGGGTTCACCTTCACGTGGTGGCCACGAAGAGAACAATTTAGAGAGCTTGGATTTGATGTAAGGCCCTATTGCAAGCCTTGCGCAAAAGAGATTAGTTCTAAAATAACGCCGGTCAATGGCATTAAATTTGAATCTAAACTTAAATTTCCTTGGGGAAATAGCTAGTATGGGATTCTTTTTGTTTGGTATTCAGTTAGTATTTATCGCATTCAAGCTGTATGGTATTTTTGATTTTAGTTGGTGGGTTATATTCTTGCCTTCATTAATCGTTTGCTTGCTGTTTGTTTTTTCAGCATTTGATAATGAGCGTAAGATGGAGAAAGACTTTGATGAGAGATTCAAAGAAATTGAAGAGAGAGTTAATGAGAGCATGAAAGATAGAGATTTTACAATGTATGGTGATGAATGCGGAAAATGTGGTTCTTACAAACCATTCCAAAATGTGGGCTGCAAATATTGCACTAAGATAGAGATTCAGAATGATGCAATAAAGGAGCTGAAGTCTGAGATTGAAAAGCTAAAGCTTAGAGTGAGACGCTTAGAAAATTGTGTTTATAGATAGATAAGGAGAAAGTATGACAACATTTAATAAACCCTTTCCTATGCCAGAGGCTGGGAAAACCTGCAAGCAAACGCAGAGAGAACAAGAACAGTATTTTAAAGATGAAGAACAGTTTTACAACGAGATGTTTGGCGTTGCAAAAAAAGAGAAGAAGCCAGACACAAGAACCTTTGGCGATAAGACGGTCGACTTCTTTAGCTGTTTATTCTTCGTTGTGATGATATTCTCAGTATTAAAATTATTTGGTGTCATTCATTGGAGTTGGACAGCCGTATTATTATCTGCAATCTGGTTTCCCGCTTTGTTAATGGTCACTCTTTATATTTTAATGGGGCTTTCCAGGATTTATTGGCGCATTATGATTATACTTGAGAAGTACATTTGATTGCACCAGCTCAAGATGATTTAACCGAAGTTGAGTTTCTTCTTCAAAGGCATGCGTTTGTTCTTCAAAGATTTTAAGCTCAGTCGTATTAGCGTTTATCTGCTTAGCTTGGTCTTTGACGAGTGTTTTCATGTCATCCGTCATCTCTTTGTTGCTCGCCTCCAAAATAGCAAGGCGAGCATCGATTTGAGAGACAAAGACCGCCATCTTGTAAACCAAAGTAACAGCGGTTAATAGGGATATGATAACCCCCACCACTTCCCGATACTTAACAATCTTCTCCGACATCATCATATTATCTCTCTTTTTTCTTCTTCTTCAGCACTCTGTTTGCCTTGGCCTTAATCTTAGCCGCTGTGGCAGGCGATAGCTTTCCGGCATTCACCATTTGGGTGGCACGCGCTTTAGCATTGGCGGCATGAGCGCGGTCGTTTACGGGATAGCTCCTGCCAGGTCCTGCAAAGGCCGAGGCAGGTAGCTTGTTTCGTCTTGCTGAGGTTAATTTAGCCATCATTACTCCTAACAAAATTCTAAGATAAAGCATTGGCCATCATGACCGTTACCGCCCGTCTCGCCACCAACTGCGCCGCTACATAACGCCCCGCCGCCACCAGAACCAGGGGATGGACCATTATTGCCATTGCCTTGTGTAGAACGCCCAGCACATGAGCCGCCCCATGGGCCAGCGCCACCAAACCCAGAATAATTAGCGCCGCTAACGGTGCAAAGAGCCATTCCACCAACGCTACCTAAGAAGGTAAGTTGTCCGACGTTTCCAGCCCCCATCGCCTGCGGAAGCGCAATAGAAAAGCCAGAGGAAACATTACCCATGCCATTACCGCCTGGGCCGCCGAGAGCAATCGTGCTAGCCCCGCCACCGTTATCAAACGAGGTGCCCCCTCCTACATTTCCAGGGTTGTTGCCGAGGCTGCCTGTGCCGCCCGTTCCCACTGAAACTGACTTTGATGCCCCAATCGTGGCTGCTGGCCAGAGGGAAATACAAAGTGCTCCTGAGGTGCCGCCCGCGCTCGATGATAGGGTTCCAGTACATCCACCCCCACCACCGCCCGCACCGATAACGAAAACGATGCAATACTTCATGCCGCTGGTCGGTGTGTAGGTGCCGGAGCTATTAAAGATTTGAATGGCAACCGTTGAAATTCCGCTACTACCTGAAGCCGATAGGGTGTTAGCTGCCAGCGTTAATCCTGAACCTATAGAGATGGCTTGAAGGATGGAGGAGGCATCTGTACCTAAGAGCTTGGATGCGCTTAAGGTGAAGGCTGCTGGGGCGGCTGAACTGCCCGTATTGTTAATGTAGAAGCTATTGGCCGCAATAGAAGCAAAACCTGGGTTAGGATAGGTTGCGCTTAATACGCCCCCTGCACTTCCTGTGGGCGCCCTTGAGTCAGACAATCGAGTATCGCTCGCCTGAACCGCAAGCCCTGCCGTGGTCTGAGCCGAAGTTGCAAGCTGAACCTTACCGGCTGTAGAGGTTGTTGCTGGAATAACAGAGGGATTAGGTAAAGTCCCGGTTAAATCGCCTCCTGCAGTCGATAAGCCAATATTAACCCTCGCAGTAGCTGCGTTAGTCAAGTCAGAAAGGTTATTGACCTTAAGTAAGGCGGAAGTATTATTGGATGTCATTGTCCATAAAATGGGCGTTGTGCCTACCGTGATGGGGTTAGGCGTAATCATCGTAAAGTTGATACCAGCATTGATGGTGCCGCTCGTAACAAGCGTGGTAGAGCCAGCCTTTATATTGGATGAGCTATCAAAGTCCACTGCACGTATTAACTGCCACGGCGTTGAAGGTGAGCCTGGGTCTGAAACCGTATAAATTCCGTTTTGGAAAAGTGTGCTTTGGTTGTCCACTAAAACGCGGTCGCTTGCTGAAACGGTGACGCCATCAACTACTAATGCGCCATTTCCAGTCGCTGTTAATGTGGCCCCCACGCCAGAGGTGCCATTAAAATAAGTTGCGCTTAAATTAGCCGTTGTCCCGCAAACACAGGCCGCTAAAATGATAATACCCGAGGAGAATAAATCTACATATGCCTTATTAGTGGCATCGGTTGGGGCTGTCGGCGCATTGGGTAAGGTAAGATTGTTAACGGTCATATTACCGCTTGAATCCCATGAAACATTATTATAATCAAAGGTGCTTCCTGCCATGATAAACTCCTATGCAAACAGTGGGTTAGTTCCTAGAATCACGCTAGGTTCGTTGTTAACAATGGCAGCATCTGTCCTCACATTAGTGACTAACGTATTAAATGCGCCCGCATTGATGGTGATAGTTTTTGAGGAGCCAAAGGTGCCGATAGACCCTCCGCTGTAGGTCATATTTTTAGCAGAGATTGAAACGCTATTATCAAAATTTACATTTTCAAATGCCCAAACGCCGGCCGCATGATTGCCGATGTTAGGCGTTGCAGCTTTTAAAGTGGTATTAGATAACGTGAGCTTCCCAAACGTGGTAGCTGCCGATTCATCGATGCCGCTAAAAACGCAATCATCTACTACTGAAGCGGTAAAAGAATTTTTAAGAATGAGGCTGCCAGAAGCGGTGTTGATGTTTTGGAAGAAAGTATTGCTATCAACCGAGACGCTTAATCCGCTCCCCGCTGAAATCTCCTCGAAATTAGAGACGCTTACATTAGAGCCTGTGATTAAAATCGTCGCTACGGAGTCATTCCAAATCTGGTCAATCTTTGCATAGGGCGCATTGATAACTGCAACGGTTGATGAAAAATTACCTTCAAAGGTGATATTGGATAACTTGGAGGTCCCACCCACACTGCTAAACAGCGCGGCGCTCGTGCTTCCAACGCCAGATAGCTGCGCACCCTCCACATAGAGATTAGGCGCAACGATAAAATTAGGCGCGGCATTGGAAATAAAAAGAGCAATGTCATTTCCAAAGAAGGAGATTCCACCGCCGGCATTAACGGCATGGTAGGTAGTAGCACTGGCTCCCGCTGCATCTATTTTTACGTGGTTAAAAGAAATACGGCTTCCGGAAGCAGCGCTGGCAAAGTCAAAGAGACTCTGAGTGGCTGTAGGCGACCAAACATACCCTGTCTCAAGCGGATTAGAAATGCCATTCACCACAAAGGTAACGGTCGCGGCATTGGTCGAGGCATCATAAAGAGAAATATTCCCCGCATGGACCTGAACGCCGGCTAATAAGGTAATCCGGATAGAATGGGTGCCAGCCGCAAATACATACGCCACGGTTTCAGTCGTATCTCCCGTCACCAAGATGTCGGTATAGCCTGCGGTTAATGCAGCCTCTATGGTCGTGTAATCACCGGTGCCTGAACCATTGACCGTAACCTGATATAAGGGAAGGTCAATGTTGCTTAAATAGAGCTGCCCAATGCTGTTAACGGTTGGGGCTGCCTGAGTGACACGAAGCCATCTGCCAGTCCCTGAGGTTGGCTGGATAACGTTAATATCATCCGCTGTCGCACTGGAAGCCGGCGCAAACTGAAATAGTCCTAAGCCTGGCACAAAGGCAAAGACCCCGTTTTCTATGCTATAAGCTGAAGCGGTAATGCCCTTAAGGGAGGATAAATTTTGTGTCTGACTTTGTTCGACAAACACGCGCTTCCAAAGGCTAATATTAGGCATTAGTAGAGCCTCCTGTAGTTAACTGGCAATCCGTCGTTGAAGCCATCCGTGTAGGAATCCACGTTTCCGTCAATGAATCCCTGCGCGTAAACCTCGTCGGTAGGCGGGGGAGTGATGTTTGAAACATCTGGCGGTGAGTAAAGTACCGATACTGTTGTTCCGTAATAAAGCACATTACACTCCCCATTGAAGTGACTCGATGGCAACGCCAGCAGAGATAATTCCGGCCATGACAAGCGGGTGGAATCCTGATGCATTGGCTACCCAGGTAAGCGTTTCTCCCCACGCACTTTTATAAGTAATGGTGCGGTCAATGGCCGGCGCACTCGTATCAACGGCCACGTTAATGACGCGGGAGAGCACCTTAGCCGTCTTATTGGCATACTGAGGAATAACCGCTTGAAAGTTCTGGTTAAGCACCACATCCCGCAACTGCTGAATGGGGGCAATTGAAATCGGTCGCTCAATCCCGAGCAACTGAATATCATTGGTTAAAATAGTCATATTTATACTCCTAACAACGCGTCCGCTGTGATGTTAACCAGGAGAATGGGTGCATTAACGATTTCACCTATCCCTGTGCTTGTGTAAGAAATAACTCCTGAACGGTCAAAGTAAATCGTGCTTGAACGTTCATCCCCATTAAATACCTGAAGGAAGACATCGAAACTTCCGCCGGCATACGTAATATTGACGGTGTCAACAAAGACGCGAGCGGTCCCTGCCGCTCCGGTATAAGGGTTATAGAAGGTCAAGGTCGGTTGTTTAACCATTTGAACAGGGTAGACAATGTTCGACACTAAACTTGAGGTATACGTTTGAATCGTTCCTGCCACAGTCAAATCAGACGGAAAGATAGTTTTGATGGTTGACCCATCCGACCAAACCGCTTGCGGATAGAAGGCCTGAGAATTGGATTGCGTCAAGGCCCCCACGGCGTCGGTTATCTTGTAGTTATAAGTACGCCAGTAGTATGGCTGGCATTTCAACAATACGTCTTGAAAGGGCAAATCGGCCGGCTGAAACCCAGAATTGCCTAGGGTTAAGGCGCAATTTTGGATGGATAAGCTTTGCCCAACGGTGAGTTCAACCCCATCATTCCACAGGATAACGCCATAGGTAATGCGCTGAGGAGTGGCTACATTGTTAAGATAGTTAAGCAGTGGATAAGTGGTTGTCGTTCCTAAGACAAAGGCATCCGATACGCCTAAATAATCCCAGCCCGTAGCTAAAGTTGGATTAGTCCCAGGAAGGTTAGCTGATACCCAGGCCGCCCGTGTTTCAGCATTGGGCGCTCCTGACCATCCAATGATAGCCATCTTGCACGTGACATTGGCGGAGGCAAACCCAGAGGACACCATAGAAGCCACTTGGTTGCGTAGGTTTGCGCCGTTAATATCTTCAATGATTTGAAAGATGCCAAACTTTTTGCTGTTTTGGAGCACAGTCAGCGTTAAAGGCTGAGAAATAAAGCTGCTCTTAGAGACGACGCCGTTGCCATCGCTTAAGACAATGGTTTGGTCTGCCACGTATTGAGCATTGTTAACAGAGCTGATAGTTTCACCCAGTTGATTGGGGTTGTTGTAAAAGTTCCAGCCAATTAAAAAGTTAGTGCGCTCAACGGCTTTGCACCAATTCTCTAAGGTAACCCAATCCGTACGCCCTACAAGATTAGTCCCTTCTTGGCTGGACTCTCCCGCTAAAGTATAAGGCAGGATTTCTGCGTACTGTTCATCAGGAGTAATATAAGGGAAGGCCAATCCTGAACCTGTGCCTGATTGACCGCAAGCATCGGCAATCCCTACATTGACAATCTGGTTAGTTTTAAATCCCCAGGCAATCTCAAGGTAGCCGCCATCAGCACCAATTGTTTTTCCGGAAACACTGGGCACGGTAAAAGTTTCCGAATACTGTACCCAGCCATCATTAATATCAAAGGTCGTAATCAGTGTGGTTACCGGCGAACTACCACCCGTACCAAAATTTTGAATCACAATGAGGGTGAGCTGTGAGGTAGCACCCAAATCCAAAACGCTGGCATAAATGCTTTCTGTAATGATTTGATTGTTCAGCGTTTGCACAAAGGGAATGCGTCGGCTTACAAAATTAGTCGTATCACTGCCTGCTACCGTACAGCTGTATTTAAGGTAATAAGGGGGTGAATAAGGAACGGCATTTTCACCTGGCAGAAAGTTTTCTCGGCTAATGGCCACCGTTGCATTGGTAGTGCTGCGGGTATATAACCATTCATCGGCAATCTCAGTAGAGCCAATGGGTAAGTCATCATTTGCAAAGACGGTTCCCTGGCTCCAATAGATAAACTGGGGATTGACCATGTAATTAGTGACATTGTTATTAACAGTAATATCGCCACCACCACCAGAACCACCGACCACGGTAGGGTAATTGGTTTGCTGACGAATAAGCTGGCCATCGGCTGAATATTCATCAATGATATAAAGGTCAACGCCAGAGCCGGTCGCCCAATACAGTGAATAAGGAGGGGCGCCATCCATGCCTAAGCGAATCACCGTGGGATTGACAATACTTCCCGCAGGGTCAGCGTAGGTAGCCTGTGGTGCGCCTGTAATGGCGCTGCGAGTAACAATAAATCCCATTGCCGCTGGCGTCCCCGTTTTATTGAGAACGTAGTAAGCGATGTTAGGTGCAAGTCCGTATGCAACAGTCATTTTATACCCCTAGGTTATTAATTCCCGCTGTAGATGCCAATCCGGTGGCTTTCCCTGATTTGCGAATCAGCTTTGCTATTTTGTAAGGTTTTGTTTCCGCAACTTTCATGCCCATCTTTATTTTGATAATCTTCTCTAATGTATCGGCTGAATCGCCAATAGCCCGCCACATTGCTTGATGCACAAAGGGACCGGTTGCAGCCCCTACTAACGCGTCTGCATCTAATGCTCCAATGGCATGGATTAGAGAACGCCAATATTCAAAGCTATAGTAAGCTCCCATCAATTGAGAGTTCTTAGCCCCAGTAGGAGGATTAAGCATATTGACAAATGCGTCATAGCCGTTATTCATATTGTTTTGGAAAGTTTTTATTTTGTCGTAATCGCTTGGCTTAAGGCGCGTAGATTTATCTAAAATCTTACGTAAACGCTCAGGGCCAATTTTGTTGAGCACATTGTAAAGCTTTGGCGGGTCAACCACAGGACGCCCTAAATCATCTACATAGGTCCCCTCACGTAGTGCATTGGAAAGCAACATATCAGCACTTCCTGGCACATTATTAATCAAGCTCTCCATTAAGCTAATTCTATCTTTGCCATTTTTGCTCAGCGGAAGAAACCTAGCCAATAGCATGTCAGTATCACTTTGAACATGGGTCGCTCTGAGAATATTTTGATTTCTAAAAGCAGAAACAATGTTTTTAAAATAATCTTCTGCTGCATTATTAGCGTCTTTAACCTCTTCAGGAACGTCCTTTAACCCATCGCTAATATCTTCTTTTAAAGCATTTCTTAAATCGTTATAAACTGACGATAAAGAATTATTCCCGGCTTTTTTGGCTTCGTACCATTTATCATTGATATAGCCTTTGCCTAAATTAGCCACGCGCAATGAAACCTTATTAGGCTTTCTGGGTTGCTCTTGAATATCTTTTTTAAGTTTCTCGTAATAAGGCCGATTAGCTTCCATCCCAATAGCGTAGGGGTCTTGAGCGCCATTAGGGTCCCTAATAAATCCTGATTTAAAGTTCTTATCTAACTCTCTTAATTGGGCTGATTTTTCATCGTCACTCACACCGTAAACGTGCTCAAGAATTTGTCTGGCGGCGGCAGCACCCGCATCGGCAGGCCCGGATAACCCCATCTTTTCATAAATTTCGCTAAAGTTGCTGGCCTTTCTTTTAGCTTCTTTAGAAAAATTCTCCAAAGGAATTTGAAGGTTATGTTTATCAGCTAATTCATTTGAATGTTGATATAACTCATCTTTTTTAACATTTATTTTGCTTTCTGCTTCATCAATAAGCTGCTGGGTTCCAACAATAAGGTCTGCTCTATCTTGGCCATTAGACAATAAATTAAATAATTTTTTAGATTGTTTTGTCAGCGATGTAGTAATTCCATTTAACTTTTCTTTACCTTTTTGGGAAAATCCAACTGCATTCGGAATAACGTTTAATTCCGCTTTAACGGCGTCATCGTCTTCAATAGCTTTCCCTAAAAGCATGGGCGTCTTTTGCCAGTCTTTAAGCCGTTTCTTTAGAATTTCAATAGGAACATTTGTTTTTTCAGCAAGTTTTTTTACGGCCCCGCTCTTGCTAAGCCCCTGAATACCTTTCCCAATAATATCTGAAGCAATAACACTTCCAGGTGTTAACAAAGCACCTATTGCGGCACCCGAGCTAATAGATTGGTCTGGAGAGGCCGTAATAGCCCCAAAGGCACCCCCAGCAGGAATTGTTTTAAGGCCGCGAGCGAGTGACCTGGTGGCCATATTCCTATTTGCCTGCGCAGAAATCCATTTTGCCGCAAGTTGAGGAAGTTCTTTCTTAAGCAATGGGGCGGCTGCTTTTAAGGCGGCAGCTCCCGCGGCATCAACAGCGACGTCTGATTCTGCTGCTGCCATGCCATATTCTGTTAATCCCTCTAAAAATTCAGTAGAGAGTTTGCTGGAAGCCCCCGATTGTTTGTAGCTTTCGTTTTCTTTATCTGCCAATTGCTTGGCTTTTAATGTTAAAGTAGCTGAAAACCCCATCTTGTTAAGTATGCGTGTCAGTCCAGAAAGATTATTAGCAGCACCTGCCTTGAGCGCTGAATTCCATTGCTGACGCATTTGGTCATCAGCCGCTTTACCTTGCTTTGAAATTCCAAACATCTCTGGCCACGAGGATGATTCTTCATTGCTTGGCTGAGGGCCGGCCATTAAATCATCCAGCGTGAGTCTTTTGCCGCCTGTCGGTGCGGGCGGTTGAGGTCCGGCCATTAAGTCTTCTAAGGTTAAACGAGCCATTAATAGTTACTCATAATAAAGGCAGTCGCCTGGGATTCGCTTATCCCTTTTTGCTGCGCAAATTGTTTGATTTCACTCTCGGAGATAACGTTACCCTTTGAAGTGGTTATGTCTTTTGATGCCTCGCTTGAATGGACATTATTAGCCTGAGCAACGCTTTCTGGAGTCGCTAACTGAGGATTGGATGTAAAATTGTCGCTTGGATTGCCAGTAAGACTTCCAAAAAATGAGGGATTTAAGGCTTGATTCAAGTTATTAGCCAATTCAGTGCTTACTAATTGCTTCATATAGTCTATTTGCTTTCTAACAATGTCAGGATTTGACCTCATCCGTGGGTCTGTTAAAGAGCGACTTCTAACTTCCATAGCTTCTTTTTGAACGCTTCCACCAAATGCTTGACCAATCTGCTCAGCAGCGTAAGGAATAGCGGTATTAACAATCTTCTCGTATTGGTTATAGATTTCGGGTTGCTGAGAAGCGGGCAATTTTTGGTCAATAGCAAGTCTTGCTGCGCCCCCTTTTCCGCTATAATGCTCCAAAGGTTTTGTATCAATGCTGTTAACCGTGTCTAGCGCATTCTTCATTTGATTGATGCGTTTTGCGCTATACTGAAACATCCCGCTTTTTTGAGCATATAACATGTCGGTGTTATATCTTTGACGAAAAACGGCTGGTATTTTTTCAGGGTCAACATTGCCATCTTTATCTATTGCTCCAAATTGTTGCGCAATTTGTAAGGCATCATTCTGCATTTGCAGAACTGCAGGTGCCCTGGCGCCTCCCATCGACATTTGCTTTTCACGATAGGGCAATAATTCATTAAACTGCCTCACGCTTTCATTAAATCGGTCGCGGTTGAGCTTTAAAGTGCCCTGCATCTGTTGAATACGTTGCTGCATATTTTGTATGCGCGCATTTTGATAGTTCTGACGTTGAGCCACTTGCTGCGGCATCAATTGGGTGCGCATCTCACGGTTTTGCGTCATCGCACGGTTAGATTGAGCACGGGTAGCCTCTTCATAAGGCTGCATAAACGCTTGGCCAAGTAATTGTTTAGGCATATTAATAACTCCACAATCCGCCAGTGTTAGGGTTGGTCCAAGAACTGCCATGAGAACTGCCATGCATGCCGCTATACAATCCAACCCCTGCTCCTGCTAAGGAGAGAATATTGGCCAATGGCTGTTTATTTTCATCAGAACGCGCCTGCTGCTCATCCAATCGAGATTGGTTTTGATAGGCTCTTGAGTTTGATTCTCCTGTTCTTTGAGCGATATTGGCCATCTGCCCAGACGCCTTAGACTCAAGCCCAATCTCTTTTCCAAATTCATTTATAACAGAAGCGCGTTGGTTGTCGTCAATTCCAAGTACTTGAAGTTGTTTGTCAAAAGTATCCATTAAATTACTTAAGTACTGTTGCTCACCTTGGCTGTAAACCACATTACCAATTTCAGCCATTTCAAGGTCGCCGGAACCGGAGCCATACATACCATTGGCATTCAAAGAGTTTTGAGCGGCGCTCTCTGAATATTTCATCTTCTGTTGAGTCGCTGGGTCCATTGAGTACCCGGACTCGGCTTGCCCTAATAGTTGAGAAGGCGTCATCTGAAGCGTCTTGTAGAAGGGGGCATTAGGATTGCCTGCTTGCTGCATTTGCGACATTTGGTTATAAGTGCCTTGGCGCGCATAATTAAAGTCTTGGCTGGCGTTGCTGGTGTAAGGCGCCATTGAATTCTGGGCATAGCCATAGTATTGATTATTAGAATCCACCGCATTTTGGGTATTCTGCTGTGAATTTGCGTAATCATCTGAACTCCCCCAATCAAATAAGCCCATGCTGTACTCCGTTACGTTAGGTTTTGGCAGCGTAGCTGCTCAAGAATATGGTCAAACTGCAAAAGGGTGGGGCTGTCACTGACTTCACCCTTCAAGTAAAAAAGGTCAAAATTAACCGGCGCTCCATAGAGGTTTTCAAGCTTAAAGCGAAACTGAATCTTAGGATTTGCTCCTAGATTGGTTGCTCCCAAATTCGGAATCTGAATATTGACGCCCGAAAAAAAGGAATCCGGCTGCAAGGTGAACGCATAACTGGGCGACTCACCTAGAACTGGAATGTCCGCGCTAAAACGAACCTTGATGCTGTTAGCGGAATTATTTCTGTAAGCCATAGATAAGCTAAGTAATTGTCCATTGTACTTACTGGCGGCATTAAATTGCTGCGTACCGGTAGAATAGTTCAAGTTATACAGGTATAACGGACTATCCATCGAAGTGACATTAAAGTTTAGGTAGTTTAGTGACCCAGAAGGTGACTTATCGCCTGATGGATAAGGCGTAGGAGTAATAGTATAAGCGTTGGTTCCGCCCCCATTAGATACATACCAGTTAGAAACAAGCTGAACATCTGTACCATCTCCTTGGGTAATAGGCGCATAACCACCGGTTCCCAAAATGTTAAAATCAGGGTTATATAAAAAGGAAGGGAACGACCGATTCGCTAACGAATCTGTGGTTTGAAAGGTGTCATTGTCAAACCGCTCACGTTCAACCGTCAGCTTTTGGCTAGCATCAACCGTCTTACTGTTCAAAGGAAGGTTGGATAGATTGATAGGGATACTGTTAATGAGTGGCATTAAGTGCTCCCTGGTCCTTGCGTATAATTGAAATAAGCACCCATTAAAAAGATTTGAACGGGAACATAGACTTCCAGCTTGAACGTCCAATCCTTAGATGCGCCTAAGCCGCCTTGGAAGCGCGTAGTAAATATACGGTCACCCGAAAGACCTAAGCTTGATTTCATTGGCTCAGAAAAGGTTTGGCCGCCATCGTAAGAGATATACAGGTAAATAGCCGGTTCGGCTCCATAGACATAGTTAGGATTATTGGGGTCAATCTCGCCTACTAATCCAACCCCTTGCTGGAAGTAAAATTCAATCCAATGGCCTGTTAACGTAGGATATCCATTGGCTCTGAAGTTCTCCGTAATCAATGTGCGATGAATCGGTATGCCATTATTGCTAAGGTAGTTTTCTGACATCTCATACAGCGTGCTGTCTAAGTAGGAACTCATCAGCTTTTTGTCTTGAAAGTTCATGAAACACTGACCAAAATATCGATTCTTCCCGTTATAGCTTAGGTCAAAAAAGGTATCATTGGTCACGTTATAAACAATCGTCTGCTTATCCGTCACAAAGTTAAAGTGCGCAAAGGTCTGCCCATTTTCAGACCAAGTAAAGCTTACAACATCCTCTGGATGCGTCAGCTGGTTTAGTCGCCAATCAACGCTGGGCGTACTAATCACCTTCGGCGGATTGCCTGAGGTCTTCATAATCTTTTTGGTGCCATCAGCCGTTCTTGAGATGAAGATAAGAAATTGAGGGGCTTCTTCACCTTGCGCACCTGCTGTTCCCTTGGCAATCGCGCCTTGATTTAATGCGCCATAGCTAAAAATTAAATTCTTGTCTTCGCGAAAAGTAACGCCTGCTTTGCCCGCATTGGTGTACACCTGGATAAACCCCAAGGTAAAGACAAATAGACGGCCATTGATGGAGTAAACAGACACCACCGGATAAGATAGGTAACTGGATTCAAAGTTGCACTGAAAGCGCGTGAATTGGTCCCATTTGGTGGGGTCACCTACTTCCACACACTGATAAACCGATTGCGTACCTGAGTCATTAACCAGAAAGTAGCCTTGCTGCTCTGCGCAAGAGGTAGGGGCAGAAGGAAAGTCGGGGTCGGTAATGGGCTGCCAATCTTCTGCAACCACATCGTAGTACCAGCCGCCGGTTCCATCCACAATCATGATGTACTTGGAACCTGCGCACATCGACACATTGCCAGTGACGGTATTAATGGTGCCAATTACGGTCGCCGCAAAGGTATTGTCTAACTGGAAGACTTGATTCCCACTGACCGCGTAAGCCGTATCTTTTAAGGCTAAAAGGCCGCCAGGCCGTCCATAATAAGGGTTTACCCCTACATTAAAGGTGACCTTGGCTTTGCTTCCTGCAAAAAAGGATTGCATCCATTCATCGCTGACGCTGTCATAGAAGGGGTACCAATTAATCGCTAAACGGCTATCTGAAGCCGCTGCTCGTTGGATATTAGAACCTCCCACCACGGGAAAGTTATAGTTTTGCCTCATACCCATTAGCGCATGCCTCCCCATCCGCCATGGCGATTGCCAGTGAACTTATCGGTTGAAAAGGGAGGACGCGTATCAAATTGAAAGTCTTGTTGATTAGAGTTTACTAAGTACGAGTACTGAGCTGACTTTTGAGACTGAAAGTTTTCAGCTACAACGGTGTTATTAATGTTAGCCAAATGCTCAGCCAGAAAGTAGGCTAGCGGCATTACCGCATATTCTGGGATTTCGCTAGAGGCATCTTCAAAGAGATTGACCTTATCTAAACGTTGCTGACCGGTTAGGGTAATAAGTTCTTGCCCTGTGGTTCGAGGATATAAGCCAAACTGGACATTATCTAAGTTGACTTGATAGGTCCACCAAGCGGGGAAGGCATTCACCTCTTTATAAGGGATTGCATCAAATTCCTTTTTCTCTAGAAATTCAGGATAGTAAGTAACAGAACCTACGTTATACGTCACATGCGTGATGTTAACAAAGGGGTTAGCAGAAATCGTGGCATTATTGCCTTTGCCGATAAAATAGAATAACTGGTTGTTGATTCCTTGGAAAACGAGGTTAGTTAAATAGAAGACAAAGAGCTTGCTATTGCCCCATTGGGCTAAGATTTGGTTAAGCAGATTGATGCCTAACGCCGTATCCTCAGGCGTAGGGATTGCGCCTTGACGCAACCCCCCGCTGAGTTTAAGCGCTTGATAAATGATTTGATTGGTAAATGTCATACCACCAAAATCAGCCATTATTTTGCCTCGGCCTTTTTATCTTTTACTTTGTCTTTCTCCTCTTTCTCAAAAGGCACATTCACCAAATGAGGGGCTTCTACCCACCCCTCTTTAATGGCATCAATGGCTGCTTGAAAGTCTGGAAATACTTTTGCTTTATGGTCTCTGTGATAGAGCATCATCATCGTTAATTCTCCGTTATGCTTTGGAAGCGTAAATAAAACCGTAGTTCTCAAAAGGTAGAACCCCGATAATACTGCGCAAGCACCATAAGTTACTGAACGCGCCCATATCGCCACTGTTAGCGATGTTAAGTGCCAAGCTCATTCCGCCTGTGTTAGGAACAATCACCTTTTCCGTTTGTTCGTAAGGGAAGGCAGAAAGTTTTGCTCCGGCTTGATTTGGCAATAGAGGATAAGTTGCAATTTCAGGATTAGCGAAGAAGAAGCCTGCACGAGAGAACACTAAATTCTTAGTCCACATCGTGTTAGCCCCGCCAAATAGATTAACCACATCATTGGTGATGATTTGACGGCTAATGTTGGCGTAAGGGTTAGGCTCAGCACCGGTCCTGAAGATAGGAATGCAGCGAACACGGATAGTTGCAAGTCCTGACCCATCAGAGCTAACAACAGGATTTCCGGTGTCATCTGAAAGCACTACAAAGCCTTTGCGACGCCCTGAATCTTGTTTACCGATAGGCAAGAGTCGGTTTACATAATTTCCTGCCACACCAAAGGTAAGAATGTCCCCAGCCAATAATACGCCCGTAGAGCTATTGCTAAAGCCCTTTAGCGCGATGGTTTGGTAGGAAGCATTCAATGTTCCGTTAGCGACGGTAGAGGCCACTTGAACAGTACCACTGGTTGCAAAGGAGCCATTTTGGTGACGTTGAATTAAGTTGTCATCATAAATATTAAGCCCGGCTTGATAGTTAGTATTCGCCGTTTTCAACATCGGGGCGTTGACGTTCTGGTTGAAGTACCCAGCATACGGTACCTGCATTTGATAGAAGGCATCAGGATGTAGCCCTACGCACATCTCTCCGCGTCCACCGGACTTCATCAATTCCATACTGGAAATCATGGAATTGATTTCTTGCAAGGAAGCGAAACCATTAAAGTCAGCGGTTGGAGAACCTTCTACGTCACACCAATACTCATAGCACGCCTCAATGGTTTTCTGGTTGAGGTTATCGGCGATTTGCATCCCGTTGGTTTGCTGATAGTAACTTCTGAACTCGTCAACCGTAGTCGCATGAGAGAAGAAGCTCATATCGTAGCCACTTAAGCTAAAAGGTGAGTTAGCCGAAAGCTTAGTGCCGGTACTTAATAGGGTAGCACCCAGGGTAATAGGTTGTTCTTTATCGATGGTGTTATTGACTTGAGTTGCTGGGTCAAAGGTTAAGCCATCGTTGACGTTCCATTTGTAAGGGAACAGCTCATTGATGGTCGCACCTTGGGTAGCGTTCATGTCGAATTTTTTATAAGGACGCGCCATCATCGCCGTTTTTAACTGCGCGACGTAATCGACGAGCTCGCCTTTCAATACAAGATTAGTAACTTGAAATAGATTATTTGCTGCCATGTTGCACCTGCTATTAGGGGCTTAACAGCAGGTGCGGGCATTACTATCGAGAACGTTGTTGTTGAGGGTTAGGACGAGAAAACATTGCATTTACAATGCTTTGAGCGTCCATGCCCAAAGTGACAGTCCGTTGTCGAGTCGGCGCGCTTCCACTGCTGTGAGCCGGTAATTCAATAGACTCTTTTTTCTGAGTCCGCTTTTGATTAGCGCGGGCATCAATTTTGTTGCTCAATTCATGAACAATCTTAAATTGACTGCCTAACGGTAACCGTTCAAATCCGTCTTTTTGGCTGGCGGCATACAAGGCTTCTGTGGCGTATTTAAAAGCGGAAACGGCTCTTAGCAACTCGCGCTTTTTCTCATTTGCTCCAATGCCCTTTGTAAACTCATCCTGGAACCAATTTGCAACGTGCGAAGCGGATTTCTTCGTACGTTCAAAGTTCTCTTTCCAAGCATCTTGGAGTTCATAGATTTCTGACTTGACCTTTTCAGCTTCGGTATATAATTTTTCCCGAGCGGAAAAGCGTGCTTCTATCATTTTCTCGACATCTTCAGCAGTAAACGTAGCTCCTTGCTGTGGCTGCTGTTGATATGATTGTTCATGATGAAATTGCTGCGCCTGCTTATCATCTAAGCCAATGGCATGTTGGAGGACTTTATAACGCTCTTCGGCAGCGATTCGCCGTTCACGCTCTTCCTGAGCTTTTAGCTCTGCCTCCATGGCCTTTGCTCTTGCTTCATCCCGTTGACGGGCAGTTCTGACTACTCGGTCTCGCGTTTTGCTTGGCCTTTTGTTGGAACTTTCTTGAGGTTGCCCTGCAAATGATTCTTCGTTTGCTTGGCCTTCTAAGTCATCGTCGTCATCAAGTTCATCTGGTTCTTGAGTTTTACGTTGGTCAGGAGTTTCCTCATCATAAAGCACATCGTTGATAATTTGGTCAAAGTCATCTTGCTCATGGGGCTGCTCGGGCGCGGAGGCCGATGGTTCGCCGGTTTCATTAAGCATGGTGAGAACATCTTCGTTCATAATACTACTCCTCTTTCAATAGTTTAACAAGGGTATCTTCAACTTTTTCTATCGTTTTGTTTTCTGACTCAATGATTGAGGAGAAAGTATCTTCAATAGAACGGCCCATCTCGGCTTGCGCTTTAATGGCCGCTGATTCAACCTCAGCTGCGCTTTGGATGTTTTTAGCTTTGGTTTGTTGCGCTTCAATCATCGCTTTAGAAATAGCTGAAATAACATCAGCCTTCATTTGCTCTTGTTTTAGCTCAAGCTCTTTCATCTTGACGGCGAATTCAGCTTTAGCCGCAATCATTTCTGGATTTGGTTTCTGTGGTGGCGCAGGTTTGCCTTCCTCTTTAGCAATAACATCTGGAGGTACAATATTATCTCGCATACGAGCTGCCAGCTTCTGACTGAATGGGAAGGGCGCATTCTCAACGATATAGTCTGCCGTGAATGGAAGCAGTTTGTCAGTCTCTAAACGAGTGAAATTGTTAAGGAAGTTAACCGCCATGATTTGTTGCGCAGCAAAGGAGCTACCCGCATGCGCTTCAACAGTAAAGTCACCAATGCTCATATCATTTTCAATGCGCATTTGCTGGTTTTCATCCAGTTCATACGTATTTTTATTGATAGTCTTGTAGTCTAGCTCGCCACTTTTGCTACGAACTATGATAGTACGTTCTGAGTCGTATACGCTTGGCATCAATTTAAGCGCACCCTTATTGATTTGAGCAATGCCTAGGGCCAAATTGGAGCTATAAGCACCTTTACCATGCGCATTCTTCATGCTGTCAACAATCATCGCATTACCGCTGGCATCTGAGGATAAATCAGGATTAATCCCCATCATGAACTCGACATCTTGACGCGCTTGCTGGTAAAACTGAAGAATTGCCCCATCCATTGAGGGAGCTTGCATGATTTCAGGACGACCATTCTGCACGAGAGGGTCAGCAGCATAGGATAATGCCTGGCTTCGATTGGGGTAAACCCACTGATTTTGATTGTCTGCAAAATGAGTGCGAGTGCCAATGATTTTTGAACGTATTCTTTGGTTAATGTCGTCAATAATCTCACTAAACGCATAGTTAGCGGCTCTCTGCGGGCCTTGAGCATTCAATGCAAAAGGAATAGGCGTCCACATCCCATCTTTGACAACGCCTGCGCCAGGGATAAAGTAAAGTGGGAGTTCATCAGTCCCTAATTCTTTCTTCTTCAGTACCTTATGACGCGTCATCAAGTAAGCGCAAATGTATTCTCGGTAGCTAGATTCTGTCTTTTCTATTTTTGGCACTTTTTTAGCGGAAGGCTTAAAGGGCGGCAGCTTATTCTCGGGGATGCCTGTCTTAACAGCAGCCCCCAACATCGCGTCATACATCTTCTTTTGCTTCTCAACATCCATTGCATACTGCTCTTCAAGCTCGGCATATTCGCTTTCGGTGAATTGATTCCCATCTTCCGTGATAAGCACCTTTATCTTTTTATACTGACGCTTGTAAGCCACAATAATGCCTACACTATCATCACTTACCGTCATTGAACCGCCCTCAACAAGAATGCCATCATTAGGCGGCAACTCAATCCCAGGGAACTTCTTCTTGAACTCTATGTTCGGCATCGTGGTAGCATAGCCCGCATACTGCCCATCCTCTTTGAAAGGGCTGCGCGCATCAGGGTCCCAGAAGCAGCAGAATAAATCAGGCACATTCTCAAAGCGTATCTCTTCGTGCAGCATTCCATTCTTTGTCTTTACAATCGCTAAGTGCATCGCTCCCCATCCGCAATCATACAAATCTTGGCATGTTTGAGAGTAAACCAGGTCCGTTTTTGATTCATAAGCAATATGACGCAGCAAGCCGTCTTTAACCTCGATAATTTGAGACGGAATATTTTTGCTCATCGGAATAAGTTCTACTTGGGGGCTAACGGAGCGATTCTCGGTGATAAGGTCAGCTTGCTTCTTGGCAACGATATTAACTTCAGCGCACATTTTCCCTTGTACTTGACGGTCAGATTTTGCGCGGTCATCCCAATTAGAGCGATAGATAAAATCCTTGTTATTCTTTGCAGTGGTAATAGGCTCTGAAAAGTATGAGCCCCATTTACCAGAGTTCTCAAACATCTTATGACAAAATTCTTCTTCACTCAGCGGGTTTCCTTCATCATCAAATTCATCTTCATATTTGTAAGGCTTACCTACATCAAGATTATTATCTTCCCCAAAAAAGTTCTTAAATAGATTCCACTTCTTCATGATTAATTAGTCCGTTAAAATAGATTGGGTTGATTCCGATATTCAAAGCGAGTGCGCCATGCCTCACCATCATAGTAGTCGATTGTCTTAAGTAGTGGGGCTTGCTCTACCTTCTCTAAAGGCATGGCCATGTACTGGCAAGCTTCGGCGCCATGCGAGTATTCATTCTTATCCGGTACTTCAGTGTAACGCAGCTCACCACCTACAAAATCATTCATTAATCTGTATCTGTAACCGCCTACCAAAGCATCGTTGATGAAGGTGCAGTTGCTACTAACAATCATTCCTGGCGCGCCATTTACCATACGGTTTAAGTGCACATCCAATGCACCGCGTCGCACGATAGGGGAGTTAGTTCTTGCAGGAGAGCTATTAAGTCCATTCTTATTTAGGATATCAAGGCAGTAAGCACCCGTTGCTTGAGCACGCTGCATGCCTGCGGGGTCAGCGGTTGAGACGAAGTTTCTGGCTGAAATCCATTGGGAATACTTGCGATTAAGCACTGGCATGACCATGGTTTGGAGGAAGAGAGATAAGTCCATATCGCTGGAGATAAACTCTTCTAAGACGCGTAATTGGCCTTGGATGAACTGACCTAGAATCATTGCAGGGGTTAAGCCAAAGTCCCAGCCAAGATATAAAGGTTCATTTTCTACAGCATCAATCACTTCTTTGCTAAAGTGTACGTGAGCCTTATAGCTTGGATGCACGGGCTTGCCATCAAAGACGCTGGCATACTCACCAAGAATGTAAACCTTAAAGGTTTCGGGGTCCAGGGATTTACCGGCTTGAAGTACCGCTTCATCTGGCACCCCCACCTTGTTTTCTCTTTCTGGATTTATCACCCACTCCTTGGTATCAGGCGTCAAAATCATGGCGGCAGGCTGCTTATATATCTTCCAGCCAGGAAGCGGTTTATTCTCGAAGCATTCTTTTATCCAGCTACGAGCAGGTGGAGGGTTGGTGTCTGAAAGCACGCATTGGTGGTATGGCATGCCTTGATAGTCATCGGGAAGACCTAGCATCTCTTTACTTGGGTATCGACACATAAGACGTGTCAAAGCCTTGTCAATGATAATTTTAGGCATCTCTGAAAGTTCATTAAAGAAGAAACCAGTCGGCTCTAAAGACAAAAGCTTTTCAGTATCTTCTGATGATTCAAGACTTAAGAAGTAGACATCTAGCTCACAATGGACGCCATACTGGTCTTTAAAGCGCATAGGGTGCAGAAAGGGAGACTGCCGGTACATCCTTCCGTATTGCGATTCAGGGAACCAGCTAAGCCATGTAGGAACCGTAGTGAGCTTTAATTTTGGATAAGTATTTCTGCATATCATCCATTTCCCTCGTCGTACGCCATCCTTGCAGATAGGGAGCTGCATGAAAAGCTTCATGATTTCTATACAGTTTGTCGACGACTTTCCGCTAGCGACATGACCGAAGATGAGCTTTACTCTGCTGGTATTATCAGCGTGATAAAGCTCACCCGTTTTCGATGGGATATAGATTCTTGATTGGGGCGCCATCCGTGGCAATCTTCCGTCCGTGATACTAGGCTACTAGTTCATCAATTATTACATAATGCCTACAAAGTTGCAAACTTATTTTTAGTCGAAATAAGACGGAATCTTTGGCATTATCTCCCTACCAATGAATTCTATTACTTCTTCATGGGTACAATAATTCGACCTAATCTTAACTTGCAGATGAGAAAAAAGATTAACCAGTTCTATCAAATTATCGCCGTCTTCAGGAAGGTCATTTAGAGACATCCAATCAACAAGGTCAACTATTTTCTCCTTAATCGCTGTCATTGTTTGCTCAACAAGACGATTACGCAGTGTCAAGTATGAATTTTCGTCTTTCCTGAGATATACCATTACAATATCTCTACTTATCCCATAAACCATCGCTTTTATCTGCCCTCTTCTATCCATTTTTTGTTGGCACTCCGGTAAAATTTTTATACAGTAGGCCCCGATGCATCCTGGTGAACAGAAATTTACGCTATAATCCGTGATGTCTTCTTTGCACTGCTGGCATTTCATAACCTAAATATCTCCGCAATCAATTGAAACACCATAAGGCACCTCATTATTTCTCTCATATTCACGCGCTATTCTTTTGTCATGGCACCATCTTGAGCAGAAGAACTGAACACCAACGATAGCTGATATCCGATAAATGGGCTTTACCTTTTTGCGGATATATCCCTTGCATTCATTGCATCGCTTAGGCCTTATCATCTTTAATCATCCACCCAATTCTGACCAGGAATTGGTTCTTGAAACGTATAGGTTCTTGACATCCTCCTTCTAATCCCTTCAAGCATTTCAGAAGCTCTACAAAAATAAACAGATGCTTCTTCAAGGTACTTACCAAAGCTATAAGGGTACGCTTCAGTGATTTTGTTCATCGTCTTTGAGCGTGATATCGCGCATCTGATTTCATTAATCGTCATCAGAAGGCTAGCCATCTCTCTTATACCTTCGTCGATATCAATTATCGTTAGCTTTTCTTCCGTGGCTGCCATCCTTACAGCACCTTAATCACTTTGTCATCGCTATCGACCATAAACAAAGCTTCGTTGGTAGGGTGGTAACAGGAAGTAATATTTGTGCACAGAATCTCATTAATCATCTTTATCTCATCATTCAATGTTGATGCCATATCTTTTAAAAGCTCCGTCTTCTCTCCGCAGCGGTTGCTTTCAGTTGCTGCCAGTTCTAGCGCGTAAGCATCTTTAATCTTCCTATACTCCATCGCCACATATTCTAAAAAAGATATTTTCTTGCCTTCTATAATTGCTGCTTGTGCCATATTTTCTGCTCCGCCTTTAGTTTGATTAAATTTGTCTATTGCTTCGTCTAATAGTGTATCTGTCGTTGTGAGTTGAAAAACATGACCATAAGTCGCTCCACCTCCATCAAATCGAGGGTATTCTCCGCCACCATCAGAGACTTTACGTGAATCGTGATAGATTACTTTACCATCTTTCCATTCGCATTCTTTGTTACCGCCCCCAGTAATCAGGCTGCGAACCACCCCAATGCAAGTATACTTTTCGTCAGCCTTTGCCATGTAGTCTCTCCATGCATTTTTCTAATCTAGTATTTTTGCGCTTCGCTGCCTCTCTATCGGCAAGATGCTTCCAGGTCAAGTCATGTTTAGGCTTCAAGGCTGCATTGTATTCGCACGATTTGCACCCATCTTTACCGCAGTCGTAGATAGGCCAACTTCCACATATCTTCCCTTCGCCACGACTCATATTCCAGTTACACGTATCACATCTTTTCTTCTCGGCATGCATCTCTGCCAGTATCGCAAAGAAGTCTTCTTCTGGATGCTGGCAAGCCTTGCAATCGCAACTATTCACCCTTCACCTCCGGATAAATCTTTTTAAACTCGTCTCTTGGCATTTCAACAATCTTCCTAAGCTCCTTCGCCACATCTGTTCTATAATTCCAAGGCTTACCACCACCCTTCTTAATCTGATGGATTATCTCTGCTTGTATTGCATCGATGAAATACTTTATCGCGCCCATGGATTCTTCGATAAATTTATCTTTAATATCATACAACTCTACAAAATCAATGTCCATTTCAGACGATATTCTGTGTAGTGCGCTTGCAGACTCACTGAGGTAATCTTGAAAGATTTCTACTATCTTGGTAGCTTCTTCTGCCAGCCATTTTGAGTCGCTCATTATATATTCTTAATCCCCTGCAACGCTTTGAACATTTCGATTAAATCCTGCTTGCCTATATCTTCGATAGCTTTTCTTGCTTCAAGCGGCCTGCTAAAAGCGGGTGATAGACGAACTAGTTTGTAATTCATATCAACATATGGTTCAATTCCTAGCGTAAATTCTTCTTCGTCATTGGCGTAGCATTCGATAAAAAACTGCTCTTTCTCGTCTTCAGCAATCCTCCCATAGTAGTGCGTCTTAAGCTCCACAAAAGTTGCAAAAGCCTTCCCAAAGCGATAACCCATTTGCTCTTCCAAACGAATATCTTCTTTATGCTCTTCATGCTCTTTGAATCGCCAGCTTAACAGCTCATCAAGGCAGTAAGGGTATGCACCATCATCTGGGGCATCAGCATCTGAGCGCCAAACATTTGGGTCATCAACAGCAAGGTTGTCAATCTTATAAAAAAGCTTTCCTCCCACCATCTTTAGATAATTATTACCGCCATCTTCATCTTTCCTCACCAAAACTTTACCTTCTTGCAAAGCCTTGATTGTTTCTATGCCTGTGTATATTTTAGCCATTAGTCTCTCTCCACTGTGGGTTTCTTTCAAGGTATTTTTCTTTGCAGTCGCGACAGCAGAAATACTTAATCTTGTCTCCCTGCACCAGGTCAACGCCGCCTTCTACATCATCTAAGCATTCATAACAATGAACGTGAACAAACATACCCATTTATTTCTCCTCTTTTTTAAGTTCACTAATAAGATTTTTTATTGCAACTTCAGCAGCTTCACGAGCTCTTACGATAGCTGTAGAAACTACCAAGAAAGTTTCCCAATGCGTGCCTCCCACATTACGTTTAGCCTCTTCTAGAGCATCTATACATTCGTTCCAGTCACCTTCTAGCTCTGCAAGGTCTGAGAGAGCATGACAGGTGGCATAGTCTTTCCCTTCCCCATCATACGATGAGCAAACGTACCGAAAAATTAATACATAGCGCTCTAGAAGAAACCCAGAAAATTTAAGCAGTTCATGGTCATTCATTTTTAATGTCCTTTTGGAATTGACGGGAAAAGGGGAGGCACAGCAATCTCACCTGCATATTTTGGAGTGAATTTATCTCTTTCAGCTTTTCGTATAAAATGGCTCACCTTTTGCATATACTTTAGCTGTCCATCAAGGAGCGTTGTCATCTCATCTTTAAATCGTGCTGTGATGATATCAAGGTCAACTGGGTCAACAAAACGATAAAGTACCAGATTATGCAGGTAACTATTTGTTATTTTAAGCTCTTCTGAAAATCGCTTAATAACTTCATTCACCTTGTCTACCACTATCTCCAAATTACTCATGTTTCTTCCTCTAAGTCACTATTCTCTTCTTCCATTCTTCTCTACCTCTTTACGCACTAATTCACATTTGCCGCACAGATAAAGCTCTTTGTTCGCGATATAATTTCTCCATCCGCACCATTTACACTCCCCTAAAGAAAAAGCTCGCGCAAATATTCCAAAGAGTGTTACGCCACTATTCTCCTTTTTCATCTTTCGGTATTGCCAGATGTATCACTAAAGGTCCTGTCACTTTCTCATCAAGATGAGCTTTAGCATCCTTGCAGAAGGTGCCCGGAAAGAGTCTTTCAGCTTTCCATTTCACCACATCTAACTTCATCTGTATCAAAGTAACAAAGGCGGGGTCAATACGCTCACCACCCCTATCAAGTATAACCCTTGGATTATCTAGCGCTTGCTCAATAATATCTTCAGCTGCTAGGCCCATATGCTCCGTTTGCTTGAGTTTTGCTCGCATGAAGCCTTCAAGAAACTCTGGGTGCCTACTCTTCCAATAGTATATAGTCCCAACCGCCGGAAACTCCTCATCCATCTTACATATCGCGCTCAAACCCTCAGTACTACTCTCTATGGTCTTCAGCAGCCTTTCAGCCACTTCAGGCTCATACTTTGCGTAGATACGCTTTAATTTTAAGACTTTTTCCATGTCTTTTGTAGCTTCCGATGCTGTGAAAAGTGTCTCATGATAGCCAATAACTATCCTCTAGTCAACCTAACTTGGTGTATCTTTAAGAAAGAAAAATAATAAAAAAATATTTAACATTTATTTTTTTCAGCTATTGACACGATTCCCTGGCCTTGATAAGCTTCACTCATCCTGGTCAGCACCAGTGATACTAACCAGCATCAAGGAAATAAGGAGAAGTAACATGACGATAATAGATAAAGTTAAACTAGAAGAATCGGTAATAATGATGCCAGCTGATGCAATGACCATCACAATTCGCGGCAAACAAGTTTATGGAATCCTGAAAATATACCCAGTTTGCGACAAAGCTAAAATCTTCGCGGCTTTAACAGGAAAGAAGACCTTTGATGATGACGACATAACAAGAATTAAAAGCCTTGGTTATCGTGTACTCGTCGAAGCAAACCCAACTGAACTATAAGGAAGCAAGAAATGAAAGCAAGCACCTACAACATGATATTAATCCCGCTCCTTGTTTGCACAGGACTCTGTGGAATATTGGCTAGCGGATGCTTATTTATCTACGCCTATCCTGCATTCCTTCTGTTTGGCTCATTAACGCTGCTCGTACCAGTAGTTTTAATGGCCTTAGGTAAGGAGATTGAAGAATGAAGAAACAATACTATGCCGTTGTTTATTGGGACGCTATGCATAAGAAAGTGGGGATACCCCATCATAAAACCGGGAATAAGAATCATGCGTGCAGAATGGTCATTTTTGATGATAAAACAGAACGCGACAACTGGGTAAAAGAAGGCGTACCACATAATCAAAATCGCGTTGCCATTCAATCTAAACGCGCACTAAGAAAGCTCTTTCTAGCAGAAGATATGGAAGATTTTAATAGGCTTGTTGAAAACTGTAATTTTAATGATGAAGAATATCGCCGTTATTTAACCTCTAAATACTTCTTACAAGGAAACTAAAAATGATATTTAATCACTTAGACAGAACAGAAGTATGCGCCCATATATTAATAGAAACATTAGATTTAAACGCTTTTGATGCGGTTCGCGGTTCTCACCCTTCCGAAGAAGGGGTTCGTATTAAGATAGGCAGAAAGGTGGGTAATGGGCCTTATATCATGGTGGATGTGGAATTCTTGGACCACTACATAAAGATATATCCTTTAATAAAAAAGATAGATGCCAATGGAAAGTTTATAGGCGACATAAGCTTAAACGAGCCCTTGTTGAGAGGCAAGATAATCATGGATTTAAGCTTCATGGTTCCTTATGAGGCGAGGAGAATTGTTGACTATATCGAGAAGATTTTTAATATCGAAGATGCTTTAATGTACGAGGAAGATGAAAATGAATAATGAAATAAACGAAAAGATTGACCGTGTTATCGCTTCTTTACTCGCAGAAGAGAGCGAAAAGGTACGCGATGTAAACTTAGATAACTTCTTTCAGGTCAAATACTATGCCCAGAAGAAGCTTAACATTGACCTCACTTTTGATGAGGCTGAAGAAACGCAACTTAGATGCCTTGAGATTTTAGAGGATACTGAAGAAGAAGAGCGCCATCAAAGCTATGGAGTGTATCGGTAATGAAAACCGATATGGAAATCACTATCATCCAGAAGACGCTGTATGGACGGATAGTCTTTTATCCAGCCTGCGAGACAGCAGAGCTTTTTGCTCAACTTACTGAAACAAGAACCCTAACCCAAGAGGCTTTAAAGATTATCAAAGATTTGGGTTACACCATTAAAGTATTAACTGAAGAAGTAGACATAGAAACTCTGTAGGAGAAAAAAGATGAGTAGTGAGCATGTCTGTGGACCTGAGTGCGCGCATATTTCCATTAGAAAGCTAAGAGAGCTTTGTGATGAGATGAGAGCGCATGGTGTAGGAGAAGATGAAGAAGTCATGATGGTCTTCTCGATTGAAGGGTATGGACTCTTCCCCTACCTTTCTGACTTCTCAGCCGGAGACAGTGACCGCGGGCCTTATATCATGGCAAGCGTGAGTGAAGAAGCCGTGGCTAAGATTCTAAAAGGTGAAGAGGTTAAAAAGGTGCGCGATAAGATTACCTTCCATTAAAACGCCCCTAAAGTGCAAGCTCTAAGGGGCGCTAAGTTCGTTAATGGAGTCATAGAACTAGTAATGACTCGGATAAATATAAAGGAGGATTCAAAGTGAATCAAGAGCTTTATTTATGCCAAATATGCCGAAAACCTCTACATCTTTTTGAAGACTTGTATCAAACAAAGTCAGGATGGGTATGTATGGATTGCATTGAATGGCATGATGAGGGAATCAGTGATGATAGCATCATATTGATTTCATAACGCTATCACTTAGATAGCACTTTTTAAATGTGATAAATAGAGGATAAAAGATGAGCAAAGAAACAGACAAGCCAAGTTTTCCAAGTATGGAAGAGATATTCCCATTTTTCGGTGGACCGCAAAACCAAGGTAGACGCAGATGTGATGAATGTGGTCTTTATAAAAAAGAGGACGCAATCGAAACGGAAACTAATACAGGATTCATATGCAAAAATTGTAAGGATAAAAGATGATTAACAAAAAAGGTGATGTAACAGTAGAATTTTTCAAGATTGTCTATGAAACATTAATTTCACAGGGTTATGAAGATGATTCGCCAATAGACATCCTGCTTGACCTCCCAGGCATGGATAGACTAGTCCCTGTAAATAAAGTTGACTTAGGCGTAAGCAAAGATAAAGGCAAGCATGCCGGGTTAATTCTAAAGGCAAGTCGAGAATTTATGAGGGCCTACTTTATCGCTGAAGAGATGATGAGGGATAATGACAAACTAAAGATAAAGCTAAACATGGATGATGACGATGGAAATATTACAAAGCATTAGAAGTGGGGTCGATTCAAAAGGCTGGGAAAGGCTTAAAAACGGCCTCTGGAGGAATCCAAATAGGCAACGACTAATCTACGTATGGTGCACGATATGCAAAGGTCCTATCAACCCCAACACAGGTTTAGGATACAATAGCGAACATTCTTGCGGGAAAGATGCACGTGTATTTGAATGCGAATACGACGAATGGGGTGCCTCTCGTTCAAAACGCTTTTTTAAGAGACACGTAAGCAGACTGTGCAGGAAGTACTGGGAAAGTTACCCTGAAGAGAACAGATACCGTAAAAAGCTTTTACAGAATCTTCATGGGATTTTTATAAAGATGGCCTACAAAAAATTAACCAATGCATTGGAGAGTAACAATGAGCGGAATAGATACCCAAGTAAACTTAAGAGTATTGACATGGGATGAGCTGATTGATGATTTGGAATGCAATTACTATTTAGCTCATAGATATTATTCTGTAAGAATGGATGGTGAGTTTTATGAACTCTCCGCGGGGAATGATTTTGAAGAACTAGAAGATGCTAAAAATAGAGCTTTGCTCATCAAAAATATGTACCCTAAGAGTCGAGTAACCATCAATTTAGCCTTTGAAATAGAACTTTTTGAATATGATCTGGATGATTCTTTTATAGATATACTAAGGGCATAACAATGAACGAACAAAATGAATTACAACAATTTTTTAAAGGCCATCAAGAAGCTTGTATTCTTCACATAGATTCAATCAAGGCAGCTTGTGAGACACGAAGATATCGAAAAGAAGATGAGCACTATTACCGAATGGCTAAAGTAATTATTGATAGAGCTAAAGAATTAGAAAGCGTAATCGAGGAGATAGTGATTAATGGTCCTTACGATATTACACTCGAAGGATTGTGGAACGTTCATGAGGCGAATGAAGATGAGTAAAAGAACACAAAAACGATTGCTGTATACACAATGGAGGTGCGTAAGACATATCAGAGGAATGACGGTCAACATAGAAGAAAGGAAGAATAGAATAAAAGATAAGTCTTACTACAGAATGGCTGAACATATCGTAATTGAAGCTAATCGATTAAAAAGGGCACTAATAAATTCAGGTGAAGAAACGGATGCTGGATTTAATGACTTTTTAGACTTAGCAATAGAAAAGCGCACCGAAAATGCTTCTCCAGATATCATGAAGGTATTGGAGGCGATGTTCGATGGGCTAAATAGGGACCCTGAAGATGAAACAACTTGATAATGGCCTTATAGAAGAATTCGGAGAATTAGTTCACTTCTTTTGTGGCGAATGTGGAAAGACCATGATTATTGTTAACAATTTTTTAACAAAAGATTGTGAATGCAAGCATTTATATAATTTACATATTTGTTATAGCAATCCAGAAAAGGTGCGAGAATTTTCTAAAGATGAAATCGAAAAGCTGAAAGATGAATCTTTTCGTCAGTTTGAATTACATCGAAATACTTAGAAGGGATAATAATGTCAGCAATCATACTTATCGTCTTAATGGCAGTTTCACTTGGATGTTTTATGGTAATAGGTACTTCAGATACTAAGACTGCATTTAAGGCTTTATTAGTTCTATTAATCACTGTCTCGGTGATGGCGATCATAACGATAATCAGCAAGCAGTAAAAAGTTATCAACAGAAATATTAAAGTTATGCACAGTTAAAGTGGACTTATCCACAGAATTTTTTAGTTATCCACAGATTTAATGAAATTTAGACAATAGGAGAGCTAAAAGCGAAAACAACAAATTAATAAGTTTTATTTTTTTGTAGGAAAAGCAAGTCCATACGTAGAACTCGAAAAAAAGAGTTTTCACGTAAGCCGCTTTTCCTAATGCTTTATTAAAGACAATAGATGTCAATAATTAAGCCCAAAACTTAATTTGAAGTTTTGCCGATATCCTTTTCACTGCAAGCAGCGGCTCTTATTCTCGAGCAGAGCGTCAAACTCATTTTAATTGCTAACGGTATTAAGCATCTCAGACTTGTTACAACAGGAGGCTCTGAGATTCGCCCACCCTCCCCACTCTCCCTTGCTCCAGTAATGGGGTTCATGCTCCCCCTCACGCTGCGCGTTCTATCTTGCCGTGAGGTTGTTTTGTTACGTCAAGCACTCTATCAAGAAAAAAAGAGAGTTGCAAGAAAAAATGTAGTAATTTTTACGGAGTTTATTATAATGCCCAAATAGGAGGGCTTATGCTTAAAAAAAGAAAGATTTTTTTGTCGAAAGAGTGTATTGAACTAATTGAAGTGCTGATTGAGCGATTAGGCGGCCCAAAGGTGCTGGCTAAGGAGCTGAGCGTTACCCCACAGCTGGTATATGCTTGGCGTGTAGGGCGTTCTATCCCCGCTGTAGGGCCTATAGTAGAGATAATTCGCTTGAGTAATGGGGCTATCCTCTTGGAAGACTTTTTGCCCCCTATTCATCTTGGGATTAAGCCAGGCGAGAAGCTTGTCGACTTTATCAAAAGGGATATCATTGCTCAGAAAGCCGAAAGTTTGAAGCTGTCTGTAGACTACTATTACACCCATTTTGTCCCGCGTGTGATTAAAGTCATCCTTCAGAAAGATGATTTGACACCCCAAGACCTCTCCTATCTTTATCACTTCTTTGGCGGTATAGAACGACTCTATTGGCATACGCTATATCGCTATCTTGAAAGAAATAAAAAGGCGGAAAAAGGGAAAAAAGAGGAAAAAGAGAAACAAGTAAAAAATATTTAAAAAAGTAGTTGACACTTATTTTTTTATACGTATTATTACGGACAAGTCTGAGGCCGAAGAATGGGAAGACCTCATTGCTGGCCTGTTCCAAGGTCTCAGGCTTAAATAGTGACTCAGCTGAAAAAGAGGTCTCTAACTAAAACAGGCTCTTTTGCGTCATAGAGCAAAATAATGACGTAAATTTTTGCCATATTGCTCGACGTCTGGGTGTAATGTGCGAGACGTTAAATGAAGGCACACTCTCTTTATCTGATAGAGAAGTATAAAGAATCTTATAAGAGCAATATGGCAATTCAATTTAACTTCAAGGAGGAGATATGGAAATATCTAACCAAACGGCCAATTTAGCGCCAATAGAAAGATGCACCGGTTTAGGTGGTCACGACATAGCAGCAATTTGTGGTGTTCATCCTTTCCGTACCGCAGTTCAAGTTTATCAAGAAAAAGTAGAGCGCATTTCAACCTTCGACCCAAACTACGCCCAACGACGAGCCTTGTTCCTAGAGGAATTCATGGGGGCAGAATTTGCAGCAGAAAAAGGCGCTTATTTCGAAAATAAATATTACATCGAGCAATTCATTTCAAACAATCCTTTAAATCAAGTAAATTCAAAGCCCTATGTTTTGAAAGAAGGATGGAAAATCGTTCATCCCGAGTATGAGTTCTTTCATGCTCATCCTGATTTTATTTTAACTGAAGAGGAAGACCAATCAAAAATACTAAAGGTTGTTGAATGCAAAGACCCTCGATGGCTAGACCCTACTGAATGGGGTGTTGAAGGAGAGTTTTCAGTATCTTCCAGAACGGTTCCTGACTACATCACGTGTCAAGTAGCGTGGTATTGTATGGTGGCGGGCTGTGAAGAAGCGGATTTAATCGTCAATGATGATTCCGCCCTTAGGCATTACATCTATAAGCGAAATCCTGATTTTGAATCAATATTGATAAACGCGGGACTTCAATTCTGGATGAATCATTACGTTAAACGAATCCCTCCGGATGCCGGCAGTTTGCATGATGTGCACAGTCTTTACCCAGTAGCGAGCGAGCAATCAATAGAGCTTGAAGGCGAGATATTCAATGAAGTAATTGCTTTGAAAGCGCTCCAAGCTGAGATTAAAGAGCTTGAAAAGAAGGTGGATGAGAAAAAGATGCTCATTCAAAAAAGAATGGGGAAGGCAAGCGAAGCAACCTTTAATGGTGTTCGGGTATGCACTTGGAAGGGATATGAAGTTTCTAGGGTAAACACCTCAAACTTGAGGCGCGACTTCCCAGAAATTTACGATGAACTTGTTGAAAAAACATACCAACGGCGGTTTATGCTGAAATAATCACTAGGAATTAATCGGAAAAACTTAACAGGAGTCAGGATATGAAATTTTTACAAAAGATGTTCCATGCAGGATGCAGCGAATGCGAGAAAAAGGACACTCAAATTGAAGGCCTAAAAAATCTACGAGATTCTCTTTATGCTCAAGTCGAACGCGAAAGCAGCTACTACAAAGCCATGCGTGTAGCTAACGACATCCTTCACAAAATCCTTGTGTTTAGAAAGGTTGCCCCTTACAACTTCAATATACTTGCATTCTTCTCTGAAGAGGCTAAAATTCCGTCTTCTGAGATAGATATTTACAAAAAGTATGGTGAATTTAAAGGAAACTTTATCTACTTTCAATTTTCGGAAAGTGACGAAAAACTAACCAAATAATCTTAAACAGAGGGAATTGTCATGAGTCAATTAATCTCGCTATTACGTAGCGATGAATTTACACAATCTATTGCGGCGCGTTCAACGCTTTCTGAAAAAGACATTATTCGGTTCGCCAGAATGTTTGAAAGTGCGCTTAATAAAAATCCTGCACTTTTAAGATGCACTCAAAAAAGTATCATGATTGCTGCGCAAGCTTTAGCAGAAAACAATCTATCGCCAATTCCAGCCCATGGGCAAGCCTATCTCATTCCTTATGGGGATGAGTGCCAGCTTCAAATCGGATGGCGTGGACATATCTTTATGGCGATTAATTCAGGTGCTGCAAAAAGCATCCGTGCGGGTGTGGTTTATGAAGGCGACCATTTCTTTTATGATAATGGCGTTAATGTCGTATTTGACCATCGCCCGAATATGACGGCAGACCATTCTCAGGAGAATATTCTTTGCTTCTACGCCATCGCTACCTTGCCAAATGGCGAAAAAATCATCGAGGTGATGACAAAGCAGGATATTGATGAAATAAGAAGGAAGTTTCACAAACCGTCAAAACGTGGATTACCTTCCCCTTGGGATACTTCTTACGCGGAAATGGGGCGAAAGACGGTGGTGAAACGGATATGCAAATATCTTCCTAGCACTATCCGAGTCTTGGAAGCTATCGCCTTAGATAACGCCAGCGAATGCAATCTTGAGAAAGATATCACCCCCCGAGAAGAGGCTAAATCGCTTTCAGACCGTATCAAAGAGAACCTTGGAACTTCATTGGATGTGGCTGAAGATGGCACGTTGCAGCTTAGCGAAGACGACTTTTTTGAAGATTCTTCTGATGAGCCTGAACCAATGCAAGCGGCCCAAGAAGTCGCAGAGCGAGTCGTAACCCCGCCAGCAGAAATAAAATCCTTCTTCCCCGAACCTCCGCCACTGGGCGAAGCAAAACCATCGGCGGACATTGGCACAAAGCCAAGCTTAATGCCAAAACCTGCCAAAGATAAGCCACAATTAAGATGGGGGAACCACAAGGCGGATTTAATTGCGGCCCTGGGGAAAGCCATGGAAGAAAAGCTTATCAAAAGCCAATACATGGGTAAAATGTTGTACAATTACAAGGTAAAAGATATCAACGAACTAACCGATAATGATGCTTCGGTTGAGTTGAGAAAGATAGAAGATTTATTTGATTCATTATATTCAGGAGAATAATTGTGGGACTGTATTTAGCAAGAAGAATTGGCCAAAGCTTTCGTCTACTCAACCAAGGAGAGGAAGTTGCTCGCGTCAGAGTGAGCGACATAAACCAGTATAAGCAAATCGTATTGGATGTGACGGCCCCTCAAGATTGGGTCATCTTAAGGGAGGAGATTGAATACGACCCTACCAAAGACCGCTCAATCAAAGAGGAGCCGGCCGAAGAGAAGGTCTCCTTATTTGCAAGTCTTTTTGGGAAAGTGAAAAGTAAGCAGGAGGGGAAACAATGATTTTTTCATTGCCTATGCCTCCATCAATAAATAAGGCGTATATCACAGTCGGAAAATATAGGCGGTTATCTCCTATTGCAAGAGCGTGGTACAAAGAGGTTGCAATTATTATTAAAAAGCAAATCAAGACGAATATTTTTTATGAGAGCTTAGGATATGAGAATTGCTACCCAATCAATAAAGATGAAAAGGTAAAAGTTATGGCTGAATTTTACTTTAAATATCCCAAGAAGTGCGATACCTCAAATTATACAAAATTGCTTTGGGATTCTTTGCAGAAAAACAATATCATTAAGAATGATAATCTTATGTTCAAGGAAGAAATACTTAAATATGAAGCAGGAGACCTTAATCCTACCGTTTCTGTTTTATTGCAAAATTATTCTCCCACTAAAGTGGGACGGTTGAATGAAACTAATAATAGAATTGTTAGATGGTTGATGAAGGATTCCTCATGAGCCAACTCTTCTTTTTCTTAGTAATTATTATTTTTTATTTGATTGTGGTTTATTTATGAGGAACCAATGATTACGGTAACGAGTCTTATGAAATGCAAAAAATGCCAACGGTTGATTAATTATGAGGCTAATATTAAAAAGTCTCGTAACTTCCAAATCAATAGCAAAAGCATTTACAAGATAATTAATGCGGTCTGTGATGATTGCATGAATAATAAGCTTGATTCAGAGAGTCAAGATACATGTTTGTTTAATTGATAGGAGATTGATATGTTTGACAAAATTTTAGGTATTTGGGCATCCATTTTCGCAATTTTATCTCTAATAATGATGATTCTTATAATTTATATGATAATTGAGACGATAAGTTACAACAAAGCGCATGGACTTTCTCCGATGGCGGATAGCGTTACTCTTACGCATGCTGAGCAAGGAGATAAGTAATGATGGATTTTTTAATTAAAATACTAAACTTTGTAGGCGTTCTATGCGGGGTAATAGCATTTTCGATTATCATGTATGCAATGACGGTCGACACTTGTCAAAAAAATAAAACTGTTTGTCTGTCATGCGCAGGAGATAAATAATGGGAGATTTAATCGGCTTAATTATAGGTGCTTTAGGAGGGTTAATTTCCATCGTTATTATAGTAGGTTCTATTTATTTGGGGATTAAAAACATTGAATTTAACAAGGCTCATGGATGCGCTCCATTAGCTACCAGTTGCAGTATCAATATTGCGGTGAACAAATGATAAGCCAATGCCAACAATGTGATGGAGAAATCACGGGCAAGACGTATGTTATCGGAGTGAGTGCGAAAGAAAGACGTGCATTTTGCTCTGTTAATTGCTTTAAAGAATCGGGGATGGCGGTAGCGTGGGCAAGCGAGCGTTATCGTCACAGGAAAATATACAAAACAGGAGATAAGATAGATGCAAATTAATTTGTTCAATGCAGTAGATTTTGCGTTGAAAAGAAAGCCAACCAAAAACAATCCAATTTACTTTAAAGAGTGGAGAGAAATAAGCGGATATCATTATTATCGAATTTACAGGGAAGAGAATGGCGATGTTAATTTTGAGCATTACTTAAATGATGGAGAGTGGAAGCCGGTAAAGTTAATGGCATCAATCGTTGAAGAATGCGAAAACCCTTTTATGAAAAGATATTCTGGCCGAGGAGTATTGCAAGCACTTCTGGATGGCGAAACATTAATGAATGAATCTTCTAGATTTAGGTACAAATTAAAGGGAGATTTCTTATATTTCAGGGGAGGCGGTGAACAGGACTGGAATAAAAGCAGTGCTTGCGGAGGATGTTTAGTGAATGATGAATTAATAAGAGTAGAGGAGAACTTTTAGATGGGTAAGATTTACAAAGGTGCTGAAACAGTACGCGCATTACTGGATGGGAAAGTTATGATGAGATATTCTGAAACGCCTTACCCTGTTTACTTAAAAATTGAAGGGGATAGATTATTTTACAGGACAAACCCTTCAAGACCATGGCGGGATGATTATGAAGATGAAACGCACCTTCACATGCATTCATTATTGAAAGGTAGATTTACAGAGGTCAACCAAAATTATCTTCTAAATACTGAAGAATGGGATAAGGCATTAGTAACCTTTGTCAAATTAAGAGAGCATCCCTTGGCTAAGCCCATAAAGGGAGTTGATGGACAATATGGGTTCCAATTGGATGAATTGATATCCTTTTCCGGCAGCGTAATCAACGTTAGCTATAAGATTATTACTTCTTGGGAGGATTCGTCCTACAACAAAGAGGGGAC
>Ga0207694_10000451_pt1 | contig 38177 bp, 50 predicted proteins | sample KBSC34metaG_FD_184353 | JGI IMG/M metagenome (GOLD analysis project Ga0207694, IMG submission 184353) | Corn rhizosphere microbial communities from Kellogg Biological Station, Michigan, USA - KBS C3-4 metaG (SPAdes) (version 2) | ecosystem: Host-associated > Plants > Roots > Rhizosphere > Soil... | reverse complement strand
CGGCGCCTGACCTGCGGTTCTCTGTAGTTGACTTTGGCCTGACGTCCCCCGCTGGCCGGGGGTGTTCAGACCTCTTGGCGCATCAGTGGCGCACGGGCTGGTGGTTCCGCCGCAGGTGTGAGCAGGGGCCAGACCCCGACCTGCGGTTCTGTACTGACTAGCCTTCGGAGCCCTCGGTCATGCGCCGGGAGATCCGATTACCCATCTCAACGACCCGGGAGTCCAGGCCGACCACCGCCGGGACCGACGCAACCACCCGGGCCCGGGTCAGATCCCGGGTGATCTCGGTCTGCGCCGATTCAGCACGTCGGGCGTAGGACCGGTCGATGTGCTGGATGATCTGATCCCGCACCCGCAGGATCACGGCGCTGATGATCGTCGTCGCGAGAACCACGAACACCAGCGAGTTGAGCGGCTGCGGGAGCACCGGTCCCCCGTCGGCCACGATGGCCACGTAGGCCGCGGCGACGATCACGGATACGAACAGGACCAACAGCAGCAAGCGGTCGGGCCATGGGACTGTCGGGCCGTGCCCGGACTCGTTCACGGGTCATACACCTCCAGAAAAGGACGCTGAAGATGCCAGTTGTACGCCCATCTCCCGGAGACTGCGCCATCCGATCATCCCACGCTGAGTGGCCAGACAGTCACCTAGACGATAGGGGCTCGGTGCGGTAGGTTCACCAACTTTGTCAGTCAGGTGGCCCGCCGGGCACATAGACCCCAAGCCCCTGCTGGCCGCGCAACTCGCCCACCTCGATCAGCAGCGAGATGGCGTGCCGGACCGTGGACTGGGTGAGGCCGGGCGAGTCGAGCGTGGCCCGGTAGAAGTCCACCAGCTCCCGGGTTGAGGGCAGAGCCGAGCCGGGCGGCCACTCGCCCGAGGCGATCCGCGCCCGGATGTCGGTCATGATTTGCCGATAGAACGGCTCTGACATGGTGTTACTCCCGGCTAGACCAGCCGATCCCATCACGATCACCTCCCCACCTTCAAGAGCAACCTTGACAATACTAACTTTGCTAGTAAAGCTTGAGCGGTCCCCGGCTAGACACCACGGGACACCGCCGGGCGCGGCGGGGGCTCACCCAGAAATGGGCGGGCGGGTCGCGCCCGGCAACCCCCGGTGCGGGAAAGGAGCCTTCAGTGTCCGCCTGCGCCGGGGGACTCCCCTCGATGAGAGGCGGGGTGTCGGATGACCGGCGCCCCGCCGAGGAGGATCGATGACTCAGGACGATGACGCCGTATTCGCCGGTGTGGTCAGAGGCATGTGGAAGCTGATCGGCCTGGTCGCTGCCGCGGCGCTGGTCGTCGTGGCGGTACTGGTGCTCCGGTGAGCGGCTTCGTCAACGACTACATCCGCCGCCGCAACGCGGCCCAGCCGCGCAAGGCCGGGTTCAGCACCGGGCGCCGGATCCAACTGGCGTTTCGCGGTGTCTGGATGATCGCCTTGGGTGTGGCCGGCCTGTGGGCCGCTTGGTTGCAGCGGTAGCCATGCCGGTGCGTCGCTTCGCGTGGTGGTATCCGTGCCAGGCCGTCTGGATGGCGCTGTTCGCCGTGTTGTTCATCCAACTCAGCGGGGCCGAAAACGTCTGCTACCTGGGGGCCTGCCCGCATATGGTCGCGGACCACACGACGGGGTCCGCGACGCACCGGATGGTGCCCGATCAGCCGAAGATCTTGCCCACGCCGTAGATGAAGAACCACCCCAGGCAGCAGGTCGCCGGTATGCCGACGAAGATCGCCAGCAGGACGTAGATCCACGTCATCCCAGCGTCGACAATGCCGCTGGACACCTCGCGGCTCGTAGCTCCAGGCGCCTGAACGTAGATGACCTGCGGCGGTGGCACGGGCTGGACTGGTGGCGCCGAGTGTGGCGGGTAGTACCCAGGTGGAACGGGCGGCTGCGGTGCCGTGGGCTCCCACCCCTGCGACGGGTCGTACGGTCCCGGGACGATCGGCGGCTGAGTCACACGCCAGAGCTTGGCGGGTCCTCCGCTTGATCGCCGTCGGCCGTTCGGGGGATGGATACCGCCGCCACGTACCGGCGCATGAACGCCACGAGGGCCTTCGACCGGTCGGTGCCCATGGCGAAGGTCGCCTCGTCGAATGCTTCCCAGAGGTCGTCGGGTACCCGGATCTGCCGGGGGGTCGCGGTAGCCATGAGCCCACAATACGCCCGCCGGCTTCCTGTCTCTACGTTGACGCTTGCGTGTAGCTACGTGATCTGCTAGACTGTAGGTACAAGCAGCGAGCACCACCCTTGACAACTGGACCCGCCGCAACAAGACGGAGCACCACCCGCCCCCGAGCAGACGACACCGCGCTAGCCGCGACCGGCGCCGGGGGCCACGGACCAGCAAGCAGCTAGGCCAGGCAGCCGTATCGACCACCGAGGCGTAAGACCTGACCGCGCACGGGTGCAAATCCCGGCGGGTTCTCTTCCGCGCCCACACGAGGGCGCCGAGGCCGAGGAGGCCACCATGCAACCCAACGAGATGACCGCCAAGTTCGAGCACGCACTCGCCATCCTGCAGAGCGAGGTCGAGTCGGCGAAAGCCGCCGAGACCAGCCCCAGCGACGACTTCATCGCCGGCATGCAGCACATGGTGGAGACGTTCGCGAACCTGGTCCGGACGCTCTGGCGGTAGCAAGGGCGGCAGGGGGTCGAAGCCCTGCCGCTCACGCAGCAATGCCAGCCCAGCCGTCGAGCTGCGATCGACGCCGGACGCCGCGGTATCGGGCGAAGGTGGGCCACTGCCGTGACAGGTGGCTCAGGGAATCAGCGCCGAGGACCTGCTGAGAGGGATTCCGCCATAGCTGGATAGCCGAGTCGGAGCGACATCCGTGATCGCCCGGGGGGAGCGCATCCCCCCACCTACACCCCGTGCAGCGCGTTGAGCCCAGCTCCGCAGCGCCGGGATCGCACGAAAGAGCAGCGGCCGCGGGGCCAGCTGCACCGTGCAGTTGCGACCTCCCTGGGAGGGGTTATGTCCAAGATCCAAGCTGAGCTTCGTCACTTCCACCGCCTGTGGATCTTCGTGACGGTCGTGACCGTGACGCTCGTGAGCGTGACCGTCACCCTGAACGTGATGCACGCGCCCGGCGGAATCGTGGCGCGCTCGATCGGTGGTACCCCGCCGATCTTCCTGTTCCTCTGCATCGAGCTGATCGCCCGGATCCCGGCCACGTCGCGGCTGGTGACCTTCGGTCGTATCGGTGGTTCGGTCGCAGTGGCCGGACTTGCGTTCGGCATCTCGTACCAGCAGCAGATGGAGTTCATTCACCACATCGGCTACGCCGGTTGGGTCGCGTATGCGTACCCGGTCATCGTGGACGGCGTGATGATGGTCGCCACCCTGTCGCTGATCGAGGTGACGCGCAAGGTTCGGGTGCTGCGGTCCGAGATCGCCGAGGCGACTGAGGCCCCAGCCGCAGCGCGGGTCGTGGCCCCGGAGGATCTGGCCCTCGAGGCAGCGGGCAGGAAGTTCCGGGAGGCTGCCGACCGGGCTCGCAGCGAGGCCGCCGCGCGTGTGTTGAACGGGAAGCCGTTCCTGGTGACACAGGCGGGGCAGTGATGAGGTAGGCGGTCGGACCGACGGTCCGGCTAGCCGCTCGGTACGGTGAGGGTGAACGGGAGGCTCTAGCCGGGTCTCCCGTTCGCTCCATCCGCATCGCGCACACAGACGAAAGGGGCCGACGGCCCGGGAGAGATCCCGAAGCCGTCGGCCCCTTTTGCGTTTGCGGTCTTGTCAGCCCTCGCCCATGAAGTCCCCGCCCATCAGATCGCCTTCCCGGTGATGTCGTCGACGTTGCCCGAGACCTTGGCCTCGTCACCGCAACCGTTCCACACGGCGTACTGGACCCAGGTCATCGAGAACCGGTTGTCGAGCACCTGCACGTTGGTGCCGTGGCCCGGATCGGGGCAGCGCATGGAGTACCCGCCGCCGGCCATGAGGTTGCCGGTGACCAGGACGTCGTGGACGTCGGTGGTGTCGGCCGAGATGACGCTGGAGCCCTGCGGGTCGTTGTTGGTCAGCGTGTTGTGGGTGAACGTCCCGCAGGCCCCGCCGGCCACCTGGAGGACATCCGTGTGGGCGCCGGTGGCGTGGAACGGGTCGTGCACGTACGAGTCGCGCACGACCGGGCAGGGGCTGGAGTTGTCCATGTAAATGCCGTCCTCGCACCCGGACACGTCGACCGCGACCGCGGTGAAGGTGACACCGACGATGCCGTCACCGTGGGTCCCGCCGCAGGAAACCGCGATGTGGTCAAGCAACAGCCCGGCCCCGCGCGCGTTCACCGCCCAGCCGCCGGACGTGCAGGTCACCCGGGAGTTGCGAATCGTCACATTCGCCGCGGTGACCGTGAGGCACCCGTGGATATCCCAGCCGTCCAGGGTGCCCCCGGCGGTGGTGACGGACATGTCCCCCTGGACCGTCCGGATCGGCGCCCAGTTGGCGGGCACGCCGGTGTTGGTGGCGTCCGGGAACCCGCACGCGGAGGGCTTCGGCAAGCAGTTGGTGGTCTGCGCCGGCGGCGTGGTGGGCGGGGTGGTCGTCGGCGGCACCGTGGTGGGCGGCGGAGTCGTCGCAGGCGGAGTCGTCGGCGCGACCGTGGGACTTGGCGTCACGGAGGGCGTCGGCGCAGCGGATGTCGTCGCACTTGGTGTTACTTGGGGTTGCAGCAGGACGAGGATCCGCTGCTGGTCGGTGACGCACTGCTGGGCGCGGGTCCGCTGCGCCGAGGACGTGGAGTGCGCGGCCAGGAGTTGGCAGTTGGACAACTGGGCCTGCGCGACCTGGATCGGGTCCAGGCCGGCGGTGGCGTTGGCGGAGGTGGTCATGGCGACTGCGGCCACGGGTAGCGTCAGGACGGCGGCGATCATGCCGAAGAAGGCGATACGCGCGGCCGGGGTCTTGGGCCGAGCTGGGGCGGACATCGGTGGGACCTCTCTGCGCTCAGACAAGCCGACGCGCGAACGAGTAGGGGTAGATGGCGTGCTTGATGACGCCCTGTCCGGGACTGGCAGCCTCGACGACCTGGCCGCCGCCCGCGTACAGCAGGACGTGGTAGACGCCGCCGCGGCCGGACAGGAACAGGACGTCGCCGGGCTGCAGCGCGCCGGACACCGGCCGGCCATAGTGGGCGATGCCACCGGACTGGTGCGGCAGCCGGATTCCGATGCGCGCGAACGCTGCCATCACGAGCCCGGAACAGTCGAAGCTGGACGGGCCGGCCGTGCCCCACACGTAGCGTTTGCCGACCTGGGCCAGGGCGAAGGACACCGCACCGCTCGCAGCGCCGGAGACGGCCACTGAGGCGGTCTGGGCGCGCAGTTTGGGGGCGGCTTTGGGGGCGGTGACAGCGCCGGAGCAGACCAGGCGCAGGCGCTGGCCGGGGTAGATCAGGTCAAAGTTGGCGATGCCCGACGCCGCCCCGATGGACCGGTACGCCGCTGGGTTGCCGCAGGACCTGTCGGCGATGCGGGTCAGGGTGTCGCCGCGCTGCACCACGTAGGTGGTCGGCCCAGTTTGGGCGGCCAAGCTTGGGCTCGAGACGGCCAAATCCAAGTTCTGGGAGACAGGAAACGCGGCGACCTCGGCGGGGGGAGCCGTGGTCGCCGCGTGGGCTGGTGCTGCGACGAGAAGAGAAGCTGCCACGGTCAGGGCGGCAGCGAGACGGCGGATCATCGTGGCTCCGGGGGTAAGCCACGGGGCACTCACGCGCTCGGCCGCCGATCCACAAGCACGTGCGTCGGCGGTACCGACCCGGGCATGTGGACTTGGTGGGCGATCTTCGGGTTACACCATAATCACGAACTCTGTCGCCCAGCCGACATTGCCGGTAGGGCGGCGTGTCAGGTCCAGACGAAGTCGCTCACGGCTGCCGCCGCCACGGCACGCCCGGGGACCAGACGAAGTGCAGGGCCAGCAGGAACAGCCCGAGGAACAACAGGCTGACCTTGCCGGTGTCGGTGCCGAACAGCTGCAGCAGGAACGCGAGCGCGAAGACGATGGCGGCGAGTATGGCGATCATGTCACTCCTTCGGGGGCGGCGTCATTATGGTGTAACGCCCGGGGACCGGAGGCGCGATGTCGGGTGGGACGGGGGTCGGGTCGAAGAACTGCGACGGCGCGACCGGCACCGGCTGGGCGGCGAGCCACGGCGCGTACTGGTGCAACAGCACCTCGACCCGCGGGTCGGCCAGCAGGCGGGTGATGCCGGCGGCGATACCGAGCACCTGCCCGCCGATGGCGTAGGTGTCCAGGTGCAGGCCGCCGAGGATCTCCGGCAGCAACGGCAGCAGCCCCACCCCTACGGCCACGGCGGTGCGCAGGGTGGCCCGCCACGGGTGGCGCGACTGGGTCGAGATGGCCACAGTTTCCTCCTACGGTCGGCGCCCGGGCCGAGGCCCGTTGGACTGAGGCGGGACCACCTTGGCCGGGCGGCCGCCGGGCTGGTTGTGCCAGGTGATGTGTTCGTCAACTGTCTCGGTGAGTTGGGCCATCTCGACCCGCATCGCAGCGACGTCGGCCCGGGCGGCGAGGACCTCGGCCTTCACGGAGAGGAAGTCGGCGCTGGTCGCCTGCAGAGTGGTGATCAGGTCGGCGGCCTCTTTGCGGGCTTTCTGCCACATAGTGCGGAGGACCTTCCAGATGAGGGCGACCGCTCCGCCAACAACGATGATCGTCGTGGCCCAGGACTGAAGGCTGCTCATGGGTCACCCGCTCGGGCTGGTGCTGCCTGCGGCCGGGGTCCGGGGTCGCAGGGGTGTTACCTCAGGATCAGGGCGATCACGGCCACGGCGACGGCCGCGGCTGCGGCGATGTACCCCCAGAGGGCGTGGGCGCCCTGCCGGGAGGACCCCTTCAAGTCGTCGATCTTGTCTGCCAGTTGGAGTAGCCGCTGCTCCGCCTCGAGGCGGGGCATGAACGTAGCCGCCTGGTCGGCGAGCTGGCCGCGGAACTCGTTGACGCTCTCGAACCGTTTCTCGGCGGCGATCTCGGCCTTCACGACCGCCTTCTCCGAGGCGATCATGGCGATCTGGACGGCCTTGTCCTGCGCCGAGATCGCCGCGTCGAAGCGGAGGTTCATCTCGTTGATCAGGGCGGTGAGGTGCTCCCGCAGCGACACCGCGTCGGGGTCGTCCACGGCTTCAGTTGGCCAGGCGGTTGTGCATCTCGTCGACCACGGCGTCAGCGATCTGCCCCGTCGAGGGACCGGATCCACCCGGACCGGTGGCCGAGATGTCCGCACCGTAGGCGGGCAGTTCGGCCTCGCGGATCGAGACCACATCGGAAGTGGTCTGACCCCACGTCTTCAGCGCGATCGCGTACGCGCCCGGGTCCGGGATGTGATACCGGCTGACACCGTTGGTGAGCCACACCGCGCCCGGTGTTGAGCCGTCGCTGACCCGCACGAACTTGAGCATGTCGTCCTCCGCAGGGGTAGGGGTCCCGGCCGGCGCCCACTGGCCATAGTTGGCCTGCTTGGCCCGGCCCAGGTCGACGGTGCCGCCGGCCAACGCGACACCGTTGTGGTACTGCTCGAGGTGGTTGCCCGGGAACCAGCGACCCCCGGACCAGGCGTACGTCTGGAAGAACCAGGCCGCGCAGGCGTCCCGGTCAGCCCACGTGACCGCGTTGACACCGCCGTACACACCGACCCGCCGGAACCCGACCACGGTCGCGGCGCCGCGCAGGTACTGCCGGACGCTGGGCCACTGCCCGGGGCTGACGTCGAAGTCGACAGCGAAGTACAGCGGCACCGCCGGGGCGCCGAGGGCGATCCTGGCGTTCTCGGCCTGGCCGGCGTGGGAGATGCCCAACGACCAGCCGGCGGCGGCGTCACCGGCGGCGCCCTCCACGTTGAGCCAGATGGACAGCCCGGCCGCGTGCAGCCGCGCCACCTCGTCGCGGGTGAGGTGCTTGGCCGCCGACCCGGGCCCGACGTACCGGCCGGCGGCGACCTTGCCCGCGGCGGCCAACGCCCGTTCGTTGACGGTGGTGAACGCGTAGTCGACGACCTCGCTCATGCCCGCACCCCCAACACATCCAGGCCGAACGTTCCCACCGCCGACGCCCCGGTATTGGCCACGGTGATCACACAGTCGTTCGCGGTCTTCGTCCCGGCCTTCAACGTCGCGGACAGGGACCCCAGCGCCGCGGTCCCCGAGGTGATCGACACGTACACCCCGTACCCGGCGTCCGGCCACGGGTTGGGCCAGGTGATCGTCACGTCGGTGTTGCCGACCGCGAATGGACCAGTGATGGTGACGCCCTGACGTTGGGTCTTGGCGTTCACCGCCGCTACGGCGGTGAGGGCCCGCAGCGCCGTCTGTCTGGTCCTGTTCAGGTCCCGGCGCAACGTCTGCGCGTCGTCTGGCTGCATCACGCGACCTTCCACAGGCGCAGCGACGAGCCGAGCAGGACCGAACTGTTGCTCGCCGTCAAGGTGTTCTGCGCCCACTGCAGTTGCAAGGTTCCGGCGGTCGCCCCGACAAACACGGTGCCCTCGCACACGCACGAAAGGCTGGAGGCGTTGCCGTCGAGGGCCACCACATCCGTCTCGATGATCCGGAAACTCTGCACCACACCGCCGGTGTAGCCCTGCATGCTGTACCGCATCGTCGTACTGGCCGGGTACGTCCAGCCGAACTTCAGGTCCGGTGTGACACCCGAGTTGTAGAGCAGGACCAGTTTGAAGTCATAGTTCGTGCTCGCGGCCACTGCGACGGCCAGCTCGGTGTCGTTCTGCAGCGTCGAGTTGGAGATGATCGTCTGGTCGGCGCTCTTCGTCGCCGGGACCACCCGGACCTCGGTGATGAGCGACGAAAGGATCGCGGCGCGGAACTTGCCGACCGGCGGGATGGTGGTGAATCCCATCAGAGCCCCAGCACGCCAGGATCGGTGAACTCGAGGACGTCGTTGGTGCTGTGGGTTCGGACGATCCCATTCACCGACCGGGTCACGGTCAGCGTCTGCGGATTGCTCGCGCCCGAGACTGCGGAGACGAGCATGTCCTCGCCACCCACGGTGACTTTCACGGCCGGACTCCAGTCGTCAGGGTCGGTGGACCACAGGGTGTCGCTGGTGATGTCCACACCGGTCTCCGTGGTGTCCAGGTCCTCGGCGAGCACGCACGTCGCCGGGAGGAGGTAGCCGAGGAACTCGTTGGCGTCCGCCGCGGCGCTGGCCAATCGGAAGACGCGGTGAGGCGAGAACGGGGTGCAGTTCAGTTGGGCAGTCCATAGGAACGGGTCGAGATGTTCCGTGTAGCCCTGGATGACCTGGTCGACCACATCCGGGCCGTCGTCGATCGGGGTGTTCAGGACGTTGAGGCGGGCGCCGATGTCGCACGCCAGCCACGCGGTGATGAGTTCCGGGCTGCGGGCCAGGTTCAGCGCGATCTGCGGATAGCGCGCTTCGTCGACGGTGCCGTGAACGAGCCGGTAGGCGGCCTGCTGGACGAGGGCGGCGTCCGCGGCCACATTCGCCGTGATCGACTCGTCGTAACGCCCGATGGTGTCGATACCCATCGGGCCGGTCTGATCGAACTGACGAGAGAATGATCCGCCGCTCGAGCGGCTGACGGTGACATCGTTTCGGGTCTGCTGGTCGTCTTCGACGGGCTCGAACGGCGGGGTGACCTGGCCGAGGTCGCAGTCGATGGTGAGGTCAACGGCCTGATTCTCGAACGCCTCGTGGAGGTACAACGCGATTCGGCCGTCGAGGCGCTCCGCGATGACCCCGTTGTTGACGGTCTCGACCTCGCGCAAGCAGGTGAGGAAATCGGCGAGGGGCTGGGGGCCCATGGTCAGGGCAAAGCTAGTACCACTGCTGGGCGAAAGTGCCCGCGTCAACCCCTCCTCCTGGCAGAGGCGGAGGAACCGAAACTCTGTGGGCTCCGCGTCGTGACCGCCAATGGCCAGGAGTGAAACACCGAGGCTCGCCAGAAGGGCGCTTGCGAAACCACCGTTGACGGCGATCGTCGCGTGCGCGAAGGTCGTATCCGCGGCGTTGGCGTCGGGCCGGTGCGCAATCGTGGTGGGATACCCGACCGTCCCAACGAACGTGCCCGTGTTTCCGCTGGAACTGGCAACGTTGGCGGGCTGCAGTTGGTTGGCCCAGTCGACCGAACCGGGCGTGGCTGACGGTACGACACCCATCTGGAATAGGTACGGCACCCCGTACACGGCAGCATCCACAAACGATGTGCCGACCATGCCCAACAGTTCGGTGCCGGCAGCGTTGTACGCGGACCATTTCAACGTGGTGAGGCCGGCGGATGGCGAGTTCGAGATCAGTTGCAGCACCCACCGGACGGCGGTGCCAGTGGTGGAAAACTCGGCCAACGTCACGGTCACCGCGGGCTTGGTGGTGATACCCGCGACGAACGCCACCCGCCACTGCGTCACCGTGGTCGCGGTGGCGTAGCTGCCGGACGCGAACGCGTCCGGCCCGAACTGGGGCATGGCCGATGATCCGGCTGCGCCGGAGTCCGCCGCGTACGAGATGGCCCCACCCGAGGCCATGGGGGCACCACCGATCCCCGACGCGAACTGGGTGGAGTTGCTGCCCTCCTCCATCGGCCAGTACGCGACCACGTCCGTCCCGGCTGTGATGGCGCGGTTGAGCGTCGACTTCAGCGGCGTGGTGGCCTGCCCCAGTCTGCGCAGGATGCCGTCGGCCTGGATCTGCAGGAACTTGACCCGACCGGTGATGTCCCACTGTGGCGGCCAGTTCGACACGAACCCCGTGAACCGACGCGACCAGCCCGTGCCGGGGTCAACGTCCACCCGCAGTGGTGTGTTGCGTCCGAAGTGGCCGTAGTAGGGGCCGTTCGGATTACGCGGCGAGAACAGCCCGACAAGGCTGGGGTCGTCCATGTCGAAGTTGCGCAGCGTCAGCGTGCAGCGTGACGGTGTGGCGCTGGTCTGTTCGTTCTGCCGGCCGCGGGTGATGTTGATGCCCGGGTTGAGGAACACGTACCGGGTGATGTCGGTCCAGTTCCAGCTGTCCGGGTTCGCGCTCGGGTCGGCGTCGAGCGCGATCTGCACCTGGAACGCGAGGCGGGTCGTCGGGAAGGTGGGGGTGGGTACCGGATCGACGGTGCCCATGTTGGGGGCGGACGTGTTCCGGTGCCCCAGCTTCCAGCCGGCGACCAGCGGGGCGATCGCGACCGGCACGGCCTAGATCTCGTTCCAGACCACGTAGCAGCACATGGTGGGCGTGGTGGCCGTGAACGTGGTGCGCACCCGCAGGAACTTCGACACGGCCACGATCGGTCGGGCGTCCGGCATGAACTCATAGTCGAAACTCAGGTCGCTGGAGCCCGCGGTGACTGGGATCTTGCGGGTGCCGAATACCCGCGACGCCGTGGTGGTGCCCTCGCTCGAGGCGGTGTAGCCGCTGTTCGCGGTACCGAGGGTCAGCAGCGAGGAGGTGCCGTTCGGATCCAGGTTGATCAGACCGGATCCGACGTGCGCGGTGACAGTGGCCGCGACGTCGGTCTGCAGCAGTTCGACCGTGCCGATGCCGGCTGGCGCCACGTCGATGGTGTAGCCCCAGGCGATGATCTGCATCTGCCGGCTCGATGGCGTGGACAGTTGGAGCATTGTCTTGACGCCGTTGGCGACCGCGACGCTGGCCTGCGCGGCCGTTGTCGGGGCAGGGCCGTTCCACGAGATGTAAGGCATGACGCTCCTTGGTCAGGCGGCCTTGAGGCCGAGCACGGAAAGTTGGCCGCCCTGTTGCCGGATCGCCGCGGTGAGGGCCTGCATCAGCCACTGGACGAACATCCCGTCGAGAGCGCCCGTCGGGGCGCCGCCGAGGTTGAGGGTGAGGTTCATGCCGCCGCCCGAGGTGCCAGTGGGCACTCTCGGCTCGATGCGGCCGTTGGAGGACGGCACGAACAGCTCCGGGCGCCCGCCGTCGCCGACGATGTAGGGCTGGCCGGCCATAACGGGGCCACCCGTCGCCCGCTTCTTGACGACGGACTTGATCTCAGCCGCCAGACCGGGCGGGGCGTAGCCCTCGGAGTGCAGGTGGTAGAACACGTTGACGTTGTAGTCGCCAGCAAGGGCGTCGACTTGCGCCTTCGTTGCGCCGAGACCGATCGCGATCTTCTTCAGACGATCGAGTTGGTCCTGATAGGACTTGTTGGCGGCGTCAACGGAAGCCTTCGACCCGTCCCCTGCCGCGATGGCGGCATCGCGTTGGCGCTGGAGATCGGCGATCGTGTCGTTGACCATCCTCTGGTGATCGCGTCCGGCCTGCGTGCTCAGGTTCCAGCCCTTTGTCCCGGCGTTACCGAGATCCGCGAAGTCTTGGGCGATTGCAATGGCTGCGTTGCTGACGCCCAGCGACTTGTTGATCCACTCGTCGAACTCGTCGTTCATGGTCTTCATGGCGGCGTCCATGTTTGCCACCTGCTGGGAGGCGCGGTGGAGGGAGTCGCCAAACGTGTCGATGAAGTGGCCGGCCTTAGGGGTCTGCTCGTTGAACATGTGCATGCCGTTGGTGAAGTCGTGTAGCTTCGCCGACGGCAGGCCGATGGCATCAGTCAGGCCGGTCAGGAACCCGGAGACGTTCTCGATCCCGACGTTGAAGTCGTGGAGCCGGTCCGACAACCACTCGATGATCTTTCCGGTGGCGGCGATGGTCCCGGAGATCAGGTTGAAGCCCAACTCCAGACCCTGCAGGGCGCCCTTCGACCTGGACGAGTCATCCAGGAATCCGCCCAGCGCATTGCCGATCTCGCCCAGTCCGACCGCGGTGGCCTTGATGAACGGGCCTGCCCGGTCGAGGGCCTTGTTGAAACCGGGCATGAACTTCGTGGCCATGTCGCCGAGGCCCTGCGCGAGCACCGTCACATAGGGAGCGGCCCGGGCAAAACTGCCCTGGAGATCGAGGCCCTGGAACGACTTCTGCAGGATGCCCAACGAACGGACGATCGGCGTAACAAACGCGCCGCCGGAGCTGAAGAACTCACTGCTGATGCTGTTGCCAAACGCCGAGGCCGCGGACCGGACCCGTTCATCCTTGATCGCGGCGACGATGCCACCGGCGATACCGCCGACGCCTGCGAGCCCGGTCACAGCACCGGCGATGATGCCGCCCAGAAGCGGGGCTGCGATCAGGGCCGCCTCCACCAGACCGCCGATCAGGATCGGCCCCCAGGGCACGTCGCCGAGCGCACCGGCGATGCCCTTGGACATGCCCGTACCGGCGCTCATGCCAAGCGTCGTCGCGGACTGTTCGATCTCGGGCGCCAACGCATCGAGAGTCTTCTTGAGGCTCTTGAGCCTTGATTCTTCTTTCCTGATATCTCCGAACAAACCGGAATCGCCGGTCCTGGCGACCTCGGTATGAAGTTCCTTGATTCTGGTGGTGCTTTTCTCGATCTCTTTGTTGACGCGTTCGGTGTCGCTGGTGAAACGCTTCATCTTGTCATCGGAGGCGTCGACGCCGCGGCTCAGCTTTTCGAGGTCGTTAGCAGCCTCTGTCAGCGCGTTGCCGGACTTGCGCTCCTCAAGGTTCAGGATGAGGTCTCTAACCGAAGGCACGACTCACCGCCCCTCGATCTGGTCCACGGTGCGGCGGCAGGCATCCCACAGTTCGAAGGGCATGTCATCCGGGTCCCGCCACGACAGGCCCGGGAAGTAGCGCAGAAACGGCACGCGGTAGGCGTCGATCTCGGCCGGGAGGTCGCGCAACTCCTCTAGGTCGTCGTCGGTCAGGTCGCCGAGGCCTCGGGGTCCTCCGCTTCGGGGCTCTCTTTTGGGAGCTCCGGCTCCGGATCGCCGACGTAGGCGCACTCCTCGATGTCGAACTCGAGCGTCTTCGCTTCCACATCGACTCCGGAGCGACGTAGGGCCAACCACACGAACGCGGTCCAGGCCTCATAGTCGACCTCGAAGTCGACGACCTTGCCGCCGTCATGGATCAGCTTCAGGTCCTCAGCACTGCCGCGGACTTCGTTGCCGTCCTCGTCGAGACCCCTCGCCGTCAGCGCCCGCCGGAACAACCGTGGCGTGTTGTAGCCCAGGACCCGGAGTTGGATGGCTTCCCGGTTGGAGAGTCGGTCCAGGTCGATCGGCAACTCCTCCGGCGCCCCCAGGCGTTCCCGATCGGCGTCGCCCAGTCTCAGGTGCGGCACGTCATCCCCTTGCTATGGACTCGAGGACCCGCTGGGCCGCATCCGCGGACGCCTTCAGGACCTGGTCGGACAATCGGTCGATGGGCCGGTCCACGAACCCGGCCCGGACCTTTGTGGTGTGCCACTTCTTGCGGTTCCCGAACAACGGGTGCCGCAGGATGCCGTCGTTCACCGCGCGGACGTCGCGGGCATCGGCCTTGCCGGTGGCGTAGATCCTGGCCGTCAGCGCCTTCCTACCGGTGCCGGTGGTAACGGTGACCTTCACGGCCTTCGACATGGTGACGTTGTAGCCGCCGGCCTTCGGGAGAGTGGCCAACGCCTCGGCCTTGATCTCCTTCTGTAGCGGCCGGAACGCGGCCCGCTGGCCTTTGCGGAGTTCGCGGGTCAGGTCACGCGCCGCGGCCTTGCGGAGCTTGCCCGCCACGTATCGCAACTCGGCCCCGGACAGCCCGGACAGGCTGACCGGCATCAGCCGACCTTCTGGATGCCGTCCGCCGAGGCCGCCTCGAAGCTGGCCGAGAACGTTGTCGCACCATCCACCGCGGCGTCCTGGTTGTAGTCCGCGATCACGGTGCCGAAGAAGTACTGGCTGGTGGTCAGCGACGACGGGTAGATGTACAGCTTGCGCGCCAACCCATCCACCGCGGCGGTGTACGTCTGCGCGGTGGCATCGTCGTAGAACCCGTTCATGGTTCCGGACTGGGCCGGCAGACCGGACAGCGATACCTTGCCGCGGTCCAGGAACGCCGTCACGTCGATCTTCGTGGTCTGGAAGTTCAGGGCATAACTCGCCGCGAACGCCATCGGCGAAGCCTGAGCCGACGTGGTGGCCCCGAAGTAGATCACTGCGTTTCTGCCCGCGATGCGGCCCATTTGTCTTACTCCCTATCCATTGAGCAGTCGCAGCAGGACCGCTGCGTACGAGTCGAACGTTCTGTCCGCGACGGCCTCGCGGGCCAGGGCACCGGCCTTGGCCCGTTCGTCGTCGTGGGCGAGGAACCAGCGCACGATGTCCGTGGCCTCGGCCGGGCTGGTGAAGGTCGGCAGCATCGGCAGCAGCTCGTCGCCTTCGCCGCGCGGGTCGCGGGCGAACGGCAGGCCGACAGCGGCCATTTCAAGTTCGCGAGGCCCCATCGACCAGCCCTGCGACAGTTCCGGGCGCTGCGCCTCGCGGCGGTACAGGTTGATCCCGACCTTCGCCGACCGGTACACGTCGGTGGTCTTCTCGTTGGGCAGGCACTCTTCCGGGTCCGTCGCCACGTACCGGTGCAGCGGCGAAGACTCTTCGAGCTGCTGCCAGTTGCCGGCCAACAGGACATCCAGGCCGTCGAGTTCCATGTCCTCGAAGAACCGGATCCGCGACTCGTATCCGGTGCCCACGAACGCCAGATCCGACCGCAGCGCCTCCACGGCCGGGCCGGGGTGGTGCAGGGAAGGTCGGTAGCCCTTCGGCACGTACGCCGTCGTGGTGATGGCCTGAAACGCCTCGATGTTGGTGGGGTCGTCGACGAGGAGCAGGTCCACGAACGGAGCTGTGGCGAGCATCCGCTCGTCTTCGTATGGACTCTCCGTGTGCAGCAACACAACCCGGGTGCCGGATCGGCGAGCGCGGTCGAGCAGCTGCGCCGGGACGAAGAATCCGGACACCACGAACAGGATGTCCGGCCGCGTCTTGTACAGCGCGGCGTACAGCCCGTTAACCGCGAGCTCGTAGGACTGATCCGAGGTCAGCAGGTGCTGGAAGACGCCCTCGTCGACCTGCTTCATCGCGTTCGAGTAGAACGCCAGTCGCTCGTCGAGGTTGTAGGTGTGGACGTCCTGGCCGGCGTTGCGGAGCGCCTCAACCCAGCCGACGAACAGGTCGTGCACTGAGTAGGCCGGTCCGGGCTGGACGACGAGCCACCTCATCCGAACACCCCGACCGGGAGTTCGAAGCCGAGGTACTGCTGGCCGGCCCACTCGACGTCGCCGTAGTTCTCCGCCGATGGGATCTGCATGTACGAGCAGATCCCCCCGAGTTTGGGATCGGCGAGGATCGCGGCCCGGATGGACGTGGCGCCCGTCTTGGCCATGTAGCCCAGCAGCAGCTTCTGGGATGACCCGGAGTCCTGCGACCCGTTGAGGATCTTCACGACGACGGCGAAGTTACCGGTGCCGTCGAAGGTGTCGTCGTAGGTCAGGAACGTCCCCGGGCCCGGCACCACAACCGCCGTGGGCGGGTTGAGAGAGTCCGGCGAGAACGCGTAGGTCCGGGACGCCAGGACGTCGCCAGCGAGGTTGGTGGTGATGGCCGCGGTGACGGCGTTCACGACGGCGAGGATGTCGGTCACGCCATCATCACCACGCTGTCCTGATACGGGGCGAGCATCGACATGACCTTCGGGTTGTTCCGCATCCGGATCGGCCCGAACTGGTCCGTCGCCGCGACCCCGAACGGCGAGCCCTTCATCTTGAAGGTCTCCTCTGCCAGGTAGACGCAGGCTTGCTTGATCGGCCCGGGGACCGCCGCCCAGCCCCACTTCGCGGTCACCTGCACCGTGGGACGGCGCGACCGGCTGCACGGCCAAGTCCCCGTGGTGGCACCGAGGCGGTAGTACGGCCAGCCCGGTTCGCCGTCGTTGACGCCGTTGAACGGCTCCAGAACGTAGTCCGTGGAGGCCAGCGTGCGGGTGTAGGTGCCATCGCCGGCGTCGTCGACCGCCACCACGAGACCGGTCGAGGTATAGAAGTCGTCCACGTTGACCACATCGGCGTCGCGCGGGCTGAACAGCCGGGCTGTCGCGGCCTGGTCGGGCCAGAACCGGCGGCCGCAGATGTGCTCGATCCCGCGCGAGGCGGTGATCAGCGAATCCTGCAGTTGCGGGTCTTCGGCGGTGTCGGTGATCCCCAGGTACGCCTTCAGCTCCGACAGAGTGGCGTAGGTCGGTGGGCCCGGGTTCGATGCCAGCAGCGAACCGGTCTCGACATCGACAACCGCACCCGACGAGGTCCATGCCCAGAACCACACGCCGGCCGACGCCAGTGTGAACGCCGCGTCGTACACGCCGGTCGAGGTGTGTGTGATGGTCGGGTTGCTGGTGGTCCCGGCCGGGTCGGTGACGACCAGGGCCACCGTGGCGTCGGTGAGCACGCCGTCGGGCTGGACCTGGTAGCGGATCTCTACCCGGTCGCCGAGGTCGCGGGTGGTCACAGACGGCCTCCCCCACTGGTCGAGGTGATGCGCTCACCGCTGCTGGTCGAGGTGATGCGCGGACTGTTGCCCCTGGCCGGGGAGACCATGGCGTTGGCGGACAGGAACCCCAGGTCGGCCGAGGCGGTGCCGGTGACCGTGCCGATGCCCGTTGCCGCGCCAACGAGTGCCCCAAGGACCGCGGAGGCGGTGCCGGTGATGGTCGGAGCGGCGAAGTCCACGATCGGGCTGACGTGGAAGTTCAGCGCGCTGGCGCCGTCGGGGTACTTCGCTTCATCCGCAAGCGTGACCTTGATGAAGAAGCCGTCGGTGGTGAGGTGCCCGTCGGTGTGCGGGAACGTGTAGCCACTGGTGAAGACGTAGTGGTTGGTCAGCACGCACGCCCGGTACGAGGTGCCGGCCGCGACCGCGAGCGGGGTGGTGAACAGGAACTGCTGGAACCCGCCGCCGGCGACCGGGCTGATCAGTTTGGACTTCCGCGGGGTGTCGGTGTCGCCGTCCTGGTAGGCCAGGATGTAGTGGTTGTCGCCCGACAGGGTGGCTGGGACGTACCAGCCGACCCCGGTCCAGGAACCGTCGATCGAGGGCGTCCAGTGGTCGCCCATCACGTACAAGGTGCTGCCGTCGTTGGCGTTCAGCGTTCCCGGCGTGCCGAAGCTGAAGAACTCGGTCGTCATCAGCTCGCCAGCGCGACGCTCGCGGTCAGAGCCCCGCTGCCGACGGAGAAGTTGTTCCCCGCCGTCACAGCTGATGCGGTGACCGCGCCGGAGAAGCCGAACGAGCCGTTCGTTGAGGCGGACCAGGCGGTGAAGTGGGTGTACGTCTCCGAGCCGGCAACGTTCGTCCAGGACAGCGCGCCGTTGTTCGACACCACCCCGGCCGAGGTGGCGTTCCAGGTGGCCTGCTTGCGGGTCGTCTCCGTGGCCGGGTTCGACGTACCGGCGGCACCAGGTGAGCCGACATGCAGCTTCACCCACGGGTACGCCGCAGCCGCCGCGTCCAGCGCCGTTGCGGCGCCGGCAGTACCCCAGCCGTCAGCCATGACCCCTGCCCCTCGTGCCGTTGCCCATATGCCAGATCCACGTGCGTTGCGGAACGTGGCCGAACGTCGCTCCCGCGTCGAGGAGGGCCAGCCACAGCCCCCAGTCCTCGCAGGGGTCGCCCTTCTCGTCCGGGTGGTCGCGGAACCCGCCCACGGCCCGGACCAGTTCGGTGCGGGCCAGGACGGTCACCGGGATGTAGTTGCGCCGGCGCAGGAACGCCGCCGAGAACGGCACCCCGAAGCAGCCGATCGGGTCCTCGCCGCCCACGCAGTCGAACCAGGGGTAGACCACATCCACCCCGGACAGCGCGGCGTACCGGGCGCACGCCTTCAGGTGGTTCGGCTTAAGTTCGTCGTCGTCGTCGAGGAACGCGACCCACTCTGTGTCGACCCGCTCCAGTGCCCGGTTACGTGTCGCGCCGGCGCCTTCGCGGTCGCGGTCGAGTTGAACGTCGATCAGCTTCGGAGCCAGGGTCTGGGCTTGCACCGAGGCGACCGCGCGCTCGAGCTTGTCGTAGCGACCCTCGATCGTCGGAATCACTACGGTGATGCTCACGCGACCATGTACCCGATCATGTCGTCGAAGCTGGTCGGCATAGGCTGGCCGCCGACCCGCCACTCATCGGGAACCTTCGGCGCCGCTGGGTCAATCCGCACCACGTCCCAGTCGAGGTCCAGTTGCTTCAGCGCGGTCTCGACGAGCTCTCGCACCGAGTGCTGAATCCCCGTCGCAACCTCATAGTCGCCGGGCTTCTCGTCGGCCATCGCAATCAGCCGGGCCATATAGTCCGGCGCGTAACCCCAGTCCCGGCGCGACTCCACATCGCCGAGGACCAGCTTCTCGTCGCTGCCGCCCTTGATGCGCTTCAGCGTCGAGCAGATCCGCGGGGCCAGGAACCGGCCGTCCTGCCGTGGTGACGTGTGGCTGAACAGGATCGCGTTCGAGCAATGGAGTCGGGCGCGGTAGCCAGCCACGGCCTGGTGGGCGAACACCTTCGCCGCCCCGTACAGGCCGTACCGGTTCGGGTTGTAGATGGCCGAGCTGGAGGCGTGCAGCAGCCGGGCGTGCGGCGCCACTGCCACCATGGCGTCGAGGAGCCGCACCACACCCAGCCCGGTCACGTCGGCCAACAGCGGCGGCTGGGTCGTACCCCACGCCCCGCCCGGTGCGGTGACCGCGGCAAGGTTGAACACCACGTCGGGCCGTGACCACAACAGCGCCGCCTCAAGCGACGCCTGATCGAGGAGGTCGCCCTGGATCAGGTTCCGCGCCGTGGTGGGCCGGCGCACCATCCCGCACACGAGGTGGCCGGCGGCGGTCAGCTGCTCGGCGAGGTAGGAGCCGTCCTGGCCCGAGATGCCGAGGATGAGCGCTTTCACCAGACGGCCGGCGCAGGGAAGGGGACCACCCAGCGGTTGCCGGGATTCGCTGCCGTGATCGGCCCGGCATAGTTCCATGCGGCCAGCAGGAATCCGTCCCGCGGCACGTCCGGTTCGCCCGGCGGGTAGATCTCGATGTGCGTGCCGGGCACGAACCGCCCCTGCTTCGCCGGGGTCGAGTCCACACACCAGTGGAGGTGCTCGACGTCGAACCCGCAGAACGACACCAGCGTCGTCAGCTTCGCCGGGGCGCCGTAGACCGCCATGTCGCCGCGGACCAGATCCTGCAGCCGGGTCCGGATGCGCTCCGCCCGGCCCTGCATGCCCTCGTACGCGCCCGGGCTGTCCAGCCACGTCTCCGAGGCCCGGATCCTGTCCACCACCGGCTCGACGCGGATACGACGCGCACCGGCATGGAAGCGGCGCAGCGTCACCCGCAGCGAGCCGCCCTGCCGGTCGGTGAGTTCCGCGTCGGCGATGTACAGGTCGTGCCGGCCGGCGGCCTGCTCCAGGCTCGACAGCGAGAAGAAGTTGCGGTGCTCGTGGTAGACGAGGTCGAACGCGTTGTTCACCAACAGGTCGGGCAGGTACTGCACCTCGACCATCGCGATGCCGTCGTCGGCGAGCAGGGCTGAGATGCCCGCCAGCACGTCCGCGACGTCTGCGACGTGGGCGAGGACGTGGTTGGCGATGACAACGCCCTGACGGCCTCGGCGGTCGCGGATCTCGTGCGCCGCGGCCAGGCCGAACGGCCGGACCAACACCTCGCACCCGCGCTCCGCCGCCGCCTTGGCCGGGCCGCCGGACGGGTCGACGCCAAGGGACGTCTTCGGGTCGAAGTGGCGCAGGAGGTCGCCATCGTTGCAGCCGACCTCCACCAGCCCCCGGGCCGCGAGGTCGCCGTGGCGGGCGAGGACGTCGCGGGCGTAGGCGGCCTGGTACGCCGACAGCGGCGCCGAGGCCGAGGAGTAGAAGCTGTAGCCGGTGCCGAACAGCGTCTCGTGGTCCACGACCTCGAGCAGCTGCACGAGTCGGCATTTCGCGCACACCGCCACCTGCAGCGGGTACGTGGGTGACACCTCGTCGGCGGTCGCGGTGTAGGCGTCGGCGATCGGCGACAGGCCGAGGTCGAGGAACTGGTCCAGGTCCCCGCAGCCGCACGCGGAGCACGTGGTGCGCTTCACCGGCCCCACCACTTCTCCTGGAAGATCTCTTCCGCCACGTCCCAGGCGACGGCGATGGCCGGAGACTTGAAGCCGATCGTGGAGTGGTGATGGGTGTCGACGTCGGCCACGGTGACCCGTTTGCCCATCTGCCGCGCGGTGAGGCAGATGTCGTCGTAGCCCAGGAACCCGGGGTACCGCTGGTCGAAGCGAAGGTGCTGCACCGCCCACGGCGAGAACACCATGATCGAGCCCTCGATGAACGCCACATCACCGGTGCGCGGCCCGAAGTCGATCATCCCGGAGTCGGTCATCTGGTGGCCGACGGTCTCCGAGTTCCACCACGCGAGCGACTTGTCGTCCTTCCCGCCGCACACCCCGACCAGCGCCACATCGTCAGTCAGCGCGGCGAGGAACTTGGCCTCGGCGTCCGCGTCGATGATCTCCAGGTCGTCGTGTAGCAGGACCACGGCGTCGAGGTCGCGGCCGGCGAACGCGTCGAGGATCGTGTTGTACGCCTCGGTCAGTGCGCTCTGGCCGGACAGGCCCAGTAGCGGGGAGTTCCCGATGCGGGGGATGACGTTGCGGCGCAGCTTCTCCCAGGATCCGACGCAGGCCCCGTAGCCGATCACGAGGCACGCTCCGACCGCTCCCATGGGCGGACGATCAGGAGCAGGACCGCCGTGAGGATGAGGACACCAGCGACGCGGAGGTAGCGCCCGGCCTCCTCATGGGGTGGCGGGTAGACGAACATCAGCGTCGGCAAGAAGGGGAACGCCCACTTGAAGCTCATAGCTCGCCCGCCCACTTCGCCTCGAAGGCGGCGCGGTCCTTCTCGGTCTGCTCCCGCAGGGCGCCGACCGTGGACGTGTTGGCTGCCGAGTTGATGACGACCGGGCCGGGGACGCCGAGCACGCCGCCGGCCTGGATGGCCTGACGGCTGAAGTCGTCGTCAAAGTACCACCATGCCATTGACTCATCTGAATGCAGTCGCAGCTCGCCACGAACCACGAAGGCGTGCGGCGCCATCCGCTGGTGTCGAGGGAAGTCGAAGTTGGTCAGCAGGTACGGCTCGCGGATCGGCCGGTCACCGGTGTGGGCCACCGCAGCCGTCTCGTGCTCGCGGAGGGCCGTCGCGACGGTGTTGTACCAGCCGGCTGGGACCACCGAGTCGTCGTTGAAGACCGCGACGTCCCATGCCTTGCCGTAGGCGCCGCAGGTGCACGTGAGGTGGTGCGTCGTGACCAGCGAGCAGTCCGGCCGGTGTCGCTGCTCGGCCTTGTGCTCGGCGCAACGGTCGAACATGACGTTCCAGATCCGGCTGAGGTTCGGCGGCTGCTCCTCGTCGCGGATCACCTCGACCCGGCAGTGCTCCGGCACCGACGCCTGCAGGTGCTGCTGGTTCACCGGCGGGGTGGATGCGTTGTCCACGATGACGATGTGGTCGCACTGTGCGCCCAGCGACACCACCAACGCCAACAGCCGGGCCGGCCGGTTGTGCGTCGGGATGATCGCGTACCGGGGCACCGTCCACGTCGGAGCGGCCACCGGGATCGGAGCGCCCTCCGCCGTTGACGGGGCGGCGTTCAGCGACCGCTGCTGCCAGTAGTGCTCCTCCGACAGCCAGATCCGCTTCGCGTGGGTCGTCTTCACGCCGGTGTGGACGTGGATCGGGATCTCCAGCGCGTTCGCCCGCACACAGAACGACAGGTCCTCGGAGATGAGCTGGTTCGTGGACGGGTTGCGCGCCCGGGAGTACCAGCTCGGCCCGAACTCGGCCTGGATGCGCTCGAACACGCTGCGGTGGATCAGCACGCACGCCGAACCCACACCGTCGCAGCGGACGATCGCGTTCTGGGCATAGTTCCAGCGGGTGTCGAAACCCTGCTCCCCGTCGACCGTCTTCCAGTCCATGATGACCGGCGCCGCGAGTGCGATCCGGCCGCCCATGCCGTCGTTCTCGACCTCGCGGTTCGCGAAGCACAGACCGCCCATGATGGGCCGTTCGATGGGGTCGGCGGCCTGCAGCAGCAGGTCCACGGTCTCCGGCGCGAAGCCCATGTCCGTGTCGAACCAGCAGAACCACTCGGCCTTCGCCTCGGCCAGGAAGCCCGCCACGGCGGTGTTCCGGGCGGCGGCCAGGCCATCCGTGCCGGCGCGGATGGAGAACTCCCCACCACGCCACGTGCGGCCCTCGTTCGCCGCGTCGTAGTGGATCAGCTGCACGTAGGAGTGGAAGAACGAGTAGGCGACCTCGTCGCCGTTGTGCACGAAGGCGACAGCCACAGCGCCGGACGGATCGTCCTCGATCGGCTCAGGCTGCGTCATCGAACCGGCCTCACGCCCGGGTGTGCGGATTCCAGCGCCGCGACGTCGGCATATTGCGTGCCATATGTTGTTGATGCCGGATCGGCGTAGTACAGATCGCTGATCGGACACCCGGCATAGTCGGCGAAGAATCCCCAGTGGGCGTTTGGATGACACGGACAGGTCCAGGCGACCGGGGCCTCGCGCCGGATCTCCACGCCCGTCAAGGCGGGGATGACCTCGAGCAGCCGCGAATCGCCGTAGCGCTCGACGTGCATGACGACTGCGTCGTCGTACGAAACGTCGATGACGACACGGCGCACGAACTCGTCTCTGGTGATGACGCCCGACTCCAGCAGGGCTTCGATGAACTTCTTACCCACGATGCGTGACATGGCAATCCCTTGTGGATGGTTAACGGATGGTTGAACCTGCGGCCGGCCAACCATCCAAGAAGTCCGGCCGCAGGGGATTGGTTGGTCTAGCGGTGTTCCTCGACGGGGGTGTCCTGCGCGATGACGCTGATCCACTGGCCCGGCGCGTAGGTCGCCACCCAGTCGTTGCCAGGGTCGAAGATCTGCAACAGACCGGACTCTGCGACGTCGAGCACCGTCGCGCCAGCGTGGAGGAATGCCACGCCATCAGTTGCGCGGACGACGAGGCCAGGCGCGCGGCTAGCCACGGCGGGCACTGCGCTTCTCGCCCGGGTTGGCCGTGGTCTCCTCGACCTCGTTCAGGTCGACGTCGTAGCCGGGTGGCGCCACCGTGTACAGCAGCCCGTACCGGGCGTCCTCCGAGAACAGGCCCGGACGCCTCAGCACCACCGGATCAGCGGCCGGCCAGTGCGAACCCTTCGACACCGGCACCGACGAACCGTCCGGCATGCCCACGGTCTCGGTACCCATGGCGTAGACAACAGGAATCATGGATGGTTGCTCCTCATCGGATCTTCGGCGGCGGATACGCCGTACCGCCCTTGTCGACCATGTCGTGCATGGCCTTGTCGTGGCCGCCATCCAGCCGGCGGCAGACCGGGCACGCTTCTCCGTTGGGCTGCATGGCGACTCCATTCCGGGGCATGCGAAAGCCCCGGGCCAGAAGGCTCCGGGGCTCGCGGGTGGGACGGGGACTAGAGGTCGAAACCGAGCTTGCGGAGTTCGTCGTCGATCAGGGCGACGCCGCGGTCATCCTTGGAGCCGAGGCGGTGGCCGCGGTCCCACATCAACTTCTGCACCAGCGGATCGGACGACAGGGCCGCGTCGTCCAGGCCGGTCTTCTTCGGGGCCTCGGCCTTGGGCTCGGGCTTCGGCGGGGTGGCCTTGGCGGGCTCCGGGTCGGGGGTGGTCTTCTTGGTCGGGTCCGGGACGTCGGTCGTGGTCAGGGGCATGGCTTCTCCAATTCGGCTCGCACGAGATCTCTGTAGTGCTCGACCACCCAGGCGACAAGGTCCTCGGGGCGCTGGCCGCAGGGTTGAGGCTTGCACCAGAGTTCGAGATTGGCCGGCCGGTTGTCCGCGCGCAGGCCGTTCTTGTGGTGAACGTTCTCGAATGGCTCGAGCGGGCGCCCGAGGATCGCTTCCATCACGCGACGGTGCTCAAGGATGCTGAGGCCTTTGATCACGAAGACCTTGTATCCGTCCGGGTTCACATAGCCCGAACCAGCGGGCGCTTGAAGGGCTCCGGCCGGACCCAACTCTCCAGCCCGGCGAAGGCGTTGGTGATGCATCGCGCAGAGGCCGCCGGCTAGATGAGGACGAGCGCAGCCGTCAACCTCGCAAGTTGCGTCGGCGCCACCGCGACGACGGAGCGGGGTGTCGAGGGGCTCGCCAAGACGCCAGCGACGGTAGTGGGCGGGGCACATCCCCCGGCCCTTGGCTGCCTTGTCGCAGCCCTCGATTGAGCAGGACTCCTTGAGCCCCCAGGAGCGGACCGGCGTATCGAGCGGCTGACCGAGGCGCTGGCGCCGGTAGTGCGCGTGACACAGGCCGACCTTCTGGGCCGGCTTCTCGCATTCGGGGACTGAGCAGGCATTAGCGTGTGCCATGTCGGGCACCTCTCAGGAAGGTGTTCGGCAGACGCCGGGGAGCTGTAACTCCCCGGCGTCGCCCTTATTGCGAGAACTCTACCACGCTCGGATCAGGTGTTGACCAGCAGCTTGAATCCCGAGGTGTTCACGACACCGCCGCCAATCCTGCTGTATGCAAACCAACCCCTGGTGCCCGATGGGAGGTTCGTCGTGGTGCTGAAAAGGTGGGGGATCAATTCCACCGACATCCCACCGCGGCGAGCTATAAGGTAGTTGTTGAAGTCCCCAACGATCGCCAGCCCGGAGTTGGCCGACGTCGAGGTCGTCGAGTCGGGCATGTACGGCGACTCGTAGACCGGCTTGGCGAACAGGGCGTCCGCCCAGCCCTCGGGCAGGGTGGCCGTGACCGCGTGGTACACGTTGGCCGTGCCGAGCTGCCGGATCTTGTTGTTGACGTCGACCGACATCAGCCAGGACGCCTTGCGCCGGAACCGCTGCGCCAGGGCCTTCCACACGGTGTACGGGTCGTTGGCGCCGAAGTTGGAGCCGGACGTCTGGATGGCGACCCGGTTGCCAGCGGTGGCCGACAGGATGGTCAGGACGCCCTGGGGCTCGCCGGTGCCGGTGCCGCGGGTGAACTTGTCGACGAGCAGTTCGTCGTAGCCCTCGGACAGCAGGGTGGACATCTCGGAGGCGAAGGACGGGTAGTCCTGGCCGACCTCGATGCTGTACGGGATGAAGCCGCGGGCCATGAACACGTTGACCGTGGGCTGGGCCAGGGTCGGGGAGTCGTCGGAGACCTCGACGTTCTCGGCGTCGAACGACCAGGAGACACCGGCCGAGTTGACGCCCTTCCACGCGTTGGTGTTGACGTCGACCTGGCGGGCGATCTGCAGGAACGGGTTCCCGGAGCCCTGCGCGGTCATGATGATCGACGGGTCGATGAACACCGGGATGCCGAAGCCGCCGGCGGTGGTGGTGCCCTCCGACATGGTCCGGTACTCGTCCCAGACCTGCATGGCGTGGCGTTCCTCGTCGTCGAGGTACATCGCGCCGTTGGGTCGGGTGACCATCTTGAGCCAGGCGTTGCGGTAGTGCTCGGTCTCGGTGACGAGGATGCGCCGGGCGATGTCGGTGCTGGAGCGGATGGACCGGTCGAGTTGGTCCTTCTCCTCGGAGCGCAGGTGCGCGGAGGAGCTGCGGTCCTCGAGGGTGCGCAGGGCGTTGTCGCGGGCTTCGGCGTTGGTCATGCGGACCACGCCGGCGCTCTCGCTGATGCCAGCGCGCAGGTTGGCGTAGACGGTCTTGACGGCGCTGGGGCGGCGGGCGAAGACCTCGGACAGGGCCCGGTGCTCCTCGATGCGCTTCATGGCCGCGTTGCGGACCTGGATGAGGTAGTCGAACGCCTTCGACTCGGTCGGGGTGAGGGACCGGATCTCGCCGTTGTCTTCCTGGTGCAGCGACTTGAGGTGCGCGTCGCAGATGTCGATGAGCTGGTGGAGCTCGTCGGGGGACTTGCTGCGCACCTCGTCGGGCACGCCGTCGGTGATGTCCGAGACGTTCTTGCCTCGGATCTCTTCGAGCAGATCGTTGGAGTCCACTGCGTTTCCTTTACGGGAGGACGATGGGGGCACGGCGCATCGCCATGAGGCGGGTGCGCGCGTCAGAGCTGGAACTGCTGGCCGACGTGTCGCCCTCCCAGGGCTGGGCGTCGTTGTCACCGCCGCGGGCACTCCGCGTGCCGCGCTGCCCGGTGAGGTCTGTGGCGAGGCCTGCTTGTTCGAGCAGGTCCCGGAGCATCAGGGCGCGCTCTTCTTCGCTGTAGGTGGCGAGGAGGCTGCGGACGCTGACGGTGGTGGCTGAATAGGCGGGGAACACGACCGGGCCGGCTTCGGGGACGTCGGCGTCGGTGACGTGGCGCAGGTCGATGGAGCCGTGGCGGCGTTCCCATTTGTCGCCGCCCTTCGCGACCTTGAACCGGAACGACATGCCCTTGATGGCGCCGCCCGCGATGGCCTGCCGCACGGGCTCCACGACCGGGTTGTCGAACAGGTCCGCTTGAACGTGGTAGCCGCGGGAGTCCTTGTCGAAGTCGGTGTAGACGCCGATGGGCACGGTACCGACCCGAGGATCTTTACCATGATCAAATTGGAGGACCGGATACCCGTTGTCGCGCAGGGACCGGTCGGCGAAACCGGGGTGGATCATCTCTTCGAAGTCGCCGCCACGGTCAGGGATCCGGGACCGGGTGTTGAACACGGCGACGTAGCCCTCGAGCCGCCGGCCGCCGCTGCCCGTGGAGCGGAGTTCGAAGTCGTAGGCCCGTACCGCGAAGCCGAGATCCCGTTCGAGGACAGCATCCATCGCCCACGCACCGCCTTCCGGGGTTACGTGGGGCGTCGTGCCCTACGTGCTGTTGTTAGCCGGGTCCGATCCGGCGGTGGTGGTCGATGTACGCAATAGCCCTCATAAGCAGCGCCGGGTCGTCCTTGAACTTCCCTAGCGCCGAATTGCAGAGGAAGCACAGCAGTCCACGGACGATGCCCGTGCTATGAACATGGTCAATTGCGAGCCGGGGATGCATCTTGGATCCCGAGTCCGGCGGCCGGCCACAAATGGCACAGACGCCCTTCTGTTCGGCTAGCTTGCTCTCGTACCATTCAATGGTGACGCCGTACTTGTTCGCGTAGCGCTTGTTTCGGCCGCGGTCGCCGCCGTTATAAATCCTCGCCGCTGCGGCGGCGCACTGACGGCACTGACTGACCGGCTGGCCGCGCCGGTCCTTGCGGCTAGCGAACTGACTAATAACCTTCCATTCGTCACAACGACCGCACTGCCTTTTGCCGTCGATGATGACGATGCCGAGTGGGCGACGACCCCGCGCGCGCTCCCAGCCTGTTTGGGCACAGCGCCGCGAGCAGTACTTTGCCTGATCCGCTCGCTTCTCGGCTCGGAAGACCTCGCCGCAGTGCGCACAAGTTATGTCGCTCGGCGCTACCTGACGTTTGTAGCGCGGGCGCGTCGCCGAGAAGCATGCCTTGCATCGACCCTTCGGCCTACCGGCGGGCGTCGCGTAGAAGGCCGAGAGTGGCTTAACCGCGCCACACTTGGGACAGATCTTTGTTCCATCGCTGTAATCAAGACGTTGTGGCACACCAGAATCATATCGCTGGTGGGTTAGAACCCCTAACCGGGACCAACCCTGTGTCCCCGGGGTTTTCCACCTTCCTGAATTCGATGGAGATCACTGCCTGGCCACTCGCCCGTTACCTCATGGACCCACGAGGCCGCCATCCGGTCCAACTCCCCTGGCGGCAACTTTCCCTTGGTTGCCTTGGCGAGTTCGGCGCGCAGAGTGGTGAACTGATGTGGGCTACCTATCCAGAGTTTGAGCCCGGGGCCCCGGGTCCACCAATGGTGAAGCCGATCATTCCCCGGCGTGACGTCGTGGCCGGCCGTCCGGGTGTCGAGCAGAGCCAGCTGTCGACTCCGGCGCGCCTTCGCCTCTTCGTCGTCTTCCATCGGACCCTCCGCATCTGGTCCGTCGGCGTCGTCGAGGATCCACTCCGGGAACGGCCGGTCCGATTCCCACGTGATCCCCTGGTCCCCGTCCTGGGGTTGGCGGTGGTCGGCGTGGTTGTTCCAGATCGGGTCCGGGATGCCGTCGGGGTAGGCGTCGCAGGTCTGCTCCGGCGCCCCGGTCAGAGGTGAGCGGAAGTGGGTGCAGAGCAGGCACTGGGGTGGGGGGCGGGACGTCACGGGTTGACCCGTTCGTAGTTGGCGCGTATCGCGTCGACGATGGCGTGGGACAGCGGGTTCGCGGCCGTGCCGTTGAGCATGACGTCGGCGAACGCCTCGGCACCCAGCTCGTCGAGGGTGGCTCCGGCGTTGACGGAGATGTGACGCATCGCGTACGGCACCGCGTCCTCCGCGTCGGACATGGCGTGGTCGGTGACGACCTGGTTGATGTCGTGCAGGGTCTGCGGGTCGTCGGCGAGGAAGTGGCCGAACTCGTGGATGGCGGTGCCGGTGGGGTCGCCGGCCACGGAGTAGTGCTCGGCCAGGTTCCTTGCCATGTCGGCGCGGAGTTCCGGTTCGGCGCGGTGGGTGCCGAGCATGAGGTGCCCGTGGTCGGCGCCCAGGCCGGCGAGGGCGAACCAGTTCGGGTCGAAACGGTCCGCCGGGACCCTGCCGGACGATCCAGGGCCGACGGTCATGACGGACCTGAGATGGTCCTTCGGGAATGCTTCCTGTGCCCGCAGGAGCCCTTCGGCGTACTCCCTGGCCACGGCTGGGTGCAGGCCGTCGAAGTGGACCGGTATGTCGGTGCGGCCGGTGATTCGTTCCAGTTCGCTCTCGGTGGTCGTGGCGATCTCGTCGAGGTTCTTCGCGTCCGCCAGTGCGGGTCGGACGCCGATGAGGTGCCAGCCGTGGGTGTAGCGGTGAGGTTCCCAGTCGGCGGAGGAGCGGATGGCCGTGGGGCCGGACTCGTCGTCGGTCTCCCGAACCCACTCCGGCAGGTCATTGACCGACGCGGCGTCGCCGAACCGACCCACGAGCTCCTGGGCGGTCTGACGGCTGAGATTGAGCGAGGCGATGAACCGGCCAAGAGTCCGCGAAACGGCGGCGTCCATCACGCCTCCTGGACGATCGTGGCCGTGCGGTTCAGAATGATCATCTCGGCGTGGTGGTCGGGCGACCGTTCCTTTGAGATCGTGATGGCGTCATAACCGCGTAGTGCCGCGAACCGACCGGGATCGCGCTGGACCGCGAGCAGGCGCGATCGGAGATCCGGCCCGTACATGTCTTCCCGGTAGGTTCGGCGGGCGTTGGCTCGCGCCCGCGGGGACCGTGCGCGTTCCAGTGCCTTGAGGAGGTCCTGCTCGCGGCGCCGATGTTGGGCTGTCTGCTCGGGCGCCGTTGCGAAGTAACGATCCATCTCCGCGTCGAGGTCCTCTGCAGAGATGATTCGGGCGTCCCTGCGGAGCCCGATCCGCGCCAGAGTCGACCCGTAGAGATGTACGTCGCTCTGGCGCAGCCCTACATAGGTCCCATTGCCGTTGATGCCCGTGCCCGCATAGAGGTCTCCTGCACGGTACTGATCGGCCATCTCCTCGGTCGTGATCGACGAGTACGGCGACGAGTGGAAGGCGCGCCAGGTCTCCTGTACATCGCCCCGCTTGACGGCCGCGTCGAAGTCGGCCTGGGACACGACGGTCGGAGGGCCGTCGAATCCTTGACGGCGCCGGATCTCGGCCAAAGCTGGGTCTGTGTTGGTGGCCAGATCGTAGTTGGGCGGGAGTGCTGCGTAATCCACCGCGTGGGAGATGTCGCGGCCGACGACAGCGGTACCGGCCGGCGCCCCGCCCTCACCTTTTGGGCGAGCACCACCTGCCGGGCGGAACCCTCGCGGCTTGTCGGTGGGCTCGTGGGTCTTGCGCCAGTCCTCGTAGGACTGCCCGGACTCGGCGAAGATCCGCGCCCACAGGTCGGAGAACCCGTCCAGGCTGGCCTGGCGCCACCGGCTGCCGTCCGGGTCGGCGGGGGTCCTCGGGATCACTGCAGGGCGGAACCCGGTCGCCTCGCCGATCTTCGGCCGGTTGGCCTCCACGAACTGGTGCAGCGTCAGACCGGATTCGGCGAACGCGGCGGAGTCCGCGTCGGACAGGCCTTCGCGGTGGGCTTCGTTCCAACGGTCCCCGAACGGATCCGCCGGCGTGCGCGGGGCAATCCCCGGGCGGAACATGGGAGGCCCACCGCCCTCAGCGGAGGCGGGGTGGAAACCGTCGGGGTGAGGGGTGGAGGGGGTGGCCTTCTTGGCGAGATGATCCAGCGCACCGGCATTGCCAAATGCGATCACCGACTGGACCACGTGATCCTTCATCGCAGTCGCATCCATACCGGCTGGCATGCCGATGCTGAGCTCTCGCGCCACCTGCTTCAGGTCGTCGGGATGAAGGTCCGCGACAAGCGACTCGGCTTCGGCTCTCGTCGGGGCGTTGTCGATCCGATCGGCCAACTTGGCCAGCGGGTGATCAGGCGGCAGGCCGGACTGGCGGGCGACGCGGCGCTCGTCGGTCGTCAACTGCGACATCATCGACTTTGGCTTCGGCGCTGCCTTGGCTGCCTTCGGTACCCGCTTGGTCGCGGGGGCCTTCGCCGGGGCGCTCGGTGCGGACTTGGCGGCCTTCGCTTCGCGCTCCAAGCGATCCACTTCGGCCTGAGCCTGCGGTAGTTCCTCTTCGCGCAGGCGCTGCGCCTCGGCCGCGTGGTGCTCCCACTTGAAGCCGCCGGGATTGTCGGCAGTCTTGATCTGGAGCTGAACGCTGGCGAGCCTTTCCCGCGCGCGATCCAGGTCTGTGCGGGGCGTTGGAGGCGGGGCTGCGATGCGCGGCGCCGTCCCGGACGGGTTGTCGATGATCACCTCGGCGAGGCGATCCTTGAGCCCTCCCTTGGTGCCCTTGATGGCGCGGGTCCAGCCGCCGTCCTCCGCGATCTGCTGCAACTCGGCCGCAGAATCGGGCAGGGCGGCACGGACGTGTCGCAACTTTGGCCCGTACTCCGTTTCCGCTGTCGCGATCTCGCGCAGTCCATGGACCGGATTGTTGGCGGTCGTCTCGGCCGGCACTCCCGCCTTGGCGGCCTTCGACGCAGCCTTCTTCGACGAACCTTCCCGAATGCCGTCGATTGCGTCATGGATGGCGGCCGCAAGGCGCGGGTCCTTTAGCTGATACTGGCGGCCGGACTGCTGCAGCAGTCTCTGCGACAGAGGATCCACGGCCCCACCCGCGTCGCTGTGCTGGAAAAGCAGCCTCTGTAGAAGTCCTTCGACCTCGCTGGGTTGGAGTTCGCCGGCGTTCAACCGGTCCCGATACAGGACCACGGCGTCGGCGGGCGAGCGCGAGCCAAACCCCGCCTTGCGACCGCCTGGGACTGCCCTCAACCGCCTCTCGAGGTCAGCCAAGACCTCGGCCGGGGTCGCGCCCGGCGGAGTTACCGGAGCACGAGCGGCCTTCGGCGCTGCCTTCGCCGGCTTCGGTGCGCTCTTCGCTTCCTTCCGGGCCCGTTCCCCGGCCGCCCACTGCGCTACGTCGGTGTGACCGTTGTCGTTCGCCCACTGTTCCAGACCGGCCAGATCGGGCTGCGACGTGATGACCCGGCCCGGGCGGTTCGCACTGCTGATCTCGCGCAGGGTGGGCGCGTTCGGGTCGGTGCCGGTGTAGACCGCGACGTCGATGCGCTTGCCGCCGTGGTCGATGGAGAACTTCGACGAGCCGAGGCGCTTCTGCCGCTCCGCCCGCTGCGTCTTGACCTCGTCCCGCACCCCACCCAGCAGGGCGGCCACGATGTCGTCGCGGGACGCACCACGCTTCAGGGTGATGCCCCGCGCCACCGCGGCACGGCGCAGAGGTTCGCGGTCGATGGGCTTGCCGTCGAAGGTGAACGGGTCGTCCGGGCCCTTGCCCTTCCCCCACGCGTCGAGGGCGTCGGAGATGGCCTGACCGATCGGGTTCTTCGTCCACCGGCCACCGCCCTTGCCGCCGGGGATGCGGAGTTCCTTCGAGACGTCGTGGGCGCGCTCTTCCCCATCGGCCTGACGCTCGACCCATTCGGAGATCGCATCGAGGATGCCGCGGGTCTCGTCGTCGATGGTGTTGTCGTCGTCCGGCGGGAGCGGGCGCACTGGGATGCCCAGCAGAGCGAGCGAGCGGTGACGGGTCTCCCCGTCGTCGCCGAGTTCGCGGGTCTCGCCCAGGTCTAGAGCGAAGGAACGCGACTGGCCCACGCATGGGCTGAGCCGCACGGCGTCCTGCAGCTTGTGCAGCTGCGCCGCCGACAGGTGCCCGTTCGGCTTCGCCATCCCCAGCCGGGACTGGATCTCCTTCACCGCCGCGGCGGTCTGCGCGTCGTAGCTGCCGTTCTGGTTCACGTGGAAACCCAGCAGCGACATCGCGTACTGGGCGTAGCGCACGTCCTCGCCGGAGTCGCCCGGCTTCATCGTCCGAGGAGTCGCCGGCGGCTGCGGCACCGATGGTGTCGATGCGGCCTTGGCCTTCGGTGCCGCCTTCGACTCGCCGCCGCCCTTCGAGGTGAACTGGCCACCCTTCGGACCCGACGCCACGTGCGGGTGCTTCGACTGGTCCTGCTTCGTGGCAGGCGCAGGACCGGACCCCGAACCGCCCGTACCGGTGTTGTCGGACTGGCGGTACCGGTACTCGAGCGGCGGCAGGAGCCGAATCAGCCGGTCGCGATCGGCGGCCGAACGGACCGGCTCGGTCTCTGCATCGTCGGACCCGTCGTCATCGTCCAGGTCGTCGTCGTCTTCGGACTCGTCCTCGAGGTCGTCTCCATCGGCGTCCTCGACAACATCCGTTGCCCAGCGAGACTCGAAGGTCTCGACCAGAGCGCGGGCGGCGTCGCCGGCGGCAGAATCGAGGAGTTTGACGAACTTGCCGACCTCGCTCGGCTCGAGACTCAGGCCCTCGGTGGCGTGGTCGGCGTCCGCCGGGGTGTGCGGCACCACGTCGACATGCACGGTCGGCTCGGCGTCCTCGATGTCGTAGGACACCTTGACGTCTCCCCACTGACCCGGGATGGTCGCGACGTCTCGGAGGCCGATCGCGCCCGTGGTTTCCAACTGGTCACTGAGGTCGTCTTCATGGGCCATCAGGCGGTCGTGCTCGGCCTGCTTCACCGGGTCCGGCGTCTGGAACAGGTCCGCACCGAGCCCACGGCGCTGCTGCTGGACGGCGGCGTGCTCAGCCTCGAGCCGGTCAGCAGCCGCGTTATCCGCCTTCGCCTTCGCCGCAGCCTCCTGCACTGCTGCGGAGAGGTGGCGGGTCTGCTCTGGGGTGAGTTTGACCGTAGCGCCCTTGTTCGCGCCCTTCCATGGGTCCTGGGCGAATACGTCGTCGCCAATGCCCAGTCGAACCGTGCGCTGCCCGCCGACCTCAGTGACCGCGACTTTCGCCGCGCCGCCGAAGTGGAAGTCCTGCTGGCTCGACGACGCAAGGGATTCGCCAGGGTCCAGGTCAATCCTTCCGGACAGGTTCAGGGCATCACCGGCGACCGGCACCCAACCGTGGGTGTAGTGCTGTCCCGGGTGCGGATGTCCCCGCTCTTCGACCCGGGGCGCGACGATGCCCGCGAGCGCCAGAACGCGATCGCGGGTAGCGGCATCCATCAGAACCCCTCTGGCACCGGAGGAAGCGCGGGCGGAGTCGCATCCGCCGCGAGAGGGTCGGGGGCCGCATCGCCCTGGCCGGGCGGTTGGAGCTGGACGCTGGTCAGGCCGGAATGCACCAACAACGTCACGTCCTGCGCATTCACCGCCGCCACCGCGGTTTCAGGGGTGAAGCCAGCGTTGACATAGCCGACGATCGTGGTCTGGCGCACCTGCTCGATGTCCGCGGCGTCCCGGGCGTCCTCGCGCAGGATCGGCATGTCCGAGGTGTCGGTCCACAACTCGGCGTCGTTCGGGACCTGGATCAATGGCGCCAGCGACGCGGCCAGATCCTGCAACGTCGGGTAGATCCACGTGTCGGCGAAGATCCGGCGGGCCATGCCGAAGTTGCCGGCGTTCAGCGACGAGCCCGACAGACCTTCAGAGATGCCCAGTACCGGAGCGGGAACCCGCGACAGGGCCGAGATGCGGGTCTCGCTCGCGCCCTGCAACGCCTTCAGATCCGCGTCGCGGGCGTTGTTGCCGACCACGGTGGCGTCGGCGCCGGCGGTCAGGTACAGCGTCTTGTACGAGTTGGCGACGCCGGCGTGACGGGCCTCCATCATCTCGACGAGATCGTCGAATTGCTTCTGAGTGCCCGCCGGAATGCCCTTCACCACAAGGTTCGGCGTCGCTCCGTTGCGGAAGAACTGGATCTTGTGGGCGGTGGCGGCCTCATCCATCTGGATGTCCCGGATGGCCGGGGTGATCCAGGACATGCCGATCTCGGCACCCTCCGGGTCGGGCAGCGGCGCCCAATGGGCCACCTCATCCGGCAGCAATGTCTGTACCCGGTTCGCCCAGCCCGACAGCGACCCGTTCCCGGGCGCCGACAGTCCACCGTTGGCGTACGCGTAGCCGATGATCTCGCCGTCCAGAGCCGTCGCGGCGTCCTCGGGCTCCTGATCAGAGCCGAACAGGATCGCTACCCAGTCCGGCCGTAGCACCCGAAGCCGACCGGGAGTGCGGTTCGTGACGTAGGCGTTGCCGGCCAGGCCAGCGTGGAGCTCCATGCGGCTGATCAGCTGACTGGTCGTCGCCTTCGGCCACGGCGTCTCCAACGGCGCCAGCGCCCGGGTGCCGAACGTCTTGCGCGGCTTCCCGGACGACTGGCGGCCGCGGAACGTGAACCGGGCCTGCGACAACACCAACGCGCGCACGATCTCGGCCGCGAACGCCGGCGGGCAACGCCTCAGGGCGGCTGCGTAGGACGGCAGGGTGGCCAGGATCTCGGTCACCCGCATGTGCGCGGACGTCATGTTCAGCCCGAAGCCGTACCCGGTGCCCATCTGCCCCATCGAGGGCGCGAGCAGATCACTCAGCCACGTGTCGGCCGAGAAGCGCTGCTCGACCTGCCCACTGGGGCGACGGGCCAGGGCCGTCGAGATGCGGTCAGCCAGCACGGGCCTTGGCCTCAGGTTCGATGCCCATGCCGACCTTGAAACCGACCGCGAACGCCGCGATCACCCACCGGAACGCCAGCCACAGACGCGCCACCGACCAACCGAGGGCGAAAAACGGGGCCATGAGGACGCTCAGGAGGACCGGCAGCAGGCGCAGGGCGTTCGCCTGGAGTGCGATGCGGTCGGCGAGGAGGACGGTCACGGGTTCTCCTCGCCTATCTCCATGCACCGAAAAAGGGTTGCTCGGGTTCGCCGGGCTCGCGCGTCACGAAACCGAAGACCGCGTTGGTCATGGAGACGAGAGGCGAGATCACGACGTCGGTGGACCGCCGGTCCCAGGTCGTGCCGTCCCCAACCCGACGTGTGGTCGCGCCCTCGACCGCGGAGGCGATAGCGGCGCCGTGCCGACCCGGCCGAATCCTGATCTTCGGGACGGCGAACTTCTCCTCGGGTAGATCCCCCGGGGCGCCGGTGAGCCCTTCAGAGGACTCCGTGACCTCCCCCTGCTCCTCAGAGGACGAGGCGGAACGGAACATGGCGAACGCCTGCCCGACCTGGCGCGGCGTCATCGTGACGACGTTCAGGCCGGCTTCCTGCAGCTGCGGCACCATGAACCCGGCCGCACCGCCGATGTCCACCACCCAGGCGGCGGGCTTCCACCGCGCATCAAGCTCGACTGCGCGAGGTACCACCCAGCCGGTGCCCTGCGCGTGGTCGATGACCTCGCCGTGCAGGTTGCCATCAGCCCGGGCGCCAGCGGCGGAGATGGAGGAGTAGCCGCCGCCGGGCGTCGAGTCGATGGAGAAGACGAGCGGGTCCGTGGCGAGCGACGAGTCGTCGAGGAGAGCGAGGTAGTCGTCCTCTGACAGAACCTGCCAGTGTGCGGAGGTGTCGACCGGCCATACACCGAGGTGTTCGGTCGAGTAGTTCTGCACCTTGCCGGCGGAGGCGAAGATCCGGTACTGGTCGGCGAGGTACTCCTCCTGGATGAGGTACCCCAGGCTTGGGTTCGTCGCGTACCAAAGATCCACGTTGGCCGGGTCAAACACCTCCGGCGGCGAGTACTCCCAATACGCCAGTCGCGGCTGTCCCTCCAGCCCCCTCTTGCGGACCGAGGGCAAGAATGCGTTCTCCGGCATCGGGCCGGTCTTGTCGTCCGGCGGGGATGACGTGTAGGTGATCGACGGGTTCGGCAGTGTCGCCAGGATCGGCGAGATCGCCGCCATGTGTCCGGCCACAAGCGCGTACGCCTCGTCGAGGATGATGTCCTCGCCAGAGAACCCGCGTGCGCCGTGCAGGGTGCGAGCCTTGTACTTCAGCTGCCCGCCACCGGCGCGCTTGGTCAGCTTGATGCCCTCTTTGCCGTGCGCTCGGTTCACCTGGTCGACCCGCTTCGTCAGCCAGTCCGAGCCGTCGATGATCTCCATCAATCGCTCGAACGCTTCGCGCGACGTGTCAAACAGGTGCGCCGAGTGGATGATCGTCTTCGTCCGCAGGATGAACAGCGAGTACAACTCGCGGGCTTCGATGATGACGCCCTTGCCGTTCTGTCGTGCGACGAACAGCCCGGACTCGTACGCCGACCACTTGCCGTCCGGTCGGCGTCCGAGCATGTCGCGGCAGTACTCGCGCTGCCATGGAAGCAGCGGCTTGCCGACCTCGGCCATCAGGTCGGCCGCCTCATCGCCGAGCGTCGTTGCGTACTCCGGGCAGCTACGAACCCGTGGCGTCTGCGACCCGACGCGAACGCCTGGCTGCCAGATCGTCGGCGCGGGCAGCAGCGATGCGGTCAAGGCGCGTGTCCTCCTCCGCGACAGGCAGGCCGTCCAGCTCCTCGACGACCGCGCGAAGCTCCTTGATGATCGCCACGACGACCCGGCCGTCGCCCATTCCGCAGACGCAGGTGCACTCGCGCCGATGCGTCGCGGCGCGCTCCTCGTCGAGCTCTTCGGCGAGGCGATCGCGGAGGATCCGCAGCGTAGAGGGCCTGTCGCCGGAGCTCACGATGCGGCGAACATCGACTGTCGTCACTGAGAGTCACCTCATTGAGTCCACAGTGGACAGATGCGCCTCTCGATGTGCACTACACAGCGTCACGGGGAGGGAAAAGACCAGCAGGGTCTTTTGGGTGCTCCGGGTGTCCGTTTTGCGTGGTTGCCCCCGCCCCCTGGCCCACCGCATACGTGCAGGTCAGAGGCTTGCTGTCTGTCTACATGAGACAGTGACTGGCAGGCTAGGCACCACGCACCATCGACTGACCAGTGGCACGTGACTATGCGTAGC
>Ga0207694_10000449_pt1 | contig 38236 bp, 44 predicted proteins | sample KBSC34metaG_FD_184353 | JGI IMG/M metagenome (GOLD analysis project Ga0207694, IMG submission 184353) | Corn rhizosphere microbial communities from Kellogg Biological Station, Michigan, USA - KBS C3-4 metaG (SPAdes) (version 2) | ecosystem: Host-associated > Plants > Roots > Rhizosphere > Soil... | reverse complement strand
GTCGTTTTTGACGGCCGACGCCGAAGGCCCCAAGCACTTTGAGTACAAGCTGACCCGGGCCAAACTGATCGAGCTGGTACAGGATTTGATCGACAAGACCGCGGAACCCTGCGAAAAGGCCATCAAGGACGCCAAGCTATCCGCCGGCGATATCAATGAGATAGTTTTGGTCGGCGGTATGACGCGTATGCCCGCCGTTATCGACAAAGTGAAGCAGATTTTCGGTAAAGACCCGCTGCAAGGCGTCAACCCGGACGAAGTCGTTGCCGTCGGCGCGGCCATCCAGGGCGGTGTGCTGCAGGGTGATGTCAAAGACGTGCTGCTGCTGGATGTTACCCCGCTTAGCCTGGGTATCGAAACCCTTGGCGGTGTAACCACCAAGCTCATCGAACGTAACACCACCATCCCGACCAGCAAGAACGAAGTGTTTTCTACCGCCGCTGACAACCAGAACAGCGTGGAAATCCATGTGCTGCAGGGCGAGCGCGAAATGAGCGCCGATAACAAATCCCTGGGACGCTTCGTGCTGGACGGCATCCCGCCAGCCCCGCGCGGCGTGCCGCAGATAGAGGTTACTTTCAACATCGACGCCAACGGCATCCTGAATGTGACCGCCAAGGATAAAGGTACCGGCAAGGAGCAAAGCATCACCATCCAAGGCAGCGGCAACTTGGACAAAGCCGAGGTGGAAAGGGCGGCTAAGGACGCCGAAGCCCACGCCGAAGAAGACAAGAAGAAGCGCGAAGGCATCGAAGCCAAGAACAACCTGGAAAACGCCGTCTACCAGGCCGAGAAGATGAAGACCGACTACAAGGATAAGCTGGCCGAAGAGGATATCAAAACCCTGGACGAGGCCGTGGCCGAAGCCAAGACCCATCTGGAAGCGACCGATAAGGATGAAATCGAAAAAGCCGCCAAGGATCTGTCTGACAAGATAATGCCGGTCGGCGCCAAGATGTACGAAGCCGCCCAAGCCGAAAATAAGTCAGAAGAACCAACCACAGAAGACGGCAAGAAGAAGTCCGATAAAGACGAACCGATCGAAGGCGAAGTCGTCGACGACCAGAAAGAGGATAAGTAGGTGAGTTGGCGCCGCATAGGTTTCCTGGCGGCGCTGATAGCCGCTTTCTCAGCCGGCACGAAAGCCGGCATCAGGTACGCTCAGGATCATTACGTTTCCAAGGACCGCAAGTTCATCGAAGGCGAGGTATCGCCGGACAATACACGGAGTAACTAAGCATAGGAGCCGATATGACAAGTATGGAAGAAAGGCTTAAGGATCTGGGGGACATCATCGATTCGAACGTAGAGGTCAGAGGGGCGAGGTGGCTGCGCCAGTCCCACGAGATTCTGGATGATTCTTCGGAGATACTGATGCTCCATAAGCGGACCGACGACGGCGAAGATGAATATGTGGTCCGTGAGTACCCGTTAAGAGGCAATACTCCTCATAAGCAGGCCAGGTTATCGGAACGTAAATGGAACGGCGCCGATCCCAATGAAACGATATCTCAAAGAAGCCGGCGGGTTTTTCCGGGGCTGAGGTTGGATATGGAAAGGATCGGACTGGAAGATCACGATATAGTATGGATCTCAAGAAGGATCGGCCGATTGCTTGAAAAAAGGTCACAAGACCAAGTGGCGCAAGCCTGGGATAACGTAGACAAGAATGGCTAAGAGGGATTATTACGAAGTTCTGGGGGTCGGCAAGTCCGCCAGCGCTGACGAGATAAAGAAGGCCTTCCGCCGCAAAGCGGTCGAGCACCATCCGGACCGCGGCGGCGACGAGGCCCAGTTCAAAGAAATCAACGAGGCTTACGAAGTCCTTAAGGATGATTCCAAACGCAAACGCTACGACCAGTTTGGCCACGCCGGGATAGGCAGCAGCGCCGCCAGCGACGGCAACCCCTTTGGCGGATTCGGCGGCACGCAAGACTTCAGCTTCGATTTCGGCGACCTGGGACTCGGCGACATATTCGGTAGTTTCTTCGGTGGTGACATGGGCGGCGGACGCCGTAATCAGCGGGTCCGCGGCCAAGACGTGGAGACATCGATTGAAATCAGCTTCGAACAAGCGGTTTTCGGTACCGAAGTCGACCTTAATCTGACGATGCAGGATAACTGCGAACACTGTAAAGGCACGACGGTTGAGCCGGGTTATGACCTTAAAGCTTGTGATAATTGCGGAGGCAGCGGCCAGATAACCAATGTCATGCGCACCGTCTTTGGCAACATACAGCAGTCGGCGCCCTGCCCGAAGTGTGAAGGCCGCGGTCAGGTTCCGGAAAAAGTCTGTACCGTTTGCAAAGGCAAAGGCACCCAACGCCGCAGCCAAGTGGTCAGGCTTAAGATACCGGCCGGTGTTGATGATGGCGCTACTATCCGGTTACGCGAGCGCGGCGAAGCCATCGCTCACGGCCCAAAGGGCGATTTATACGTCAATATAAAAGTTAAGCCGCACAAGAAATTCACTCGCGAGGGCGACCTGATACTTTCGACGGAGCACGTCAAGATGGCGGACGCGGCTTTAGGCGCCGAAATCAGCGTGGAGACGGTAGACGGCCCGGTCCGTATGAAAGTGCCGGCCGGTACCCAAAGCGGCACTGACTTCAAACTTAGCGGCCATGGGGTACCTCATGTGAATAAGAACAGCCGCGGCGCCCACATTGTTACGATAGCCGTCGATACGCCCACCAAACTCAGCAAGGAACAGAAGGCCCTGCTCGAAGAACTGCGCTCTTAGCCACCCAAGCCGTTACGGGCCAGTCCGCCCCATTCGACCACCGTGAACCCCTTCCTGTTTAAGGGATTCAGGTTCTGAGGAGTTAGGTCATAAGGCTTATCCAGGCCTTGGAAATCCAGGAAGACACGGATAAGCGTCCGCGGAGCAGGGGATATCTGAAGCGGCGCCAAACGGTTCATCTGCGCCGTGTTAAACCATGTCAATCTGGTATACGGCTGGCTGACGGATGCCAGCTTCGGGCCCCAGAAATTCATGAAGTCGGTAATTTCCTGAGCGTTGAGGCCTTGCTGTCTCAGCTGACTTTTGACTGTGTCAGGAACATCTGATGTCCGGACGATCGTGCCTGAATTTATATCGGGGTATGCGCCATAGCCGTAGCCGTCCCAGAAAAGACTGCCGTACGTCTTGCCCTTGTAGCTCAGGCTGCCGTCCGGATAGGCCGTGACGTTGTCCCAGCCGTTACCGTAAACAGGATCCGAGTTGACTACTTGGGCGCCAACTTTAACCGAAACTTGCTGCTTTTGCTGCGGGTACAAGTAAATCACAGGTTTGGCGCAGCCGCCGTGGACGATCATGTCAGAGCGCAGGAACAGCACATACTCGCCTAGGCCGTTTTTGGCGATGAAATAGCCGTGCTGCTTAGAGAATTGGTCGATAGGCAGGTTCTTGAGCGAAGAGTCGTCCACGAACTCGCCGCCGGCATAATCCTTACTGAATATTTCCTGCACGAGCGGATTGCTCTGGGGAAGCTGGTAGACCGTCTGCCCCTTAGGCGTTGTCCCGACCTTTGTCAGATTCGAATCGGATATGTTCTTGGCTATCACATAACCCGTCGAACCGCACCCTTGTCCGGAGCTGATATAGCTGCTTTTATTGTTGCTGCCGCTGCTCCAGTTTATGCTTAAGTCGCCCGAAGCCCCGGCGATCTCGCCGTTAGGATTGTAGTCAGTAGTGAACAGTTGTTTGTACGCTCCATGGTATTCCATAACCTTATAATTGGGCGTGTCATCCACGGTTACTTCGTAGAAATCCGTATCATCCTGCGAACCCAATTTCTTGATAGCCGAACTGGCTACATCCCCATAGAACCCGCCTCTGATGGATGTAAGGCCGTTTTCCATAAGGCTCATGCTGACCATATGTATCTCGGTATCTCCGTCTGGCGCGTACAAGACCTTCATCTTTTGATTGGCTATGGTAGCTTCCAACGGCATCTTGATGTCGTCGAGTTTGGTCTTGTCATCGATGTTAACTTTGCCGCTTAGCGACGGTTTCCAGTATGTAGCGAAATTGGCCGGGTCATCGCTGTTCTGAGCCAACGCGTCATAGGTACCGTTTTGGGCCAGAGCGAACACGTAAGCGTTCCCGCCGGGTCCGTTGACATAAGTCATCACATCTATTTTCCGCCCGTCGGAGGTCGTACCTATCTGGTAGTAAGCGATTTTGAGATTTACGGCGCAATCCGATTCACAGCCGAAGACCTGATAGTTCGTAATGAATCCAAGATCTCCGAGTTTCTGCGGACTGTTCAGGTAGGTATTGCCGCTTAGGAACGTCGCCGCCGGAAGATTTGAAGCAATCGAACCGTTTTCGGTCGAAACCGTTGATTTAGCCGAGCTGGCAGGCTGCGCTTGATAATTCTGCTTAGTACTGCGGCCGAAATAATAAGCCACTCCAGCGATTATTACTATTACAACCAGTAGGACGACGGCCTCGTACTTGCCTTTGCCGGCGAATATGTTCAGTTTTTTAATATGACGTTTGGCCCGACCGCCGGTTTGAGACGGCTGCGGATCAGACTCCGGTTCTTGGCCGGGGCGGTCGTTCCGAGGATCGTCGTTTTGCATGGTTTATCCAGGTTAGTTAGCGTTAGCTCAATCATAAGTCTAACTGACGGGTTATTCAACCTGATAGTTCTTCTTAAACATCACGACGGTGAAGTCTTTGGGAAGGTATTCGGTCCGAAGTATCACGCGCGGCGTCAACGTCTTACAGAATTCGAATATTTCCTGGGCGTCAGCGTAAGCAATCAGAGAATCGTGCGGAATCGGCTTAGTGCCGCCGGCCATATTGAAAGCCAGCACCTCGCCGGTCTGCTCGAATAAGTTCTTTATCATTTTCTTCCGCTTCATCAGCCAATTGTCGACATTACCATTCATCACGCCTGAAGATATGACGACATCGAACAGCTCTACCTTCTTGTTGAAGGGGTCGCCGCGTCTAAACTCGTGACCCTCGAACCGCTGCCGGGCAATTTCCAGGAACTCCTCCTTTTTATCCACGCCTAAGTAGCGGAAATCCGGTGACTTAGCGTACAGATAAGGCAGCAGGTCGCCCATGCCACAGCCGGCATCCAGAATATATTTGCCGTGCACCGGAATATCGGCGACTAACTCACGGAAGCGGATAGCCATCGAGCGGTAATCCCACCACAGCAGGGCTTTGGGGCTCGGCCCGAACTGCTCGAGGCTTTTGTCATAATCTTCGGTCAGTTTCGAAAAATCTAAAAAACTCATCTTATTTATTTTACCGTCTATCTTTGATTTATAACTCCTTGTGCTTATAATTATTATTAAGTACTAACATTAAAAACTATGAAAAAGTCAGACCAGCAAGGATTCATACCGATGTTAATCGTCTTCCTCTTAGTGATAGGAGCGGTTATTTACCTGGCTTTCACCCAGGTTATCAGGCACCAGAAATGAAGATATTATTGGTCAATAACCACACCGTCCATATAAATTCGCTCGGCAAAGCTCTGGCCGGCCATCAGGTCGAAGTCCAGACCTATCGTCCCGGCATTGAGTTTAACTATCAGGATAAAGACCTTATTATTCTTTCCGGCGGCGGCGGCGAAGGCCTGGAAATAGACGACGAATACGAACCGGGCAGGCTGTGGTATGAGGACGAGATGAAGCTGATACAGACCGCCGACAAACCGATCCTTGGCATATGCATGGGGTTCGAGGTCATGGCCAGAGCTTACGGCGCTCCGGTGACTTCGGCTGGCAGTCTGATCTTAAATCGCGAGGATCTGGAAGTATCAGAGGATTATATACACCTCTTTGGAAACAGAATCCGCCAATACGAAGCCCATAGCTGGCGGGTAGAGGACGTCCCCTCGGACTTCGATGTCCTGGCCACCTCTAAATCAGGCATCGAGATTTTCAAGTACGAAGACCAGAAAGGCACTCGTTTCGCCACCCAATTCCACCCGGAGAAGGGGGGGACATTAGAACTTCCGCGACTCCTTGAACACCTTGCTTAAATTGCCATTTTATTATATAATCAGACAATGAATTTGCCTTTTGGCGGTGAAGATATCCTTAAAGTTGTATCCACGCCGAGCATCCCAAATCCTAAACCGGGAACTCCCGAACATGATAATGCCCTGGCTAGGGCTAAGAGCAGCCGATCGATCGGGGCGATGCCCTGGCTGCCGCAGGATCCCACTGATGAGTGGGCCAAGGAACTTTATGAGCGGATCGAAGAGGCGGAGCGGACCTACACCGCGCCGAATCTCCGATATGAAGAATATATACAGGGTACGGCGACGGAGCCGGACGAGATAGCTACGGTCAAGAATGAAGAAATAGTCGATCCGTATCTATTCACGGCGGAGCACGCCACCTGGCCGATTAATGTGAAGACCAATGAATACCGTGAAGCCGGTCCCGATGCCGGTACGGGCGGCTTGGCGGCCGTTATGGCCGAGGATTATGGCACTGCGCTGATCATGCGCGGGCGGCAAACCAGTAATGTGCCAAGCTTGGCCGAACATAAAATCAGGCCTTTGATAAGTAAGGAATTAGCCAGGTCAATCGGATTTATGTCGGTACATGGTCAGTTCCCGGGTAAATTTGTTCACCAAAGTGATAGATCGGAGATCCACGCCTGTATAGGCCTGGGGATAGATCCTACTGAAGCTATGCGCGACTTCGCCCGTAAAGTAGTTCTGGGCGCGCGGGATATCGGACTATACGCGGTTATCAGTAACGATCAGCCGGCATATATACAGCAGCGCCATAGTACCAGGCTCAAGCGTAAGGAGGACGGCACACCCAAGCTCAGCCAGTTGGCAGCCGCCAAGAACCCTAAGATGACTACTAACTACAGCCGGGAAGTCCTGCGGGAAATGGGCCGCAACATCCCGTCATTTCAGATGGAACTGACTAACATGCTGCTCTTGACGACCTCAGAGGGAGTCAGGAAAGATAAGAAATCCAGGATTATCGGGGTAGCGCTAGGCTACAAGCTGCTAGAAAAGGTAGTACAGCTGACCTTCCAGGAAATCGGTCCTCAAACCGGGGTATTGATTTAAAAAGGTATTATTGATTCATGAAAAAGGTATTTATACTGAGCGGCCCTTATCAGCACGGCCACCGGCCGAAATATTCCAAAGTCTTCTCCCGGGCTATCCCGGCTTATGAATTCATAGATGTTGAACTGGATAATCTTATCGTGGAAATAAGTCCGGATAAGTTCCTGATCAAGGATAGCGCCAGCGGCTTAGATATCAAGGACGCCGATCTGGTGATGCTTCGCGAATACACCGGTAACTTCCTGGATCTGGCGTTCGTTGTCAGCAAGTATCTGGAACATAACCGGGTGGAATATTTCAACAAGGACTACATGAATTACCGGCCGGTATCCAAACTGGCCCAGGCGGCGATTTTCTATGAGCTGGGTCTGCCGTTTCCAGATCTGGTCTTCTCGGTCAAACCTGACCTACTGGCGTCCCTCGCGGTAGCGCTGGGCTTCCCGCTGATACTGAAAGAGGCCCAGGCCAGCCACGGCGATAACAATTTCCTGGTGAAATCACCCGATGAGCTGGAACGCCTGCTGTCGGACCGCCAAGAATTAAAATTCATCGCCCAAAAGTACGTGCCCAATGATGGTGATTACCGTCTGCTATTGATGGGCGGCCGGACAGTACTGCAGATATATCGTCAGGGGCAAGGCGGTACTCATCTTAACAACACTTCCAAAGGCGCTGCCGCCCAATTGTCGGACGATCTGCCACAAGAAGTTTTGCGACACGCTAAAGAACTGGTGCGGCATATGGACCTGGAACTGGCCGGCGTCGACATACTGCTGGACGGTGCTAAAAAACCTTATTTCCTGGAGATAAATTACCAACCGCAGATCATCAGTGGAGCGTTAGTGGACGAAAAACTCGCCAGTATCAAAGATTTGATCGAGCATCAGCTCGGCCGTTCCGGATCATAAGCGCTGCCGCTCATCACGAATAACACGTTGCGGTGTTCTGATCGGTTAAAATCGTTTATCCCCTCGTTAGGGCTGTCGGCGGACGGTTCTATGATGTAGCTGCTGCTCGGATCAAGCGATGCCGCGGCCTGGGCTTCGAAGCTCCCAAACAAGGATGAACCATAGCCGCACAACCGGCAGGCTACTAGAAATTCGAACTTGGTATCCATCTTATAATCCGATCCGTCCTGGAAAAGATTCACCAGCTCTTTCAGCATATCCGTGTACAGAGCCACTCGGTCGGGCGGTATCAGCCGCTGATAGAAATTCGAATCGGCGATGATGGCATGGGTGAACAGGTAGATGAATAAGTGCCTCTGGACCGGATCAGTCAAATCGTAATGCTCCTTCTGGCTGTAAATCAGCCCCGGATCCAGCCGAGGGTGGTCGAATAGCTGTTCGAACAGGTACAAGTAATCCACTGCGAACCGAGACAGTATCCGCAGCGCCGCCTGATCTCCGGCCAGATCGTTATACAGGTTCTCCAGCTCTTGGTAATCCACCAGCTTCAGCAGAACGTCCCTGGCGTCTAATCTATAGAATTCTTTCAGGTGACGTATCCTGAAAAAAGCGTTATGCAAACCGAATAGCGACTTATACTTGTCGAAATAGACCTGGCGTTCCTGTTTGGCATAGATATTCTTGATCCGGCTGGCAAGCACATCTTTAAGGGCTGAGTCGATATTCCCGCCATTGGTCATATAATCTTCCAGATCGGTGATGGCTTCGTAAGCTTTCGGGTTCTTCTGCCATGACGCCAGGCGGCTGGCATAGTGGAATTGCTTATCGGGCGCCAGTTCACCGAAGTGCTCGAAATAGTAACTTTCAATCTGTTGTCTAAGGTCCATCACTTGATAAATTATAACAGATGTTGTATTGAATAATAACCGAAAAAATGTTAAAATATTGTAATGGCCGAAAAGAAAATAATCGGCAGGGTAGAGCGGATTTCTTTCCCTGAACTTAGCATCAAAAACGTCCACGCCAAGATCGATACCGGCGCGGACCTGTCTTCTATTTGGGCGACCGGCATCCACGAAGAGGACGGCGTGCTGAAGTTCAAACTTTTTGGCCGGAAATCACTTTTTTACACTGGCAAAGAAATCGTATTCACCCGGCCGCACTATCTTCTGACCAGGGTCGCCAATTCTTTCGGACACCGCGAACTGAGGTATGTGGTCAAACTGCAGATAAACCTAGGCGGCCGGATCATCGTCGGTACTTTCACGCTTTCTGACCGCAGCAAAAAGACCTATCCTATCCTTATCGGCCGCAAACTGCTGAACCGCAAATTCCTGGTGGACGTGGCTAAGGGCACGCCGCTAACGGAAATAGAGAACGGCAAGAAAGACCGGATGCGCAAAGAACTCGAAGTATTCAGAATGTGGGAGAAGAAATCATGAGAATCGTAATCTTATCGAAAGGTCCGGCCAATTACACCACTAAGCGGCTGAAGGATGTGGCTATAGAACGCGGCCACGAAGTACGCATAGTTAACTACGCTAAGTGTTACATGGCGGTGGAAAAGGGCAATCCGGTGGTTTATTACAGAGGCGAGAAAATCGTGAACGTGGATGCCATCATCCCGCGGATCGGCTACAGCTATACCCGTTATGGCTCGGCCGTAGTACGTCAGTTCGAAATGCAGGGCGTGTTCACCACCGCCAGTTCGATCGCCATAGTCCGTTCGCGCGATAAGCTGAGGGCTTATCAATTGCTGGCTAAATATGACGTTGGCGTACCAAAGACGGTGTTCGCGCGCGAGACCGCCGACTTCGACGAGGTCATCGAATTAGCCGGCGGCGCGCCGGTAATCATAAAAGTGGCCCGCGGTACCCATGGCAACGGGGTAGTGCTGGCCGAGACCAAAAAAGCCGCCAAAGCCGTGATGCAGGCCTTCTTCGTCGAAGGCGTGAACTTCTTGGTGCAGGAATTCGTGGCGGAATCGGCCGGTACAGATATCCGGGCTGTAGTGGTCGGCGGCCGGGTGGTGGCCAGCATCAAGCGCCAGAGTCTGGACGATGATTTCCGTTCCAATACCCACCAGGGCGGCGTAGGCAGCTCCGTGAAGCTTACCGAAGAAGAAGAAAAGACGGCCATCAAAGCGGCCAAAGCCATGGGATTACCGATCTGCGGCGTGGATATGATGCGTAGTGACCGCGGCCCGTTGGTACTGGAAGTCAACTCTTCGGCCAGCATTAAAACGCCAGAGACTATCACTCAGCGCGATGTCGCTGTCAAAATCATTGAATACGTGGAACGCAACGCCAAAGGTCGCAACCGCAAGGACCGTGTCGGTGCCTAAGCCGAAACTCAATAAAAACTATATAGTCCCAGCTCTGATAGCTGTATTGGTAGTCGTCGGCGTGGCCGCCGCGCTAGTTATCGGCGATACAAGCCCGGATAAACAATCGGGCCTTCACCAAGCTGCGGCCTGCGGACCGTATCGCCATGATGGCGAGGTCACTATCAGCCGACAAAGGATTTTCATCGAGGCTACCAAGACCCAGGCCGAGTTTACCAAAGGACTGGGCGGCAGGCCCTGCATCCCTGACGACCAGGGTATGTTCTTCGCTTTCAGTAAACCGGGACAATACCGTTTCTGGATGAAGGGTATGAGGTTCCCCATCGATATCCTTTGGATCAATAGCGACCACCGGGTCGCCGGCGTGGAAATCAATGTCAGCCCCTCCACTTATTACTCCAAGTTTCCATTCTTCGAAAATGATAAGGATCATCCGGCGCAGTACGTCTTAGAGCTGAAAGCCAACAAAGCCAGAGACCTCAAGGTCAATCTGGGCACGCCTGTAATCTTCTGATCCGCTCATGCTAAGATAAGGTCATGACCGAAGCCTTGTTGGCGACCCTGTTATTCTTGCCGGCAGTTATCTCTTATTTCTTAAAAAGCAATGCCGCCGTCAGCTTCCTGGCGCTCTGTGGCGGTCTGGCCGTCAGCACGCTGTCGGGCAGCGACATCCAGCATCTTTTTGGTAAGACCAAGATCACCTCGCTGACATCCGATGACGTCAGCCTACTGCTTCTAGCCGTACCGTTAGTCCTGTCGCTTTTGTTCACTTTCAAGTCCGTAAATTCACGCGGGCTCAAGTTGGTGCACATCGTGCCGGCTATCTGCGCCGGCGGTCTGCTGGCGGCCGTATCCGCGCCCACGTTCAGCCAGGCGCTTAATATAAATCTGGCGCATTCAACTATCTGGAAAGATCTACGATCGGCCCAATCGTTTGTGGTCGGGCTGGGTTTACTGGTAAGTTTATTGTTAGTGTGGAGCGGCGGCTTCAACCACTCCGGCTCCCATAGTCACTCCAAAAAACATAAATGAAACCATATGTATAAATTGATTCGAAGCCAAAAGCATTTATCACCCCTGGGACTGGTGATTTTCGCCTGTACTATAGGCGCCATAGGATATTTCATCTTTTATAGCTTAGCGGCTACGTCGTCAGTGGGTGATTTGAATAATGACGGAGTGGTAAATATATCGGACCTATCCATATTGTTAAGCGATTATGGGACCAGTAACTCAGCCGCCGATATAAACGGGGATTCAACCGTTAACGTCTTAGACCTGAGCGTATTATTGAGCCATTATGGTCAAACTGTAACTTCGGGCGGGGGTGGCTCGACCACTCTTACGGCACCCGGTAATCTCCATGGTACAGCCAATACTACAAGTAGCGTCACATTGAACTGGACCGCTTCATCCGGCAGTGTAGCGGGGTATACCTTATATAGAGCCGGCCAAAGCTATAAATCGCTGGGGAATGTCACATCATATACGGATTCCGGATTAAGTACGGATACGGTTTATGAATATACAATCGCCGCGCGAGATTCCACCGGCGCCCTATCGCCTAAATCTAATCTGGCGCCGGTCATTACCAAAGAAGGCGCTCCGGCGCCGCAGCCATCTTATACCCTGGATTCCACGTTTGACTATCCAAGTAAAAGTAATCCCAGCGATTACATGCAGCACGTGGATTTCGATGTCGTTTGTCTATACAGCGGAGTACCGCCGGTAAGAGATGCTCCGGACGATCCAATCGTATATCCCGGCCAGCCGGGAGCTTCGCACCAGCACGTTTTTTCAGGTAACAAAACCGTGAATGCCAGCTCCACGCTTAGCTCGCTAGAGGCCGGCACTTCCAGCTGCATACTGACACAGGACAAAGCTTCATATTGGATGCCGGAACTCTATACCAGCGGCAAGGCCATTACGCCTTTCCACGCCAGGGCCTACTACCGGGCCGGGTCACTCAAAGTCCTGTCGCATATCCCGCACGGACTGCGGATGATCGCCGGTAACTCGAAAGCTACCTCGCCTCAGGACAAAAGCATCGCCGGCTGGCAATGCCGGCAAGTATCACCGGATGTGGTGACCATAGGCAAGCAAGCCACCATACCGACCTGCGCCTCGACCGATTTGCTGGAAGGTTCAGTCGTATTTCCGAACTGCTGGGACGGCGTGAACCTCGATTCAGCCGATCATAAATCGCATATGTCATACAGCTCGAGCGATAGCTGCGATGCCGCCCACCCGGTACATATGCCGCAGCTAACACTCGCTTACAGGTACCCGCCGGGAACTACGAATAGCACTTCTTACCTTTCCGCGATGAATTCCGGATTGACGCTGCACGCGGATTTCTTCAACGCCTGGGAACAACCGACCTTAGATGCTTTAGTGGACCGTTGCATAAACGCGGGGGTCCATTGCGGCGATGTCTCGTCGAAGCATTTCCCCGGGCCTATACCGGCGCCATAAGAACCGCTAAGGATGTGATTACATCGGCAGGGCTTCGTAGACGCACACGGCCCCGTCTTCGGATTTGACCAACGGACAGCCTTTGGCCATCTCTACGGCTTCATCCATGTCTTTGGCTTCTACTATGGAATATCCGGTCGCCGGCATGTCTTTCACGCCCATCACGCCGCCCTTATGCACGGCCTGGCCGCCTTCGCCGAACGGATTGCCCGGGTCCATAATCTTCTTACCTAACTGCCCGAACCAGCCCATCCAATCGTCGTTGCTGCCGCCATCCGATTTGCCGGCATAGTATACATATACGAACTTGCCCATTTTGACTCCCTTGGCTATAAAGCCGTTAAATTATTTCCAGGCTACTCACGCATACTGGAAATGTAGTTTTCTAAGGTCGCGGCGGGGGAGCCCCAGCCGGCTTTATATTGGTTTATCCAGGCCTGCGCGAGCCGGAGCGTTCTTGGATTCAGAGCTATAAAATTGGTCCGTCCGGATTTTTTGCGGACTATGAGTTGTGAAGAATCCAAAAGGTTGATGTGTTTATGTATGGCGGGCAGGGACAGACCGTGTTTGCCAGCCAGCGACTTTACCGTAGCGGGGGACAGGGACAGATCATGGATTATGCCACGTCGCTTCCGATTGGCCAGGGCTTCCAAGATGACGTCCAGTTCAGGTGAATCGTAAGGGATTTCCATAAATAGTTAACCTATAAGTTAACTTTACTCTTACTAGCGTGGCTGTCAAATAAAAAATGCCCGGATTGCCGGACATTCTTGGAGGGCCCAGTGGGACTCGAACCCACGACACGCGGCTTAAAAGGCCGCTGCTCTAACCAACTGAGCTATGGGCCCCCACGAGCTTTGCGCTACATGCTCTCTAGCCAAGCAAAGCTCGTGGAAGTCTAAGCTTTATAATATTTTAACACTTTAGCCTATCTGTTTTTGAGCCGAAAAGTCAACAGCTAGGACCGGCTATAAAAAAACACTCTCTCGAGTGTAGGGGTGTCCCACCCGGTTCGAAAGAACCGGGTGGGACGTGGAGGAGTGGGCTCAGAGGCTTCCGGCGCGCACGTTCTGCGTGTCGGTGTAGGCATGAGTGCCGTCGCCACAAGACATGTTGAGCGTCAGGTACTTCACGCCGGACACATAGCCCTTGGTGAAGCCGCCGCCGTAAGTCGTGGTTCCGGCCGGGACAGTGGTGTCGAACACCACGAGCGGGTCGTTGGCGAGCTCGACCTGGCAGACCAGGTCGTAGTTCGTCGTGTTCGAGATGGTGAACGACATCGTCCAGCAGGGCAGCGGCGTACCGTTGCTCGAGCAGTTGGTGTAGTTCACTGGAACTGACTTCGGGGTGACGAGCGCGACTGTGCCGCGTGCGGCCGAAGCCGGACCGGCGGCGAACGCGCTGAGAACAGCGAGTGCGACGATCGAAAGCAGAGCGGCTGCGAGTGAGCGGGACATTAGTCCGCTCCTTTCTCCCTTGCGGGCGTCGATGTGACCTGGGTTTTCAACTCCTCTTCCTCGGATAGGAATTATCCCACCTCGGATTGTGTATATATTACCATAAACTTAATAAAAATGCAATAGTTATTTAACCCCTTAGCTTAAGCAATTAACTTCTTTGATAAGGTGTGGGATTATGGCTAAAAGGATGAGAAAATACCAGCGAACCACCTTTTTGACAACCTTTTTCGTATCCGTACTACTGGGGTTAGGCCTGGCCCGTAAAACCTCCCTGATCCCTAATCTCTGGCTATTGGTTGTTCTACCACTGTTGTTTCTCTTTAAGGATAAAAGAGTGTCCTATCTGTTGATTATCTCGGTTTTCGGGCTGGTTATCGGCTTCTGGCGCGGCGGTCAGTACATGCAAAACGTCTATCAGCTGTCGGATTTGTTCGGTAAAGGGGTGACTATAGAGGCCACGGCCTCATCGGATGCCATCTATGCTAAGAACTCCCAGATAGAATTCACCGCGACCGATATCCGGCTACTCCAGCCGCGGCAAAAGAACCTGTCAGGCAGCTTTAAGATAAGCGGCTTTGGCGAACCGATGATTTACAGGGGTGACATTGTGAGGGTCAGCGGCAAGCTTTATCCTTCACGCGGCAGCAATCAGGGGAGAATATCCTATGCCAAGCTTAGCCGGTTCTCCGCCGGGCATAACTACTTTAACGATCTTAGCCGACGGTTCAATGCCGGAATGCAGAACGCGCTGCCCGAACCGCTGGCTTCTTTCGGGCTAGGGCTTCTTATCGGCCAGCGTAGTACTCTGCCGCTGGATATAACCGCGGCGCTGACAGCTGTCGGCCTGGTTCATATCGTAGCGGTCTCGGGATACAACCTGACTATCATCGTCCGCGGCATCGGGCGGCTGCGCCTTGGCTCCAAGTTCCAGAGACTCATTTTGTCTTTAGCACTGATCGTATCTTTCACGCTGATAACCGGCTTCAGCGCATCGATAGTCCGGGCCGCGCTGGTCTCGGCTTTGTCGCTATGGGCCTGGTATTACGGACGCAGGATAAAACCGCTGGTTCTGATCAGTTTCGCGGCCGCCGCCACGGCTCTATGGAATCCCTTTTATGTCTGGGGCGACCTCAGCTGGTATCTGTCCTTTTTGGCCTTTTTCGGCGTGCTGGTAATCGGTCCGGCCGTCACGCAGCGGTTATTCCGCAAGACGCCGGGAATGCTCACCCAGGTGCTCATAGAGACGCTGGCGGCCGAATTAATGACCTTGCCGCTCATCCTCATGACATTCGGGCAGCTGTCCCTAGTAGCGCTGGCAGCTAATATCTTCATAGTGCCACTGGTACCGCTGGCGATGCTGCTGTCGGCCGCCGCCGGCGTAACCGGCATATTCCTACCGCAGCTGGCCGGTTGGGTGGCCTGGCCGGCTAGATTATTGCTGACCTACATGCTGGATCTCATCCGGCTGCTATCGGACATCCCATCAGTTTTCATCCAGCGCTCTATCAGCGCGATGACAATGATCGGATCATATTTGGTAGTCGTTCTAATAACCCTGATCATGTATAAAAAACTGCCAAAACGCGATAATACGGCAATCGAGGAGCCTATGATTAACACCTTAGGCGTGCTAAAATAACAGATATGAGTGGTCATAGTAAATGGTCGACGATCAAGCGCCAGAAAGAGGCTAACGACGCCAAGCGCGGCGCCTTATTCACTAAACTCGGCAACCAGATCGCCGTAGCCGCCCGCAGCGGGACGGACCCGGCGACCAATTCCGCGCTGGCGATGATCATCGATAAAGCCAAGAAGTCCGGCATGCCGCTGTCTAACATCGAACGGTCCGTACAGCGATCGGCCGATAAGTCCGCCACCCAGGTCGAGGAAGCGATGTACGAGGGATACGGGCCGGGCGGGGTGGCGGTGTTGGTAGAGGTCGCAACTGATAATAAGAACCGCACGCTGCCGGAAGTGCGCACGGCATTTTCTAGAAGCGGCGGCAATATGGCTGAGCCTGGCAGTGTGGCTTTCCAGTTCAGTCGCAAAGGGGTAGTGCGTGTTAAAGGCGGCGGCGATGAGCTGGAGCTGGCCGCCATCGACGCCGGCGCCGAAGAGATTTTCGAGGAAGAGGAGACAGGGGAAACCGTAATCCAGACAGCTCCCGGAGATTTGGCCAAGGTCCGTGACGCTTTAAAAGAGGCTGATTATGAAGTCGTCGACGCCGAGCTGACTTACGAGCCGAATAGCACGATCGAGATTTCCGACGCCGAAACCGCCCGCAAGATCATCAAGATGATGGACGCTTTAGACGAGCTGGATGATGTGGCGGCCACCCATACCAATTTCGAAATGGCCGATAGTCTTAATCTAGACCAATAAACATAAAAATTGTATAATTAGCGGCGCTGTTTCTGTTGTATCTCAACGGACATGTGAGGTGAGCAATTGGCAAAACGTGCACCGTCTCCGGCCAGGCCGGCCATTCAGACGGAAGAGGAATGCGCTATCGAAGCGCAGGAGTTCGTCGAACTCGATACTCAGATCAAGAAGATCGAGCTCGAAAAGAAAGATGCTCACGACAAGGTCGACAAGGAGTTCGCAGAACGTTTGGAGCCTCTTGTCGCCAAGCGTGACGAGAAGTTCGACCGCGTCCAAGCTTGGGCTGAGCCCAATCGGAATAATCGCAAAACGATCAAGCTGCCAAACGATCGTCTGCTCGAGTGGCGGCCGCCCTCAGCTCAGAGCTTGATCTGGGTCCCGGAGAAGTTCATGACGATCGTCCGGGTCCTGCTTCGGCTCGATAACTGGGAGAAGTACCTGACCATCGAGTTCAGGAAGAACAATGTCAAGGCTGACCTGCCGGAGCTCCAGAAGATGAGCCGCAGCCTTCGGCGCTTCCTGAAGCTGGACGAGTCCGTGTACTTCCGCATCAGATGAAACGCAGAGACAGCATTGCCCGGCCGGGCTTCCGGCCGGGCTGTCTCATATCTGAGGTAAACTTATTACATGAGGATAATCGGGATCGACCCAGGTACCGGGATATTGGGTTTCGGCGTGATCGAATCCAGCGGCGGTAATAATCAGCTGGTGGACGCCGGCGTTATCAGGACCCCAGTAAAAGAAGACGACGCCGTGCGCCTGCAGACTATTTATGAAGAGATAACGGATATAATAGTCTCCGCTAAGCCGCAGGAAATGTCGGTTGAAAAATTATTTTTCGCCCAGAATGTCACCACGGCGATGACCGTGGCCCAGGCCAGGGGAGTAGTGCTGCTGGCCGGTATGCAGGCCGGTCTTACAATCTATGAATACACGCCGTTGCAGATCAAGCAGGCGTTGACCGGCTACGGCCGGGCCGAGAAGAAGCAGATGCAGGAGATGGTCCGGGTACTGCTCGGTCTTAAAGAGGCGCCTAAGCCCGACGACTGCGCGGACGCTCTGGCGGCGGCTTTGACCCATGCCGCCTCGCTTAAGGTAAAATAGGTTAGATGATTGCGACATTATCGGGAAAAATCAGTGAGAAAGTCGGCGACCTGGTGGTTGTTAACTGCGGTGGTATCGGGTATGGAATCGCCGTCACTTTCGAAGACTTTGGCGCGCTTAACAGCGGCGAGGAGACCAAACTTTATATTTATGAACACATCCGGGAAAACACGCATGATCTGTTCGGCTTCCGCAGCCTGCAGACCAAGCAGCTATTCGAACAGCTGCTGAGCGTCAATGGCGTCGGGCCAAAGATGGCGCTGGCCATCATGAGCCTGGCCAGCGCCGGCCTGGTGCGGCAGGCCATCGCCGGCGGCGATACCAAATTCATCTCACAGGCCAGTGGCGTGGGTAAACGGGTCGCCGAAAGAGTAGTCGTTGATCTGAAAGATAAGGTCGGCCTGGTCTCCGATGAGAACGCCACCGATTTCCTGACGACTACGGCCAACCCGAACGACGAGGCCCTACAAGCGTTAGTCTCTCTGGGATACAGCGTCGCGGACGCGGCAGAAGCTCTTAAGAAAGTCGACACCAAACTGCCCACGGAGGATCGCGTTAAGCTGGCTCTTAAGGGATAATAAGCTTATGGATCATGAAATATCGCCGGATGCTTCGGAGCAAGAACCGCCCGCTGAACCGCCAAAGGAGTGGCCCGAACCCACCCAAAGCGAGATAGATGAGGCCGAGCAAGAAGAAAGGGCCAGGGAAGTATATGAGCGCGAACAGCGTGTACAACAGCTGTTAGACTCCACGCCGCGGATGATTGAAATATCAGAAGCCAATGAAGCTGAGCGCCGAGCGGCTGAGATTCCAGAACCCGCTCCAACTTTTGAGCCGCCCGCGCGGGTCCAAGCCGCCTTAGAACGCCAAGAGAAAGTCATCAGTGATGAATTCGACAGGATGGATGAACAAGCGTGGACAACCGGTGTGCAGATTTCCAAACGTCTTGCAGAAAAAGGTTTGGCGATGCCGAAGACAGCTGAGGAGATCGAGGCCGAAGAAGTAGCGAAGATAAGAGCTCACGCTGAAGAAATGCACAAGCCCAGGGTTACGAAATCAAAAACCCTTAGGCGGCCGCCGAACCGTTTCATAAGCCCTCGCGATACCGGTCCGCCAAAACACATTACCGAACAGATGCGCGACGATAACTGATAAAATAACTCAGATGAGTTTTTTGGACGATTTACCCAGGCCGTTTTTCATATTGGCGCCAATGGACGATGTGACGGATACCGTTTTCCGTCAAATCGTGTTTGAATGCGCCAAGCCGGATTTGTCGTTCACCGAATTCGTCAATGTCGACGGTCTACAGAGCCCCGGGCGGGAGCACTTGCTGCCCAAGTTGAAATTATCCGGCAGGGAAGGTCCGGTGATCGCCCAGCTTTGGGGTTTAAACCCGGACAATTTTTATAAAACAGCCAAGGAACTGGCGGGAATGGGCTTCAGCGGGGTGGATCTGAATATGGGGTGCCCGGTAAAGACGGTAGTTAAAAACGGCGCCTGCGCCGCGCTGATTAATAACCAAGCTTTAGCTGGAGAGATCATCGACGCCACCAAAGAGGGGGCGGGTTCCCTGCCCGTCTCCGTCAAAACGCGTGTCGGATTTACAACGGTAGATATGGGCTGGATAGAATATTTATTGAGTAAAAAAATACTTAACATGTTAAGTATTCACGGCCGGACGGCCAAGCAGATGTCCAAAGTTCCGGCTGATTGGGACCTAATAGGCCAGGCCCGAGAACTGCGCGATTCCCTGTCGCCCGATACTCTGATAGTTGGGAATGGTGATGTGATGAGCCGTAAACAAGGTTTAGAATTGGCAGAAAAACATAAGCTGGACGGCATAATGATCGGCCGGGGCGTTTTGCACGACATTTTCGCTTTTTCTAATGACAGCCCGTGGGAACAATGGCAAAAAAAACAAAAACTAGAGCTGTTCGCCAAACATATAGAACTGTTTGTCGAAACATATGATGACAGCCAGCGCCGGCTCGAGCCACTGCGCAAATTCTGCAAACTTTATATCAACGGCTTCGATGGCGCTTCCGATCTACGCTCGGCCTTTATGCGCACCAACTCGTCTGACGAAGCTCTGGATATATTAAGAACACCTTAGAATATTGTAAAACTACATAAATAATGCTATAATATATTATTATGAGCAGTCATGTAGAAGGTTATCCGGTTCCAGACTGGGAGACTTTTCCCCGGGTAGCCGAAATCAATAAGCTAGCCAAAGAGCTGGCCGGCTCCGGAGAGACTATCGTATCAAAAAGATACTTTGATGACTTTTTTGATGTGAACTTCTTAAGCTCTGATATTAGGGGTGAAAGAGGTCATCCCGAGCTGGATGATATGGATATTCTAAAATCCACGCACGATGTACTCATCATAATGAGAGATGGCACTATCCACTTTTCAGTGATGGATGATGGTAGGATAAAAGCCGAAAAGATACTGGATAATTATACGGAAGAAGATATTAACAATAGGGTATCCGCCGATGAACTGGGGTTTAATCTACTGACGGACAGCCAGGCCCGGCTTTATGGCCGTATTTTCAAGATGATGGCTGACGCTGGAGTCGGTACCGACCCCTCATTCTCTTACCAAAATCAGTCGTTCTTCAGGCAGTTCGAATCGGCCGTGGTCGATATGCTGGATAATCGCACGGAGGTCGAAGATGGCCCGGATCCAGTCAGTCAGCATACCATCACGGATATCAAAGAATCGATCGATAAGATAACGTCGCGGCAAAGCGAGATAATGACGGCTTCCAAATGGATGGAACTACCTGATGATGCCGATAAAGCACATACCAATAGGGTACTGGTGGTGGACTCTGTTGTATCGAAGGATATTACGCTTGATTATGTAACTACCGAGATAGAGTATTCTTACCGTCCGGATGACCAGAAGCGGGTGCAGATCACTCTGAAGATAGGTGCCGACGGCAACTGTTCATACAATAAAGCGGTAACTTTGACCCCGGATATAGTAATAGGCGACGATGAAGCCGACGAGTCGTCAATCCCAGTTGACCAAATTGTAAACGATGCCCAACAGTATCTAGAGGCCATCAAACGGTATAAAGCTAAGCGTCAGCAAGGTATTGATTCGCCAACCACAGAACAACTGGAAGCATTCCTCAACGTATTGATGGAAGCCTCAGAACTGTAACTACAGTAATAATGGTGGGGGCACCTGGGTTCGAACCAGGGACCAATCGGTTATGAGCCGACTGCTCTAACCACTGAGCTATGCCCCCACGTCGCAACGTACGTACTCACCTCGTTTTGCATTTATGCAAAAGCTTCGGCCTTGTACTACGTTGCTCCTCTCAGTTTTCCAAAGTCTCGAGCAGGCAAAGCCTACTCGCCTTTGAAAAACTGGGAAGAACAGGGAAAGGTAGTAGCACCGGTTCGCCAACGGCGAATTTTAATTTATTTCAAAAGGTGCGTTGAAGGAAAACCGTAGGTTGTCCTTCAAACTTAACAGAGGTAATTATATCGTATAATAGTTATAGATGTTCGATAAAATCCAAAACCTAGTGAATAACAAACAAGCCCGGCAGATGGTAGACATCAGGAATATCGGGCTTTATATTTTCGGACTGGTGGTGCTGGCGATCGCCTGGAGCGGCGCCAGAACGGTGCAGAGCAACTATCAGTTGCAAAAACAGATATCGAGTCTTCAGCAGCAGAACGCCGTGATACATCTGCAGAATAACAACGACTACCTTCAGAACCAGTTTTATCAGACTAATGAGTACCTGGAGCTTTCGGCCAGGCAGAACCTTGGCCTGGCGGCGCCGGGCGAAAAGGTGCTGCTCGTACCGAAGAACGTGGCGCTTAGCTATGTTGACCCCGCCCTGGCCGACAGTCGCAATACTACTACGGTCAAATCTATCGACGATCGGTCCAAATACGCTAAGAATCTCGAAGCCTGGCGCGATTTCCTGCTGGGTCGACGGCAATCATCAAACTAGTCACATAACCGGCTCGCAACATAACCGGTTCACACATTTTACAACAGCGTCTACAGGGGTCAGCTTGACATTATTTTTGACGCCTGTACGATTGTCTTTGTGTCTTCTACTTGTGAGGTGGAAACACAGTCTAAATATAGAATCTCAAAACCGTTAAATTAATTCGATTTTGATTTAATCCACGCAAATAGCGCGGTCGGTTTTGGTGTTCAAGGAGGGTACAAATGAATCTAGCGCCTTTTGCTATGGGGTTAGCCGTAGCGGCATTTTCTTTGGGCGCCGGTTCTCAGTCTACGGGGACCCAAACGCAAACTAACACACATCAGACATCGCAAAGTAATACGACTGTCGCCAAGGCCATCGAGGCCAGCAGCGAACAGAAATATGTGATAGTCAGCGAGGGGGATACTCTGGATGGCATCGCCACTCAGAACCAGACCACGTACGCGCGGTTATACGATGCTAACACTGACATCCAGGATCCGGACGTGATTTATCCAGGGGAGAAAATCAGGATTCCGAATGCCGACGAGCAGCTGGCCGACAGAGCGCTTCCCCAGGACGCGCCGGCTCCCGCCGCGCCAACCCAATCTTCTACGGCCCACACACCGTCTGCGACTGTCTCGGTCCCAACCATACAGTCCGCGCCAATTGCCGGCTGCGGCGATAATTCCTACGCCAATTACATCTATTCGCACGAATCGGGTTGCCGCACTACCGCCATGAGTCCCAACGGCTGCTATGGCATCGGACAGGCCTGTCCGGCCAGCAAACTAGCCTATTGCGGCGCCGATTACGCTTGCCAGAACGCTTTCTTTACGGCTTACGCTGGTAAGTACGGCGGCTGGGCCGGGGCCTATGCTTTCTGGATCGCCCACGGCTGGTGGTAAAAAGAGTTTCGCATCCGTTTTAGTAAAAGAGCTCCGTCGAGAACGGCTTGGAGTCCTTTTATCTTTTTACGGCTAAACGTCCTAGACCAAGCAGGACTAGTACGAACATAGCGGCGGCGCCGGCGAAGAAAGCCACAGCCGCGTCCCGGGCCAACATGCCCATAGTCCAGTAGGAGTATCCGGCGCTTAGCAATAAGCCGCGGAGCGTCTCGCCCTGGAAAAGAGTTGATTTTTGGGCCTGCAGCTTCTGGTCGGTAGGATTAGATAAAGCTTCAGAACTTATCTCGGCATATGTCTTGCCGCCAGCTATCTCACCCAGATGCACACCGATGAAGTTATTGGCGTAAACTTTCGCCTGATCGCCGGTCGCCAGCTGCTGGCCGGCGTATTTATTGATTTGAGCCTGATCCGCGGCGGGAAGGGCGGCTATCGCCGGGCTGCCTTTTGGTGGGAAGAATATCCTTTGGGAAGATAATTCGGTTCGTACTTGGTGCGTAGCGAAGCTGTAGCCTTTCCAGGCGATGCCCCCGGCCGCTAACAGCACTAACATCGTCGCTACCCCTAGCAGGATGAACACCTTGTCTATTACGCGCCGTTGCTCTTTTTTAGTGATTGCCATGTTAGTCCTTTTTTATTTTTTTTATGCTTATCATTAATTATATATCAAGAGATAAGCATGAGCGTGATTCAAATCACAACCAGCTATTTGACAACTATAGTGGCCCTCATGTAGGGGTGGATGCTGCAATGGTACTGGTAAGAACCGGTCTGACTGAAAGTGTGGCTGTAGGTAGAACCCGGCTGGATATCGCCGCTGTTGAGCTCACTGCCGGTATCAGATGTGACCGTATGAGCGGTACTATCGTTATTGGTCCAGGTCACCGTATCGCCTTTGTTAACCGTGATTTGGGATGGCGAAAAAGCCATGTTGGCGATCGTCACCTTATTAGTTGACTGCGTTTGGTCGGTACTGGCGCTATTGTTAGCGCTATTATTGGTCGGCGTCTGGTTCGATGACGAGCCGCCATTATTGTTACTCCCATAAAGCGAGCTGTTATTATTAGAATTTTTACCCCCGTAAATAAGCCATGCGGCAACCGCTATGATTACGATTATCACTACGGCAACTATCCCCTTTTTCATAGATTCTCCTCTTTTATATATTTCTATTATAGAACGCTGAGGATAAGCTTATAGCCACAACCGGCTGACTAACAGATTGACACAAAGCCTTTAACAGATTAGAATAACTATGCTTTATCGCGGGGTAGAGCAGTGGCAGCTCGCGTGGCTCATAACCACGAGGTCGCAGGTTCGAGTCCTGCCCCCGCTACCAAGTTAAACAACCGAGTCCCTTGAGGGCTCTTTTTTATGTCTGCCAATCTGTAAAGTACACTAATTTCAGAGGTTCCAAAACGTCTATTTTGCGCATCGTAAGCCACGCCATTAGGGAAGATCATTTTTTGGAATTTCTGCTGTAAGTCAAAACTGGCGTCTGCCCACTGCTTATCAACCTGATCAATGAAGTTAATGGCATACTCAATCTCATTCTCTCTAAGGGCTTGGACGCTCTCTGCGTCCTCTAGGCGGGCTTCTGCGTCTAGCTTACGGATATCAAGAGCATCGACGTATTCGTTCTTTTCTTCTTTGGTTAAATCACCACTCGTAAACTTATCAATAGCGGCGAAACGTTTGTTAGCTATATCGGTTAGTTCACCTCGAAGCTCTTCGACCTCTTTATTTATACGACCCAACTGGTTATTTGCTTCACGTATTAAAACTTCTTTGTAGAGCCTTAACGTGCCCTCGGTTGGTTTAATGCTCTTGAGCATGTCCTGGAAATCAGCATGAACTAATCGGGCTGGTATCGAGCGTTGTTGACATTTGCCACAGTGGTAACGAGGGGAATGGCCCCCGTTACCTGTACGTGGCGCTGAAGCATACATTATCTTATTGCATTCAACGCAGCGCAGTGTGCCCTTGAGAACGTACAACTCATTTTTCTTTAGATGTACTTCTTCTAGGCGACTATTCTGGCCGTGCACCAATAGCTGGTTCCTTCGGTAAGTGGCTTCGGAAATAATGCCTTCGTGTTTGCCGGGTTTTTCTTCAAAACCCGTATGGCAATCCTTGATTAAACCAGCGTACGTAGCGTTAATGAGCAATCGATTTATCGAATCCCTGCCCAAGACTTTACCGTAGCGGCTACGTAGGCCAATCTCTTCAGCATAGCGCGTCAGGTCAGCTTTACTTATATCACCTACGCTAAACCTTTCGAGTACTTGCTTCACTTTGGGCGCCATTTCATTTTGCTTCAATGAAGGGCGGTATTTGCCCTCCGAGTTGCGGATTTTGCATGTTACATAGCCAACAACTGGCGGATGCTGGTAATAGCCTTGGTTGGCCAGGTTCTGCATGTTGTCTTTGGTGTACTCACTCTTAATACCGTTATCAAACTCAGCCATACCAATATGCAATAGCTGCATAAAACGGCCACCTGGACTATCGTCAAATTGCTCTGTGGCAGAGCGTATAGTTATGCCTCGTGAACGTAAAACCTTAACAATATCACCGAAGTAAGTAGGCGCATCCCTTGATGCTCTGCTCATTTTGTAAAACACGACATGATCTATCTGTTCGCGTTGTTTCATTACAAACCGAAGAAGGTTTTGCATGCCTGCACGGTCCGCATTCTTGGCGGTTTTAGCGATATCTTCAAACCATTCAACTATCTCAATGTTGTTTGCTTCGGCGTACTCTTTTATTTTTAATCTTTGCGTGCTAGGGCTTTCGTTATCTTTTTGCCCAATACTCGATACGCGCACATAAGCTATCGCTCGTTTAGGCTGTGTTTTATCTGCTGTTATCATCGTGGTTATTATCCTAATCCTTTCCTTGCTTATTTGACATATTATTTTCTAAGAATGCTTTGGCGGCGTCTGTCAGGAGTAGGATGACTTGCATTACCTGCTCGTCATCCATACCCTGAGAATCCTTACCAAGCAGCTTTCGTGCCTCTTTGACACTGATTACTGGAAGGTCTTGCATGTTTAAACCTGCGAAGTAGCTGACATACTGACATTTTCATCACCATCAACAGATAAGTGTTGTTGCGGCTCGTCGGGTGTTTGTTCTGTCGGCTCATCGAGCTCGGTAGCTTTTTCAGCCTGTTCAAGGATGATGAATCGGCCATGACCGTTACGTCCAACTTCAAGTCGAATCCCAATGGCTTGCAGATTTACTTGAATATCCTTAAGGCGTTTGGTTACAATCTCTGGCGACCTGGGCCAATACTTATTGCCACGTGAGTTGATGGTATCGGCTCTGCTATTAAGCGTAGTAAATAGTGTCTCGGGTGAACCTTGCCAGAATCCGTCATCACTCTCTTCGAGTAATCGGATTACGGCTTTGGCAACTGGACTAGCGTCGATTGCTTCATCGTTCTGACGGTCAATATTAGCGTTGTAGGCATCGAGAAAATCTTGTTGCGTATAGCCTGCTGCTTCAGATATGGCACATCCCCAACGGCTGAAATCAGCCATGCGTGGCAGGCCTTCTGACGACACGGAAGGGTATATAGCCATAGCCCTAGCAAGCACATCGAAAATTGCACCAAGAAGGCTTGGCTTGTCGTGCTCAAAGGCTTCCCAGAACTCATCTTCTGGTATACGGGTTGCGGGTGTAATGCGTTCAAGTTCAATTAGGATCGACCGTTCGAGTAAATCGGGCTTAACAATCACTTGGTTAATGCCATTAACGGCCAATGGGTTCTGAATCTTGTAAACGATAGCTGTGTTATCGCTGTAGAGCTTTCGTCGGCTCAGTGTATCACCAGTAATTGCTCTGGCGAACGTATCAGACATCTTAACTGTCATACTCGATAAGTTATCGAAAAACAGAAAAGCGTGTTGGTCTGCAAGCTGAACAAAGTCGACTGGATTTTCGGGTAACATCATACCCTCTAAGGCAGATGGGTCTACTAGCTGCTTGATGACTTTCATTGGCGTGGTTTTGCCTGCACCTTGGGGACCATGAAGTACGAGCATTGCGTGGGGAAAACCTGGGATGAATGCTGCAATGGTAAACACCATAAACAATAGCCAGTCATCTTCACTGGCAACATTTACGTAGCTGCGTAACAGCCCTATTGCACCATCTTGCTCAGGAATAACCTGGGCTTTTTGCTGCACACGTCGGAACATAATCTCTGGGGTGGATACGATGTTCCAACCACCAGGAGTTGTTTCAATGACACTACCATTTGCCAAATCATAGTAAAGCTTTGAGCTGTCTTTGGCTTTTGCGAGGCGTACAAACAGGTCATGACTAGGGCCATCAATACAAGCGAAAGCTGAAAGGGTCTGTACAACTTGCTTATCGGCGTCTCTTGGTAGAGGCTGTTGCTCCTTTATCCAATATTGACGGGATAGCCATTTACTAAATTGCTCTGAATCGAGCTTGAGTATCTTTCGGCCATCACCATTCTCGGCGAGGTATGCCTCATCGAATTGGTCATGGAAGAGAATAGCGTTACTGTCCAAAACATCACTTATTAATGCTTTGGCTGCACTGACTTTTTTGTTGTTGCCCTCGAGGGGCTCATTTTGATTTTTAGAAGTTGCATTTTCTTGCATTGGGGAATTACTCCTTATGCAAAAAACAACGAGCAAGCGTCTTTTGTTTAAATTTGTCGGTTAAACAGAAAAAGTTTAATTTAAACGGAAGAAGTTTAATCGTTGTTGCTGTTAGTGTCTACAGATAATTTTAATGTGTTACGAGCACGCTAGACACCGAAACTTAATCGAGTTTTTTACGGTTAAAATTTAATATTTACGGCTGGTTGTTAATGTCCGAAATGCCCAAAATTGATTGTTTATCAAGGTGACATTTAAGTGCACTTATTGTACCAAATAACAGATGAAAAAGCCACTTATGCTTGTTGTATTATTGTGCGCGTTGGGGTATGTCAGTATGTCAGTAACTTGCTCACAAATTCACACACTCAAAGCGACAAAAATACCCAATCTAAAAAATGGTTGTACACACATGTGCGCCAGTGGATAACGAGTAAACCTACTTTCCTGTGATGCTGGCCTGTACGCTCCAGAAGCCCTTCAGGCACTCGGTTTATCACCGCTTTATTAATACTCATCTCACTGGGTTTAAGGGCTCGGCAGCCCTCTGTGGTGAATATGTCTTTTACATAGAAACAGGTATAGAGTTACCCCTGTTATGAACATACATGATATGACAATCGAACAGTTATTAGACGTGGAGATAACCTCAGTTGAGCAGGGTAAGGCGTTGGCTCAAGCGATACTTGAAGAGCAACTTGAACTGCACCGGCAAATGGTCGGGCTCTACGATAATAAGAAGTGGCAAGTGCTGAGCGATAGGCACTATGACCTGCGAAAGATTCGGCATGCCATATTGCGTCTCACTGGCCAAATGGCCATTGAGCAAAAGAGGACTGGTAAACGATAGCTTTTCGGGAATGATTTTTAGGTTGCCTGAAGAAAGTCGACGATTCTTTGTAGTGTTTGCTCTTGAGTCTTTTTCTTCATCAAGTCACTTTCCCAAACCTGCAGTATTGACCAACCGTTCGCTTCAAGCAGGGTACGCTGTTGGAGGTCACGTTCTATGTTGCGACGAAGCTTAAGTACCCAAAAATCATCTTCACCTCGTCTTTCAAGGACACGTTCTAATGTCCGACCGTGCCAAAAATCCCCGTCAATGAACACAGCCTTTTTCTTGCGCGGCAGAGCTAGGTCTAAAACGACCTTCTGTTTGGAGCGATAGTGCTTCTGGAAGTAGACTCCGTTCTTTCTCAAGTACCTGTAAACCAGAAGTTCGGGCTTAGTGTTCTTGCCTCGTATGCGCGACATGATATCGCTACGTTTCTTTGGGTCGAATATGTCCATATACCTCCAAACCCTAAGGTATCGTCTTATTTCTTGAGTTGTTGGGCGAGATATTTCTTATTAAGCCAGAAACATTTCTTGGTCAGCATCTTACCGCTTGGTGTGGGAATCTTATCTTCTTTGTTTTTGCCCTTCGGTCGTACATGGGCAACCGGGCTCTCACTGCTCTTTGGCAGGAACTCGGCCTTGTCGGCTATGACTTGGGACTTTGTCTTTTCCCAAACGCGATGCGCTTCTTCACGGTCCTCGTAGGGCATGTTCCAATACATGACCTTATGTAATCTCAGCTCGCCATTATCATCGTACTTGAATATCACGAAGAAGAACTTCTGCTCAATCTTATTGAAGAATGTCGAATCTTCCCACTCCTCGTCCACGATGTCCGTATATCGGAATATCGGGAATGACATGTCTTCCTTGGGCATGCCCTTGGTGGTCAGGCGTATCGTCTTTAGCTCCACTCCTGCCTTCTCGAATTCGGGGATAACCTTCTTCTTCGTGCCCAACATTCTCATCGTGAGACTACGGTAGAATCCCTTATCGTTCTTGCCCTGTTTGTGAAAGTCGAGCATATCGCTGATTTCGTCTACGGTAAGGCCAATGTAGGGTTTGAATTTCTCGAACGTTGCAACATCTAGGCCAGCCTCGACCTTTTGCTCGTTGTCAAGCAGTAAGGCTTCAGTGGCATGGGCGCTCAATATGGTATTGATATAACTTGGCTTAAGCGAGAATGCCCGTGCCTTCGCACCGATTGGGGAGCGGGGCTGCTGCTTCAGGGGTTCCTTGGGGCCACCAGACCCTTTTCGGCATGCCCCCAAATAAAACGTATCACCTTCAGAAAGCTCATGCGCCAGGCCATCATTGACCTTATTCTGAATCGTTTTCCAGTCCTGCTCGATGATTTTCAAATCAGCCTCAGGGAATGACCATAACAGGGGGTCGAAAACGAACTTCCTGTCGTAAACAGGTAGAGCCTGCTCATAGTAGTAAAACAAGAGCAACATCAGCCTGCACTTATTCATGAGGCTGTTGCCTGCCCAATCTTCGTCCACCAAAGTCATGTAGTTTATCAAGGTCAGTACAAGTCGTTCCTTAGCCTTATACTCCCCATCGCTGTTCTTTTTGACTCCTGTCGTCTTTAGCTCTACGCCTGCTTCGGCGAAATCGGGGTCATGATTATTAGGCGGAGTATGCTCAAAAAAGTAACGCTCAACCATCGTGCCGAGGTCGCCTTTGTGCTTAAGGTTCTCTGCGACACCCGTTAAATCAACGGCTTGTGAGAGTGATTTGCCTGAGAGTTTCTTCGCGTATTCGAGAATTGAGTCTGCTGATGTAGGGTCGTACTGTAACTGGGCCATACACTGATTTTAACAGGTGTTATTTTAAAGTTGATCGAATGCCACAATATTGGTAAGATAGAAAGTACATGAAGAAAAAGTTACGAATAGTGGAGCTCTTCGCGGGCGTCGGTGGTTTCCGTCTTGGTTTGGAAGCGGCAAGCAACGATAAATGTAAGTATGAAACTGTGTGGGCTAACCAATGGGAGCCTTCAACTGTCCGTCAGCATGCTGCGGATATTTATGTAGCTCGTTTTGGGCAGAAATGTTTCAGCGGGCGTGATATTGAAAAGGTAATCGAAGATGATTTCGAGTCGATTCCTGACCACGACCTGTTAGTAGGTGGTTTCCCATGCCAGGACTATTCAGTAGCCAGCACGCTTAAGCGTTCTCATGGGCTTATCGGCAAGAAAGGTGTTCTGTTCTGGTCGATTTATACCATTCTGAAACGTAAGGGGGAGAACGCTCCTGATTATCTGTTCCTTGAAAACGTGGACAGACTTCTTAAGTCTCCAGCCAAGCAGAGAGGCAAAGACTTCGCTGTCATGTTGGCGTCGCTATCTGACCTTGGATATGCGATTGAATGGAGAGTCGTCAACGCTGCAGATTATGGTTTCCCGCAACGTCGGCGGCGCGTGTTCATCATGGGTTACAAGAAGGGCACGAAACTGTACGAGAAAATCAGCAAGCAGGCCGATAAGTCAAAATGGCTTACTAAGTACGGTGTATTGGCAGATGCATTTCCAGTAGAAGAGCAAGTAACGAATCTGAAAGAAGTTCAACTAGAAGGTACTGCGGCTGAGATTACGGACCATTTCTCAGAGCATCATCCGGGGGCAAGTCCATTTGAAAATGGCGGCGTCATGATAGACCGTGTGGTTACAACAGGCAAGCTCTCTCATGTATATGAGGGCAAGCGGACCTTGCTGGGTGACGTAATCCTTGATGAGAAGGAAGTACCAGAAGAATTCTTCATACCAGAAGATAAGCTACCAGCTTGGACGTATCTGAAGGGTGGAAAGCGTGAGGAGCGGAAGACTGCCACTGGACATGTGTACTATTTCTCAGAAGGGCCAATCGCATTCCCTGACCCATTAGACAGACCGTCGCGGACTATCATCACAGGTGAAGGAGGTGTAGGTGCATCACGATTCAAGCATGTAGTAAAAACCCCGACTGGGCGCTATCGCCGCCTAACACCTCTTGAACTTGAACGCTTGGACATGTTCCCAGACAATCACACGAAACTGGACGGAGTTTCTGATGGTAAGCGGGCATTTATCATGGGCAACGCGTTGGTAGTGGGGGCTATTCAAAAAGTTGGCGAAAGTCTGGCCAGACTAGCATAAAAAGAGGCGTATATTCTAACGCCTCTTTTCTGGCCGTAATGTCTGTAGTTGAATCACGCACCGGACCTATGCACTCAGTGCGCTCTCGCGTTTTAGGGCATTCTCTATTATTGCTCGTTTCTTTAGCCCTGACTGGTTGGCCGTGAATACTCGACCTGACGAATTTACGGTGTCACTGCGTAATTGTCTTCCGTTTAACAAGACGTTCACATGAGTGTGCTCTAGCAGCTCCTTCACGGTGAGCGCTACTTCACGCATGGAGTAACGGTCGCGTTGAAGCTGCGTGTTAATCACAATCGTTTTAATCGTAGGTCGTTGGTTCAGGTACTCTACCCACTTAGCTCGTTGGTGGTCATTAACTGCGTAAACGTGCGGTAGGACAGGCACATCGAGGTTACTCAGCGCGTCACAGAATGCCAATGACTTATTGATATTGATCAGTTGGCCGAGCGGGCACTCGCCTATGAAGAGTGAGAAGTTCATGGCGGAAACCGCGTAAAAACCACCCGCGGCAATTGCCTCGAATAGCCCAATGGCGTTGCGGCGCCACCACAGCCCCTCGATAACAACGTCAACATCCGAGCAAAAAAGGATAACCTGTTTCCCCTGGAATACGGGACTGGACAAGGCCGAAAGGTCTACATGTACGTCATCACTCAGTGTTAATGTCCCCCATCTCCGGCGCGGCTGCTTGCTTAGTATGTCTCCCAGCCGGATGCCTACGATGTCATCTTCAATGCTGCTTGCCGGACGGTCGAACCAGTCGCGCGGAATGACGGTAACGTTCTGGCTAATCAGCGGTGAGATACCTCCGGTGCTTTTGTGGGCCATATTGAGACCGCCAGCGTCCTGGATGAAGTCTTCGAGACCGACATAGTGGCAGTCAATAATATTGATACCACTGCCTCCACAGCGTTCCCTTATCATTACTTTCTCGTCAGCTGCTATCAATTCGCTAACGAAATCAGCGTCGCAGTACAGGTTGCCGAGCAGGGAGGTCTGGTCGCCATTACTGAGAAAACTCCGCATAGCGAACACCTTGTTTGTCTATGACAACACGAATTTTTGGGTAGCTAATGCCCATACCGAGGCACGTCTGTAGTGTCTTCATGACCTGTGATGTCACGCTGGCGACTTCAGTACTGCCATCCGCCGCTAGCCGGAGGGAGTTTCCGTCGAGAACCAAGCTTGTGTCCGCGGCAACGTCTTGGCGCACTAGTTTGACGTGAATGGTGAGAGGGCAGGTATTGTTGATGTCCTGCGGGGGAGGACCCCCTGCTGAACCTGTTCCGGCACCGCTTTCCATTGGCCGATTGATACGGAGGCGGTCTGCCGTTTTCCGATTAACGCTGGAGCCCATCCTAAGCGCCCCCCAATAGACGACGCAGGGTCGAGATGTCTACCTTGTCTGCCTTCGTACGGTTATTACGCCAGTGTAGGGCGCGCAGGTTTCCAGGTTCGCTTGCGATACCGGGGAACAATGACTTCGGTAACTCGTGGTCGATTTCCCAGCCATAGACCGTAGTCTGGCCGTATTCGTCCCATACGATGATGCTGCCGTAGGCGTCAATTCGCACCCGCTCGGCGTCGTAGCCCTGTGCCGGTGCCGCTTGCATCCACGCAGTGCGCTTACGTTGGTATTCTTGTTGCTGCCGGCTGATCCAGTCGGCGAGTCCGGCGTGAGAGCTCGGATTCATAGGTTTTACCCCTATCTGCGGTTGACCGCATTATTTGATATTTAGTAAGATAGGGGCATACGAGGGTATCAAACTTGTATGCCGGACACCAGCCTTGCGCTGGTGTTTTGCCTATCCCGAGATCGAAGTACCCTCCGAACTCCGACTTGTGCGTTTTTATTTTGCTCAAGTCTGTACACTTATTATACCAGATCTCGGGTAATAATGGAACAGCAATTTTGTAAAAATATTACGTGTAATTCGTTGAAGTGTGATATACTCTAAGTAACGTGGTAGCGAAAGGAGGTGGTATGAACTTTGGAGAGAACCTCGAATCCCTTCGAAAAAGAGTAGGCATGAGCCAGGATGATGTATCCCAGGCTCTTGATATGACACGCCCGGCCTACAAACAACTTGAGACTAACGATAGAACCCCCACAAATGCGGAGCTGATTGCTATTAGCGAACTTTTCGGGGTGCGTATCGAGGCCCTATTAGGCTCGGAGCCTTTAACGGACGACGCACTTATCAAAGCCGGCACGATTGCTAACGGTATTGATAGAGTTAAGTATAGAAACATCATTTTATATCTAGCTCAAGAGGTTGGAGCAAGACCTAATGTAGGGGAGACGGTATTCTATAAGCTTATCTATTTCATCGAAACCTTAGCCCGCATGAGGTTAGGTAAGGGTATAATCAACGAACAATTCTACAAAATGCAATATGGCCCTGTGCCTGCATCATTTTCTACTATCACAAGGGAGATGATAGATGCTAACGAGCTCGATAGGGTTCAGGGGCGTTATTTTACGTATAAACAGACCAAGTATTTGCCAAGAGTCGAAGCTACCGGTCTCACTGATGAGGAGCAGGAAGTTATCGATAGAATTATCAGCGTGCTAGGTGATAAGACTGCCACGGAATTATCGGATTTGTCACATAAGGACGAACCTTGGAAGCAAGCTGAAGGAGGCTTAGTTGATTTAAGCCTTATAAGTGAAACTGAACCTGAGCAAGCAATCAAAATGGGCCGCGAACCACAGGCGTAGATTGCAGCGGTTGTTTCCATCTTAGAATTTCGTATGCTATAAGGTTCCAATTCGATTGCACGTACTCAACCATGATTGAATAACAGATACGGATTGGCATTGTGCCCAATCCGTTTTTTACTCTACCCCTGTTATTTAGGTTCGAGTTCTGCTCGGTTCATTGCGATTTTTGATAAAAGGATTTCTAAGCCTACAATAATGTCAGATGAAGATGTATGAGTGGTATATTCTGGCTACTGTTGTAGTTGCCTTCACAGGCTACTTGTTTACTTATTGGAATAACTTACGTCACGCTAAACATCAAGCAGAGTTAGAGCTTGTAAATCGCAGACTAAATAAGTTTTATGGACCGCTTTATATCATCGTACATAGTACAGCGATTGCATACCATGAACACCAATCAAAACTAAGCAAAAAGCAAAACGGACAAATAAGTAAGAAGGAGCAAGAAGAATACAAGGCTTGGATTTTAAGTGTATATGCTCCATTGGCAGAGAAACTAAGCGCTTTAATACAAGATGGCGCACATTTAATTAGAGAGGAAAAGATGCCCCAGGCTTTACTAGATCTGATAGCCCATGTGTACGTTACAAAAGCTCTTATTTATAAATGGGAAAACGGTGATTATTCAGAGTTACACCCATCAATTGATTACCCATTCAAAGAAATTACTGAATACGCTGAAGAATCTTATTCAGAACTTAAAGCACAGCAGTTGAAATTAATTGCCAATTAATTAAATAACCTGATTGTCCGTTTAATAACTTAAGCCTATAGTTAAGTTACTTGAGATTAGCTCAAGTGAGACCAAGGAGCAACAGTGAGTAAACAGCGTAAAATCGGATGGATCGTTGTGTGGTCCATTCTCGCCGGCTTTCTGCTGGCGACCGTCCTTTCGATGGGCGTGTTCGCGGGTGGCACGGAACCGGTCATTACCGGCTCCCTGATGCTCGGGTTCGCCGCCGGTTGGTCGATGCTGGCAGCACTGTCGGACCGATACACCAACCAGCCTCAGAAGTGGGCTTACGTGCCTGCGGCGTACATGAGTCTGGTCGGGCTGTTTCTTCTCTTGGTCCGACCAGGTAACGGCGTCATCAGAACACTCGGCTGGGTCTGGCCGTTTCTCGTGGCCGGGCTTGTCGTGTGGATGTACCTCCAAGTTCGCAAGCAGCTGCACAGCCGGACGCGTTACTGGGTGATCTACCCAGTGCTTGCTGTTCTTGCACTGGGAGCTGTCGGAGGAATCTTCGAGAAGGTTCATGAACAAAACAACAAGCTTACCCTGCAGGGGCAACTTGTTGATGTCGGGGGATACCGCTTTCATATTCAGTGTATCGGCAGTGGCAGTCCTACTGTCGTGCTGGAAGCTGGGTTAGGCGAACCGTCGTCAATCATGAGCGCGTGGATTGCCCCTACTGTCGCAAAACAGACGCGTGTCTGTGTCTACGACCGGGAGGGCAGAGGCTGGAGCGAGGAATCACCTCAGCCGCTGAATGGCGACCAAACGGCTGAAGCATTGCACAATCTGCTTATTCGGGCACATATCAGTGGCCCATTCGTCGTAGCAGGTCATTCGGCCGGCGGGATCTACACACTCAATTACGCGAAGAAATACCCCTCACAGGTGGAAGGGGTTGCGCTCATTGACTCTATGACCCCTTATCAATACGAAAGAATATCGGGTTGGTCGGGGTTCTATGAGCTGTTCCGACGTGCTTCGGCGCTGGTGCCGACTCTGATGAGGACAGGTATAGGACGGCTGGTTTACTCGTCCGCCTATTCTGACATACCAAGCCCTTCCAAAGACCAAGAAAGGAACTTCTGGGGCTCACCTGAGCTGTGGCGTAGCCAGCGTGATGAATTTTCAGTAATCAGAACATCCCTGCGTCAAGCCCAGGAACTAAAGACTCTGGGCAATAAGCCGCTGTATGTCATCAGCGGCCAAAAGGGCGAGCAAGATGGCTGGGGAACTGCACAAGACCAAATGGCCAAGCTGTCGATGAACAGCATCCACCAGACGGTTACGGGCGCAACTCACCAATCGTTGGTTGAGGAGCAGAAATACGCCGCCAAATCCGCGCATGCCATTTTGCAGGTGGTGAGCGCGGTAAGAACCGGCAATCAACTCACGAAGTGACAGCTAAGTAAAACCGGGGAGGGCTGTTGAGCAATTGCTCCACCCTCCTCGGTCGCCGTGGGAGATATGCTCTTCCACGGTTTTTCATATGGCTCTAGTCCGTTACGGTCGAGAAAGATATTAGATTAATATCTCTTGATAAGTCCTTCCATCTACCCAGTTTGTAATCAGGCTTGAGCCTCAGTCGGACATCACTTGATTTATAAATATATGTTTTAATATGAGATTAGTCAAATGTCAAACACTAGAGTATAGTAAAGATTAGCTAGACCACATCAACACTAAAAACTCGTAGGGAGCTATCGCAAAGATTGTTGTTGGGCTAATTAAACAATAATCATTAAAGAAAGGGCATAATCATGTCAATATTCACACCTATTAAAATCAATAAGCATAACAAGGTAAATTCATCGGAATATATTCGAACTACGAATATGGCTGATGATGAAACTGCAAAGCCGGCTGAAACGGCAGCTCCGGAAACTACTGAAGCTAAGTAGTCTGCTTGAAGGGCTCCATTAATTGGAGCCCTTCTGCCAGGTCCACAAATGCCCAAAGATAAAGGAAAACGCGAAAAGAAGAAGCCTAAGCAGACTAAGGCTAAGGCGCCTAATTAGAATTGAGGTTTTATTATGTCATCTTTCACAAACCTACCTTCACATAGAAGAATCTCGCTTACGGCGGGTATCCTTTATGTGCTTACCTTTGTTTCAATTCCGACCTTAGCTTTGTATAAGCCTGTAAAGAGCGTCGATTACATCACCGGTGGCGGATCTGACACAAGCGCCATCATCGGTGGTATTTTGGAGATCATAGTGGCTCTAGCCGGCATCGCAACCGCGGTCGTGCTATTCCCGATACTAAAGAAAAAGAACGAAAGCGCCGCGCTAGGCTTGGTTGCCGCACGGATTTTGGAATCGAGCACAATTCTGGTCGGCGTAGCATTTCTTTTATCCATTGTAACGTTGCGTAAAGCTGGGGTAGGAGCAGATGCCATGGTTACCGGCCACGCGCTGGTCGCGCTCTACGACCGCATCTTCCTCTTCGGACAAAGTTTTATGCCAGCCATTTGCGACCTGATACTTGGCTTCTTATTGTACAAGTCAAACTTGGTGCCAAGGCGCCTGGCAGTGATTGGACTCGTTGGGGCCCCGATACTTCTAACCGCTTGGTTCTTAGTAATGTTCGGCGCTATCGGCCAGCATGACTCTATTACCGGGTTATTCGCGTTCCCTGTAGCGATATTTGAGTTTTCCTTAGGCATCTGGCTAATTGTCAAAGGATTCAATCCGAAGGCTATTGTCGCTCTTGAGTCTAGGAGTGGTTCTAGCCCTAGTTCTTAAAGTAAGCTAACAGATTACCCTCTCTTAATATATGCTTCCATCTTCTTAACTTTGACAAGATAACGTTCCGATCTTTTACCTAGGCTCCAGCCCTCCCTGGGTATTGTTATATGATTATTCTATGCAGCGAAAGTACGGGATATGGATTCTACCTTCGGGCGAATCAAATAAACAGCTTCAGTCGCTAATAAATGAAATCGCTGATGATTATAACGCAATTAAATTTATTCCCCATGTATCCATCGCGGGGGTTCTCATTAGAGATGAAGAATTAGATTTAGAAAAAGAAAAAGTTAATCGGTTGGCTGACAGGCTGAACAGATTCTCTATGACGTTAGATGAGATTGGCATAAAGGATGAGAAACATCGCTGTATATATCTATTAGCAAAGTCCAACTTTCTAGAGAATGTTTTTAAAGAAACGACTGTAATGTTCCCTGAAGCTATGATAGAGCGAAATAGAACAATGCCGCATTTAAGCATTATGTATGGAGAATATCCAGATAAAATTAAGCGCGAAATTATTTCTAAGAATCCTGATATAAAATTGACTTTTGAAGCCGAAGGCCTAGATTTATGTCTTTCCGATGGTCCAGAAGAAGGCTGGCATTCAATTTACCATGCCGCTTTTCCAGATAGCTGAACCCAACTACATAATTCAGATAAGGTAAGATCCCGAATAAAGAGCCCCGCTCCGGCGAACGGCGGGGCTCAAACATCTAAGAAGCAAAAGACATGTCACGCGAACTTTAAGGGCTTGGCTTGGGGCTGTTCTGCTGCAGGTTATGGACTTCGTCATCCGTCATGAA
>Ga0207694_10000442_pt1 | contig 38492 bp, 25 predicted proteins | sample KBSC34metaG_FD_184353 | JGI IMG/M metagenome (GOLD analysis project Ga0207694, IMG submission 184353) | Corn rhizosphere microbial communities from Kellogg Biological Station, Michigan, USA - KBS C3-4 metaG (SPAdes) (version 2) | ecosystem: Host-associated > Plants > Roots > Rhizosphere > Soil... | reverse complement strand
TGATCTTTGACAACCTGGTTTTTTGACAATCTGATTTGAAGAGGCGGACGGCACTCGGAGAGTGCCTGCTACTTTAGCCGGTCCGCCACAGGCGGTTGGTGCGCGTCGCATGATGGGAGCGGACATAGGTGAGTCGTTCGCGCGGTTTGAGTTGACGGGCGGCCTTCCGGCCTGCAAGGCCACAACAACATAGCCCACGGGCAGAGCGATGCAGCGCAGGCTGCGTCGCGCCTCCCTGGGTTTGGAACAGCACGTGAATTCAAGCCCTGAACAGGGCGCCACAAGCGATGAGTTGTTTGATTCGTCTTGGATCGTTTGCCAGATCCAGGGCTGTGTCGTCCTTACAGGACTCAAGACTGGGGTGTTGGCCCTAACCCGGGGCGGCGCTTCGCTCTGCCCCGGGCTATGTTGTGGTGGCCTTGCAGGCCGCGAAGGCGCATGTTGCTCAAGGTGCTCATTGATCTTTGACAACCTGATTGGAAAAAGCCGATGGTGAGGTTTTCCGGCCTGCAAGGCCACAACAACACAGCCCACGGGCAGAGCGATGCAGCGCATGCTGCGTCGCGCCGCCCTGGGTTTGGGATAGCGCATGAATTCAAGCCCTGAAGAGGACGCCACAAGCGATGAATTGTTTGTTTTTTCTCGGATCTTTTGCCAGATCCAGGACTGAGTCGTCCTTACAGGACTCAAGACTGGCATGTTGGCAATAACCCAGGGCGGCGTTTCGCTCTGCCCTGGGCGATGTTGTGATGGCCTTGCAGGCCGCGAAGACACATGGTGTTCAAGGTGCTCATTGATCTTTGACACCTTGTTACCTGAAGAGAAGACGGCTCAGCAGAAAAAGACACGACTTTGTCGAGACCCCAAAGTCGTGGCACCCTGAAAATCCAGCCAGGAATCTGAGAGAATGACGATCGGATCCAGCAATTCCAAAAAGGGAAAGTCGAGTCGCCTTCATCATGGTTCAATTGTCCTTCTCTTCTCTGCGATGGCAACCACTGATGTTCGCCCTGATCGTGTGGTCTCTGTGGGCATGTATCCCGGCTCACAGTGCTGTGGCATTAGAGCGGTTGCGGGTCATCGTTGAAACGGATGCAGGCGGTGACCCGGATGATGAACAGTCTCTGGTTCGGTTTCTGCTTTATGCCAATGAATGGGATGTCGAAGGGATCATTGCCAACCGGCCGCTGACACTGCGGCCCGAAAATCGGCATCGATTGAACTCGGGACTCGAAATTGTTCGCGAATTTGTCGATGCATATGCCGAAGTGTTTCCACGCCTGAAAGAAAATGACGATCGGTTCCTTAATCCCAAATTGTTGCGATCGCGAACCGTGCCTGGATACGACGACACCGACGACGGCGTTCGACTGGTCATCGATGCTGTTGATCGTGACGATCCACGGTCGATCTGGTTTCTGAACTGGGGCACCAACGAGGGCAGCGGTATCAGTTGCCTGAAACGGGCTCTGGACAAGGTGCTGGCGGAACGAGGGCCCGATGGTTACGCCCGGTTCAAGAATAGGATACTGCTCTGTTCCGACGACAAGTTCGGCGAACATACCACTACCGTTCAACCACTGTGGCGGCATTGGGTCTATCCCTTCTATCCAAATCGAGAAGGTGGCCGCTGGTACCACCGGTTTGGTCCATTGACGGCGAAGGCCGGCGGATTTGATCTCGAACGTGACGTACGGACCAACCATGGGCCACTCGGCGCACTCTATGTGACCAACACGCATCTTCCTCAGAAAGAAGGAGACAGCTATACGTTCCTGTACCTGATTCCAACCGGAATGAATGATCCCATGCACCCCGAATGGGGAAGTTGGGCGGGCCGATTCGGCGTGCGTGAAGATTGGAAGCCCGCGAACCCGAATTACTATTGGGCCAATCAGCGCGATACTTGGAACCAGTCAACAAATCGCGACAACATGCTCAAACGCTGGGCCGCCGATCTGCAGAACGATTTTCGAGCGAGACTCGACTGGTGCGTCAACTCGCGCCGTGAGGCCAATCATCCACCGAAGCCCGTTCTGAATGGCGACGCGTCCGACAAGATCCTGCCGCTCAGTGCCGCCGCGGGTTCAACGATCGCACTGAGCGCAGCGGGAACCAGCGACCCCGACCATGATGCTCTGACGTTTGAATGGACCACCTACCCCGAAGCCGGCACCTATGGCGGATCGATTCAGATCGCCGACTCAACAAGTACTGAAGTGATGATCCCAATTCCCGATGACGCCGTTGGAAAGACGATCCATGTGCTGCTGACAGTCCGCGATCAAGGGCAACCGCCGCTCGCGAGGTACCGTCGAGTTGTCATCTCGGTCAACGATCCGCATGCGCCGCAGAAGCGGGACTAGCAGGACTCTCCAATGACTCCGACAAGTCTCTTATTCTGCCGGAGCCGTCTCTTCGGGGGCGGCCGGTCGAGGTTGAAAGCCATACGCAACCAAGCCCAATGCAATCAATCCGAACAGGATCATGCTGCAGGCATCCGTTCTGCCAAAAAAGATGCTTGTGACAATCATTGAAGTCGGAAGTGCGCCGACCGCCAGAGAAATCGACTGCGAAATCTTAGGAGCAAAAAAAGAACGAACGATCAGCAGCAATGCAGGCACACCGAATAGCATCGTTGATGCATAACGGAGATTGAAGGGCTTGTCGGGATCTCCCAGGATTCCGCGAATTCCGTTTCGAAAGTTTGCATTGGCGGAGAACAGATCGGGTGCGAAAAATGTCGCCACAGTGAGGAATAAAAATGGTGCTGCAAGCAGGAGTGCCAAAACTGAAATCCGACGAGGCTTGTCCACCCTGAACTCCGCATCACTCAAAATCGATTCTGTATTGAAGATTCGTCGCCATGAATGATCTCGCGAGACAGTGACCGCGTCAATTGATAGTCTCTTGCGCTTTTTGAAGCGATCCCGTCGTGCTAACTAAGCCTCTCGCGGCCTGCGGATGGTGTGGAAAAACAAGAGGCGATATCCCAAATGGACATCGCCTCCGTTCTCATTTCTAATCGCAGACTGACAAGCTCAGCGCCGCTCAGGGATTCGCGTTGGCAGCAGGAGCAGGTGCTTTGGTGGGAGCGGTACCTTGGATGCGTGAGGCATTGCGACCTTCGTTGTCGACGTCGGGTGACGAATTGGCGTCAACGGCCGATTGACCCGGAATTGGGGCGACCGGAGCCGGGGCGGGCGCGCGATTGGCGGGGGCGATGCCGTTATTGTACTGGTTGCCTTCGTAGTAATTTGGCTTGGCGGTGGAATAGGTACCATCCGGCTGCAGAACTTGACCGTTAACCGGTGTTGGAGCGGTGCCGTAGTTCACGCCGGGAGCTGTCGTATATCCAGAGCCATTCCAGACCATGCCGGCACCGCAGCCGTTCGCGCCGCAACCGTTGGTGCCACAACCGTTTGAAGACTGGCCGCAGCCAGTATTGCATCCCGAATTGTAGCCGCATTGGTTGCCCCATCCGCCACCATAACCGCAACCGCGTCGATATCCGCAACGATTGCGGCCGCAACGAGCGTCGGCATTGCCGCCATCCATGACCAGGCTCACGACGGCGACGACCATGCACGTCCAGAGAATTCGTTGTCGCATCATTTCTGCTTCCTTTGTTCCTTCGAGATGACCGATCCTTGATGCGGCTCAGCAGTTCCGCTCGATACTGACTGCGCGAGCACATCGACATGACTGTCGCGACCCTCGACGCAACGGATATGCCAATAACGGTAAGGTCGATGCGAATTGCCTGAAATGAGGCTGGTTTGGGTTGATTCTGTGTGCTGCCGCGACTGGATCGAGTGATTAATTGCTCACGATATTTCCAAAAGGCATCTTCAGATATCGGAAAAGTGAGTGTTCAACAGCCAACTTGCGCTTCCAATGAACACACGCGAACGCACCTTACCGCAATACGCTGGCGGTATGCTCCGTTCGCCGGAGGCGGTTTATTCTCGTCGCATGACAGGTTGAGGATCGGTGTCTCGTTCGCGCGTCGAACGCGCTACCCCGTTTCCAACGCGCGAGACGCATCGCTATTTCGAACCCAACTCGATCGCGCATCCCGCCGACCCGCGGCCGGGTCATGACGAGGGCGGATTGGTATAGTTGCGAACCGGAGAGGTTTTCCCATCACGGTTTTACAGCTCGAAGGAACTTGAGATGGTCAGGATTCTGTCGTTGGCGTTGTTGATGGTGGCGATCGTTGGGCCGGGTCGGTCGAGTGGTCAGGAACCGCACAAGATGACTAAGGCCGACGTCGAACGGCAAATAGTCGAGCTTTCGAATTGGGGAAGATGGGGCAAGGACGATCAACTGGGGGCACTGAACCTGATCACCCCCGAAAAACGCGTGCAGGCCGCTCAATTGGTGAAACGAGGGATCTCGGTTTCCCTGGCGCGTGACGTGGAAAAGGAAAAGGCTGCCGATAATCCGTCGCCCTTCAAACACGACATGTTGAACTTCGGCCGAGGCACTCAAGGAGTCTGGGCCACGGACAATGTGAGTGTCGACTATCACGGCTTCGCGCACACACACATGGATTCCCTTTGCCACTTGTTCCACAACGGCAAATTGTACAACGGCTTCTCACGCGACAAGGTCGGACCGCAAGGGGCCGAAGTGCTGGCGATCCGCAATGTAAAACAGGGGATCTTCACGCGTGGAATCCTGATCGACATCCCCAAGCTGCGTGGAGTCCGTTACCTGGAACCGGGAACACCGATCTATCCCGAAGACCTGGACGAGTTCGAGAAGTTCGCCAAGCTGAAAGTGTCGAGCGGTGACGTGGTCTTCATCTGCACGGGTCGGTGGGCTCGTCGCGACATGGTGGGGCCATGGAGTGTCGATAAAGAAGGAGCGGCGGGTCTGCACGCGTCGTGCGTCAAATGGCTTAAGGACCGTGACATCGCCATGCTGGGCAGTGATGGAGCCAGTGACGTGGTGCCGACGCGGATTGAAGGGATGGATTTTCCTGTGCACCTGCTGACACTGCATGCGATGGGCGTGCACATCTTCGACAACTGCGATCTGACGTCTCTCAGTCAAACTGCTGACAAGCTGAAGCAGTGGGAATTCCTGCTGACAGCATCACCGTTGGCAATTCCAGGAGGAACAGGTTCACCCCTCAATCCGATTGCAACGTATTGAAAGACTAACTCCGCGCGATGTCCGCAGAGCCCGTGCGTATTGAAAATGTGTCCATCTTTTCCGCGCAGACGATTTGACAATGTGATCCTTGTATGCGACGGGCACTGCAAACGATTCTACTTACCTTGAGAGATTATGTTCGGCAGTTGCCATAGATGCAGGTCATGGTCATCATCACCTGCGGTCAAGACTTGGCGATTGTCAGCGGAGAGAGTGAGGAGCTGATTCACGGAGCGGTCTGCTCGAATTTCGTAGATCGCGTCTCCTGTTTGCAGATCGAAAACATAGATTTTCCAGTCGAGATTCCCTGCGATGGCGTAGCGCCCATTGCTCGTGATGCGTACAGACTTGAAGCTTGCCCCTGCACCGGCAAAACGGTGAATCTCCTTGCAGTTGTTTAGCCCCCAAAGCCGCAGCGTGCCATCATCGGAAGCTGTGATCACTTTGCCATCATCCGGAGTGAAAGCGATTCCGCCTATCGTGCCCGCAGAATGTCCGGCCAACGAGCAACCGCCTGATGCTGCCTGAATATGAACCTGTCCATGACTGTTTCCCGCTGCAATCGACTTTTCATTTGATGAGACTTCGATCGTCGTTCCTGTTCCCGGGCCAGCAATCAGTTTCGATCCAGCGCTCGTTCTTAAGTCCCACGCGCGAATCGTTCCATCGTCGGCCGCAGCCCAGGCCATTTTACTGTCGCGTGCCAGAACGACACTGGTGATTGGTCGAGTATGCCCTTTCAGGGTCTTGACGACTTGTCGTGTCTCGAGATCCCAAAACCGAACAAGACCATCGGCGCAACCTGTCAGTGCTCGTCGACCGTCTTCAGAAACCGACACGCTGCTGACTTCGGCCCGGTGCCCCTGGAGTTCGTGAATCACCTTTCCGGTTGCGACGTTCCAAATCTTGAACGACTTGTCATCTGACACGGAAACAGCCTGTTCATTGCCCGGCAGGAATTGGACGGCGCGGATGGACTTTTTATGTCCTACCAGCTTTCGAAGTTCCTTTGTTGTCGAGGGTGGTGACGCTGTGGAAGTCTGCAGTTTGACACGATTCAGGCGTACGTCAAACGGGACCTCATCGGGAGCCAGCCAGATCCGAACAGATCGGCCTACATATTGCTCCAATCGCTTTTCAAACACTTGTTCGTCATTAACCGTGACTCGGACTGTCTTGTTTTCTACCGACAACTGCACTGCATTGAATTGGTCGATCGGTTTCAGATTGCGCGGCAGAGTCGGGGCGACCAGCACAACATCTGTGCCGCGCAATAGGCGAATCCTTCCTGTCTCATCAATGCACAGACTCAGTTGATCTTTTTGTGCCAGTCCAAAACGGACAACGAACCAACCCTTCTTTTTCCCGACCATTCTCAAGGCGAACTCAAGATTGAAATCATCGAGCTGCCGGTTTTCTTTCTTGCCGACGGCCGGTTCAATCCCGTTCCACCACCAGCCGGTTTTCTTGCCCACGTAACGGTATTCGCTGTCTTTATGTTCTGAGAGGATATGATGGACATCCAGGTTGTTGAAGCCGCCATTCGACTTTGCAAAATCGGCGTCGATGATTATTCGTGATGCCTTAGATGGGCGAGGTGCGGTCGCCGTTGTACTGGTGTCTGATTTCATCTCCAAGAGATTCGGACTCGAGTCCGGTAGACCAGGCCCAAGATCCCGGACGCGAAATCGATGAATTTCCAATCGCGAATCGTTTCGCTTCGAAAGCTCTGTCACCAGTTTCACGTGATCTGGTGTGGGTACCTCGATTTTTGGAATTGAGATGCGGGACCTTGAGCTCTTGAGCTGACAGACGACTTCACCATCGAGTTTCGCATCTACCGAAACATCATTGCCAGCATGACGCACAGAGACTGAAAGCTGGTGTCGTGTATCAGGTTTGAGACGCATCTCCTTGTTTCCCACTGGAGGACCGTTCTTCTTCCAATCAGTGTCTTTCCCATCAATCCAATGGAGTGCTGTTCCCTGTTTTCCAATTTTCAGATGACCGACAGTGTCCTTCAGTGGCAGACCGACGTCGACGAAATTCGAACCAACCACCAGAAAGTCCACTTCCAGATCGAAGTCTCCCGAGACTTTCCTTTGAGAGATCTTCCACAACCAGCCCGAATCACTGTTTTCAACTAGAGTTCCAATCAACTTCTGGTCGGCGCGTTTCCAAAGGATTTTCGGACTGGACATCGCGTTGAGATCTGATTCACTCATCAAATCGAACCGTTCCTCTTTGAATTGGTCAGGCGAAGTTGTTGGCAGTTGACCAAGACTGGCGGGTGCTGTTCGCGACACGGACTCGCCATCGCTATCCTTTTCCGAGGCGGTAAAGTTCGGCAAGTTGCTGGAGATCTGAAGATCCAGTTTGTCATCCTTAATTCGTGCGGCGAGTCGCTTGATTTCACGATTTGCGACGTTGATCTCACGGGTTGTCGATTCATTGCCATCGATCATAAAACTCATTCGCTGCTGATCGGATGACCTTAATGCGAATTGCTGACCAGAGGAAGAACTGGTGATCTCGTGATTCAAGAAGTTGATCGAGATTCTGGCATCGAAGACATCCACGACAACCGTTCCAGAGGGAACCAAGTAAAAAAGTGTCCAGGCATAGACCGCCAGTGCCAATCCCGAGATTCCCCCCAGGGCATAGACGAGATGCATTGGTTGAAACAGAGGTGGTGCAGGATCGAAATAATTCTGTCGGCGGCGGCGAATTCGAATCAGCTCCTCTGGCCCATACTTTTTCAGATCGTCTGCCAGACTTCGAACAGCGGCGTTTCCGGGTTTCAATTGCAGGTAGCGCCGAATCACGGGTGCTAACTCCTTTGGCTGATCGTTCGCAATCGCCTGTTGAATGTCGTTCATCAACAGGTTTGTTTCTTCCGCCTTGTTCTCTGCATCACCAAGCAAGTCCTGCACTTCTTCCGTTCGTTCTGCCTCTGGAATCGAAGACAGCACATTGACGGCCTCTGCATAGTCATGCTCTCGAATTAATTTGGCCGCGACATTGGCGAGAATGTTCAGTTGTCCCTTCCGCTCCTGGATCTTGCTTGAGATCTCCTTTTGCATTTGCCGAGCCCACTCCCTGGGTTCGGCATCTTGCATCTGCGCGATGTCTTTGACGACATCCAGAGCTTCGCGCAATTCGGCCTTTTCGATCAGTGCAGCAATGCGCTGCTGAATTTTGTCAAAGTAATCGGGTGAGCCATTGATAACGTCAGCCGCCGGTTTGATCGGTGACTTTGCTGTGTCAACGCGAGATTCGGACTTGAGAATCGCAGTCACTCGATCAGCAACGTCTTGCATGGACGGAAAGCGTTGCTCGGGATTTTTGGCCATCAACTTCAAACAGAGTTCGTCAATTTGCGGGTCGAGGTTCGGCCGTAGCTGTCTCGGCGACGGTGGCGGTTGGTTGATGATCTGATTGATGATGGATGCAAATGAACCTTGAAAAGGCAGTTGCTTTGTCAGCAGTTCATACAACGTCACGCCGAGTGCATACTGATCGACGGCAGGCGTCAGTGTTTTCGTATCGCCGCTGAGCTGTTCGGGTGACATGTAAGCCGGCGAACCCACAATGTGGCCGTCCACGGTCAAACGCTCCGATGGCATTTGAGTCTGAAATGCCAGACCAAAATCCATCACAACAGGTTCACCTCGCGTGTCGATCATGATGTTCGCGGGCTTCAAGTCTCGGTGAACGATTCCGTGTTGATGCGCGTCTTGAAGAGCCTGCGCCAGTTTTCGAACGAGAATCAGAATCTGTCGTTCTGTGATCCTCGCATTCGAACGCGACACCTCAGCCAGTGTCTTGCCTTCGATGAAAGTCATCGAAATAAAGTGCTGGCCATCAATCACGCCGACATCGTAGACCGGACAGATGTGTGAATTCCGCAGAGTCGCAGCGGTGCGCGCTTCGCGATGAAATCGTTCCAGGAGATCTGGAAAACCGTCAGGTTTGAGTTGCGGGATCTTGATTGCGACTTGCCTCATCAATTGCGTGTCGTGAGCGACGTAGACGGTTCCCATGGCACCCGCCCCCAGTTTCCGGCGAATCCGGTATCGACCAAATTCCTCTGGAAGCGAAGCGTACCGTGACTCCATTGCCAAACTCCCTCGATTTGATAGCTGCGTACGAAGATTCCAATTGTCTCGATAATCCGAGCGTGCAACTGGACGAAGAATCGTGTTCACGTTTGATGACAATCGACGTAAAAGTAACGACGCGACAACGATCTCGCATCAATGCCGCGCCTTTGATACGATCGATTGTATACATGGACGGCGTCGGCATTGAGATCGGTACACCGGGAGTGGCATGCGCATGAGGTTGCTCAGAAACCTGTTTGTTCTGTTCGTTGGAATCAGCCTGTCGACAAACGTCCTGTCGGCGGCCGAAGAGGTCGAATTCGAGGGGTACTCGCGACAGTATTCGAGTGAGATCCGGTCGCTGATCAGTCGGCACTGCGAAAAATGTCACTCCGCGACTTTGATGGAGGCGGACATCGATCTGACGGCGTTCGATTCCTTTGCCGCGGTTCGCAAGCATCCCGAGACTTGGCTCAAAGTGAATGAAATGCTCGAAAGCGGGCAGATGCCGCCCAAGGATGCGCCGCAGCCCAATGATGCCGACCGAGCCAAACTGCAGAAGTGGGTCACCGGCTACTTGAAGGCGGAAGCCAAGGCTCACGCTGGTGAGCCTGGTCGAGTCGTCTTGCGCCGCCTGAATAATGTCGAGTACACCAATACGGTTCGCGATCTGACGGGCGTCAAAGCTCTTCAGCCCGCGCGCGAGTTTCCTGTCGATAGCGCCGCTGGCGAAGGATTTACGAACCTGGGTAACGCGCTGGTAATGTCACCGGCGTTGATCACCAAGTATCTGGATGCCGCCAAAGATATTTCCAATCACGCGGTCCTGCTGCCTGATGGATTTCGTTTCTCGCCGGCGGTGACACCGCGAGACTGGACTGAAGAGGTTCTGGCAGAAATTCGGACGCTATACGGAAAGTACACCGATTCTCGCGGTGGGACGCAGGTCAATCTGCAGGGAATCGTCTTCGACACCAACGGCGGTGGCCGATTGCCTGTGGATCGCTACCTCGAAGCGACGATTGTCGAACGCGATGCGCTACGGGACGGCCGCAAGACGATCGAAGGGATTGCGCACGAACGCGGCCTGAGCCCCAAATACATGGGACTCTTGTGGAACGCCTTGAACGGCAAAGACAAGTCGTTCCTGCTGGACGGGCCGCGAGCGCGCTGGCGAGCAGCGAAGCCGTCGGATGTCGAAGCGATGACGGTTGAGATTGCGCGTTGGCAACAGTCGCTGTGGCGATTTACGAGCGTGGGACACATCGGCAAAGTCGGTGGACCGAAAGCCTGGATGGAGCCAGTCAGCCCAGTCACGACTCGTTCGGACATCCGCCTGAAGCTGCCTGCTGCTGTCGATGGTCAAACAGTGACAGTCTACCTGGCAGCCACGGATGCTGGTGACGGGAACGAACACGATGACGTCGTGTGGCAGCAACCGCGGCTGGTTGCGGCCGGTCGTCCCGATCTGATGCTGCGTGATGTTCGCCAGATGACTCGTCAATTGGCTGCGTTTCGTGATCGAACGTTTGCTAGCACCGTCAAATGTCTGAATGCCGCCGCCGAAGCGACTGCCGCGCAAGGGAAATCAGACGTTGCCGAACTGGCTAAACGTCACGAAGTTGATGCCGAAATCCTCGCCAGTTGGCTCGACTATCTCGGCGTCGGGATGGGTGGACCAGTCAAGATCGACAATCACTTCACCGGCAAGATCAACAATTCAGCCGGTTACGCCTTCGTCAGTGGATGGGGCACCGATCAAACACCGTTGTTGATCGCGAATGCGTCTGATCAACATGTGCGCGTACCGGGTAACATGAAGCCACACGGCGTTGCGGTCCATCCATCACCCACGCTGCAAGCCGTCGTCGGATGGCGCAGCACGATTGCCTCGCCGATACGTGTCGAAGCCAAAGTCCAGCACGCTCATCCGGAATGTGGCAACGGAGTGACCTGGTCACTGGAACTTCGCCGCGGTGCAATCCGTCAGCGATTAGCGACAGGGATCGCTCACGGTCCGAATGTCGTCACAGTCCCGCCGGTGGAGAATCTGGTCGTTCAGCCAGAAGACGTCATTTCAGTGCTGATCGGTCCGCGCGATGGCAATCATTCGTGCGATTTGACCGCCATCGACCTGACTCTGACATCGATTGCCGACAAGGGACGCGTGTGGGATCTGGCTCGTGACGTGTCGCCCGACGTGCAGGCCGCGAATCCACATGCCGATCAGTTCGGAAATGCCGGTGTCTGGCATTTTTATACTGAGCCTGTGACCGGGGCATCATTAGGGGCGGTGATTCCAGCCGGGTCATTGCTGACTCAGTGGCAATCTGCCGCCAAGCCGGAAGAAAAACAACGTCTGGCAGCAGCCGTGCAACAGCTTTTGACGGGTGCCCCCCCCGCCGTCAAAGACAGTCCTGATGGCCAACTGTATCGACAGTTGGCATCACTGGGTGGTCCGCTGTTCCGCGCAGTTCGATTGCCGATCGGTGGCAACTCGCTGGATGTGTCAGCGAGTAAATCGTCACCCGACTGGGGACTTGATCCGGACTTGTTTGGCAAACATCCCTCCGGCAAGGCTGTTGATTCCAACAGTCTGTTCGTGACCGCTCCGTCGGTCATTGAAGTGAAGCTGCCGGCTGACCTGGTCGAAGGCTGGGAATTGGTAACATCTGCGGTTCTGCATCCCGAAAGCGGCGTTGATGGGACAGTGCAGACGCAGGCATTGGCAACGAAGCCTAGTACTGCGTCGGGGTTGGTTCCCAGTACCGTGACGGAAACGAAGGCGAACAGTCAGTGGACTGACAACAATCGACAATTGTCCTACGCGACACCGGTACTGGTCAGCGAAAAAGGCTCGGCTCGAGAAAAGGTCGAAGCGGCCTTTGATTTTTATCGCAACCTGTTTCCGGCGGCGCTGTGCTATTCGCGCATTGTTCCGGTTGATGAAGTTGTCACTCTGACTTTGTTCTATCGAGAGGATCAACATCTCAGTCGATTGATGCTCGACGATTCTGATGCCGCGAAGCTGAATCGATTGTGGAATGAACTGCACTTCATCAGTCACGATGCCTTGACGCTGGTTGATGGTTTCAAGCAACTGATGGAGTTCGCGACACAGGATGCTGACCCCAAGGTTTTCGAACCGTTGCGTAAACCGATTCATGATCGGGCCGCCGCATTCCAGCGTGAACTGCTGGAAGCAGAACCGAGTCATTTGGAACGTTTGATCAGCTTTGCAGCTCAGGCATATCGCCGCCCGTTGAAGGGTGACGAGGCCACTCAACTGCGAGCTCTATATGCCAAACTTCGAGAGCAGGAATTGCCTCATGATGACGCCATCCGATTTACGATGGCACGAATTCTGGTGGCGCCGGCATTCCTGTATCGGGTCGAACCGTTGACCACAGCCGACGCGGCAACGTCCGAGAAGGAATCGAAGCCTGTTGCCGTCAATGATTGGGCGCTCGCCAACCGTCTCAGTTATTTCCTGTGGTCGACGATGCCTGACAGTGAGTTGCAGGCGTTCGCGGCCAAGGATCGATTGCGCGACCCGCAGGTGTTGATGACTCAAACGAAGCGGATGTTGAAAGACGATCGCATCCGATCGCTGGCGACCGAATTCGCTTGTCAGTGGTTGGAAGTTCGCGACTTCGATTCGCATGGTGAAAAAAGCGATCAGGTCTTTCCAACCTTTAGTGGGCTGCGATCTGATATCTATGAAGAATCGATCCGCTTCTTTGTCGACATGTTTCAGCGGGATGGTTCGTTGCTGGAGATGTTGGATGCCGATCACACGTTCTTGAACGAATCGCTCGCCAAGCACTATGGAATCCCCGAAGTGACCGGACCGGAATGGCGACGCGTTGACCATGTGAAGCAATACGGCCGCGGTGGGATCCTGACCCTCGGATCAACGCTGGCTCAACAATCAGGCGCCTCGCGCACGAGCCCTATTCTGCGAGGAAACTGGGTGCTGGAAGCGTTGCTTGGCGAAAAGCTGCCCAAGCCGCCCAAGAATGTGCCGCAACTGCCCGAGTCGGAAACCGATTCGGACCTGACGGTGCGACAACTTGTTGAAAAGCATCGCAGCGTTGCTGCATGTGCGCATTGTCACGATCGGATCGATGCCTACGGCTTTTCATTGGAAGGGTTCGACGCGATTGGTCGCCGACGCGACAAAGACCTGGGCGGCCGCGCGATCGATGTCAGCGTCGAATTGAAGGATGGTTCGAAATTCACGGGCGAGTCGGGTTTGAAGGCTTACTTGCTGGAAAAACGTCGCCATCAATTCCTGCACCACTTCTGCCGGAAACTGTTGGGTTACGCGCTGGCACGTGGCGTTCAGTTGTCCGACGAACCGTTGCTTGACGAGATGATCAGTCAACTCGAAGCCAACAACTACCGGTTCTCCGCGGCGGTCGAAACGATCGTGCGCAGCCAGCAATTCCGGTATCAACAGGGTCTGTCGAATGAGTAGAATGCAGGCGCACGATCAGCTGAGCCGGGATTAACGGACGCCCCGAATTTCCTGCGGTTTTTTATCATCATAAGCCGCCGCCGTGTCGATGATCGGAATTCTGTATACAATACAATTTGCAGACGACGCCCATTGTTTTCAGGAGTGATTTCATGCTGGGTCAACAATCACCAGGATCTCATCCGTTCGACCGCCGTACATTCCTACGCGGTTTGGGGGTGACGATGGCGTTGCCCTGGATGGAATCACTGCGCGTCTGGGGTGATGAGGCTCGGCCGAATCAATCGAGTAGCGAAGCACCGGTCCGTCTGGCCGTGCTGTTTGCCGGTAACGGGTTCCACGCCAAAGAATGGTGGGCGAAGGAATCGGCCGCGGGACTCGAATTTGGTCAGGTCCTGGCGCCGCTGAATGATCTGCGCGACAAGACGCTGTTCATCCGTGGTCTGTACAACGAACAGGCCTTGAAGGGAAACATTCACAGTTCGCAGACCGGCAACCTGCTATCGGGCGCCTCGTTGGCATCGGGTGGTGAAATCCGCTCGGGAACCAGCGTCGATCAGTTGCTGGCGCAGACCTATGGTCGCTCGACGAAAGTACCCAGCCTGGTCCTGGCGTGCGAGGCGGCGAATCCATCGGTACACAAGAACTATTCGATGATGTACAGCTCACACATCTCGTGGAGTTCCCCGACCACACCGACACCGCTGGAACTGTATCCGGCGCTGGCCTTCGATCGTCTGTTTAAAGACGAAGTACAGCGCGGCGACAAGAGTGTTCTGGATGCGGTGCTGTCCGACGCGAAAGATATTCGTCGTCAGATCAGTGCGGCCGATCAGCGTAAACTGGATGAGTACCTCGACTCGGTACGCGATGTCGAACAGCGGATCGAAAGCGCTGGCAAGCAGGGTGAACTGCAAGGCTGGCGACCAACTCTCGACAAGCCCAATCTCCCTCGACCCGCGGAAGGAATTCCGCAAAACATCGCTGACCACATGCGATTAATGTGCGACATTATGGTCCTTGGATTCCAGACCGACACCACGCGGATCTGCACCCTGAAGCTGAATAATGATCATTCGTCATTGCGATTCCCGCATCTGAATGTCGACTACATGATCCATCACCTGCTGTCGCACTCGGACACGGCCGACTGGCTGAAGGTGAATCAATTCTTCGTCGAACAGGTCGCTTACATCGCCAAGAAACTCGATTCCATTCAGGAAGGCGAACGCACGGCCCTCGACAATACGATGCTCATGTTCTGCTCGAGCATGATGAGTGGCAGTCACGATGCCAGCCAATTGCCAGTCGTGATGGTCGGTCGCGGTGGCGGCAAGATCAAAACCGGTCGAGTGCTTGATTACCGCGAGCAGTCGAATCGGCAGATGTGCCGCTTGTACATGTCGATGATGGACAAGATGAATGTCCGTCCGAAATCGTTCGGCGACGCGACCGAGGCATTGGCTGAAATCTGATTCACGGTGGAAAGGAACCGGATACGACTCCGATGCTGGCGAACGGCCCGCATCGGACGACATGCGCTACTCGCGCGTGATGAATTCATCCAGATTCATCAGCACACGTGAGACGGCGGACCATGCGGCCGCTTCGATCTCGGTTGTTCCCACCGGCACGGCTTTGGGAGCGAACGCTTTGGCGGCGGGTGCGTCGCTGGCGAAGCGTTCTCGCTGTTGTTGCAGATAGCCTCGCAACCGAGCCAACTCGGCAGAGCTTGGTTCGCGACCCACAGCCGTTTCGATCGCGATCGTCAACCGCTGGCTGTCGTCGACTTGCACCAGGCTCAACAGACGCGATGCGAAGCCTTGGGCGAATTCGAAAAACGTCTCGTCATTCGCCAGCGTCAGCGATTGCAAGGGCGTGTTCGAACGAACCCGCCGAGTGCAGGTCACATTCGGTTCGGGAAAATCGAAGACAGCCATTGCGGGATACAGGCTGGATCGCCACAGATGCGTGTACATCGCGCGGCGAAAGCGTTCGCGGCCTGTCGACGTTTTCCAAGGCTTTTTGTCCTGTGTGAAATCAAAGACTCCGTCGGGCTGTGGTGGATAGACCGGCGAACCACCCACCTCTTCGGTCAATAGGCCACTTGCCGCCAAAGCGGAATCGCGGATCATTTCGGCATCGATCCGAATTCGAGTTTGCCGAGCCAGCAGCTTGTTCAAAGGATCAATTTCCGAGAGTTCGGGACGCGCATGCGACGACTGCTGATAGGTGGCAGATGAGGTCAGCAAGCGGTGAAGTTGTTTGACATCCCAGCCCTGGTGATGAGCCCGAGCGGGGTGACTGGCGTCTGCAACCGGTTCGTTTTGATGGCTGGTTGTACCGCGAAATTCGCTGGCGATCCAATCGAGTAATTCCGGATGCGTCGGACGATCTCCCTGCGTGCCAAAATCATTCTCGGTCTCGACCAAACCACGGCCGAAGAATCGTTGCCAATGGCGATTGACGATGACTCGAGCGGTCAGAGGGTTGCTGTCCGAAACCAACCATCGCGCCAGTCGAAGCCGGCTGGGTACCGTGGAGACCGAAGTCTCTGGAGTCAGATTCAATACGACGGGAACTTCCGGATCCACAGGCGCACCGCGACGCAAGAAGTCACCGCGGATATGCACGAACGATGGTCGCGGCTTGTCGATTTCTCGCGTGATCATCGTCGAGGGAAACTTAGGCTCGTCGTCACGCAGCTTGGCGATCGCGTCGAGTTGCGGATACTTCTCACGGGCAATCTTTAATCCGCGGTAATAACGATCAAGGTCCCGTTTGTGGACTTCAGACCGATCGACGATCGGCAGATCGATGGCGTTTTTGACGTTGAATGGCAGCTTCTTTTTCTCATCCTCAGTCAGGGCATTTTCCCAAGCTGTTAGATCGGCGGCAATGTTGGCGGCCTGATCCTTGAGCTGCTGATCCAGTTGCTGGATCTCAGCTCGAATTCTGGCCTGCCGCTGGGGTTCACCGGTACGGATCTGATCGGGCGAAGGAACATCAATGCGCGGTTGTGCCGGATCGCCCGCCTGAAATTCCGTCGAATTGAAGAAGGCGAACAACTGATAGTATTCGCGCTGCGAGATGGGATCGTACTTGTGATCGTGGCATTGAGCACATCCAACCGTCAGGCCCAGGAACACGGTTCCGGTTGTATTCAAACGATCCACAACCGCCTCGACGCGAAACTGTTCCGGGTCTGTCCCACCCTCTTCGTTGATCAGCGTATTGCGGTGGAACCCCGTCGCGACCAATTGGTCGAGTGTCGGTTGGGGCAGCAGATCACCGGCGAGCTGTTCGATCGTGAATTCGTCAAACGGCATGTTGGCATTGATAGCGCCGATCACCCAGTCGCGATATTTCCAGATGGTCCGTGGTTGATCGCGCGTGAAACCGTTGGAATCGGCGTAGCGGGCAGCGTCGAGCCAGTCGCGGCCCCAGCGTTCGCCGTAATGAGGCGACGCCAGTAGTCGATCGACCAGTCGCTCAAACGCATCGGGCGATACATCGGCCAGAAACTCGTGCACCATCTCGACTGCAGGAGGAAGTCCGAGCAGATCCAGGTGAACTCGGCGAACCAGTGTCGTCCGGTCCGCAATCGGCGACGGTACCAGGTGCTCTTTGGACAATCGATCGACGATGAAGTGATCGATGCCGTTGGCAATCTGCCCAGGTGTTCCCGATGAAGGCGGTGTGGTGTGGCGAATCGGCTGGAAGGCCCAGTGGTCTGTCGATTTCTTTTCGGCCGCGGCTGTCACTTCGTCGGCCGGTGACATCGCACCCTGATCAATCCAGTTGCGAACCAGAGAGATTTCGGCATCCGTTAGTTTGTCGCCTTCGGGTGGCATCTGCGATGCGTTTTCGGTTCCGGTGATGGCGTGCACGATCAGACTTTTGGCAGACTCACCACGCACGATGGCCGGCCCGCTGTCGCCGCCTTCCAGCATCCCCTTGGCGCTATCGACACGCAGTCCTACCTGCTGCTTTTTGGCACCGTGACATTCGGCACAGCGGCGGGTCAGCAGCGGTTTGATCTGCGACGAATAGTCGACCAGCGGCTGGTCAGCCAGAACCGGTGTGACTGCCATTAGCAGCAATACAGCGGTCCCACAGATTCGCGGGAGAAGCATCGGCATTCCTCACGAAGGCAATCTCATCGGACAAGCGAATTCCACGATCGCGTTCAGATCCTGATGAGTATCACCCGCAGCGAGACTCAGGTCAATTCGGCGTTGACTCCAGCAACCACTGTGATGGGACGACCTATTTCTTTTTGGAGGTTGATTTTCTTGCTCTCCGGTGGTTGGCCACGTTGCGTTTGCTCGCTTCTTGCGGGGCCAGTTCTGTCAACGAGGCAAATCCGCCGTCTTTCGAAGAATAGGCCAGCACTTCACCGGTTTCCATCCGGTAGATCCACGCGTGCAGCGTTAGATCGTTCCGCTGCAGTTTCACGGCGACCGCGGGATGCGTTTGCAGGTTCTCAATCTGAACCAGAACATGTTCGCGGACGGCGATGTCGAGCAATTCAGATCCGCTGTACTGACCGTAGTTTTCCGCCACGATTTGCCGAGTCGCTTCGGCATGACTCAGCCAGCCTCGCACCAGCGGCAAATTGGTCATGCGGTCAGGGTGCAACATCGCCTGCAATGCACCGCATCCCGTATGCCCGCAGATGATAATGTCCTTAACGTCCAGCACGCTGACGGCGTATTCGATCGTGGCAGGTTCGCCGCCGTTCGAAGCACCGTGGCAGGGAACAATGTTGCCTGCGTTACGTAGCACAAACAGTTCACCCAATTCCGCTTGAGTGATAATCGACGGATCGACACGCGAGTCTGAGCATCCGATAAAGAGTGCGCTCGGATGTTGCTGCGACGCTAACTTGGTAAAGAACTCACGTTCGTGTTGAAAGACGTTCGTGTGGAATTGATGTATACCGGTCAATAGCTGGTCCATCGCAGGTCCTCCGTCGTGGGCGGCTGTCCGTCAGTTGATTGCGTGCACGACCAAGATCGCTTCTGACCGCCAATTTCGTCAACCGTGCATTCAGGAAATTCGCCATGAACGATGACGTGAATCACTGGCACGGCCCCGATTGTCGAGCTGGTCTGACTTCGATCGTGCTGCTCGCGTTCAACCAATTGCCTTACACGCGGCGTTGTGTGGAAAGTGTTCGATCGAAGACCGACGTGCCTTTCGAGTTTGTTTTCGTCGACAACGGTTCGACCGACGGAACCGCAGAATACTTTGCATCGATTCCCGGCGCGCGAGTCATCGGAAACCACACCAATCGAGGTTATCCGGCGGCGGTCAATCAGGCGTTGCAGTACGTGCAAGGCGAGCAGATCCTGTTGCTGAACAATGACACGGTCGTCAGCACAGATTGGTTGAACAAACTTCTGACCGCACTGCACAGTCATCCGCAGATTGGGTTGGTGGGGCCATCATCGAACAACGCGCACGGGGCACAAACAATCGCAGTTCCCTATTCCGAGATCGCGGGCATCGACTCATTCGCCCGTCAACTGGCAGTCGATCAGTGCGGCGTCGCTGAAGAATCGCATCGTCTGATCGGCTTTTGCCTGTTAATGCGTCGAGCCGTCCTGCAGCAACTTGGCGGTCTCGACGAACGATTTGGATTGGGTTGTTTCGAAGACGATGATCTTTGTCGCCGCGCGATACAGGCTGGCTGGAAGGCCGTCATTGCGCGCGACGCCTTTGTGCATCACTATGGGCAGCAAACATTCACGGCCAGCGGCGTTGATCTGGGCGCGTTGTTGGAAGAGAACCGGAAGAAGTACTTGGACAAGTGGAACGGCGCCGCCTTTCCCTAGTGATACACTGCAAAAGAAAATCGGCTCAGTCGTCCTGCCGCTGGCATGGCGAACTGAGCCGAGGATTGTTGCATCAAAACAAACTCACAGCAGGTCAGTCTAGTTTTGCAGTGACAGACCCGCCGATTCTGTGATGCGATCAAACGAAGCGCAGTTTGTGACGTAGCTGATCAGTTGGACGACATCGCGTGGTCCAGCCTGTTTGACAGCGTCATCGACTTCGTCATCAGTCAAGACCACCGGTGTTGCAGACAGTTGCCGCGCCACGGTGAACAATGATTGCTCACGTGGAGTGAACCGCTTCCAGTTACCATCCAGTTGGTAGATCTGATCTTCCGATTGCCCCAAATCCTTCAAGCGTTGTTTTGCCAGTCCAGTGGCATACCAGGCTCGATCCTGACGAGCGATAATCCAGCTTACCTGGGCTTTCAATAGTGGTGACAGATCACCACGTTCTTCAGCCGATCGAATGCTGGAGATGCGACCCTTGGCACTGACCGGAAAATTGGCCAGCAATCGTACCCACTGTGGCAATGACTTCTGCTGCCAGTCTTCTGCCACCAGTTCGCGAGACTTGGCTTCGTCAATCAGAGGCAAACGAGGTGTTCGCTTCGCCGCCGCAGCAAGTCCCTGCTCGACTTGATCGCGCGACTCCAGTGCGGGTCGCCGATTGATGGTCATGCGGGTTGGATCGCCCGTCTTCGTATCGAAGATCACCGGAGCCACGTTGGTCACAGCCTTCTGAAAGCGATCCGCCGTCGGGGTCAGATAGGATTGTGGATGTTCAGATCGAGCAGCAGGTTGTGCTGCAGCCGCCTGACCACCTTCGGTGCGACGTCCGAATCCGCCACCGTTTTGCGATTGCGGGACGCCGGTTCCTTCTTTCCAGCGATTGATCGAGTTGTTGCCGGCCATCGACAAGATCATTTCCAGGATTTGCAGGTCCGTGTAGTTTTTGCGCAATTGATCGATATCGGCGTCGCCCAGCGCATTGGGTTCATACGTGAACTTGCGAGCAAAGACGAAAGCATCCTGTTCTGCAGGCGTGAACGACTTCCAGTCGCTATCGAGCGCTGCGATTTCATCTTCGGTCATCCCTGCGCCCAGTAGCTTCGATTCCTGATGACCCAGGCAGTATTGGCAGTTGTTGGTCCGCGACACGATCCAGAACAATTGGACTTTGAACTTGTAGTCGAGAGTCATGTTCGGGTCAGAATCGCGTCCTCCACCGAAACCGCCACCACTACCACCGCCGCCTCCGGGTGGACGGCCAGCCGTATTCGGGGTTCCGCCGGTACTGCGGGCTTCTCCTGCCGGCATGTAGTGGTAGCGCAGACGACCTTCGTAACCCATGCCGCGTTCGCCCAGTTTCTCTTTGTCCTCTTCCGTCAGTTCGGGCAGCGGAATGCGTGGCTTACGCGCCTTCATGTCTTCGAGATACTGCTTCATCTCGGGACGAGTCAGCGGTACCGGACGAGGTGCTGTTTTCGAATCAATGCCATAAGTGATCCCAGCAGATGCGAAGACAAATCCAATTGTGAGAGGAGTAAACAATGCTTTCATCGGAATAAATCCTGAAAAATGAATAGGGATAGAAACCACTGATCAGACGGACGGAAATCGGACCGTCTCTGAGGGAGGACGATCACGGACGCAGCAACCAACAACGTCTGAGCTTCAAACTCGATGCGCGATCAAGCGGCCTTTAACGCACGATAGAGAATCGCACGAAGACCTGGGGCGAGACGCGAACAGCGATTCAGACGAGGTCGATCTGTTGCGGCGGGCGGAGGATCTCCGCGGCGAAGTGAGATGTCTTTGCCAAGGTGGCGGTTGAACACCCGATATGAGACGGGGTCGAAGACATCGTGGCGCCGGCGGCCAGCAGAGCCCATTCGGAAGTGTGCGAAGTCGTTGTCGGTATGGGATCCGGCACCGACGCTGGTGCCTGCGAGCAATTTGGACCGTGACAACGGGGACCGTGCGTCGGTGTCGCACCTTCGTTCGAACGTTGGTGTTCCAACATCGTCGACGGGGTCAATCTCATGTCGTGAGGCGACAAATAATCGCCACAACTTGCTGAAGCGCGTGACGGCAACAAGCCCACGAACAGCATGGTAAATACCATGCCCGCTATCGACCGCAGTGAGATGCGAACCGGCAACGACATCAGAACGACGCCAAGATCAAGACTGCAGTTGATGAATCAGATCGAAGTTTGAGAGGACCGAGAAATAGCCCTGACTCCGAAAAAATACTCAGCAGTCATGCGAAACGCAAGGAAAATACGGTTCGGCGTCGTTGCGATGTCCAATGAGACCGTCAATTAAGGTGCCTGTCCTGAATGCCAACGGATTTGTGCTGCAGGCATCAGTAACGACTCGGCTGGAATACTGAAGAAACCTCCGCCCATTCCTCCCATCATCCCGCCGCCCATGCCACCCATCATTCCACCTCCCATACCACCACCCATTCCGCCGCGACCCATCATTGACGAGGTGATGGGCATCACCAGGTCGGCAACAGGATAGACCCGCGTCTGCATTTTCTCTTCAATCTTTTCCTGGGTCGTCACTTTCAGGACTTCATCTTCAATGACATAGCCAAGCGTCAACGGTTCGAGCAGCAGTCTCAAGACGCTTCGTAACGAAATGCCAGACATCTTCAGGTTGACGGTCTGTTCCGTGCTGATTCCTTCGTCAGAGAGCGACTTGTCGTCGATCCAGATCTCGATGTGATGCAGACCTTCGACGTAGTCGAGTGCATCACGCAGGGGGATGTCGGAAAACTCAACTTCGGTCGGCGACTTCAATTCCTCTCGAATGCGACGTTCGCGCGGGCTGTCACGGCGAAGATCGACATCCGCCCATTGTTTGCGACGTTGTGTCAGGGCCGCCCAGACTTCGGCAGGTGGATAGCGCACCGGCGGTTCATCCGGAAATGGGATGTGAGAAAGTTCGACCTGATGCAGGGTTTCCAGTAATTGATCCGCACGCCGTGCCCGCAGTCGGTAGGCACGGGTCAATTGATGAGCCGATTCGGCATCGAACCGCGCCGCGGCCGACGTACCTTCGCCCGGTCGCAAATCGATGGCGACATCAGCGACGTTCTGTGCTTCGGCATACGCGTCATCACGACCATGTTTTCCTTCGAGCATTAATGCTCGCACGCGATCGATCAGGCCTTCCAGCTTTTCTTCATCCAACTGGAATTGTTCCGTCAATCGTTTCTGGGACTCCAATTGAGCCAGATGTTCGGCCAATTGGACTCGTTCCATGGCGCGCTGGTCTGCGAGACTTTTCAGGCGGCTGAACTCCCCTTCGATTCGTTTGAGTAACTGCAATCGATCTTCTGGAGCAATGTCGATCGACGCCCGCACGGCGTTATCCAACTGTTTCAATCGGACCAGACCTGCTTCGGGATCTTCGCGTCTGGATTCATCGATTGCGGTACTCGTTTGGTGACGCAGTTTTTCTGTTTTCACTCGGACGGCCTGTTCCATCTCTCGAGTCAATTGGCGGCCGGAATCGGGCTGCGTCCGGTCGTTGGCAATATCTGACTCGGCGGTCGACGTTTGCGAAACATTTTTCGCTGCAAATCGATTCGCCGACTGCATCAATTCACGTGCAGGAGAATTGTGTGGGTCGGCTGCAGCAATCCGTTTCGCGATCACAGTCGCTTCGTTCAATTGGCCTCGTTCTATTTGCTGCTGGCCCAACTTCAATGCGGCGGTGACGTTTTGCTGGTACTCCTGCTGGAACACTTGCATCAATGGGCGACCGGCGAATGGGTTGTTCAGTCCTTTATCTTGCTGAACCTGATCGAACGCCGCGCAGAGGAAGGCGGAATCGGGCGGTTCCGTCGGCGCGGCCAATGCGAAGTCGAAGGACTCGGCTGTATCCGTCGCAACGAATGTCACCTCTGGATTGCTGCACTTGCTGCCTCGAATAATGTGAATCGTGTCGCGATCTGTTCGTAGGGGTAGCGGCAGCAATTCGAAGTCTGATGTCAGATGGGCCGTCATACGACGGGGATAGACGATGGATCGTGACAACGCCTCGGCGAACAACTGACCTCGCGTGGAGGCAATGTGATGATGACTGGGATGACTTTCATCGGAATCAATTCGATGGTCGTAATCGACGTATCCCCCCGTCTGATGCGCCAGGATTCCTAGCAACTGCAGATTGATCTGCGGACCGACTCCGTAACTATGGAACGGAATCCGGCGGGCACGCAGGTCGTTGACCACTTCTCGCAGTTCGTCGGGCGACAATAGTTCGGCGGTGCTCATTCCGTCGCCAATGTAGACAACTGTCGAGCTTCTGGTGGCGTCCATCGCACTGAGCGCGGTCTTGAAGAGCGCGTGCAGATTTGTCGCGCCCAATGGAATGCGTGACTTGAGTGACCTGATGGCCGACGATGTGACATCGCTGATCGGATGATCAAATGTCGGCATCAACTCTTCGGCTTGAACATCAATCGCAAAGAGCCGGACGCGATCTACTGCGGGTATCGATTTCAGTAGCGAATCAACCACGGCAAGTGCATGCAGCCGATGCGCACCAATCTGGCTGGCCGACGTATCGACATAGATGAGATGGTCGCGGGACGTAGTTTGCGTCGCAGATTCTGGCAAAGAGTTTTCAGGCGATCGGAAAAAGAGAGCCCAAGTTTCCTCGCCGTCTGAGTGCGTGTGTTTGAGGACTCGCGTCGTCTGAACTGGGGTGCCGGCACCTGTTCTCGTTGAGGCAGTCAAGAGCGTCACTAGCGTCAACGACGAGATGCAAAGCCATCGGAACCGGGGGTTTGCATACGAATTCAGTGAATGCGGAACGATGGTTTCTTGCGAGCAACCATCATCAAAAGAACCTCGCATTTTGTCCCCTTCTGGCTAAGAAACAAGGTGGCCATCCGGTGGCTCGACGGCTTTGGAATCCTGTAACCAGCCTGGGACGCAGTCTTCGTTCCGCCAGTTGTGGGTGATGGACCAAACTTCCAGGAATGTCAGCCTGCGATTCATCGCGCATGATGAGCGCCGTCAAATCCCGCAGATATTGTCAGCGCGACCTGACGAACAAATGTGATCGATCGCACCTCTTCAGCGAGGCACATGACCGCAATCAGTCAGAGTGCGAACTGACGGTGAATAGAACCCACCGCGGTCGAACGAGTCGAGTGTCGGATTCTATCCAACTCCGTGGCGACGTCTTTGGGCTGCCTGAATTGGATTGGTTGTCAGACAGAGACGCGATGCGAGGACCGGGCTTGGTGAAATAAACCGACATCGCCGAGTGGCGCACCAATGGTGATGAGATCGGACTGTCTGGGCCGTTCTCAAAGTCGTCCCTCAATGGTGCGGAAAAGTTCTTTTTGCGGAAACAATCTTTCTCCAAGTGGAATTATTATTTCATTCAGTCGTCCCGCATTGTGATTTGCATGCTTCCCAGAGTGCCTGGTTTCGCAGAAAACACATCCATTGGACTCGACTTCGAGCGGTTTTCGACGATTTCGTAAGCAAAAAGGAGATTTCCTGACGGACCTCGTGGGTCGGCATCAGAGGTGCTTATGACGAAGAATAGCGGGCCCGTGAAAGACTGTTTCCACACCCGTTCGGGAAAGGATGGGATGATGTCATTTTTGGTGACGGAGCATCTGGACGGTAAGATCGTCGAGGTGACTGTCAGTGGCAAGTTGACCAAAGAGGTCTATCAGGAACTGGTTCCGATTACTGAACGAGCCATTCAACAACACCGCCAGATTCGAATTCTATTCGTCATGCTCGGTTTCCACGGCTGGGACGCCGGGGCATTGTGGGAAGACTTCAAATTTGACCTGAAACATTTCAGTCAAATCGAACGGCTGGCGATTGTCGGTGAAACCAAGTGGCAAAAGGGAATGTCAATTTTTTGTCGTCCCTTCACAACGGCCAGCATCAGATACTTTGATCACGCTGACTTGGAAAAGGCTCGTGAGTGGATCAAAGGCTGAAGCACACTCTTCGCGGAAGGGTTCGATCGAACCAGAGCATGCCGATCAATTCACCAAAGATGATGCTGCTTAGAACGCTGACTCCTGTCGTTCTAGTGGCCATTCTTTGGATTTCGATGAGTTCGGTGACGAACTACTACATGCAGTGGGCGGAACGAGCCCACGATCGGTTTTACGCTGAAAACATCCTGTCGATTCGATCGGCCGAGTCACTGCAGAATCTTGTCTGGCGATTGGCGGCAGAATGTCCTGGTGATATCGCATCGTTGCCCGGCTTTCGACTGCGATTGGAATCGGCCGAGAGTCAAATCGCCGTCGAGCGGAACCAACTCGGTCAATCGGTCTCAACGGATGAAGAGCAACGCATCCTGGCGAGGCTGGATACCGCGTTGACGGAATTCCTCGAGCGGTTGCATCGCATCGCAGATCTGTCCAATGGAATGAGTACGACAGTCGTTGAATCGCGCGACATCGCAGCCGATCGATCGCTGGCAATCGAATCGGCAGGTCGTATCGGCGTTTCGTCCGCGGAACTGCTGAAGATCAATCAGGCATTGGCCGAACAGGATGTCTCGCGACGACGTGCAATCGCCCGAGTCGTATTTTTCTCGCGACTGGCAATGATGGTGATTGGACCAATTGTGGGTCTGGTTCTGGGTTGGCGCCTGGCCCTGCAACTGCATCGCTCCATCGCGCGAATCGCGGTGACACTGCACGACGCCAGCACCAGCAGCGAAAGCGACGTGGGGACAGTCGCGATCGAATCGACGGGCGATTTTCACGATGTTCAACAACAGGCAGAACAAGTCGTCGAGCGAATGCGACAAGTCAGTCGCGATTTGCAAATCGCGCGGCGCGAAGTGTTGCAGTCAGAGCGACTGGCCGCCGTCGGTGAATTGGCGGCGGGTGTCGCGCACGAGATTCGCAACCCGCTGACATCAGTCAAATTGTTGTTGCAGCATGCCATCCGCCAGGCATCGGGGCCGCAATTGGACGAAGAAAAGCTGCGATTGATCCTCGAAGAGATCGGACGGATGGAGACCACGATTCAGGGATTGCTGGACTTTTCCCGGCCACCCAAACTGAATCGAGTCGTCCATGATCTCAGGCAAACGTTGCATCGAGCTTTGAATCTGGTGGAGGCTCGCATCCGACAGCAGCAGATTCAGCTGATAACCAAGATCGCCGATAACGCCATGATGGTGGATGGCGATACGGAAAAGCTGCATCAGGTGCTGGTGAACCTGCTGATCAATGCGGTGGAAGCCATGCCTGACGGTGGCAAACTAATGATCAGTGCCACCCTGGATGCGTCTCGTCCCGTCGATTCATCGAACGGTGAGTCCGCTCCGGCAGAACAGCACGTCGCACAGATCGACATCCGCGACACGGGGGCAGGGATCGATAGCACCGTCCTCCCGCGTCTATTCGAACCCTTTGCGACGACCAAAGAGCGGGGCACGGGTTTGGGGCTGGCCGTATCGCGCCGCATCGTGGAAGAACATGCCGGCACAATCCACGCTGCCAACGTACCCGGCGGGGGTGCTCAACTGATCATCCGCATTCCCACAGTCCGGACGTTGAGTTCCGCTCGAACCACATCGTAAGCAACCAAGGTCATACGTAGAACTGAAGGTGTGTCATGGAATCGCTGCTACTGATCGACGACGAGCCTGGGATCTGCAAGACGATTCAGAACATTCTGCAAAACGACTCCTTGAATGTGCTGACCGCGACGACGGCCGGCGAAGGCTTGCAGTTGCTGCGGGACGAAACACCTCATGTCGTACTGCTGGACATTCGACTGGGAAAACAGTCGGGCCTGGACATGTTCCATCACATCCACGAAATCGATCCGAAAGTGCTGGTGATTTTCATCACTGGTCATGGCACCACCGACACCGCGATCGAAGCGATGAAGTTGGGGGCCTTCGACTACCTGGTCAAACCGCTCGATTTCGACCAGTTGCAACAGGTGGTGGAGCAAGCGCTGAAGATCGGCCGACTGATGCATGCCACCGCATCAATCGATAGTGTCGATCCGGCCGACGATGCCTCGGATCGATTGGTTGGCAACGGTCCCTCCATGCAATCGATCTGCAAACAGATCGGGCGCATCGCACCGCAGGATGTCAACGTCTTGATCCTGGGCGAAAGTGGAACAGGCAAGGAACTGGTCGCGCGCGCCGTCTATCAGCACAGCCGTCGCAATCAGTCTCCATTCCTGGCGATCAATTGCGCCGCGATTCCCGAGAATCTGCTGGAGAGCGAATTGTTCGGCCACGAAAAGGGGGCATTCACCGGTGCCGAACGAATGCGCGTGGGAAAGTTCGAACAGTGCCATCACGGCACGCTGTTCCTGGATGAAGTGGGTGACATGCCACTGGCGACGCAGGCCAAGATCCTGCGGCTCTTACAGGACGGCCAGTTCCAGCGTGTCGGCGGTAATGAGACGCTCTCGGTGAACGTCCGAGTCATCGCGGCCACGAACCAGGACCTGGAACGAATGATCGACGCCGGGCGATTCCGACGCGACCTGTACTACCGCCTGCGCGGTGTGACGCTGCATCTGCCCGCGCTCCGTGAGCGCCTGGACGACATCCCGGAACTCGCTCACTATTTTCTGTTCCGATTCAATCGCCAGTTGGGAACGGCCGTGCAGTCGATCTCGCAGGATGCGCTCGAACGGCTGCAAAGCTACCGTTGGCCGGGCAATATCCGCGAACTGCAAAGCGTCATTCGTGAATCATTGATTGTCTCGACCGGACCGACGTTATTGCCCGAGTTCTTGTCGATCGACATGCACAGCGAAGCGCCCGCCGACCACGAAACGGCACAGCCGATCGCCCACGTCAGCCAGGACAACTGGCAGTTGCTCGGCGATTTTGTCGAACGCACGTTGCGGGAACACAAGACCGATGCCTACCGCCAGTCGTTACTCAGGTTTGATCGCTTGATTGTCAGCCAAGCGATGAGCCTGTCGTCGGGACAACAGTCGCGTGCCTCGGAATTGTTGGGACTCAGCAGGCCAACTCTGCGCGCAAAAATTCGCGCGATGGTTTCGGAAGACCACGGAAAAGAATCCTCCTGAGCCACCGCGCGAACCGTGATGGATTCATCGATCGCGACTGGTTACGGTGTCTTCGTGGCCGGAGCGGTCGTCGCTTCGGGCTTCTTGGGCATGGGATCTGCAAACACATTTTCTCGTTCGAGTGGAAGCTGGAACCCGTCCGAGATGCGTGTCATGTAAAGGCCGCGACACAACCACCAGAACGTGGCCATCGCCTTCTCGGGTCCCAGATCCTTCTGCAGCGATTGGTAATCGGCCGCAGTCAATTCCCAAGGAGTTTTGCTCAGCTTTCGAGCGTATGCGTAGGCACGCTGTTCTTCTGCCGGAAACGCCGACCAGTCCGATCCCGCCAGACGTCGTGTCCGTTCGGCAACCGCGTTTTTGTCAAGCCCCGCGACTTCCAGCAACATCTCACAGTGACCCATGCAATAGTTGCATTCGATACTGCGGGTCTGAATCCAGAACAGGCTCTCTTCGAAAACGCGATCGGCCTTGGCTTCGGACCACATCGTTCGCGTCGAGATACTCCACGGGACGGCCAGTTCCGGAACGTAACCGGAACACACCAGATTCCACACGATCCGTGTCGGACGCGCCGCCATCGCGGGAGGAATATTCTTTTTGACTTCGTCCCAGACAGGGACTGGCAATCGAGGTTTCCGATCACGTTGACCTTCGAGACGGACCTGCAACTGGTCATACGAAAGGCGCGACCACTCGCGGTCTTCGGTTACGACGTTCTGGCCTGATTCAATCAGCGCCGGTGGTGCGGACGTGGGCGGAATGAACGGCGCGATCTGGAACGCGTCGTCGGCAAATTGAACCTGCAGCGGCGGCATGGGGCCTGTCGCTTCCATCGGCAGGTTCAAGCCGAGCACGATTCGATCTTGAAAATTACCGTACGCCGCGAGCAACACCATTGAGGCCACTCGCTTGTCACCAAATCGCACGCGCAGTCGTTCGAACAATTCATCGGGAATCGTCGAGGCTGACTGAGTTAATTGCCGCGCGAATTCCAACGGTTCGCGATCGTCTTCAGGCCAAAGCTGAGGGTCGCCCGTTAAAACGTTACGGCCCGCAGCACTCAGTCCAGCACGTTCCAGATCGGCCAAAGCATACGCCTGTGTATAGGCACAGCGATTCGCGCGTGCGATGATCCATCGCATCTTGGCTCGCAGGATTGGGTCGAGCGGACTCTTGGTCCGTTGCGCGAGATCCAGTTGCAGCATCGCCCCTGCGGTGCGAGGCAGATGCTCCACCACACCGCGAACCCAGTTCGGCAGCGGTTGGCCACCACCCGAAACCACGGCGGGCATTCGCTTCCAGCATTCTTCGTCGGTCAACAACGTAACGTTCGCTGTACCGCCTGCGTTAACGTTGTAGTAATCATAGAAGACGTTTTCGCGTTCCAGGGTTAACTGGAAGCCATTCGAAATCCGTGTCATGTAGTGGTAGCGGCTGGCGTTGAGCATCAGCAGCATCGCTCGATCTGGAAAGTCCTTGATCAACCCTTCGACATCGGCATCGTTGATCCGTCCCGGTGATTTGGTCAACTTGCGAGCAAACGCAAAGGCGTGCTGATCCGCGGCAGAAAAGCTCGACCAGTCGTCACCCGCCAGTAAGCGACTGCGTTCGGCAATATCATCCTGGTTCAGTCCGGCCACTTCCCAATTCATCTCGCAGTGGCCCATGCAATAGGGACATTTCACGGCGCGAGTCGTCACCCAGAACAATCCCTGTCCGAAGACGCGATCCCATTTGGAACTGCCTTCGGCTCCAGCCGTTCGCATGAAGACTTCGAATGGAACCGCCAACTCTGGAGCGTATCCAAAGACGATCCGGTACCAGACAATGTCACTCGGCTTTTTGATCAGCCCTTCGGGTAGATTGCGGCTGACTTCGTCCCACGGTGGAATGCGCAGACGAGTCGGCTTGCGTCGTTGCGCTTCCAACCGGTCCTGCAGTTTCTCATACGACATCATCGACCAGTCAGAATCGTCATCGACCGCATCCGTTCCCGTCGGCTTGGCCAGTGCCGATTTCTTGAGCGGCGGTGGAGGCGTCGTCTTGGTGACGAAGCCGGCGGGATCGAACGAAATCGCCGCCGGCGGGATTGGTCCACCGGGTTCCAATGGTGCCGCCAGACATAACAGGAATCGATCCTGAAAGTTCGCATAAGCCATCAGCAGGACCATCGACGCGGCTTGTCGTTCGCCGAACTGCTTGACCAGTTCCGCAAAGTCGGCATCGGTCACCGCGTCGGAGTCGACCGTCATGTTGTGCGCGAATCGCAAGGCGGCCTGATCTTCCGGTGACCAGCCGGGATAACCGTCACGCGACAGGCCTTCAATCTTACCTTTTTCGGCACCAGCGCGCAACGCGTCGAAGACCGCATATGCTTCGGCGTAGGCGCACTGATTTGCGTGGGCCGCCACCCAGCGCATTGCGGCACGCAGGTCTGGTGGCACGGGACTTTTCGTCCGTTGGGCGACATCCAATTCCAGAAGCGCGGCGGCAGCACGCGGCATTTCACCCGCGAGCATCCGGATCCACGTTGGCAGCGGTTGTCCGCCACCCTGTGTCGTCGCTGGCAGTCGTTGCCACGCTTCGGCATCCGAGAGCAACGGGAACTTCGGCGATCGAGGCGGCTCGGCACCACTGGCCACCATGCTGCCAATCATGATTCCCGACAGCGCCGCGATCCAGGCTGATGAAAGAGGGAACGTATCTGACATAGACTCGCCCTATTTAGCTGAGGAAAAGTTGTTGTCTTCCGAACTGCCTATTGAAAAGCGGGGACCGGCTGGACTGGCTCACGCCGAGTTTTCAAATCCGATTCAAATCATGACCCTCGTGGGTATACCTTTTCCCCTTTTTCAACAATCTGCTAAGCGACATATCCGCGCGTCGCCAGATGTGCGCCCATATGGACATAGTCATCCGGGTTTTGTGGTGTCATCGTGGCCAGGCCGTCGACATACCGGTTGTACATGCAGAACATGGCTGCGATCAGAACGGCGTCGTGGATTGCCCGGTCGTCGGCCCCGGCGGCGCGAGCGGCATTCACATCTTCGGCTGCCACAGACCGACCGTCTCTGCGAACTTTGCCAGCGATCATCAGCAGCGCCTTCATCTTGTCATTGACCGCGGCCGACTTCGGATTGGCAATCACCTGATCCACAACGCTGCATTGGTCACCGTACAAGTAGCGCGCCGCCGCGGCGTGTGAATTCATGCAGAACTGGCATTCATTGCCTGCAGAAACGTGAGTGGCAATCAACTCCCGTTCGGCTTCGGTCAGCGATGACGGCCCACGCAATACGGCTTGTGCCAGCCCGGACAGATGTTTCGCAGAATCAGGATACTGCGTGAGAGGGCCCAGGATTCCTGGGACGCCTTCCGGCAGTTTGATGTGGGGCATAGTCAACCTTTACGTGGAGAGGGACGTGTTGTCAGTGCGGTTCAATTCGACGATCCGTCAGCAGGTTTCTGGCCGGGACTCTCGGCAACCGGCTTCTGATCGAGCAGGGTCATCAACAGTGCCTGTTCCATCTCACCCGTCTTGAATCCGAACGGACCACGACCGCTCTTGTAAGCGACCCGACCCGCCGTATCGATCACGTACAAACGAGCCGGCATCCCGCTGTAGGCGTTGCCGGTGGAGTCATCGATTTCATCGACCAGCAACGGAATCGTCGGCTTCAACAACGCGTGACACTTCGTGGCCACTGCGGAGCGTTCGCCGTAGGTCTTGGGCTGAGCGACTTCGATACCGACTTTGGCATTGGAATCCATTTTCCAGCCGTCGGTGGGGTGGGCTTCACGAACATAGACGCCCAGAAAAACGACATCATCCTTGAATCGCCGGTAAACATCTTCGACACCAGGATACATCGATCGGAACGGACCGCACGTAAAATTGCCGAACACAATCACGACCGGTTTCTTGCCAATCACATCCGCCAATCGAATCGTCTGAGTTCCATCATGTGTCTTTAACGTAAAATCAGGTGCCGGCTCATTCAATTGCGGTCCTTCCTGCAGCGATCCAACTTCACCGGCAAACAGACCACGCAACAGAATCTCTGGCGTCGGACCGTCGCCGGGCAGGAAGCTCGACATTCCGGCCAGCCAGGCTTCGCGCAATTCTTCCGACGTCAATTCGTTTTTGCCACCGGAGACTTTATCGAAGAACGCCATCCAATCTTCTCGAGACAGCTTTCCGTCCCCATTCGGGTCGATCTTGCGGAACAAGCGATTGGCCATGTAAGCCTGCTGGATCCAGGGATTGCGATCGGACCAGTCGAGGTCTTCTGCGGAAATCACGCCATCGCGATTTCGATCAAAGCGGGGGAAAAAATTGATCGGCCCCTGGAATTTGTCGGCTTCGATGCCATCGTCCAGCTCGATGCCGTGCTGTTGAGCCAGCCAGGCCCAGTTGTAGCGAGCCGCCGCGGGACCGAACCAACCGTCATTCGCGCCCATCTGCGATCCCTTCTTGATCGCCAGAAACATGCGAATCGCTTCGGGTGGTTTGCGCCCTTCATAAGCTGTTTCGATCTCTTCGATCGGGACGTCGTTCAGTTCCGGCGTCACTTTGAAGTCTTTGATCGGCTTCGCGGGATCATTCGCCGGGGCAGCGGGCGGTGCATCGTCTGCAAACGCAGCATTGGTCATCAGTGACGTCGTCACGACCAGACTCCTTGCAAGATTGCGGATAGCAGATTTCATGAGGGGCTCCTGACAGGACTATTACGAAAGAGGATTGAGTGGACTGGAACGGATACTATCTCATCGTGTTCCGATAGACGGTATGGGAGGGGCTCGTTGTGACGATGTAGGTTGCCGTTTTTTCAACAGCCTTTCCCTCGGGACTGCTTAGCTTCAATTTGACCGTGGCAACCAGATTTGGACCAGAAGTCTGATCATCACTGAGTATCTCGTAGTCCAAAAGCTTGGCGCCGTTGTTCCATTCGGCTTCTTGCACGACGATGGGCGGTTTGCCCTGCCGCAAGTCTTCTGGATCGATTCCTTCCTTCCACCCGTCCATCACCGTGATCAGCGTCTGTTGAGCGACCTCGACTTTCACCGGTGCACCCACCTTGTCACCGCAACCGGTCAGGAAGACCAGGCTGGCAAATATGCCGAGGCGCATTCTCAAAGACAGTTTAGAAATTTGATTCACAGTCATTGCGAGCAACTCATTTCAGGAACTTCGACCGATCGAACAGAGGATTGACGAACCACATGCAGCACGCAGGCACGATCGCGGGTGTGGATGTCAGGCGATCGCCACATCCACAACTCCGCCCCGTGTTTGAATCAGTTAGAAGTCTCCAAACGATTCGCCCCCGTTGCGTGTCCCGACAGCTCGCCACACGGTCAGATCGACACTATTGCTTGTGAACCGCACGGAACCATCGGCCATTTGCAGGTGAACGCCGCCAGTGTGTTTACTGCTCGGCGGCATGAGCGCTCGCAGCGCCGCGAAGAAGCCGCAGGAACGCGTGTTCGGCCCACTGGAATGCATGTAGCAATGCTGGCCATGTGCCCAAGGCGCACCCATGAACAAGGGAAACTGGCTGGCAGGATTATAGATATCGATTGCGGCACAAATTGTGACAGCTTCGTCCAGCGTGGTAGGAGCCGCCGGACTGAAAAAGACATCTGCCACAGGATCAACGTTCGCCAGATTGCTGTCTGTCAAGCAGCGCTCGCTGAAGGACGCAGTGTTACTCGATCCGTCGATGATGTCGGCCATCGACACCTTGCTTTGATAGTACATCACTCCATTTTGTTCGGGGAATCCGACGTTTGGTCCGGTCGGTCCCAGCCAGATCAGTCCACTGCCCTTATTCACCATATAGTTCGTCGCGCCACCGACACCGCTGGTGTTCTTTTGTGGGTCCGTTGGACAACGCAAGGCAGGTAATTCGGTGAACACAGGAATTCTGTTTGTCGTATCCGGTGCGCACGCACTATTGGCACTGATGCCCATCGAAAAATTGATCTGGTTATAAAGATTCGCCTGATCGAAGTAAGGCAGCAGTTGGCTAATCGCTGACCACTCGTTGAAATTGACGTTTCCCGGGCAACTATTCCCGGTTTCCTGGGCGAATGGGAAACAGTTGAACGACCCGTGGTAATTGTGCAGTGCCAGACCCAGTTGTTTCAGATTGTTTTTGCACTGAGTGCGGCGAGCGGCCTCGCGCGCCTGCTGTACTGCCGGCAGCAGCAGTGCGATCAAGACCGCGATGACTGCGATGACAACCAGCAATTCGATCAATGTAAATGCCGAGTAATTTAAACGACGAGAACGACGATTCATGTAAAGCCCTTTCGGATGCAGTCACTGCGGCACAAACGCCGAGTGACCGCTTTGAGATGCGTTAGATGCATGTTGAGAAAGCAGCGATTCGTTCACGTGACATCGCAGAAACGGCGGCCGATTCCGCGGGTTCAGTGTGCCCAGTGCTGCTTCTCAACAGGCTCAGAAATGCCACTGCCGGGCCAGCCAGATTTGGTCGGCATCGCGCAGAGGTAGAAAAGGTGGTCATCAATCCCGTGCCAGAACAAATGCCTCGCGTCAGCGCTGGACCGCTCGTTGTCTCTCGTCCCTCAGCCCGTGCTGATACCATGTGGTAACGGATGCTCTCGGATGAGGCAGTGTGGACCGCAAGGATGATTCGCGCTGGAGTAGAAGCGCGTACGCTTCGTGATGTCAGGCGACGCGTGGTGGACGAAAGATCCGCGCGGCATCAGGCTCGATCACTTGAAAGCGAAATCGAGTGAATTCTGAATGGGCGATAGTTCTATTCATACACACCAGATCGGCCAGGATTGCGTCCGAAACACTTCGCGACACGGCTGTTGTCACAGGCAGCGTTGGTATCGAATGATCCTGGTGGCAACTGGGACCAGGGCCGTTCGTATTCCCATGAGCATGATGATACCGAATTGGGGAGTATGCTATGTCAGCGGTTGAATGCTGGCCCAGGTAGTCTCCACATGTCGCGTAGGCCGATTGGTCATCCCATTGCAACAAGACGATCAGCGCGAACAGCAGCATGCTGCCGTGTCGAAGTCGCTGTCGAATTGAGGGGAACGTGGACCACATTGCTTTGTTTAACTGCTTGTCAAAACCGGGCACCGGCCCATGCCAGACCTTCAAAACGAATCACAATCAGGCTTGCTACTCATGCCCGTCGCCATTCGAAGTACCCCGTAAGCGTCGCGTCCTGGTGAAGAATGCCGATCCGTCAGAGCTCGATGTGATGGGTCTGGAAGATCCGATCCAGTTTGGTGATTTCCAGGACATCAAGCACGTCTCGCGACGGATTATACAAATGCACATCCACACGCAGTCGATGAACCGACGCCAAGACGCCGAGTAATCCACTGGGAATTCCCTGGACGCCAGTGAAGTCAATCGCCAGAGTGTGACATTCATACTCACGGATCAGAGACATGATCTCGTCATAGCATTCCGCCAGATTCAGCGGATCAAGTATTTCGCGTCCACCAAAACCGATGACGCTTAGTTCACCGGCGTGATAGACCTCCAGCTCGGTAATAACCTCCATTGGGAGATTCCTTTTTTAAATATGCCGCTTGCAATCGCCTGAGTAGCAGACATACGCACGCCCGATCCTTTTCGTTTGTGGAAGTCTGTGCCGTCACCTCGCCGGGCTGATAGCAATCAGGGACGATGTTTCAAGTGCCGTATGCAGTCAAGGCACATCAATGCGTCGAGTGCGTGCTGACGGCGAAGAGCCAACATAATGAGGTCATCGTCAGCAGATCTCACCAAACCTGCCTTATTGGTAAAGCTCTTCGTCGCGAATGACCGTAATTGAAGGGTGCGTGCCTACGGCATAACTGACCGTAGTCTTCTGTTCGGCTCCCTTCTCGTCTGTCAGCACCAGTTTCACCGGAATGTGCAGGTTCGTGCCATCACTGACTTCGTTTGGCAGAATCTCGAACGACACCAGTTTCTGACCGTTTGACCATGCCACATCGGAACCAATGATCTTGGGACTCAAGTCAGCCAGTTCCAGGCCATCCTTCCAGGCTTCGAGGAACTGCTGGCAGGCGTCTGCCGCAGTCGTCTCGTTGACCGGAACGCTGCCTGCTGACTTCATACAACCCGAACTCGCCAAAGCCAGCAAGGCGCAGCATACGAACCATCGACTCGATCGTTTTAGAAGAGACATTTTCATCCGTCATACCTTTGAGCGATGAACTCAACCAGGTGACTGGTTGTCAAAAGTGCGTTTGGTTTCCTGCAGAGATCCGTGGGACTGGCTCACGCGGCTTGTAGAAATGGTCACCACAGCTAGCCGAGTGCACCTTTCCCCGTTTCTCAACCGGCGTCCAAGGCCGACCCTCGCAAGGAGCGTCGGCCCGGTTGAACCGCCGTCACGTCCATCAGAATTCTGAGACGACTTCGCCGCCATTGCGCGTCCCGAGTGCTCGCCAAATACTCAGATCGATACTGCTCGAGACGAATCGGATTGCTCCATCGCACAACAACAGATGCACACCACCGGTGTGACGGCTGTTGGCCGTCGTGGCGATTCGGCTTGGCGGATACATGCACGACAGATCGTTGGGGCCCAGGATGTGGAAGTAATAGGTCGTGGTGTGGTCGGGGCTCAACCACGAAACACCACCATTTGATTTGCCTTGCTTGGTCAGGTCGGCCGTGTTGACGGCGCGGCATTGAGCCCATGCTTCATCGGCATTGTTCGGATACGTTCCAGGTTGGAACGTATCGGATCGTGGGGTGCTGATCGCGTTGCTGCCATCGCCAAGCATACGTTCTGACATCAAGGCGGTTGTGCTGGAACCATCGATCAGGTCAGCAAACTTCATGAAGCTATCCTGGTAGATCGGTCCGTTCGGCATCGGCATCCCGTAGTTGGTGCTGCCAACAGTCAGTCCGGGCAGGCCATTAATCACGCAAGTGCCTGTGTTCGTGTAGTAGTTGCTGCGACCGCCGATGACCGCTTGCAACATGTCGGTATCGCTTGGGCAGCGGAATGCCGGCAGCGAGGTGTTATACGGCACAACGTTCGCGGCATTCGTGGCATTCACGTTGAAGTTGATCTGGTTGTACAGGTTAGTTTGATCGATGTAGGGCAGGATACGGGCTTGAGCGGGGAAGTTGGTCAAACCAGAGCCAGCGGTATTCTTCCCCATCGGGAAACCCGTGAACGTGTCATGATAGTTGTGCAGAGCCAACCCCAATTGCTTGAGATTGTTCTTGCATTGCGTACGGCGAGCGGCCTCGCGCGCTTGTTGCACGGCTGGCAACAGCAACGCAATCAAGACCGCAATAATGGCGATGACGACCAGCAATTCGATCAGAGTAAAACCGCGACGACGTAGACGAGAAAGAGGCATCATGAACTCCTGAAGACAAGACAAGAAACAGAAATAAGGCCAAAAACGATGCGCCGACGGCAATCGCCGCGCGCGAAACAGACTTGGTTACAGACGCAGGTAACGTGGCCCGGCAGTGACTGGCAATCACTGCGAGCAGGCACTACGAACGAGATTCACCACGCGTGTCATGGGTTCCGATGGCGGTAATAGACCGGTCGGATCACACTCAGAAGAAGCCTGCTTGTTACGACAGGTGTCGTGAAAACTTCCATAACGGCGACGACACATTCCAGTGTTGTATTAACACTCCGGAATCGGGTTGTGTGCCACTGGCTCGGCCAGTGTCTTCGCAGGAATGGATAACGACATTTGCCGCACCGTACCTGGGAACAAGCGACGACGTTATGCGACCTCTAAGCGCGCGGAAACCCCAGAAGACGGGTCAGATCCTGGGCGGA